>R23__coassemble_210_pt1 | contig 42345 bp, 37 predicted proteins | sample R23__metabat2_high_PE_030 | metagenome-assembled genome bin R23 | reverse complement strand
GACGTGGGGGTGATACGCTTGGTATTGTGGGGGTATGCTTGGAGGGTAGGTAAGACAACAGGTATAAACAACGGGGTAAGACAATAGGGGGAAACAACGGTTGGCGGTTCATCAGCGGCATCGTATGACTGTGAGCCATTCTATCCGACATTTGCAATGCCAGAAGTCTGGGCATCCGACACATCTTTTCCTTTTTCACGCTGTAGCTGCCGGATCGTCTCTTTTAATGCACCAATTTCTTCGGCTTGTTGTATAATCTTTGCATCCTTCCTCTGGATATACGGTTCGTACATCTTAAAGAAATCAGTTAGAGGAGATGAATCAGTTAGAGGCGGAGCAGAAACCTCTTCAACTTGATTTGGCAAAGATTCATATCCTAATCCTGTCAGTAGCCACATAGCGTTAACATCGTAAGAAATCACGATTTTCTCCAATATGTCAGCCTTGGGCACGACATTCTTTATGTAACCTCTTATATTTGCCTCACTTATGCCAAGTTTAGAGGCAAAAACAGTATTCTTGCCACCGGCACATTTATCTACCAAATGCTTAATTCTATCGTGTATTGTCTCGTTCATTCGTGTAAAAATGTTAAAAAATTAACAACAAATCGAAAATAATCACGATTTTATTTTGATAATTCGTGAGAAATTACGACCTTTGCAGCAAGTTAAGATATTAACGCGGTGCAAAGTTACAAAAATCTGCGCAGAAAAACGAACTTTCGCATACATTTCGTATTAAAGTACATTATTTATTTTAAGAAATTAACAAGATGGACAATGTAAAGAGACAAATTGCCGTGACAAAAGAGAACCGTGAGTTCCTTTCACGTGCATTCCGTATCACAAGTGTTATGGTTTGGAAGGCTTTGAACTTCAAAAGTGACACTATGCTTGCAAAGAAGGTGAGAAAGATGGCTATTGAGCGCGGAGGTCATGAGTTTGTAATCGTGCCAATTGGTTGTAACATGGAGGATTGCATCGAAACCTTCCATGATAGCGATGGTTATATGCGTCAGTACCTCCCTAATGGTGCAATGATAGAGTTGTCAAAGGTTGACGGTACCGGCGATGTGTACTACAAGGGTGAGAATCGTCAGCACTATCAAGATGTACGTATCAGTGAGATAGAGGGCATCCAGTCGTACGCAATGAATTTAGCATAAGGATGTAGAAGATGGAGTATTTCGGCGGCAGATTATGTATATCCATGCGTGAGCTTGTAGATGGCTCTGTGATGACAGAGGGCAACTACAAGAAAATGGCTACGCGTGGCAGATTGGAGGTGGTGCGTCAGGGCAAAGGTCTTGGCAACTACGCCCTTGTTGCCGTTGACAGTCTTCCTACTGCCTACAAGTGCAAGGTAGAAGAGCTTTATCCTGATGGCGACCAGACTCGCCTCTCTGGATGGATAAAGAGCTACTACGAGACAGACCAGGCTGCAGTTGTCTTCTTCCATGATAAGAACCAGACGGGCATAGACCTTCCTGAAGCCAAAATAAAGGAGTATGTTGTTAATGCCAGTGTGCTGAACACCTGCATCAAGCTGTACAACCGTGCGAGTGCTGCACAGAAGTTGTTTGGTGGCAAGTACAACTGGGATCAGATGGCAACGGTGATAGAAAGCCTTCGTACTGAGTACAGCCATACACTTCCTGCAAGTACGCTTCGTTTCAGGAAGAAGGTTGCAGAGTACAAGCGTGACGGTTATGTCTGCCTTATCAGCGGTAAGTTTGGCAACCAGAGCGCGAGGAAGGTTGACCATAAGACGGAACGCCTGATTCTTGGTATCGCGGTACTGCCTAACAAGCCTTTCAATACGAATGTGGCAGAAATGTACAATCAGTTTGTGTGTGGTGAGCTTGATGTGTATGATCCTGAGACAGGCGAGCTGTTCAACCCCGATGACTTCACGGATAAGAACGGCGAACCACAGGTTCTGAGCGAGACCACCATCAACAACTACCTGAACAAGCCAAAGAACAGGGTGCTGATAGAGCACAAGCTGAGCAGCTTCACTACCTTTATGCACGAGCAGATGCCACACGTCCATCGTCATAATGGCGAGTTCTCACTTAGCCAGATAACGATGGATGACGTTGACCTGACACGCAAGCTGAAGGACACGAAGCAGAGAGTCCATGCCTACTATGCATACGATGTGGTGAGCCAGTGCGTTCTTGGAGCGAGCTACGCAAGGAAGAAGGATGAATTGCTTGTAGTGGAGTGTTTCAGAGACATGTTCCGCTTGATCGAGCGCAACGGTTGGGGAATGCCAGCCGGTATCGAGGTGGAGAATCACCTGATGACTCAGTACAAAGATGGCTTCCTTCAGGCTGGTGTAGCCTTCCCATTCGTTCACTTCTGCGCCCCTCAGAACTCTCAGGAGAAGTATGCAGAGCCATTGAATGGTGCGAAGAAGCGCAGCGTGATCCACAAGAACCATGAGGGCATTGGTCGCTTCTACGGCAAAGGCAAGTGGCGCACAGAGTCGCAGAAGGTCAGCGATGAGACCAATGAGCTGTATGAGGATAAGGAATACTTCTCATGGGATCAACTCGTAGCAGATGACCGCGCAGACTGCCAGGAGTGGAACAACAGTCTTCATCCTAATCAGAAGAAATATCCTGGCATGACTCGTTGGGATGTCCTTGTAGCGAACATCAATCCTACATTGAAGCCTCTGGATAAGTTGACACTGAGCCGCTACATAGGCGAGAAGGTGGAAACGAGCGTCAGAAGAAATTCAACGGTAAGAGTGGCATACGAAGATTGGTGGCTGAGCGGTACCGAGGTACTGGAGAAGCTACAGCCTAACGACTACAAGGTGACAGCTTACTACATTCCTGATGAAGAGGGCAAGGCAACGGATGTGTATATCTTCCAAGGCGACCGCTACATTGACAAAGTGGAGAAGGTCGGAACCTACAGCCGTGTGATGGCAGAACAGACAGACGAAGATGTTGCCAACTACATTGAGCAACAGAAGAAGATTGCCAAGTTTGGCAAGTATGTCAAGGACAATGCCATCGGCAAGGTTGGAGTGACGAAGCGCGAGGGCGTTGGAACGCCGCGCACGGAGGAAGAGGACATTGAGGTGTTGGAACCTGTAGCAGAACTACAGGGCACTGTGGTAGAACAAGAAGAAATATATGAGCCAGAGGACAGCGTTATGAGAGCCCTGGCAGACTTCTAAGCCTTGCGGAAAACCGCAAGGAACGTTGGAAATTAAAAGATAATTATAATACTGTTAGAATATGATTACAACAGAAAACAAGAAGAAGATCCTCGCAGCCATTACGGCAAACAGAGTGAACTATCCAAGCGATGCGAAGCACGCTGCATCCCTTGGTATTACGACAAGCGTGTATAGCGCAGTAAAGAACGGTCAGACAGAGCGAGTGCTGAGTGATGCCAACTGGATAAGCATTGCACGCCGTCTGAATGTGAGCCTTCGCGGAGAAATAGAGTGGAAGCCAGCTCAGACCTCTACGTTCAAGTACATCAATGCACAGCTGGAGTTCTGCCAGCAGGCAGGACTGAGCGGCATCCTCTGTGACATTCCAAACATCGGCAAGACCTTCACGGCACGCTACTATGTGTCACATCATGCCAATGCCATCTACATCGACTGCAGTCAGGTGAAGACGAAGGTGAAGATGGTGAAGAAGATAGCTGGAGAATTTGGCGTAGGAACGCATGGCAGGTATGCCGACATGTATGAGGACCTTGTTTATTACCTTCGCTCAATAGATACGCCCCTGATTGTACTGGACGAGGCAGGTGACTTGCAGTATGAAGCATTCCTGGAGTTGAAAGCCTTGTGGAACGCCACTGAGCGCTGCTGCGCCTGGTACATGATGGGTGCCGATGGTCTGAAGGAGAAGATCAACCGTTCGATAGAGTGCAAGAAGGTGGGCTATACTGAAATGCTGAGCCGTTACGGTGATCGCTACAGCAGGGTTACTCCAGACGATGGCAGAGAGCGTGAGAAGTTCCTGAATGAGCAAGCGCGAGTCGTAGCCAAGGTGAACGCTCCAGAGGGCACAGACATAGCCTTGGTGGTGAGGAAGAGCGGCGGCGGTTTGCGTCGAGTATATACCGAAATAGAGAAACTAAAGCGAGGTTAATCTATGCAGAACGATATAAAGCCAGGCAGCACATTCCAGATACTTGTTGACAATATGAGTCTTTGCGGCATCGTCGATGACTGGTATGAAACAAATCAGGAATGTGACCTTCGCCTGAGGAAAGCAAAGACAAAGGGGCACACTGTAATAGAGACTAAGGGCGTGATGTTCGCCAGCAGGATCGTGCAGTGGCATCCTGGAGTAAAAGTACATATCATTCCCCCGAAATAAGATGGCAAAAAGAGCATACAGCCCCAAGGAGATAGCCGCGAAGACTTACAAGTGTCTTCCATGGGGCGAAGATCAAAAGTGGAGCGTTCCTTTTGGTGAACCGACAGTCAATGAGACATGGTTTGTCTGTGGGCGTAGCGCCAGCGGCAAGAGCTCTTTCGTCATGCAGCTTGCCAAGCGACTCTGTGAGTTTGGAACTGTTCTCTATGTGAGCTATGAAGAAGGAATAAACAAATCATTCCAGGAGCGCACAAGGCGCTATCAGATGAATGAGGTACAAGGCAAGTTCAGAGTGATAACGAAAGACAGTTATGAAGAGTTGATAGAAAGACTCTCCAAGCCAAAGAGTCCTCAGTTTGTCATCATAGACTCCTTCCAGATAGCCAGATGGACGTACGATCAAGCAGAGCAGCTTGTGGAAAGGTTCAAGCGTAAGAGTTTCATCTTTATCAGTCAGGAAGAAAAAGGTCAGCCATTGGGCAAGCCAGCCAAAAGGTTACGCTATCTTGCAGGCATGAAGGTATGGGTAGCAGGATTCAAAGCATATTGTCAAGGCAGATTCACCGGTGATCCTGGAAGTTACTTCACGGTATGGGAAGAAGGAATACTAAGAACAAGCAATAATTTATGAGCAACAAGAAAACAATAATCGAGATAAAGAGTCCCGAACTCTTGATCCCCAAGAAGAGCAGCCACCTTGTAGGAGTTGAAGCAAAGGAAATCTTCTACAGCAATGGTCATCAATGCACATACTGCAGTGGCAACGGCTACTTCTGGAGCGAAGATGAGCATGGGGAACCTTATCAAAAAGAATGTCCTATTTGCAAGGGCAACGGAAAGCTCAACGCCGTTATAACTGTTGAGTGGTCAGCAAATAAAATCATATAACAATGGAAGAAAAGATTATTTCAACAAAAGACCGTCTGATGGTATATCCTTTGATTGCCCTCTGTTATGTTGTCTCAGTATTAGTAATTGCAATCGGTGCTCCATATTGGGCATATCTGGTAACTAAAGATAAATAAACGATGGAAAATTATGCAAGGTTCTACGCCTCATTCAATGAGTTGCCCTACAGCGGCGACCGTGAGGACTTCAAGAAAGACATTGTGGCACAGTTCACTTGGAATCGTACAACAAGCCTGAAGGAAATGACACAGGAGGAATACAACAACTGTTGCAATGCACTCGAAAAGATGTCAGGTCGCAAGGACAAAATCAAGAAGGAACGCAGTCGAGTTCTGAAGCTGATGCAGAAGATGGGGGTCAACACCTCTGACTGGCCAACGGTTGACAACTTCTGCAAGAATCCACGCATAGCAGGAAAGCGTTTCTCTCACATCGGTCTGGAAGAATTGATTGCCCTGCAGAAGAAGTTGAGAGCGATCGAGCGGAACGGTGGTTTGAAGAAGAAGGAAGCGCAGCCAAAGGCGACTGAACCCAGCGGCAAAACCGCAGGGAACGGTGGCAACCTCGTAATGATGTATATTCCGAATGTAACAGGTGAAGCGTGAAAGCCCAGCGGAAAACCGCAGGGAACAGTGACTTAGATAACTTTTTAGTAACATTTTAATTCAATTACAGTAATGGCAGAAAACAAAGAAGCAGTCATGATGACGGCAGCAGAAAAGGAAGCCTTTGAGGCATTCCAGAAGGCTCAGGCAAAGAAAGAGGCTGAGCAGAAAGCAAAGGAGCAGCGTGAGCTCTACAGTAAGATGGTAGATGAGGAGATAGAGAACAGCATCCCAGAGTTGTCTTCCCTCAGTGAGCAGATCAAGGCAACGAAGGAAACCATTTATGGCAACTTCAAGACCATTCTGGAAATGAAGCAGGAAATCTTCGCCAGCAAGATCAAGGACAGTCAGCGCAGCCATACCTTCACAAACTCAGAAGGCAACAAGCGCATTACCCTCGGTGTTTATGTAACCGATGGCTACAGAGACACTGTAGAGGAAGGCATCGACATCGTGAAGGAAGTGATTAGCGGATTTGCCAACAGTGCAGAAACTGAAGCTTTGGTGAAGATGGTTCTGAAGCTTCTGAGCCGTGATGCAAAGGGCACGTTGAAGGCAAGCCGTATCGTCCAGCTCAGAAAGATTGCTGAGGAATCCGGCAATGATCGTTTTATCGAGGGTGTGAAGATTATCGAGGAAGCCTACCAGCCTGCAGTCAGCAAGCAGTATGTAAGAGCAGAAATGAAGGATGAAAAAGGCCAGTGGAAAGTTATTCCTCTTGGTATAACCGAAAGTTAGGAAATCATGATACAGGAAATAAGCAAAGCCGCCAAGGTTGCCTTATGCAGGAAGTGCCGAGGCACAGGGCAATTAGCCCACCGCCATGATGATGGCCGCATAGAGAAAACAGTTTGTTCTCAATGCGAAGGAAGCGGTCGAGTGACTGTGAGTTGCAAAATGACTCTTGACATAAGACCGTACAAAATGAAGTAGTAGAACTATAATCCCCCCTTAAACATCCTATATGGGAAGACGCGGAGTAAGTTATCAGAAACGTGTAGCAGACGTAAACAGGATATATGACCAGCATGTCAGGAGCGGTTTGCCCAACCGCGAGATATGGCGCAGGTACATATATCCTGTGTACGCTATATCAGAACGGACATTTTATAACATGCTGAAGGTGTCGGAAGAGCCAAAGAGTGCTATTCCGACTGACCTTCAGCTATTCTTTAATTTTGAAGACTGATGGGAAACGAGGTACAAATAATCATCAAGAGAATACTGAAGGATATACAGGTGGAACTGTCAGATGAGTTCGACCAGAACTTTGAGCGCCAGGCATTCTTCAGCGAATCATGGGCAAGGCGCAAGAGTCCTACACGCCCAGATGGCCACATATTGGTTGACACAGGCAGGTTGCGCCGTAGCATTCAAAGCCGTACCACTGATAACAGCATAACGTTCTTCACCACGGAGCCATACGCAGAGATTCATAATGACGGCGGTGAGATAGTTGTAACTGCCAAGATGAAGAGATACTTCTGGCACAAATACTACGAAGCTACAGGCTCGTTTGGCAGGAAGAAAGACGGTAGCCGCAGGAATGACAAACGTACGGTTCAACTGAGCACGGAAGCCGAGTTCTGGAAGTTCATGGCATTGAAGAAGGCTGGCACAAAGATTCGCATTCCGCGCCGTAGATTCCTTGGTAGCAGTCCAGAGGTTGAACAAGCCGTTCGTGACATAATAGAAGAGAATCTGGTGGGATATATTGAAAACGCAATAGACTTTGAAGTAAAATGAGAAAAGAATTATACAAGGACATCTGTTCAAACCTGTCACGTCTGTATAAATTGGCAGATGGCAGCTATCAGAAGTTGGCAGAAGGTGATGACGTTCCTGAAGGAGCGGAGCGCCTGATAAAGCATATTGATCTGTGGAATCACAATGTGGAGTTCATAGAGCAAGAAGAAGCATGGGATCGCCCTGCAGTATTTGTTGAGTTCACCCCGATACAATGGACAGCAATTCAACCAGGAGTGGAGTACCGCGCAGAACCCGTGATAAACCTTCATGTGGTGACGGACTGGAAGGGCAGCATGAGTGACGGCAGTGAGTTCGTCGATGAAGGTCTGGAGGTGTTTGGACTCTTGGATGAAATATACAAGGCACTGACATGCCTCAGTGGCGATACGTATGCTGAGCTTGACCTTGTGGAAAGCCTGACAAACCACAACCACGAAGAAATGCTGGAGAATATAGAGAGCTACCGATGTGTGGCTTTCAAGAGTGTAAGATAACCCAACGCTAACGCGTCGGGCACAGTGGCACAACTAAGATGAAGAGAGATCGCCGAGCTCGGCGGTCTCTCTTTTTCGATGTTAGACATTGAGATCAAACTTGACTCCTTCATCGCCATCAAGTAACTGAACTGTCCGTTGAAGGTTACTTTCGTAGATGTGGACATTGCCAAGGAACAGTGTGATAGACCTCAGTGGAAGGTCTATCTGACGCGCTATCAGATAGAGGTGATAAATATCTGAAGGCAGTCCGAGATTAGCATCAGAGCTTCGCTGATATGCAGACAGCACCAACTCGCCCTCATCAATCTGGAATTGGATTAGCGAAAGGCAAGGTGCTTGATTGCTCTCTGCATCTGTAGCGCCAAGGAACAGCACATAGTTCTTGCTGTTACGCTTTTCGCGGTTGATCTTGGCAACCAATGGAGGCAACTTCTCGAAGTATGTAGGATAACTGTTTACGAGGATGGAACCGCAATAGTCCCACCAGTTGATACCTACATCGCGATACTTCTCCACTTGACGCTCCCCCTGCATGAAGAGCTGCAGCTCATTGCGAAGCTTCTTACGGGCAATGTTGTGTCCCTCGAAGATGTCGAGAAGGTCTGCAGGGGTTAATGACAGTTGCTGATTGAGGAGAAACTTAATGTTTCCCTTCTTGTTGTGCTGCATCTTTCCAGAGGTCAGCACATGGTCTAAAACCTGATAATACTTGTTCATCTATTCAAATTTTGATTAAAAAATGTTTCAATTTCAAACTTTGTGGCTGGAAACGGCTCATATTTCATATATAAAGTCGTACCTTTGCACCGTCTCACTTACATTATAGCAAAAAAATAGCCTTACTCGGGCGACAGAGGCATATAGCCCCCAGTCGTGTCCGGGTAAGGCATCTTTGTGTTAAAAAGTAAGTGAGACGACTATTTAACAGGCTGGGGGCTTCTTTCTGCCCCCTGAGTATCAGCCCTCGATGTGATAGGCTTCAAGAGAGAACGCATCCTTTTTCCTCCATCCTTCTGCAAGTGTATTCTGAATGTGCTGCAGAGCCTTTGTGTAGAAGTCTGTGAACTCATTCAGGGTGTCAAACTGATGGTATTCAGGTTTGTCGTCAGTACCGAACTTGAAAGTCACCGGAAGCGTTGCCCCCTGTGTCTGTATTGCAAGATCATAGGCAGCCTTGTAGTTGAACTGGTTTTCAGAAGAGAGCCAAACCACGCTACCATTGTAGGAGAATCCCGATAAGATTCCCTGGTCTGTGCATTGGTTTATCCATGATACGATAGTGTCACGAATTTCATTGTCGGAAGGTTTGTGATTAAACTCTTCCTCCATGTAGCTCACATTTCCATTCTCTTGCTTCTGCACATCCCAACGTATGCGCCATTTTCCTCTGACAGGATTGACACATTCGATGAGTGCAACACCTTCAGAGCCTTCAATTCTTTTCATTAGCTAAAGACGTATTTTGTTCGACCTTTGCCGAAGGCTTCTGTCTTGATGGTGGTCTCGAAGGGGAAGCCATCGGGCATTTCTCTAATCTGTGAGAGGATATTTTTCATTTCCTCACTGTTGGTAAAGAACTTCTTTGCCTCGCCATTCATTTCGATGGCCACGATGCATCGGTCTTCGCCCTGCTCAGTTTTGATGCCAGTCTCGAAGTCCTTGACGATGATAGGAAGGTTTACCAACTCGCGAATACTTACCACCGTACCCGCAAAACGCTTTTTGCCGTCTTCTGGTTTGAAGGCGACGTTCAAGTCTTTGAATGATCTCATTTTTTTACCTGTTAATTTATTGAATAGATGATTACAGTTGGCGTGTTTCGCCATACCGTAGAATGACGCTATGAGTTCGCGCCTTCTCTTTTTGCTTTTTACAGTGTGCATCTTTGTAGCAAAGCGTTTCTTGATGCGCTTACGCAGCTCAGAGTGGTTTGGATAGATTACATATCCAAGAAAGTCTATGCCCTCTGTGACAGGAAAGACACGCTCATTAGGCTTTATCCTCAGGTTAATGTCCTCGATGAGCTCATGAATGGTGTCACGTATCACCCAGAGTTCTGCCTTGGAACCTGCAAGAACAGCGCCGTCATCGCAATAGCGATAGAAATAGCGCACTCCGTAACGGTCTTTCAGGTAATGATCAAGGAAGACGGACAGAAGGAGATTGGCGAGTCCTTGCGAGCTTCTGAGTCCGATGCTGATGCCCTGAGGCATCATGTGGACAAAGTTGTCAAGCATGGCAATAAGCTTTTCATCCTTGAAGATGCGTCTGACGCAATACATGACGAAATCGCGGTTGACACTCTCATAGAACTTGGAAATGTCAAACTTGTAGCAGTACCTGGTACCATCCGGATCATTTTGCATGTCACGCTCAATGTATTCCTTCAGGTCATGCATGCCACGGTTCTTGATGCTTGCAGATGTCGTTCTGATGAATCGTTTCCGCAGATGTTCGTCAACGATATTCATGATAGCATGTACTGCTATGCGGTCTTTCATCGTTAGAATCTGAATGCGTCTGACCTTCCCACCCTCGATGATGTCACGTTCCCGATAGTCTTTCACCCGAAACTCGCCTTTAGCAATTTGCATGGTGAGTTCCTGGATTACTTCTTCTCGATGAGCCAATAGCTCACGCCCCTGACGGCTTTTCTTTCTTCTGGTACCACGTAGTACGGTATCAAAAGAATTAGCCATGTTGGGGTAGTCAATGACCTCCTCGATGATGAAACCTTCTCTTCGCATAGTAACTTGATTTTACAATTAGGAAGATGAGGGCCTTCCAATCCCTGGGCCTAACTTCTTCGAATCATTACTGACCTACCAAACTTCACCCAACACTTGATGTTTCACCTTTCCAGCGTGTGCTTCCCCCTATGCTGACGCATAAGGCACAGTGGCTGCTATTGGTGAGGCTTGTTCCATTCGGCACGACTGTAGGAATCCCGTTCCTGATGTTGTACGCCGATTTGATAGTTGTCCAGGCGCGAGCCGACATTCGCATTCGCATTCGATGCATCGTTATTCGCATTCGCATTCGAAACACCGCCATTCGCATTCGCGTTGTTGTACCCACGATAAACCACACGGCTTATATGGAACGCCACCTTTTGCAGTGCAAAGTTACTGCTTTATTAACAAATTAACGAGGTTGAGACCTTCACAGGCTTAAAAAAGGTATATAATTGTCGAAATTATTCCACCAAGGACGGTTAAAGTCCAGTCTATCCAGTCCCATTTGCCTCCATGTAGCTTGTCTTTGAGTTCAAGGCATGAAGCTGCAACAATGGTTGAATAGATGGCTGACCATAGCCCCAATGATAGAAAACCAACAAATAAACCGCCCAAAAGATGCTTGTAGCGGTTAGATTGTTTAAGAAAAGATAAAATTTTGTTCATAAATTTTGGTATTTGAAAAAATGTTTGTAATTTTGCAACATCCAATTTGGTGAGGACGGGGAGCCTTTAGGTCCGCCCTCGCTTTTTTTATGGGAAATCGTATTTCTTGATTTCTAAGCCTTTTGCACTATTTATAATACAGATTATATGTTTTATAAAGATTTCTCTACTTGTTTTTGATGCCATATAATCAAACCCCTTAGTTATTTTCTCTGGGGCAAACATTGTCGGATCATTAAAGTACAAGCATAGCGTATCTGCATTTTCATGTACATCACTCCTTGCATTGAATCTGGCAAGTTGGTTATTCTTTTCTCTGATGGCAGCACCATAGAATGGCTTGTTTTTAGTAATAGACTTAATATCCATGCGAACCCCATCTAGGATCATATCAAGTGAAGCCAACACATTTCCATCCCTTCCCTTTTTCTGCTCATCGCAAAGTATAACAGCATGACCACATGAATATAATTTAGAAACCAAATCTTTTTCAAGCCTAAAGCCTTCACCACTTCCTACATTATGACCAACATGCGTAGCTCTAACTGCTCCATTTTCAGGATTGAAATCAACGTCAATATACCTACTATCTTTTGATAGTCGATCATATAGTTTTTTATTGCCTTCAATTCTCTCCCGTTCTGTTTTCTTTGTCTTGCCCTTATAGCAATCTCGCACAAGTTGGCAAGCAGCACACACTTCATTGTCTGGAATGAATGCAGCGAGTTTTGAAGCAATATCGCAGTCACGGCATCGTTTGATGGTGTAGGGATTGTAATCAGGAACTGTTTTTTGTTCTATTCCAGGATTAAAGCGGAACATGCCCTTTGTGTCTCGCTGAAGCGCCTCTTCTCCACGCTCCATTGCTTCATCATGAGGCGTTGTGGGGTATTTTGATTTGCGTACCTGTACGACTGTGCAACGGCAGTTCCATCCGTTAGGTGGATAGTATTCCTGCCAGAACGGATCGGACGGTGGCAACGTAACCCCATCGAGAGCGGAATGCTCCGGACGCACCTTGTTGTCCTTCTGAGTGCGGTACTGGAGATTGTATCGGTCGCCATCCTCCATGAAAGCCTCCCACTTAGCCGCCATTCCTGCTGTTGCTTGCACGTAGTTATATTCAGCACGCAGGTAGTTGCGGTTATAAGTAGAATCAATCTTTTGAACGTCATTCAAGAACTGTTCGAACGGCTTTCTATTACCGTTTTCATCCAAGAGTGAAGGGAAAGCCTCGTTGAGCTCATGGAAGGTCTTCATTCCGGAGAAGATGTAGTTGGAGCGCGTCAGACGGCGACGCATGGCATCCGACATCTTGACTGGCTGTATGGCAGAGTCAAGAGCTGACGCATGTGTCTCGATGAAACCTGTAACGGCAGGATCAACCATTATCTGGATGTCGAGCACGGCACCTTGCTGCTGATGGAGCTTGCCCATCATAGTAGAGAATGCATCGCGTAGTTTCTGGATGATCTCTTCTTTTCCAAACGCTAACGCATTTGGCACGGTGGTGTAGGTAGAGAGTTGTCCTTGCAGTAGTTCGCTGTATCGTTGATGCAGCCCCTCATAATCGGAGGGGCTTAGTCGAAAAAAGGGCGTGCGTTGTGCTGTTGATTTTTCTTTGGATCATCCTCTTCTTCTTCACCAGAAGCTGACACTTCAGGCACAGGGGCTGTCATAGGGCTGCGACGCTCACCTACTGGCATGCTGTACTTCTCTTCAAAGTAAGATGGATCCACCTCGTAGTTGTTAAGCACAAGTTCCTCGTATGAGCGTTGCTGTTCAGGTGTGTAGTCAACAGAATCATCCCAATCGAAGCGTAAGCCTTTGAGTGGGAAACCATGCTTCACCATGCGAGGAATGAGCTGATTGTTGACGACATCGCGCAGCATGTCACGGTCAGACTCCACAAGGTTTTCAAACACCTGCAGGTGAGTTTCTGACTGTGAGAGCGAAGAACCGTCCTCGATGGTCATGGTCTGCCCGATGATAAGCTTTGAAAGCTCGGAGTTGGCACGATTGACACGTTTGTCATAGACGTTGAAGGCATCGCCCTTTGTTGATTCGACCACCTCAATCTCTGTGCCTTCCTGAAACAAGCCCCAGAACTCGGTACCCATATTCGCCATCATTTCCTCCATCTTCTTCAGTTCTTTGTCATCGCGAAGTGTTGTTTTGGCGATTCGCATAGGCATACCAAAGATTTCTGCGAATGTGTCCCAGAAGGCGAGAGCATTCTTCTTTGGTATGGTCTGAGTAGCAGCTTTAAGGAATAGCCCGAGGTCATCAGGCGTTCCTGCCTCTATGAGCCAGTCACTGAATGGTGGCTGATGATAGTCAATACCAGTGCGCCAATCTTCCCCAAGGTTGGTGATGACACGCCCAAATTCAGGAATGACGTGCTTTCGTGGCAAAAGACGCACGCCATCATAGCATGGGCATCCATCGCCATCGGTGGTGACATCGCCAAGTTCTATGAGCGAGTGCCCCCAATATCTGGAGTCAAGAACATAACTGATGAGTTGCTTGAACCAGGACTGATCAAAATAGTGCATAGCCTCCTCATTCTCATTGCCGTTTTTGTCAACGAGTTTGAAGGAACGAGCAAGGACAAACCCTTTGCGCTGCTCTATACAACCAGAGAGGTGCAGGTCAATGTTTACGTCGCCGTAGATGTCGTAAAGACGCTGGCGGTTAGGACTGTCAACGTTGATAGCCATCTGCCACGCTATGCGCCAGTCGCGAATATCCCTGCGTGTGAGCGCATCTGTTGTGCGCTGGAGTTGTATAACCTGCTTGCGCAAACGGCGAATGTCATCCTTTTTAGCAAGGTTGAAGTCGCCATATTTAGTGTGCAGCACCTTTGGGTTCCCCATTATGCGCTGCTTGATGTTTTGAAAAATACCCATGGTGTTACCAGTTATGATGAAGTTTTGACTGTGATCCGTGAATGAAGGAGCCGTTTAGAGGTGTGCCGTCTTCATCTGTGACCAACGGAAGGTCTGGCACAATCTTTCCTGCCTGTACGCCTTCGAGCCACTTGATGGCACGCTCATAACGTTCCTTGCGGATTTCTGTACCCATCTTCTGAGGCATGGATGCTACAAGGTGGTAAAGAGCGATGTCGCAGGTGTACATAACGATGAGACGATTGCGTTGCTCACCTGAAGCAGAGAAAATTGCCTGGCAGTCATACTTAGGTCTTAGATAGCCAGAAACCTCTTCCTGAGCTTCCTTCTCTGCATTGATTTTGTTGTCTTCTGATACTTGTGAAACTACTTTCAGCGCAGTATCACCAATGACAACCTTATAATCTTCTTCTGTTAGAAACATAATGCTTTATTTTGGCCCTGCGACGAAATCGCAGGGAACGGTGGTTACTTTGTTACGAAGAGGGCGTGCTTCTCAATATCCTCGATGCGGACACCCTTCTTGAAGCGGTGATTTGAAATAAGCTGCTTGATGGTCTTCTTTGGAACAACCTTGACAGAGCCACCCAGATAGATGACATAATACTTGATGCCAGTAGCGTTGTGAAGCTTGATGGCTTTCTTAACCGCTCTCTTATAGTTGAAAGCGAAAATACATCTTTTGATAAGTGATAACATATTACCATTGATTTTTAGGGCTTGGACGTTTGCCAAACCTCGGTTGAAACGTTTGTATGCGCGTATTCTTCTGAAGAATATAGATTGCACCTTCATCAGCATCAGGCGCGTCATCGTTGCCACTCATACCCTTCTCGAAGGCAAGCAACTGTTCTACTCCAGCCATCATGTCAGGGTCTTCCTTCTGGTCGATGTCGTAGAAGGTGAAGCCGCGTTCCCAAAGCGGACTGATAGCCTCTACACGCTGGAACTTGTCAGGCTTCTTGCGTTTGTCGCCTGTAATAGGCAGCTGATACCCTCTGATATTTCCCTCTGTGGTGAAGTCATCAAGAATGATGTCCTGCATGAAAGAAGCCTCCATTGCGAAACGAATAGAAATACCTTGATCCATACTCCACTCATAGAGGTCATAACACCACCTTACGAGCTCTGCGACTGAAGCCTTGCGAACAAAAGCACGCAGATGCCAGAGGTTCGTGCCATGCTTACCCCAGAGCTTTGCGGCCTTGGTGTCATTGGTCTTCTTAGACTTCCAAGAAGGGTCGATATACAGGACGAACTCAGAGAACTCTTTCAGTTTAGGGCGCTTTGCCCACCGAATCCACTCCTGACGGAACACAGTACCCTCGACGATAGGATTGTGCATCATTTCCTTATTCCAGGAGCGATAGCCCATGAAGGCAGCTGCTTCCAGTGCCTCTTCCTTAGTCCACTTGTCTTTCCATACAGGTTCGCCATCGTTGTTGACAGCATAAACGGTGGAAACATGTACGCCTTTGGTAGCTGCTATATTGGCAAGTACAGAGCATTTTGAAATGAGGTTTCCCACCATGATGAAGCGACCACGGCCAACATCGAGAGCACCAAAGAGAGCTTCCTTCACCCAGTCAGTGAGTTCACGGACACGACGCTCATTGCGGCAGAGTTCGTCATCATCGAGGTCATCGATGACGATGTAGTCAGGACGTGCCTCCTTGTAACGAAGTCCACGAGGTGACTGCCCACGACCGCGAGCGAAGAATGCAACTCCAGACTGTGTGACAAATTCACCTTCTTGCCAGTTGCCGAGGTTCTTCTGTTCGCCAAAGTCAGCAATCAGACGTTGGTTATATTCAAGCTCCGCCTGAATGTCAGATAGGAGTCCCCTGGCACTATCCTCGCTCTTACCCACAACCACCATGACATTGATGAGACGCTTGGGCTGGAACATCAGCCAGAGAGGCACGAAGATGTCAAAGTGTGTGGATTTGGCGTGACCACGTGGCCATTTGAATACAGCTTTGAGGTTTGGTGTGTTGCGTACCTTCAGAGCTGCAGCATTGTGGAAAGGCGCATTGTGGACAGTACGGATGACCTCACCTGTTGTCTTATCGCGCAGAGTAAGGAAGTGTGGGAAATAGTATTCGCAGAACTCAGCATAGTTATTCAAGAGTCTCTTGATACGCTTCTCCTTCTGCACAGCATCCTCCTTAACCAAGGAAGACGTATCTGTGAGTGACTGGACGCGTTTACAATGTTCCTGCCATTCGGCATAACGCTGTTTTATTTCCGCACTTGTAGCCATACTATTTGCCTAATGTTGAACCCATGGACTCAATTATGTATTTGTCCTGGTACTTGTTTATAGCCTTGATAAGGTCAGGAGTGAGTTCGTGGTCGGTCTGAGCACGATATTCCAGCCATTTAGAGAAAGCCATGAAAACCTCAATGGCATCAACTACGTTCGCTTTCTTATCAAGTTTCTCTATGACAGAGGAGAGCTTGGCAAGTTTGTCGCCTAATCCTGCAATCATAGAAGGGTCTTCAGAACTGTTGACCTGCTCGATGAGCTTATCAATGGTTAGAAGTAGTTTGTTAACGAGTTCTGGACGTGTGATGTTCTTGGCAGCGCGTGCTTCCTTCCATCCATCGGCTGTACTCCACTTGGAGATAGTAACACGAGACACACCCACTTTGTCGGCGATCTCGGTCTGTTCCATACCAGAGAGATAAAGCGCTCTGGCAAGGTTTTTCTTTTTTTCAGTTTCTGCTTTTGTCATATATGATAAAGTTTGGTTTACACTACAGTAGTGCTTGAAAACATGTGCAAAGTTCTAAAAAATCAGTGAGTTAAAGAAATTAGTGTGCAACGGTTTCATAGAAGTGTGCAACCATTGCATACTTATTTGGAGGAGTGAAAGAAAGTGACTTATTTTGCAGTGCGAAACCGCAAAATTTACATCAAAAACTATGAGTAAAAGAGTACGTATCACAAACAACAGTCTGAACAGTTACGGCACCCGAGTGCTGACAGCTGGTATGGACATTGAGCAGTATTGCAGAAACCCTGTACTGCTCTACATGCACGACCGAGGCAATGTCATCGGTTATGTCAACGATCTAAAGGTGGAAGGTGATGAGATCACCGGTGAACTTATGTTTGATGAAGCCTCAGAGCTTAGTCAGCGTTGCAAGAAACAATATGAGTTCGGGAGCCTAAGAATGGTTAGTGTCGGTATTGACATCAAGGAAATGAGCGAAAGCCCAGAATACCTTATAGAAGGTCAGACGCGTCCTACGATAACCAGGAGTAAACTTTTCGAGGTTAGCCTTGTAGATGTTGGTGCTAATGACGATGCCATCAAATTGACAAAAGACGGTGCTACAATAGAACTTGGGAAAGATGGCACATGCCAGATTCCCCTCCTTAATACAAACAATCAAAACCCAGAAACAATGGAACTGAAAGATTTTGCCCTTATGTTGGGCTTGGCCGAAACAGCAGATGAAGCAGCTGTTCGCGCAGAAGTGGAAGTGCTTTTGGCTGCCAAGAAGAATGCAGACACTCTTCTTCAGGAGAAGGAGCAGCTCATGCTCGCAGGTATCACTCAGGTGGTAGATACTGCCATCAGTGAGAAACGTATCAGCGCAGATCGCAAGGATCAGTTTATCAACCTCGGTAAGACAACCGGCATTGATGAGTTGAAGAACATCTTTGCTGCTATGTCCCCTCAGCAGAAGCTCTCTGCGGTGATTACCAGCAAGGGCGGTTCGCCTGTTGCGGTGCCAGCTACCTACTCGAAGTTGAGTGAGGTTCCTGCAGATCAGATTATGGAACTCCGCGAAAACAACCGTGAAGAGTATGCACGTCTGTACAAAGCAGAGTACGGAATGGAGTGTACCTTCTAAGGTAACGCCGATTCAATCGGCTTCTTATTAACGGCAATTTTATAAACCCTCAAACAAAATCAAAAACAATGGTATTTATGCGAATTATCATGGCAGTTCTTTTTAACTGCCTCGCAGGTGCAACCTTCGCCATGATTACGGGCGTATCACCTGCAGTAAGCTGTATCGGTGCAAACGCCATCGGCGTTGTAATGGGAATGGGTCACGCTATGCCTACAGGTGCTTTGCGTGCTGGCATCCTTACAGAAGTATGGACAGGCGAGCTCGTTAAGTCGCTCCGTGCCGGTCTCGAAGCAACATGGCTTGACGGTATTCCTGACAACAGTTCCCTTGTGGACAATGATGTTATTCACCTTGTTGATGTTGGTGTTGATCCTGATGTTCTTATCAACAACACAACATATCCTATCGACATTCAGGCTCTGGATGATGATGACATCCCTATCGGTCTTGATAAGTTCCAGACAAAGGTAACACCAATCACTGATGATGAGCTTCACGCTATCAGCTACGATAAGATGAGCCGAGTGAAGGAGAGCCACGCCAATGCTATCAACGATGCCAAGTTTATGAAGGCAGCGCATAGTATGTGTGCGGCGCAGAACTCAGCTAAGACTCCTGTCCTGAAGACAACCGGCGAGCGTGATGCAACAACGGGTCGTCTGAAACTTATTCCTCAGGACTTGGTGAACTTGAAGAAGGCTCTTGATACATTGAAGGTTCCTGCTCAGGGTCGCCGTCTTGTGCTCTGTACGGATCATGTCAATGACCTTTTGGAGGTTGACCAGTCATTCAAGGAACAGTACAACATCAATCGCAATGATGGTACTGTAGGCCGTCTCTATGGCTTCGACATCTATGAGTTTGCGAATAACCCTGTATATACCACAGCAGGTAAGAAGAAAGCCGTTGGCGCAACAGCAGGAACAGGTGAGTTCCAGTGCTCATTCGCTTTCTATACACAGCGTGTATTCAAGGCAACAGGTTCAACAAAGATGTACTACAGTGAGGCATCTACTGATCCTGAGTACCAGCGCAACAAGATTAACTTCCGCCACTACTTCATCTGTATGCCTAAGAAGGAAGATGCAGGAGCTGTCATGATGAGTGGCTATCAGGCTACTGCTTAAACTGTCTGCGTAAGATGAAACTGATTGTAAAGCAAACATTCCGTGATAAGGAGGATCATGTAACGGTATATCATCCTGGTACCATTCTTGAAATGGAAGACAAAGAACGCGCCTCTGACCTGGTGAACCGCAAACTGTGCGCAGTATATAAGTCCAAGACCAAATCTGCAACAGATGAAGGTTCACAGACAGAAGGACAGAACGCCGAGCATGAGCCTCTGAGTACGGGCGATTAAATCGCCTTGGTATTAACGGGAATCAGACGCTACAGGAATATGAGTAAAACAATGCAATATCTGGTAATCCACTGCACAGCCACGAAAGCAGGCCGTGAGGTAAGTTCCGATGAGATACGCCACTGGCACACAGACCCTGTGTCGAAGGGTGGTCGTGGCTGGAAGCAGGTGGGTTACACAGATATGATTCACCTTGACGGTCGCATAGAGCGACTTGTAAAGAACAATGAGGATGCGAATGTGGATTCTTGGGAGATAACCAACGGAGCCAAGTGGTATAATGCCGTGAGTCGCCATATCGTTTATGTCGGAGGCTGTGATGCCAATGACGTAAAGAAGGCAAAGGACACACGCACGGCAGCCCAGAAAGAAGCTCTGAAGAAGTATGTCCTTGACTTCCACAAACGCTTTCCTAAAGTGAAGATCATCGGCCACTATCAGGTTGCAAACAAGGCATGTCCTTCGTTTGATGTGCCTAAGTGGCTGAAAGAAATTGGCATCAATCAATAATCAGATATGGAATTTGAACTCAGTGAAATACTCAACGTGGTTTTAGGCGGAAGCCTTGTCGGTGCCATTATCTCCATCGTGACGATTCGCAGTGCCTTGAAGAAAGCTCGTGCGGAGGCAGAGAAGGCTCTTGCCGAGAGCGACACGGTGAAGATAACGAACACTGAGCAAGCCACAAGGATATTGATTCAGAACATTGTAGAACCACTAAAACAGGAATTAAATGAAACAAGAAAAGACCTCAACGCGACGAAACGTGAAATGGCTCGCCTCAGGAAAGCTATTGACGATGCCAATAGCTGCAGGTATAGTGCTACTTGCCCTGTTCTTGAGCGGATGCGCCTCTCACCGAAAGAGCGTGATGGAATCAAACGAGGCACATACAGCCGCGACGGTCCTTGCGGACAGCGTGATTCGTCACAGCCTGGACAGCATAAGCGAGTTCGTGGAGGTGCGGACGGAGGCGGTGACGATTCCGATGTCCTCAGTGACTCTGACGATACCGACGGACAGCCTGCTTAAACTTCCTGCAGGTGCGGTATATAGCGACAAAAGCGGTCAGGCGAGTGTCAAAGTAAGCCGCACGGCAGCAACAGAAACACTTCCGGAATTTATCTATGTGTATGCGAGCTGCGATAGTCTTCAGTTGCAATGTGAGCGATACGAACGGACGATCATGAATATGCGCAAAGACTATGGCGAACAGTTGAACAGCGTACAGAACTCTCTGGAAGCTTCAAGGTCAGAGGTCCAGGAACTGAAAGAAAAGTCAGCGACCCCCATTAGAACGGCATTAGTATGTTTTTTTATCGGTTTGCTGTCAGGTGTTGCAGGAACAATAATCATCCTTAAAAAAATAAGAAAATGAACAAGAAATTCATCTACGGCATAGCAGCCGTTAAATTTGATGCCGTAACAATCGGCTACATAGAGAAAGGCAGTTGGGATTGGGGCGGTTCAAAGCCAGAGAGTACAGACGTAGAGGCAGAGCAGGTTCCTGACGCTCCTGTGCTTGTACTCATGCAGAAAAACGGTCAGATTTCTCCAACGTTTAACCTTATCCAGTTGGACTATGAGAACCTTCAGGCAGTGCTTGGCGGTACCCTTGTGAAGACAGGTGAGGTTGTGACAGGTTGGAAAGCTCCAACGAGTCTTGTTAACCTCAGCGGTAAGTGGACTATCGATTTTGTGAGCGGTCAGACTATGACCATCGCTAATGGTACAATCCTCGCTAACCTTGGCGGTAAGCTTACCTTGACCGAGGTGTCGAAAGTAGAATGCCAGCTGAAGGTAATGAAGCCAACAGACGGCAGCGCTCCATACGAGATCAATGATACTCCACCTGAAGGCTGATGGATGCGCACATAATACAACAAATCCAAAGAGAGGGAGCGGAAGCCTTGCTGAATGTGGGTGTTTCCCTCCCTCTTCAGGATTTTAAGGTGCCTTTCAGAAAGGAACCTTTACGCCTTAGACTTACGATGAAACGTCCCACGATGGCAGATCAGATTGCTATAGCCAAAACATGGTTGAGTGTGGGGATGACTTTGGAAGAGTTTAGGACCTTAGATTACGAGGGGCAAATGCAGTTCCTTGTAAATCATGGGAAGAAACTGAGCAGGATGATTGCATTGACAATGCCTCATTGGTGGTTGCCTACAGGCGTATTGTCATGGTTTATCCGTCACTATATGAAATGGGAGTACCAAAAAGGAGCGTTTGAGAAGTTCGTGACGCTCATGGGTACTGAAAGTTTTACGCCTATTATCAGATCAGCCGAGATAGCGAATCCGCTGAAGGCGAGACTGAGCCAGGGAAGGAAGGGGAGTTAAAGAGCCGCTGGGAAGGCTCTCATAGCCCTTTCGGTTTTATATGGTCTATAGCGAGTGCAACAGGCTGGAGTGTTGATTACATCCTCCATGGTGTGAACTACCAGACTCTGATCATGATGTTGGCAGATGCCCCTCGCTATGTGGATCAGAAGAAAAAGAATAACGATAACAGAAGCGCAGAGGAAGAAGCTGATGACATCTTAGGCTTTTTCCAGAGCCAATTAAAATAGCATTCTATGAAACCGGTAGAGATAGAATTTCTGATGCGAGATAATCTAACAGCAGGACTTGATAAAAGCAAGATGAGCGTCGAGCAGCTGTTAGGTGCAGCCAGACGTGCATCTGCTGTCATAAACAACAAAATCAGTGAACAGCACAAGGTAATTGATACTGTAAACAGCGACCTCAATAAGATGGAGCGGAAACTGCAGACGATGAAGCCTGGTCCTGGCCAACAAAAAATGATGGTGGAGATCAGTGCCTGCAAGAAAGTCTTATCAGAGGAACTTACTGTATTGAGTCAGCTGGAAAAAGAGCAGCTCCAGGCGCAGCGTGGAATATCTCAACTGGAAAAGGAATACAAGAATATTGCCATTTCCGAAGAGCAAGCAGCTATTCAGACAAAGAGCCTGACATCCAAAATAGCGGAACAAAAGGAAATTGTCAAGCAGGTAGAGGCTGATGTCCGTAACCTCCAGAAGGCATACGAACACGCTGCCCCTGGCAATGCACAGTCAGAAGCATTGGCAGAACTCAATGCTGCCAAGAAAGCTCTTCAGGAAGATAAGAACATTCTAGCCTCTCTAACAGAGGAGCAGGAGCGCAATAATGAGAGCAACAAACGTCTGTCGCGTCAGCTCAGAGAGTTGCAGAACGACATGGCCAAGATGCGACTGAATGGTGAGCAGGACACGGAGGAGTACCGTAGAATGGCTCGCGAAGCAGCCAATTTGTCAGATACACTTTCTGACCTTCAGACACAAACAAAAATTCTCTCGAATGATGATGCCAACCTACAAGGTTTTATTTCAGGCGTCAACGGTTTGTCGGGGGCGTTCACAACTGCCACCGGCGTAATGTCACTGTTTGCCTCTGAGAATGAAAACCTAATGAAAATACAAGCTCGCGTGCAGAGCGTTATGGCTATAACCATGGGCTTACAACAGGTTTTTAACGCATTGAACAAAGATTCTGCCTTTAGGTTAGTTACTGTTACCAAAGTCAAGGAACTCCTTACAGCCGCCAATTATCGGCTTGCCACTTCTTTGGGAATCTCCACAGCCGCAGCTACTGCTTTGATGGCTACACTTACACTTGGATTGTCAGTTGCTATTACAGCCCTTATTGTCGCATGGGAGAAATTATCATCCGCTCAGGAGGAAGCTGCACGCAAGGCACAGGAAATGGTGGAGATAGAATCTGGTGGTCGCGCGGAAATGATTAAGACAAAGTTTGAAATCGATCGTACATGCGAAAGTCTGAAGAATTTTACAGGTTCAAAGGAAGAGGAAAAACAAAAGTGTGAGGAACTGAATCGTAAATATGGAGAAGCGTTCGGCTATTATGACAGCGTAGCTCAATGGTACGACGTTCTTACCCAAAAGGCACAGCAATACATCCAGATGCTTTTCCTTCAAGCGAAGGCTCAGGCGATGGTAAACAAAGCCGTTGAAGCCGATGAAGAACTAAATAAGCATAAGGCAACGAAACCTGGCAATGCTGACACAGATATGGGATGGTTTGCCAAGATGGGATTGTATATGGCACAGGCGGATTCCCATGGTCACTACAATGCACAAAATGACATAGATAAATACAATAAGGAACAATACGACAAAAAGACAAAAGAATTAGAACAGAAAAGGGATGGAATGTTAGCCGATGCCGCAAAACTTGTAGGGGAAGCAGCGAACATTGGCAAAGAAAATAATATAGGAGGTCATTCTGCCCCAAAGAAGAATGGACCATCAGGACCTTCTGGTAGTACCTCAGGAGGTAGTGTAAACACAAAAAAGGAAGAGGAAAGACGCTCATCTGAGCTTTTAGATTTGCAGGAGAAGAACCGTCAGGCAGAGATTGACCAAATGGCAGAAGGAGCAGAGAAGAAACGCGCCCAGTTGCGTCTTGATTACGACAAAGAAATGGCTGAACTTGCCGAGCTTGAAAAGAAGTGGCGTACTGCTCAAAAAGGCGAGCTCAACAAAGATCAGACAGAAGCATTGGATGCCGCCCGTAAATTGGCAAATGCGAAGTTGGAGGCAGGAGAAGCCGAGGTTTCGAAAGAGGAAGCAGAGCAAGAGCGTGTCCGCCGTAAGGCAGAGGTACAGGCCATGATGGAATACCTGAAAGAGTATGGCAGCTATCAGCAACAGAAACTGGCATTAGCCGAGGAGTACGCCCAAAAGATAGCAGATATTGAAGCGTCTGAAGCTGACAACGCAACCAAACAATGGCAGAAGAAGAAATTGGCAAAGGAGAAACTTCAGAAGGAGTCGAGCCTAAGTTTTGAAAATATCTCTCGTGGCATAGATTGGCATGCGCTCTTCAGTGGCGTTGGCGATCTGACGAAGGAAATGATGGCTCCTATGATGGAGCAGCTGCAAGCATGGGTTCGCACAGAAGAATACCGCAATGCCGATGCCGAGACTCAGCAGAAGGTAACAGAACTTATTCAGGAAATGCGCAAGTATGTAGGTTCTGATCAGAGCGTGACATGGGAATCATTGGATAAGGCAATCAAGGATTTTTCTGCATCTGTTGCGGCATACGATAAGGCAAAAAACGCGGAAGAAGCAGCTGTACGTGCTCGTGAAGAAGGAAAGCGGAAACTTGCTTCAGGCGAGATAAGCGATGCGGAATACAAGAAGCTGGAGGCTGACGCTCAGGCTTTAGGTGATGCAACTGCCAGTGCGCGTGAGGATATGGAGCAGTTTGGCAATGCCCTGAATCGCACAAGTGAAGAGGTTGCAAACTTCACCAGTGGCCTGACAAAAGCCCTGAGCAATGCAAAAGGCTGGGCAGATGTAGAAGGCTTCGGTGGGATTCAGAGTGCTGTAGGTGGCATTGACCAGCTGAAGGGAACACTTGACAGTCTGTTGCCTCAGATGGGTGACGGAATGGCAAAGACTATTGGCACAACATTGAGCAGCAGCATTGGCAGCACTCTTGGTAGCATTGGCAGCAGCATAGAAGGTCTGCTTTCAAGCGGTCTTGGTCAGATGATCGGTATCATAGCGCAGATACCGAAGCTGATTCTTGATTTGGCAAGCGCCGTAAAGAACTTTGTGACCGGCATCTTGGATTCGATAACTGAGCTTATCAGTCTGAGGTGGATAGATGACCTTGTGGTTAGCATACTGGATGCAGTAGGCAATCTGATAGATGCCATCTTTGATTTGCCAGAGAACCTTTGGCATGTATTAGAATCCATTGTTGTGGATGGTGTCGGTGGTCTCTTGGACGGTGTTATTGGCAGAATCGGCAACATTCTGACCTTTGGTGCTCTCAGCAGCAGCGTGAGCGACTGGTTTACGAACTCAAACGCAGCAGAAGTTGCCGCGACAATAGATCGTCTGACCAAGCGCAACGAGTTGCTGGAACAGGCTATAGAAGACCTGACAGATGAAATGAGATCTTCGCGCGGCGCAAGTGCTATTGATGCATCGCAACGTGCCAAGAAACTACAGGAAGAGACAAATGCCAACTACAAAGAAATAGCGCAAGCGCAAGCCGGTTATCATGGTTCACATCATTCCTGGAACTACTATTGGGGAGGTTACAACGATGAGCAGATAAACAGACTGAGCCAGCAGATAGGTCGCGAGTGGAATGGCAGCCTGTGGGACCTCAGTCCTGAGGAAATGAAGATGCTCCGCAGTAACGTTGACATGTGGGAGCAGATACAGAATACTGGCAAGGGTGGCTACGGTAATAGCGTAGCAGAGAAATTGAATGACTATATAGACCAGGCCGGTAAGCTTCAGGAAATCACAGACACCCTGTATGAGAACCTGACGACGACGACGAAGGACAATGTGTTTGATGACTTCCTGAATAGCCTGTATGATCTGGCTGATGGCAGTGAGGATGTGATGGACAACATTGCAGAGAACTGGCAGAAGATGGTGAACCGAATGGCTGTAAACAATCTGGTAGGAGCCAAGTTCCAAGAACGCCTTGACGGTTGGTATGAGAACCTTGCGAAACTGAATGAAGCCAGAACCAATGGCGAGATTACGGATGAAGAATACCGCAAGCGCCTCGATGCGCTGAAGGCAGAGTATGAAGGCTATGTAGAAAGCGCTAAACGTGATGTTGAAACCTTACGTTCAGAAGGTATCATAAAGTCAACAGAAGAGAACAGCTCTGTATCACAGTCTGGCAAGGCTGGTGCTTTCACAACCATGACTCAGGATCAAGCCGGAAAATTGGAAGGTATGTTTGTGAGTGGTCAGATGCATTGGGCAAGCATGGATGATAAACTTACCGATGTGGCTCAGCAAATGAATGAGGCCAGCGGCCATCTGCGCCAGATAGCAGCGAACACGGGCAGCAGTGCATCATCCCTCGGTGAGATAAAGGAAGATATTAAGAAAATGATTCGTGATGGACTTAAAGTAAAATAAGATATGGCACATATATTAGACGGTCAGGTGCTGATAAACGGCACAGACATCTGGAAAGAGTACGGGGTATTCCTGACAGAGGAAAAGAAAGGTGGTCGTGACAACCTGAATGCCATACTTGCACCAAGCAAGACAAAGGCGCATGTTGGTGTGGACATAAGGGAAGAGGATGGCAAGAAGTATTCGAAGACCCTGACAGTAGCGAATCAGGAGCGTGAGGTTACTTTGCACTTTGCCCAATATGCCAAGACACGTAGTGAGTGGCTTACACAATATCAATCTTTCATCCAGTTTCTGAAGACTGGAGATAAAGGATGGCTGAATGTGCGCTTTCCCTCACTTGGCTTGACGATGAAGATGTACTATGTGTCAAGCAGCCAATTCAGAAGTCTCACCTACCTATATCAGGAAGGAGTACAAGCTGGCAGATATAAGGTGACATTCAAGGAACCCAATCCAATAATATAAACGACGTTATAACATCATTAGAATATGCTTTTAACTCTATACGATCAGTACGGAAACGAGAAGCTTCAGATACAAGCTAACGACAGCAGTACACAGGACAAAGAGGTGCAGGGCGACAATGTACTGAGCCTTGGCTTCGCACTTTATGAGTATGTGGCCATCGATGTAAATGACTATGTGGAATACTGCGGTGAGTGCTACTGGGCTGTTGAGAGCTACCTGCCTACGGAAAAGAGTTCTGTTGAATGGGAGTACGGTATCAAGCTGTATGCCATTGAAAGCCTTATCAAGCGTTTCCTGGTACTGAATAATACAGACGGAGAGAACGAGGCGGTCTTCACGCTCACAGCCCGTCCGATAGACCATGTACGCCTGATAGTAAAGTGCATCAATGACGGCATGGACCAAACGACAAATTTCAAGGTAGGCAGCGTTGAGGGGACTGACAACATAGTGATAAACTATGAAGGCAAATACTGCGACGAAGCGCTGAAGGAACTTGCAGAAGCTGTAGGCGTGGAATGGTGGATAGATGGCGAGACGGTCAATCTATGCCGCTGTGAGTATGGCAGTCCTGTAGCTCTTGGCTATGGTGAAGGTCTGACAGGCTTAGAGCAGGATAAGGCAGACAACGTGAAGTTCTATACCCGCCTGTTCCCTATAGGCAGCAGTAGGAACATAGATCCTGAGCACTACGGATCAAGCCGCTTGCAGTTGCCCGATGGCGTGAAGTACATAGACATGCCAGAGCTTGTTTCCAAGTATGGTGTCATTCACCATTATGAGCAGGAATCCTTCAGCAGCATCTATCCAAGGCGCGTGGGCGTGGTAAGCAGCGTGCGCTCTGAAGATGTGCAGGGAGAAGACGGCAATCCGTTCACCATATACTATTTCAAGGACAACGGCATGACGTTTGATCCGAACGATTATGAGATAGCAGGACTTGTAAAGCATGTTTCATTTCAGGAAGGTTCGGAACTTGCAGGCTTAGGTGTTGATAACGACCATTATTTCGAAGTGAACTTCAACAGCGAGACGAAGGAGTTTGAGATAATAACGATATGGCCATACGATGATGACAGACAGTTGCCAGGTGAAACGCTTGTGCCCAAACCTGGTGATAAGTATATCCTGTGGAATATCCGTATGCCAGATGAGTATTATGGCATTGCAGAAGCAGAGTTTCGCACAGCCGTAGATGAATACAATCGCAAGCATACGCAGGACGTAAGCCGCTATAAGGCTGCGACTGACCATGTGTGGATTGAAGAGTCAGGCGTGGAACTGAGTGTAGGTCTGAGAGTGCGCCTGAAGAGCACAGAGTATTTCCCGAAAACAGGTTACAGGGAGAGCCGAATCACGAGAATCAGCAGGAACGTGAATCTTCCGAGTCAGATGGATCTTGAAATCAGCGATGCCATCAGCAGTGGGAAACTGGAGAAGATAGAGGACTCCATCAATGATGCAAAGAGTTATGCAAGCACTATAGTTGGAGCCGTGAACGTTCCTGACCTAATCAGAAGCTGGGACACTACAAAAGCGACAGATAACAATATCTACAGCGCACGTCGCACGCATCAGGAATTTCTGAGCAAAAAGACAGCGGACAGAGCCAAGAAGAAGATTATCTTTGATGAGGGCATTGATGCCGGTGACTTTGAGCCAGGCGTTAAAGGTGGCAGGATAGACGGTCAAGGCAATGCAGAGTTGCTTACTCTTGTTGTTCGCCAACTCTTGCGTAGCGCACGCTTTGTTGATGGCATCGGTGGCGAAGGCTGGCAACTATGGATAGATGAGCAGGAACTGTCAAATCTAACCATTGACAAACTAACTGTGCGTCAGGTGATGACAGTCTTTGAACTTCTGGTAGAGAAGATCAGAAGTGTCGGCGGTCAGATCGTTGTAAGTGCAGCTAACGGCAAGATAAAGACAGTAGAAGAAACAGATGACTATTACATCATAACTTTTGAGCAGGAGAATACCTTCCAAGCTCATGACCTGATGAGGTGCCAGACATTCAGCGGTGGCAATCTGAAATCTTATTGGGTAGAGGTTGCCGCTGTTGATGGTAACTCCATCCTCGTTGAGAAAAGCGAGTTTGATGCTTCGCTCCCAGCAGAGGCAGACGAAGTAGTCCTGATGGGTAACACAGAGAATGTAAACCGCCAGAACCTGATACTCATTTCTGCAACGGAAGACGGTCAGCCTCGCATCGATGTGATGGACGGCGTGAAGGATAAGAACTTCACAGAATGTCTGAGAGCACGCCTTGGCAACCTGGACGACATAAAGGATGACTGGTTTCCTGTAGATAGCCAACCTCATGGCAACGGACTGTATAGCGATAACGCCTATCTGCGTGGTACATTCCTCTTGGTGACAGGTGAAGACATCAAAACAAAATTTGAAATAACCGAAGGCAAGATAGAAAGCAGCGTCAGTGCTCTGCGTCAGGACTTCGCTACTGAAAAGGGCTATCTGAACAATCCGAGCTTTGATGAAGGTTTGAGCAAGTGGCTGACAGAGAATGAGACAGTTTTCTGGTTAGTCGGCAACAAATGGATATGGGCAAATCGCAACGTGCTGACCAAGAAAGGTGATGGTGCGAGCGTAACGAAGGATGATGGCCGTGTGGTAGTAAGAATCAAGAACAAATATATCACACAGCTTAATGCGAACCTCAGGAGTGTTCCTACCATGGTGACAAATGGTGATGGCAAGAAGGAAGCCACGCCTGTATATCTCAGTTTCTTGTATCGCTGTGCAGAACGTGGTACCTTGAAAATAAAGTTCGAGGATGTAGATAAGACCGGCTTTGAAAACTTCAACTCTTTTGAGGTTGAGGAGGAACTGGAGGTGACAGAAGGTTATAAACAGTACACTTGCAATGGCCTTTGGAACGGTACCGGCAACTTCAAGCTTTCCTTTACTGGTGACATCTATCTGTATATGCTCATATTGAGCACAGACAAGATAGAGAGCCTTACGTATAAGTATCGAACGCTGTTTGAACAGAGTGAGAAGCTTGTTAAAATAGCAGCCCAGAACTTTGATCAGGACGGACGTGTACTTGCTGAGAGCGGTATAATGGTGAAGGCAACAGGTTCTGGCATCTATGCCCAAGGACCTGACGGCAAACTGGCATTGATAGGCGTGGCGGTAGAGGAAACCGATGCCGACGGCAATAGCAGAACCGTTATAAAACTCACTGCTGACAACATCAAACTGGAAGGTCTTGTGACGGCAAACCAGAATTTCAAGATCAGGGAGGATGGCAGCATCCAGGCGGTGAACGGAAAGTTTGGTGGCCAGATAAATGCTCAGAGCGGTTCTATCGGTGGGTTCGTCATAGGCAGCAATCATATCGGTGTTGGCAGTATTTCCTATGAGACAAACGAAAAGGGCGAAGAGCAAATTGTCGTGAAGGATGACCTAAACGGACTTTTCCTCTATGACAGCATGATAGGATTCAATGCCGAAGGCAGGCAAGCGATTATTGGCACCTGGAGCAGCTTAGGACAACCAATGCTTTGCAGATTGGTGGACAATAAAGAGGACTATCTTCCTAAATATGGAATCATATTTGATATAAGAAACTCCTATGACGCAAACCTTGCATTCGCAGGAAGGGGCAATGGTGCGTTGAATGGCTTTATTGATGGCTTCAAGTTTAACAAAGTTACACTAAATCAATCAAACACGATTTATGGTGTGGGTTTATCAGACAGTAATAGGATCATCGTAAATTGTAGTGCAGGAAATTCTGGAATTAGCCTTCCAAAATTATCCTCTGTGCGGAGGGCTTTAAGCATTAGTAATGATACTCCCTTTGCAGTTCGGTTAATAGTGACCTCTGATTTGGGCTCCAGTGATTTCTCTATATATGGTCGTAATAATAAGACAGATAGCGCTGGAGAAAAACCTTGGAGCTCTGAAGAATATCCTTTGTTCACTCATTGGGATGGCGGAAGATGGGAAAGCCAAGCGATGGGAGCAGGAGACACTTTTGAGGTTCTGCTTGTGTATGATCCGGACAGAAGTTTCACAACAAAATATACAGCAAGAGCGATTAACAGACAAAATTAAAAAATAGAACTATGGCAACATTGACAGATCAAGAAAAACAGGAACTGAAGCAAGAGGTCCTGAACGCTATTAAGAGCGAAAGCCAGAGTGTGACAGAACTGGAAGAGGTCACTTCCCTCGATGGTGTGAAGACTCTTCCTGCAATGCGTGGCACGGAAATGGTGAGTGCACCTGTAAGCCTTCTGGGCAAACCTGCTCAGGATGCAGCAACGCAAGCGCTGGCAGCTAAGGCACAGGCGGAATCTGCCACTAAGAAGGCAAATGACGCTGCAGAAAATGCTGATTTGAAAGCTCAGGCTGCTTTGGATGCAGCAGCTGCGGCAGAAAAAGCCAAGGGAGAAACCGAAGAAGCCACCGAAGCTGCTCAGAATGTGGTAAATCAATATGAGGATGTGGCTCTTGCTGCGCGTAATGGCGCAACAGCCCGTTTTGATGGCATACTGAAGAGTGTGCCAGTATCAACTATTGGCTTCTCTGAATATGACGGAGTTTTCTATGCAGAGAATCTGAAAGCATTTGTTGCAAAGCAAGGAATGCAATATAGTCAAGCTTGGATTGATCAGGATATGTTCATGGACGGCTTGACTGTAAGAAAAAACAAGCTCTTCCTTTGTGGCGAAACCCTTTATTCCTGGAGTGATGAAGAAGGCGGACTCGTAGAAGTCAGCGGAACAGGTGGAGGCAACACAATAAACGTGAGCAACACCTATCCTCTTGAAAATGGATTCTATACACTTTCTTCTGCCATTAAGGCAGTGGAGGAGAAGCTGCGCAGGAAAGGCGCATGCGTCACCTTTGAAGTCAGTCAGGGCAAATGGCAGACGAAGCAGTTTATCGGTACAAACCTTGCCAGCTGGGAGAGTGAAAGCAGTTGGGATGACTTTGGCGGTGGCGGTACCGTCAAGAGCGTGACACTGAACGGTCAGAAGAAAATGCCCGACAGTCAGGGCAATATCAATCTGACAGTTGAAGAAGTGACAGTAGATGCCAGTCTTGACCCTCAGAGTACGAACCCTGTGCAGAACCAGGCTGTGGCAGGAAAGTTCAACGAGATAGAAAGTAGCACCCTCTTTGACAGCGACGTAGAGGAAGGTGATGACGGCACACAAACCGTAACCCTGAAGAATAAAAGCGGTGCTGCCATTACCCAATTCACCTTAGCCGCTGGAGGCGGTGGCGGTGGTGACGATGTGCAGACTGCCAAGATTGTGATTGGCGCAAGTGTAAGCCAGAATATCATCAAGGAAGGTGGAGAATGCTTGCTCACATGGAGCTATGACCATCAGTATGTAGGTGGTGACGATGCAGGTCAGACAACAGGCCAGAAGGCGACCGTGGAGATACGCGTATTGCGAGGTTCCATCATGGTGTACAACGAGGTTAAGGATGACGTAAGCAGAGACACATACACACTGGATGTCAGCAAATACCTTCAGGTAGGTACGACCGACATCTATGTCAAGGCTACAACGACTGATCCGAATACTGGCAAGACCCAGACAAAACAGGCATACGTAAATGTGAAGGTCGTAAATCTCAGCCTTCAGAGCAGCTATATCCTGAGCAATGGCATCAGCACAGGCGGCTATGGTTCTGGTGAAAGTGCTGTCATCCCTTACACAGTACAGGGCACAGGCACGAAAATCGTTTCCCTGTATGTTGATGGCAGACAGTATGAGAGCAATACCGTAACCCGAAGCGGAGCCACCAACGGAAGCTTCAGCATACCTATGAGCGGTCTTGCCGTAGGCAGACACACCGTGCAACTTGTGGCCGAAATGGAGGCAAGCGCAGAGCTGACCCTTCGAAGCGAAAGCATATATATGGACATATATAAGGAAGGCAGCAGTTCACCTCTCATAGGAACCAAGCACATATTTGCAGATGGCCGTATCTTCACAACAGACCATCGCACCCCAACTGTTGCCGCAGGTCAATATGAACAGTTGCAATTTGAGTATGTAGTGTATGATCCAGGAGTGACCCCTGCCCAGATGACCGTGTGGCAGAATGGCGCAGCCGTTCAGGATGTGTCAGTTCCCCGCAGTATTCAGACATACGCCAACCGTTTCACAGAGCAGGGAGTGCAGACCGTGAAACTGGTCAGCGGTGCTACAGAATATCTCATGTATGTGGAAATCAGCAAGAGCAGCATCGATGTGAGCGAGGCGACCTACGGCTTGCAGATGAAGCTGAGCGCAGCCGGAAGAAGCAACGGCGAGAGTGATCCTGCCCATTGGGAATATGGAGGTGTGAAGACAACCTTCGAAAACATGGACTGGAACACCAGCGGATGGACTGGCGACTCTCTGAAGCTGATGAACGGTGCCAAGGCTCATATTGACATCAAGCCATTCGTCAATGATGCTGCAACGAACGGATGCACTATCGAGGTGGAGATCAAAGTTTCCAACATCACAGACAAAGATGCTGATGTGGTTAGCTGCATGGATGGCACAAAGGGATACCAGATTACAGCGGAAAAGGCAATGATGTACACAGGCTCTACTAAAGAAGTGGAGGATGAAGACGGCAACAAACTCACTCAACCTGTAGGAGTAGGCAGACAATACGGCTCAGATATGTGGGTGAAACTGGCATTTGTCATCGGCAAACGTGCTGATGGCAGACTTATGGAGCTGTATGTGAATGGCACTCGCTCAGCAGCGGACATCTATGGTGACAGCGATAACTTCATGCAGGGCACACCTCATGGAATAGACATCTGCAGTGATGGTGCTACAGTTGAAACGAGAGTTGTAAGAGTTTATGATCGTGCCCTTACCGACGATGAGGAAATGGACAACCACATTGTTGATCGTGAGACATTGGATGAAATGGCGGCATTGTTTGAGGAGAATGATGTGCTTGATGAGGATGGCGTTAGTATAGACTTCCAGAAGCTTCGCAACAAGGGAAAAGGCATCATGCTGGTGGTACGAAAAGATGGACTCGCCCCTGTCAATGCTGAGAACAACAAGAAGACGGACTTCCTCGCAGATGTGCACCTCTGGCTTCCTGATGGCCGTTATATCTATCTGCATAACGTATATGTAAGAATCCAGGGTACAAGTTCAACGAAATATCCTTCAAAGAACTATCGTATCTACTGTGCGAAAGGTGAAAATCCAGAAATGTATGTCAATGGCGTACAGCAGACGGAATTGAAGTTAGCACTTCGCGAAGGCCAGAAGAAAGTGAAGATTCTCTGTCCGAAAGCAGACTACTCTGATTCTTCCATGGCGCAGAATACAGGTGGTGCGAAGCTCTGGAACAACATGATGAAGTCGCTTGGATTCCTGACACCGCCTCAGAAGGTGGACAGCACGGTCAGAACCGCTGTTGATGGCTACCCTATAGACGTATTCTCCGCAGAGAGTATGGAAGACACCCCTGTCTATTACGGTCAGTACAACCTCAACCATGACAAAAGCGACTGGCAGGAAATAATCGGAATGGAAGGAGTAGAGGGCTTTACTCCAACAGAGCCTATAGCCTTCGAGTTCCTGAACAACACAGAACCATTGTGCCTGTTCCAGGCTCAGGCGGATATTGACGCTCAGGCTTCAGCACAGTTCGACAACGCACTGGAATTTAACTATCCGGCAAAGACAGGAGGTGATGATACAAAGTGGGCAAATGCTCCAGTAGCAAAGAAGAATGCCTTCAAGCGCCTTTGGGGATGGATAAGGGATTGCGTGCCAAGTGGTGCGACAACGAATGACGTGAGCACATTCTACAGCACTAAATTCAAGAATGAGGTATCACAATACATTGATAAGAATTTCTTGCTGTGCTGGTGGATATTCACGGACTACTTCATGAATGTTGACCAGAGAGCAAAGAATATGATCCTTGCGACATGGGATGCCCTGATCTGGTATCTCATTTATTACGATGGCGACACACAGCTTGGTGATCGCAATGATTCTATGCTGGCTTACCTGTATAATATAACAAGAGACACATGGGATAGCGATAAGAGCAAGTATGCCTATGAGGGTCATGACTCATGGCTATGGTGTCTCGTGCTTGCCAATATGAAGGATGAGATAAAAGCAATGGCCACACAGATGCGCGAGAAGCTGACAGAAGAACTGGTGAATGAAATGTTTGACGATGAGCAACAGGGCAACTGGTGCGGACGCGCCTACAACAAGAGCGGTGAGATCAAGTATATCAAACCGCAGACAGAAGGCGTGCAGACCAAGACAGGAATTGTGAAGTACCCATACATCTATGCGCTAAAAGGCGATAAGCAGGCTTTCCGACACTGGATCATTAAGAATCGCTTTTCTTTGCTTGATGCCAAGTATGAAACAGGAAACTACCTGTCAGATAACATTGATATGTATATGAGCCGTAAGGCATCAGATGCAGCCAATACCATTGTTGTGACAAGTAATGAGCTTTACTATTTCGGCTATGGCACTAATAACGCCCCACACCTCCAATCAAGCGAGGAAGCCAAGAAGGGTGAAACCGTTACGCTGTTATTCAGCAACGCCTTCACCGTGAATGATCCAATACGAATCTATGGAGCAAGCCGCATTGCAGAACTGAACATGCAGGGAGCAGCCAACAATATCACTGGTGACTTGAACCTGAATAAGTGCAAGGTGCTTCGCAAGCTCGACATTCAAACCAGCGGAAGCGGAAGCAACGGATGGTGTTTAGTTCTTGACCAATGCCAGCAGCTGACAGATGTGAATCTCTTTGGCCAGGCAAATGCCAAGACCGGCACACTGAGCAGTACGGAATTGGACTTCAAGAACCAGACAAAGCTGAAGACATTAGACGCAAGAGGCGTAAATGTCCAGGCAGTCCTGTTTGCCCCTGGTTGTCCGCTGACAAATGCCAAGCTTGGCAACAGTATTCAGACACTACGTTTGGAATACCTGCCAGAGTTGAAGGAGAGTGGACTTACATTGCAGAATTGGCGCACCGTCAAAACATTGCGATTCGCTTCATGCCCAAATATCAGCTGGCAGACAATGATCAGCAAATGCACAAATGTGGAGCGCGTGAGAATTGAGGGCGTGAATATCGTTGATGACGGCACATTGCTGAACCTCTATAAGACGCTGAAAGGCGTAGATGCAAGCGGCAATGCAGTTGATTACTGCGCTCTTATAGGAACAGTACAACTCACAAGCTACATGGATGATGAAGAATATGCCATCATGCAGAGTCACTACCCAGAACTGACCATTTTACAGCCGGAATACTCTATGCTGGAGTTTGATGACACTGTAAGCGACGATGCCAACGTAAGTAATCTGGACAACGGAACAGGCTACAAATATGGCAATGACTATGTAGCCAGCGGTCACGTACAAGCTATTCTGAAGAAGCGTCACCGTGTTCTTGCCAAGATCACGAAGAAGCCGACATCAAGAAATATCACACATGCAGGCGTGCAGACAATTCAGAACAACCTTGATGGAGAAGCAATCATCTATCCTCTTCATTCAGACAACTCAAACTACTATGCAGATGCAGCAGAACTCAAAAACTGTTCCCCAGCGAAGCTTGACAGTTCTGAAGGTGATTGGATGATGTATGAGCCTCACCGTTGGATAAAGGGCATAAACGACTATCTGAACAACAAGCATTATGCGTGCTGGAGCAGCAACGATAAAATGCCAAAGAAGCCAGAATGCTCGATCGTAACGCTCGATGAGATAAAAGATGCTGGTGACTACAGAAACAACTACAAGATCATGAGCGGCAAGGGAACACTCGCAGCAAGCTACTCTTCAGACAGCAACTATGCAGTTTGCCGTGTAGGAGTAGGAGGCTTCAAGAAGGTTCGTTTCCCAAGCGTGCCTGGTACCAGCCTTGTAGGAGCGGTTTTCTCGGATTCAGCAGGGAATGTTGTCGGCTCTGTTGTCGTCAGCACGCTTAACTCAAAATTCATGGCAGGCATGTATCTGATTACAGACGTACCTTCAGAAGCTGTAGCCCTCAATTTCTCAATACTGAAGACAGCAGAGTTTGACATGGTTGTACTCAGTAATTCAGATAAGATTGAGGATATGGAGCCAGAATGGGTTGAGGTTACGCCGTATCTGTGCGCAGTGGTTGGTAGCTCTGTAGTAGGTGACAAGCTTAGGGCGTGTATAACAGGTGGCAGCACCACGGCAAATATGACGTGGACAGACTTCCATTATTATTCATCCCAGCGAGGTATGCAGCAGATCGACGGATTGATGCACAATGACATTGCAAATCTATTCTTTGCCAAATATGGCAGAAGAGACAGCCAGATGCAATGTGGTGCAGGTCCGCATTCAAATACAAGAACTACGGGAGGTACAGCCAAGATAGGCATGCAAGACACTGTCAACACAGATGGTAAAACTGTAGGTGGTATTGAAGGCAATGGTTTGGCATTCTATAAAGAAACAAACTCTGATGGCGAAAGTGTTTTCACCAGGATCAACAATATCAACTGCCTTGGCTATGAAGACATCTATGGTCACAAATATGACATGATGGACTGCGTAGATGTGCCAAATGACAGCGGAAATGTCGGCAAATGGCGCTATCAGATGCCTGATGGCACATACCGCAGAGTTAAGGGCGCAGAAGCTACAGGATGGATAAATGGCGTAGTTCATGGTAGGTATATGGATATTGTGCCATCAGCCGCTTCAGGAAGCAGTACAACATATTACTGTGACTATTTCTATTATAGCAGTTCAGCAAGCCGTGTGGTTTATCGTGGGTACAACTCCGCGAATGCGAGTGGCGGTGTTTCGCTTGCGAGTGCGCTTTACGATGCATCGATTGCGTATGCGTATGTCGGCTCGCGCCTGGCCTTCCGCGGAAAAATCGTCGAAGCGGAAAGCGTCAGCGCGTTCAAATCGGCAGTCGAGGTGGCGTAAGCGCCAAAGCGTAAAGCGGGAGCGTAGCGACAAAACGAAAAAAAAGAAAAAGGAGCATAGGGAATACCTGTGCTCCTTTTATGATACCGCCGGAGGCGGTCGATTTTTTTTAAAAATGGGGGTAGAATGGCGTTATAACGCTCTTATAATATATTTATAATGTGTCACGCAGAGATACGTTTCGTTTTGCTGAAACGAACGTTTCGTTCAAAAAATCGCGAACATTTCGTTTTGCGGATTATATGATACTAATAATGTGATTTTATGAAACAGAAATACGCAGTAGTGGTGCTCTTTGCACTGATAATCGCCTCGAGCATGGTGAGCCTGACCAGCTATAAGACCACGGAGAAGTTGGTGACTGAGGATGTGAACCAGGCATTGGCCAAGGCCTTGGATGAACAGCAGTCGGACGTGATCAATGCTGATACGATTCAGGTGTTCAACAGTCACCTGCAAATAGAGGGTTTGAGAGGAAATGCTGTTTTGGCGGTTGACACCAAGAAAGGATTCCGTCCACGTCCACAGGTTTCAACAGCCACGATTCTCTCACTCTCTGACCAGCGTCCTTCGATGATTCTATGGTCGATGGTGCTTTTGTGGAGCCTGTTCTGCCTGTATCAGCATAGGCGGCTGTCAGCATTAGGATTTTATGGCGGCTTGGCTCTGCAAGATGGGCGGTTCGTCAATGCCAAAGGCTGCGAAGTAAAGCTTACCCCGATGCAGCAGCAACTGATGGAAATGCTGTGGCAATCGCCCTCGCATCAGTTGTCGAAAGCAGAGATTTGCGATGCCCTCTGGCCCAAGAAGCCCGATGCCAGCGAGACGCTTTACACGCTTATACGACGACTGAAGCCCATCATAGAAGAACATTCCGACCTTAAAATCGAGTCAGACAGGGGTAAGTCATACGGTCTGACTATCAGATAGATAGCTTTCTGTCGGATAATTGTCAGACAAATGTCAGACAGTTTTTGCTATATGTTTACATAATTGTTGTTAGCTTTGCATCCGTTTAATGAAACGTGCAAAGCATTATGCAACAAAAAACATTTAAGAAACTCAACACCTGCATGGCGTGGCTTGTCTTTGCCATTGCCGCTATTGTCTATGGACTGACTGTGGAACCAACGGCCAGTCTGTGGGATTGTCCTGAATTCATTGCGTGTGGCTATAAGTTGGAGATTGGTCACCCGCCTGGCGCACCAGTCTTTATGTTAGCCGCCAACCTGTTCTCACAGCTGGCCAGTGATCCGTCGCAAGTGGCGCTGATGGTTAATCTCCTGTCGGCACTGCTAAGTGCTGGCTGCATATTCTTCCTGTTTCTCACAGTGACCCATCTCGCCCGGAAACTGATTTGTCCTACCATCGATGGGGATATGAGCATTTCGCAAGTCATCACTATTGAGGCATGCAGCATAGTTGGCGCATTGGCCTACACCTTCAGCGACACGTTCTGGTTCTCGGCAGTCGAGGCAGAAGTCTATGCCTTCTCCAGTTTTCTGACAGCCTTGATGTTCTGGCTGATTCTGAAATGGGAGACCGAGATAGATAAGCCCAGCAGTACTCGATGGATTATTCTGATTGCCTATATCACAGGATTGTCCATCGGTGTCCATCTACTTTGTCTGCTCTGCCTGCCCGCCATGTCGTTTGTGGTCTATTTCCGTCGGACGAGACGGGTTACATGGATGGGGATGCTGAAGGCACTCATCGCTGGCGGCTTGCTGGTGGGTGTCATCCTCTTTGGGCTTATTCCTGGTGTGGTAAAGGTTGGCGGATGGCTTGAACTGCTGTTTACCAATGTGCTGGGATGCCCTTACAACACTGGCCTCATTTGCTACATCCTGCTGCTGACAGGAACAATCGTCATTGCATACTATAAAGTGAAGCAAAGGATAGTCAAGCTATCGTTGGCCTGCCTGCTGATGATGCTCATCGGCTACAGTAGCTATGGTGTTATCTTTATTAGGGCCAATGCCCAAACGCCGATGTGTGAGAATGCGCCTGATAACATCTTTTCTTTGGGCAGCTATCTGAACCGCGAGCAATATGGAAAGACGCCGTTGTTCTATGGTCCTGCTTATTGCAGCGAAATAGACCGTGTCGTAGATGGAGAATACCTGGTGCCGAGACAGAAGGAAGGTCAAGCCGTCTATCGCCCTGTGGCCGATTCCACGAAGCAGGAATACGAAGTGGTGCGCCATGATATTGATTATGTGTACAAGAATAATATGTACTTCCCCCGGATGCACTCCTCACGACATGCCAAGGCCTACGAGGACTGGCTCGGAAACGTCGAGAAAAAGGACGGCGTACCCACTGCTGCAGAGAATCTGCGCTTCTTCCTTTCTTATCAGGTGAACTTCATGTACTGGCGTTATTTCCTGTGGAACTTCGTGGGGCGACAGAACAACATTCAAGGGCACGGAGAAGTGGAGCACGGCAACTGGATTACAGGCTTCCGATGGATAGACGACTGGCTGTTAGGTTGCGACACGTCGAAGCTGCCGTCAGACCTGAAAGAGAACAAAGGGCGTAATGTGTTCTATGGATTACCGCTGCTGCTCGGACTGGTGGGCATGTTATGGCAATGGCGTAAAGGACGTGAAGGTAAGCAACTGCTTCTGGTTGTCATGCTGCTGTTCCTGATGACGGGACTTGCCATCGTGGTCTATCTGAACCAGACACCGCTCCAACCGCGTGAACGCGACTATGCCTACGCAGGTTCGTTCTATGCCTTTGCCATTTGGATTGGCATGGGAGTGGGAATGATCAGTGAAAAGGTAAGAGTGAAAAGTGAAAAATTTACTACCGCTTTGGCCGTTCTTTCTGCTATAGCATGCCTGCTGGTTCCCATCCAGATGGCAAGCCAGACGTGGGATGACCATGACCGCTCTGGCCGTTATACCTGTCGTGACTTCGGTGCCAACTATCTCAACAGCATGCAACGAGAGGGACATCCCATTATTCTGACCAACGGCGATAACGACACTTTCCCGCTCTGGTATAACCATGAAGTGGAAGGTGTGCGCACCGATACGCGCGTCGTTAATATGGAATACCTGCAAACCGACTGGTATATCGACCAAATGAAACGCCAGGCATACGATTCGCCACCCCTGCCCATCAGTCTGAGCCACGAAGACTACAAGGAGGGCCGGATGGAGTATGTGCCCATCGATACTGACAGCATCACCATCGGCTCAGCGACCATCTCGCTGAAGGGCAAGAAGGGTCTCTTCAAGAACGAACTGATGGTGCTCGATATGCTGTTGCAGGCCAATTGGGAACGCCCCGTCTATATGTCCATCAGCATGGGTTCCGACATTCTGCCCTTCCTGCGCGACCATTTGGTACTCGAAGGACTTGCCTATCGCATTTCGCCTACGGCTACGAATCAGAGATTAGACGTGGAGAGGCTTTATGACAACATTATGCACCGCTTCCGCTATGGCGGTCTGAGCACGAAAGGAATCTATGTAGATGAAGATGTCAAGCGTATGGCCAACACACATCAGCTCATCATGGGTGTGCTTATCGACTCTCTTCTTCAGCGTGGTGATACCAAACGTGCCCTAAACGTATGCCATAAGTGGCAAAAGGAAATGCCGCAGGAAAACGTACCCTATACAGAATACGCACTGTCGATGGCCCGCTGCTATTATATGGCCCGCCAGCCGGAAAAGGGCAATGAGATTGTCAGCAGCCTGCTGCGCCGTTCTGACGAATGGCTCTCTTGGATAAACACCATCAAATTATCGCGTCGTGCCGGCTCTCTCTATAACCGCTACACATGGATGAAGACCATGGAACAGGCACTTGTCGTTGCAGAACAATTTGAAAGAAACGAATTCATTCATCAATACATAAAGCAATATGAACACTACAACAAACAATATCAATAAAGCCAAACAATTGATACTGGCTGGCTTAAACGGAAAACGAATCATCATCATAGCATGCGCCCTGATACTTATAGGCTATATCCTGATGTCTGGTTCAAGTGGTACCGAACAATCTTTCAACCCTGCCATCTTCTCAACCCGTAGAATTGTCATCGCCCCGGTACTATGCCTCGCAGGCTATCTGCTGATTATACTTGGGATTCTTAGGAAACGATGGTAAGTACGAGTCGCTCTAATAGTGATCAGCATAAACATTTTTACCATCTATATAGTTCATTTTCTGCCGAAAAAGAATAGAACCACTAAAAACCTAAAATCCGCAGATAATTTTTCGATTGTCTGATTTAGTCCTTGCTTATG
>R23__coassemble_207_pt1 | contig 42837 bp, 24 predicted proteins | sample R23__metabat2_high_PE_030 | metagenome-assembled genome bin R23 | reverse complement strand
CGGGGCTATTTGATTAATATTTAAACTCGTCCCATTTTAACGGGACACTAATGATATATTATAATATAGATATAATTAATAAAGGGGTATATTCGGTGGTCTCTCTATGCACAAACACAAATGTTAGGGTGTTAGGTCGTTAGGGTGCTAGTACAGTAGCCGCAAGCAGAAATCTTTGCAAATTGACTTCGTCGAATTCCTCCTTGCAAGGCATAGTTCAAGCAAGTAAATTTGCTTGACTCTGCTCTTGCTTCGTTCGTCATTTAACATTTTAGAAAAATCGAAAATAAAATCTTGAAATGCTTGCATCGTACCTCTATTTTTAGTACCTTTGCAATGCCAATCAGAAATACAGCTGATACGCCGAAAAGCCAGCCTGATACGCGTGCGGGTAAGCCTAATAAGCAGCAGTTGTAAGCCTGATACGAAGCCTTACAAGGCTGGTAAATTGCAACTAACTAACTGAAATGAAGATGAAGAGATGTTTTCTTGTGTGGGCTGTCCTGTTGGTGACTGCTGTAGCATGGGCGCAGGGCGACCAGGGTGATGGAAAGTATAAGAATCCGGTGCTGTTCGCTGATATCCCTGACCCAGATGTGATTCGTGTAGGTGATACCTATTATATGGTAAGTACCACGATGTGTCTGTTGCCAGGTGCCACTATCGTGAAGTCGAAAGACATGGTGAACTGGGAATACTGTGCAAATCCGCTCGCAGACCTTTGCGACAAGGAGGACTATGCACTCATCAACGGCAAGGATGCATACGCCCGTGGCATGTGGGCGTGTTCAATGAAGTATCATAATGGGAAGTTCTACATCTTGCTGAACTGCAACGACGCTGGTGCCTTTGTACTCTCCGCCAGCGACCCTGAGGGCGAGTGGGAGAAGAAGACTATCTCGCGTGGCTACTATGACCCAGGCATGCTGTTCGACAATGGCAAGGTGTATGTGGCTTGTGGCAACGGCAATATCCAGATGTGTGAGCTGGACGAGGACTTTAACTTCATCAAGGAGAAGCGCGTCATCAGCAAGGAAGGTACAGGACTGGAAGGCTGTCACCTCTACAAGGTTGGCGACTACTACTATATCTATGCGACCTATGGCGGCTGGCCGTCAGGACAGGTGGCATTCCGCTCGACGAACATCTTCGGTCCCTACGAAGAGAAGATGCTGCTGGAGAAATATATTGACGGAAAGGTGAACACCATTCACCAGGGTTCACTGATAGATACGCCCGACGGCAATGAGTGGTGGACCATCATGCAGGAAGACAAGGGCGCCATGGGTCGTATGCCCAACCTGCAGCCTGTGACGTGGGAAGACGGCTGGCCCATCGTAGGCAATAACGGCAAACCATACACCACCTATACGAAACCCAATGTGGGAGCGACGTATCCTATCACCGTTCTGTCAACCACTGACAGCTTCCGCAGCTATCCGTTGGGCTTGCAGTGGGAGTGGAACCACACACCTGACAATGGCGCATGGACCCTCTTTGAGCGTCCAGGGTGGTTGCGACTGAAGACGGGGGCAGTCGTGGAGAAGCTGACGCAGGCTCGTAACATGCTCACCCAGCGCATCTATGCCTACACCAACAAAGCATCGAAAGGTACGGTGCGTATCGATGTGTCGCATCTGCAGGAGGGCGACCGTGCTGGTATTTCTGTATTTCAGGACCCCTATGCCTATATCGCTGTTGAGAAGAAGGATGGCAAGTGCCGCTTGGTGTGGCGTCAGGATCAGCTGAGGACGAATGACGGATTTACGCCGAAAGAAACAGCGAAGAAGTTGACAATACCTGATGTGGTCTATCTGCGCGCTACGATGAACTATAACGATAGCAAGACGAAGTTCTACTATTCGTTAGACAACAAGACCTTTACGCCACTCGGCGATCAGACCACGCTGAGCTTCAACCTCACCGTGTTTGTGGGTGCCCGCTTCGGTCTGTTCTGCTATGCTACGCAGGAGAACGAGGAGCGTGGCTATGCTGACTTCGACTGGATTTCGACAGAAGACAGTTTCGACGAGGCTGACGACGACCCTTCAGTAATACCTCCTTACGATGAGGCTATGCTTACTGCCGAGAAAATAGAGCTGCCGTCAGAGAATGTAGAGGTGATGATTGGCAATAGCAGCACACTGCCATTGACAGCTACTTTCCTTGATGGCCGCACGGAGAATGTGGCGTCGCAGACCAGCTACGAGATAAGCAACACCGCCTGTGTCAAGATTGAACAGGGACGCCTCTATGGTCTGAAAGAAGGACAGGCACAGGTCAATGCGGTCTATACAGACCCCTTGAACCACCAGTTTGAGACAGCCTTCAACGTGCGCTCTACGTTCTTCCCCTTCAGTGCACAGTATATCAAGACCGACTTCTATGGCAACGGTAAATATACGGAGGCGACGCATACCTTCCGCCCTGGCCAGTATGGACAGATGGGTTGGGAGTATGCCAGTGGTGCCGACATGTCTGACTACAAGTATCTCGTCATCCAGTTGGCTGCTACCAGTAGCGATTCGCACCTGAACATCTTTACAGAGAACAGTATCTGGAGCGATGGCTTCGAGTCGCCTGCCTTTGGTTCAAATAAACAGATTGTGGTGAACCTGAAGACGGCAAAGACCAAGAACGGTGTGAAGCTCAACACGAAGAATATCCGCATTGTGGCATTCTGGGGTATGGGAAATAAGGATATTGTGGTAGATGATATCTATCTGACCAACAACGAGGACTATTCGCCGACGGCCATCATGAATGCCGTTGTTGATGTACAGAAGACTCCTACTGTCATCTATGACCTGCAGGGTCGTAAAATCAATTCTCCATTGAAGAAAGGTCTGTATATCGTCAATGGAGAATTGAGGGTGATTAAGTGATAGAGGAGAGGTGAGTACTACTCTAATATCAGATACTCAAAGGGCTCCATTTCAATGGTTTCATTGAGGCGGAGCTCTTTGCCCGTTGCCTCATCTTCTACCTCATGACCGACCCATGACTGGGGAACCTGTACAGTCTTGTTCTCATTGCGCACGTTGACGAGAATGAGGAAATGTTCATCGCCATCCTGCTTCTCAAAGACCAGTACATCATTGTCAGGGTAGGGGGTCATAGTTCCCTTACGCAGTGCAGGGTGTTCGTTATACAAGCCAATAAGCTTCTTGTACTCCTGATAAACGTCGGGCTTGGCAGACCAGTCAACGGGTACATATTTAAAGAAGTTGATGGGTTCTGGATAACCTACTTCCTGCGAGCCATAGATGAGTGCGCCACCATGTGGGAAGATGCTGGCCACATAAGCTGCCATTGCTCCATGGTCGTTGGTGAACTGTATGCAGGGCTCCACCTCGGTGGCGTGGTCGTGATTGGTGGTGAAGCGTAATTTCACCTTGCCGTCAGGCAGACTGTCGTATTCCGCTTTGTCAGCTTCTAAAAGGTCGGAAGCAGGATTGCCCTTGAACACCTTGGAGAGTACATCTTTGTAGTCCCAACCATAGTTCATGTCAAAGCCACCGATGGTGAAGTTGTCTGCATTCTTACCCTCGGCCAGCATGACGATGCGACGATTGCCTGCTGCCTCTCGCAACTGGGTGATGGCATCTTTCCAGAAGTCGGCAGGTACGCCGTCGGCCACATCACAACGAAAACCGTCGATGCCTACTTCCACAATCCAGAACTTCATAGCGTCAATCATGGCCTCGCGCATGTCCTTGTTGTCGTAGTTCAGGTCGGCCACATCCTCCCAGTTCCAAGGCTGTGGGCAGATGATGGTGTCGGCTTTCTCATCGCGTGTGTACCAGTCAGGATGCTCCTTTACCCAGGGATGGTCCCAAGCTGTATGGTTGGCCACCCAGTCGAGGATAATACCCATCTGGTGCTCATGACATACCTGAACCAGATGCTTGAAATCGTCGATGGTACCAAACTCAGGAGCTATCGCCTTGTAGTCGCTGATGCAGTAGGGCGAGTTCTTACCTTTCTCAAGGCCAATAGGGTAGATAGGCATCACCCACATCATGTTGACGCCCAAGTCGCGAATGGAGTCGATGCGTGCAGCAACAGCGTTGAGCGAGTTGCTGGGTGCAAAGACGCGTGGATTCACCTGATACATGGCGATGTCGGCTACTTCGGGCAGCTGAAACGCCTCAGTGTTCTTCTCTTGTCCAGGCTTACAGCCTACAAGCGTTGCAAGGATGCAAACGGATAATAATAGCTTTTTCATATGTTTTGTATTGGTTTTGAGTGAAAAATCAGGCGAGCCGTTTCAACGAGCGACTCGCCTGATACTTGTGTTTTTATAGTTAGACCTAGGTGTGTTTTGTCTTATTTCGCAGTGATTGTGCAGTACGACTTAGTGTCGCAGAGTGGGTAGAACTCGATGTGCACATTACCACTCAGAGAGACAGGGATGTTGTCGTTAGAACCGTTGATGATGTTGTCCATTGTTCCACCCCAGTTGCCATCGGCGCTGTCCCAAGTGCCATTGCCCTTGAACTTGATAACACCAGCCTCGGTGAATGTGGCATCACACTCCCAGCAGTGCTTGTCGTGGTTGAAGGTCATTGCAACACCATTGTCCCAGTCGTTGCCAACTGCGCTACCAACTACATATACGCTGTTGATGGCTGTCAGCTTGAAGCTCATGTCAGCGAGGTTCACGTCAGCACGATAGAAACCAGGTGCAGGCATGATGTTACCAGAACCGTCATCGTCAATCAGTGTACCTGTGAGTGTAGCGTCGTCATATGTGCCAGTACCATAGTTGCCGTTGTTCCAGTTGTCGGCAGCACCACGGAACTTGAAGGCACCCTTACCATCAGTCCATGAGTCATCCTTGGCATAGAAGTAACCAGTATAGGTACCGTTTCCGTCAGCGCAATACAGTGGCTGCTGATAGTCACCACCCCAATTGTTGTTACAACCAGCCTCATAGATGTACTCCTGGAAGTTCAGCGGAGTAATCTCGTAAGTCATCTGAAGGGCATTGATGGTGAAACGGTAGAACTTAGCTTTACCATCAACGTGGAAAGTGTTCTCAACGCCTTCGCCCATGATGTAGCGACGCTCGAACTTACCAGTGAGGTCGAATTCATCTTTGTAACCAAAGAGTTTTGTCCAGTCATTGTTGCCAACAGCGTCCATAGCCTCGTCGTCGCCAAAGGTGAACCAGATGTCGCCTGTACCGCCATTGCCTTCGAAGACGTAAGTGAAGATAGGATCTTCGAAGACGTCCTTATCGCTATGAGAGAACTTCTTGTTCTTATTGCTGTTCCACTCACTGTTAGGACCACCAATGAGGTAGTAACTCTCGGCAACGTTGACAGCCTCAATCTTATAAGTACGATCCATCATGTTCAGAGTAACCTTGATGAACTTAGCGCCTGCAGGTACGCAGAATGAATGCTCACCACCGAGATTATAGCGGTAGTCGAAGGTTCCCTCTGCATCCTTGCTGTCACCAGTAGTTCCGAACAGTTTGGACCAATCGTCACCAGCAATAGCCTCACAAGCTTCGTCATCACCGAATGCGAACCAAGTGTCACCCTCAGAGGCAGCGAAGACAACCGTGAAGACGGGATCCTCATAAACATCCTTGCCGCTATGGGTGAACTTCAAGGTCTTGTTCACTGCAGACTCCTTCCAGTCGTTAGGACCACCAATAAGATAGTAGTTGTTCGAAATCTGAGGAGCAACTGGTGTCAGGGTGATGCTAATCTCGCCAGCGTCAATCAGTACTCCCTGACCATCCTTGATAGCGTCAGCATAGATGTGGCAGTTGAAGGTGCGTGGAGTAGGACGTGGACCGTAGTACTTAACAACGGTTTCATTCAGTGAAGATATTGAGAAGTTACCCTCAGCATCAAGAGCTTTTAGCAGGGTAGGCTCTACATCATCGATGTCTGCAGGCTCAATGTATGCACGTACGCCGTCGAGCAGATAGCCCTCAGGAAGTGCTGCACCGCTGAGTTTAACCAGCTGTACGGTCTCGCCAGTCTCATTATTGAGGTCGATACCTGCTGCACTGGCAGCTGAAGCCGTGTAGCCAGGAATCGTGATAGCGTCTTCAGGCAGATAAGTTTTCTGGTCTGCCCAGTCTTTGAAGTCGTCCTTGCTACAGGCTGCCATAAGCAGACCTGTAACAACGAGGGACATATAGAATGCTAACTTTTTCATATTCATTTTCTGTTATTGGTTATTATTTGATTTCACCAGTCTCAGTACCGAAGTTCAGATAGAGCTTCTGACCTGCCATACCCTGAATACGATCCTGGTCACCACCCATGCCACGATAGACAATCTTCTTGTCGAATACCATGAACTCGGACTTCCACCAGTCGAAGCCAGGAACCTTCACGTATGCACGCAGACCACCGTCACCGCTTGTGTCGTTGGTGAATGCAGGCGATACGAAGTCGCCATCCTTCGTAGTAGGAACTGTGAAGTCACAGCCGTCTTCCAACTCTGCCCAGCTTGCACCAGGAGTAGCAGTACCCATCAGCCATACGGTAGGCTTGTTGAACTGTACGTCGTAAACAATGTCGCGACCAGAGACAGATGTCGTGATAATCATCAGATACCAGCCTGGTTTAGAAGATGCAATGTTGCCACCGCCATCAATAATCTCGTCAGCCAAATCGCCAGACTTGTTGATGCCAGCGAAACCAACTTCGCCACCGTCCCATGCCTTTTCGATATTGAACTTGATACCAGATTCGTCAATCCATACCATGTGCCAGAATACGTTAGCACCATCGTAGCACTGAACCATTGACAGTGAGGTGTTCCAATCCCAACCATTGAAATTACCAACAAGATAGAGGTGGTCAGGTGTAGTAACAGGAGGCAGAGAGTATTCCAATGCGACCTTGTTCATAGAAACAATGTTTGAAACGGTCTCGTAACCCTCGATAGCACCACCAGCATTTTGCATGGCATTGCCACGTACACGGAAGTATACGGGAATCTCCATGGGGAAATCGGCCTCAGTCTTACCCTTGTCACACTCCATAGTGGTCAGCGTAGCAGCAAGCGTAGCTGCATCAATCTCAATCTTAGTAGAAGAGGTTGTGGTAATAACCACGGCATTGCTCATGTCGCTGTTGATGGATACTTCCATGTCGTACTCGGTATATGCAGGGAATCCGTAGCTGGGAACGCTGGCAAGTGTGAAGTTCAGAACTGTCGAAGTTGCCAGGTCGCAGACGGAATTGGCTGTAGCAGGTGTGTTGAGCACCAGCGAACCGTCGGTGGGCTTCTGCAGGGTAGGATTGGAGTCGCGATCGCTCTCACAAGCCGTCAGAAAACAAACGCTGCAGAGTACCAATAATGCGGACTTTATAATCTTTTTCATGTCTGTAATCTTTTAAAGTTGCTTATTTGTAACCATCATTCTGATGAAGGTTGCTGTTGGTGGCAATCTCGTTAGAAGGGATAGCATAGATGTTCATGGTTGCGGGGAATGTTGTACCGTTATAGGCACCACCCTTCCACTGCCACTTGTAGCTGTTATTGCCTCCATAGAGTCCGAAACGGATGAGGTCAACACGACGACGTCCTTCGTAGTAGAACTCGCGAGCCCACTCGTCGATAATGTCGTTCAAAGTATAGTTTCCATCAGTTCTTTGAGAGGCATTGGCACGAGCGCGAATCTTGTTAATCAGGCTTGTACCTTCAGCTGTGGTCTGACCACCATTGGTGCGGGCAGTAGCCTCAGCATAGGTGAGGTAAGCCTCTGCCAAACGGAACAGGAAGAAGTCTGTGTCAGGGAACGAAGCATTGTGTGCTGCTGCGTTGGTGCTGTAGAAGTTAGTCCACTTAGCTACGCCGTAGCCGTTGGTAAACTCAGTAACCTTCTCTACATCCAGTGTGTGACCATCGCTGCAGAACAGTGCACGGTCGTCGTTGGCAGCTGCTGCCATGTCGTATGACTGCTTACCTTCAGGAGCATTGTCCAATGGGAAGAACTTCTTGATGAGTTCTGGACGTGCACGGTTACCACCCCAAGCCTGATCGGTATTGTTAGTAGCGGCAGGAACAAGAGGATTGGCATGCATGTCGTTGTTGAAGCAAGAAGCGATGCAGAACAGGGTACCGCCCCAGCTGGTGGTGATTGAACCATCCTGCAGAATGGGGAATACAGCCTCCAAAGCTGCGTTTGTCTCGCCATTGTCACCCATAAACAGCATCTGGTATGCTGTCCACTGGTTAGCGCCAGCAGTATTCAACTGGTAGTTGGCATCCATAACCTTCTTGGCATACTGTGCAGCCTTTTCCCACTGAGCCGTACCAGTGTAAACCTCTGCATTCAGGTAGAGGCGAGCCAGCAACATCCAAGCAGCACCCTTTGTTGCACGACCATAGTCAGCATCTGTTGACTTCATGGCTTTGGCCTCAATCAGGTTGGGCTCTGCAGCCAGCAGTTCACTCTCAATCCAATTGTAAGCCTCCTGACGTGATATCTGTACGGGCTTCTCCAAAGCTGTTGCGAAAGGAATATTTCCAAAAGCGTCCATCAGCATGTAGTACTGGAGTGCACGAATGAAACGTACTTCTGCCTTGCGGGTAGCATCGCCACCGTCACCCATTTCATTGAGGTAACTGTTACAGTAGTTGATACCAGTGGTAAGACGATAGTAGTACATGTGCATCATAGGATGCGAAGCGTCGTACTGGTTGAAGTTGAAACCAGCGATACCAGGGTCACCCCAGCAGCAGATAGACTCATCGGTAGGCAACTCGTTGGAGTTGAACAACTGGCGGATGAATCCTGCCGTACCACCGTCGTAACCGTCGATATCTGAGTCGCCGTTAGCACCACCGTTGCCAGGAAGAGCCAGGTTGGCATAGCACTTCAGATAAAGACCGTCAAGATTCAATTCTGTAGAAAGGTTCGTGTCGATGGGGTCGACATCCAAATCCTTCGTACATGATGTCATGCCCAGTGCCAAAGCAAGAGCAGCTGTGGGCAATGTGTATTTGAATATATTCTTCATGACTTTATGTTCTTATGATTAAAAATTCAGATTCAGACCAACGACGATAGAGAATGGACGTGGATACATGTTCTGGTCAACACCATTGGTAATCTCAGGATCCAAACCTTTATACTTCGTAATGGTAAATACGTTAGAGGCAGCAACAGAGAAACGACCGCTCAGACCGTGATATTTAGCTGACTTGAACAGGTCGCTGAATGAGTAACCCAGCGTGATGTTGTCACACTTCAGGAATGAAGCGTTCTGTACATAGTAGTCTGACTGGTTAGCTGTCAGCTCCCATGTCTGCCAGTTGCGCTCCAAAGCGTCGGTGAGGTGGTTGCCCATATAAGCACTCTGTACCCATGCACCAGTAGGACCTACGTTGCTTGAACCACGCAGCACGTCATTGAAGACGTAGTTGTCGAAGCTGGCACGCAGTGAGAAGCTGAAGTCGAAGTTCTTGTACTCAAAGCGAGAAGCGAAGCCCATAGTAACAGGAGCTGCAGGGCTCTTGTAGAGGTAACGGTCGTCAGGAGTAATCACACCGTCGCCGTTGCGGTCAACGACGCAGTTCTCGATAGGCATACCGTCGGCATCGTAAACCTGCTGATAAACGTAGAATGAGCTGGCAGGATAGCCAACCTGGTGAGCCTGTACGTAGTTACCCGTACCACCACCAGCGTTAGGACCAGTCTCTACGGGCTTACCATTGTCGGATACACCCTCCAGGTCAGTAATTTCGTTCTTATTATAAGTAATGTTGTAGTCCAACTGCCAGAAGAAATCCTTTGTTACAACAGGTTTCCAACTGATAGAAGCCTCGATACCGGTGTTCTTCAGTGAACCGATGTTCTGCCACATCATGTTCTTGTAACCAGACATAGCAGGAGCCTTTGCATAGTTCAGCAGGTCGGTAGTCTTACGATAGTAGTAATCTACGCTGGCTGTCAGACGCTGATTCAAGAAACCGAAGTCCAAACCAACGTTATAGGTTGTGGTGGTTTCCCACTTCAGCTTATCGGTATAGTTACCTGGACGATAGAGTACACCGTCAAGACCGGCGATAGGATAGAGACCGTTGGTACCTACACTGATGTCGTAGGTGTGTACCCAACCATAGTCTGATACACCATCCTGCTGACCAGTCTTACCCCAACCGAGGCGGAGCTTCAGGTCGCTCAGTGCGTCAACGTCCTTCAGGAAGCTTTCGTTCTTAATCTTCCAAGCCAGTGCGAGAGAGGGGAATACTGCCCAGTGGTCAGCGAAACGGCTTGAACCATCATCACGCAGGGTGAAGGTCAGCATGTAGCGATCCATCAGGGTGTAGTTCATACGACCGAAGAAAGATACCAGATAGTGCTCAGTCTTGTAAACCTTGTTATCATCGGCAAACTCATAGTCGTACTGGGTGCCACGCAGGCTAACATTGTTGTTAGTCATAGGATAGTAGCGAGGCTTGTCAGTCTTCTCACTGCTCCAGAAACGCTGCCACTCGTAACCAACCATGATGTCGAAGTGGTGGTCCTTGTTGAAGTCCTTATAGTACTGTGCGTAAGCATTGAAAGTAGTGTTACGCTTGGTCTTCTCCCAGTAACCGCTCTTTCCGTAGTAGATGCTACCTGCAGAACCAGGAGAGCTCTGCTCCATATTGGTGTGCTGACGACCCTTAGAAATGTCGATACCCAGCGTCATGTGCAGACGGAGGTCTTCGAAACCATGAACCTTATAGTCGAATTCTGCGCTACCGATGAATGAACGGCTGTGAGCAATCTCGCTCTGCTCATTGAGCAGTGACAGTGGGTTGCTGGTGGCATCCTTGAATTTGGTGAATGGCCATGTGCTGTCGTTGTAAGAAGCAGTACCCGTCCACTGATAGTAGCCATTGAAGTTGTTGAGCGTTCTTTCGAGGTCTGCGCCCAGCATATTCTTGCTATATACAGAGGTGAATGAATAAGGATCCTGTGTGGGGTCCATGCTGATAGCTGCACCTACGGCACCTGTGTTTGCATACTGTGCACGAGAGTAACTACCCTTGGCATTCAGATTAATTGTCAGGTGGTCATTCAGCAAAGAGGGGTTCAGGTTGAAAGCGGCAGTAACACGCTTGTAGTCTGAAGTCTTGATGGTACCCTGCTGATCAGTGTATCCAACAGAAACACGGTAAGGAAGGTTCTTCACAGCACCAGAAACAGTAACGTTGTGGTCGTGAGAAACGGCAGTGCGATAGATGAGATCCTGCCAGTCAGTGTTGGCAGTACCCAGTGCACGATAAGCATCGTGGTCAGTGCCATAGAGACCTTCGATATAGCTACGGAACTGGTCACCGTCCATTACGTCGAGGGTCTTCTTGTTCTTACTGATTGTCAAACTTCCTGCATAAGAAATCTGTGGAGCCTGAGCACCCTTACGACCCTTCTTGGTGGTAATGATGATTACACCATTAGAACCACGGCTACCATAAATAGCAGTAGCAGAAGCATCCTTCAGAATGTTGAATGACTCAATATCCTGAGGGTTGATGGTCGACAGAATATTCGGAGAACCGGCAACACCACTGTTGTCAATAGCTAATCCGTCGATAACAATCAACGGGTCGTTAGATGCAGACAGTGACGAACCACCACGGATACGAATCTGAGAACCTGCGCCAGGCTCACCACTGTTACTGATTACACTAACACCAGCAACCTTACCAGAAAGCATGTCCTGGGCGTTGACAACAACACCCTTGTTTTTGCCGTCGGGCTTAAGGGCAGCAACAGAACCGGTAAGGTCACTCTTCTTGACTGTACCATAACCGATGACGACGACGTTGTCCAGAACGTTGGCATCTTCACGAAGTGTGATAACCAAGTCAGCTGCAGCTTTCACAGTAGCTGTCTGATAGCCTACATAAGATACAGAGATGTCTGCACCCTGATTAGCTTTCAGTGCGAAGTTACCGTCGAAGTCGGTGACGGTAGCCGTCTGTGTACCTACTACGCGTACGGTAGCACCGATGACTGGCTCGCCTTGAGCATCCTTCACATGGCCTTTTACGTCAATCTGCGCAAAGGCACCTACCGAAAGGAAGAGTCCCAACAAGAGAACCAACATCCTAAACGGATTTCGAATGTTTACTTGCTTCATCTTTTGTTTTTTAAGTTAGTATATATAATAATGTAAAAGTCGTAATTCGGCAGTAGTTTGACCTTATTTCGGTGCAAAGTTAAGATTTGTTTTAATTCGTTGATACTATTTGGGAGTTAAATTCGTTATAATGTACGTGCAAACGATTGCATTACTAATAGGACACAAAAGAGATAAAACGAAACACATGGTATTTAACTTTTCCATAACTTTGCAAAGTGATCAAGCATCACTGGCTATTAACTACCAACCTGTATGAAAGAAACAGCACCCTTGACGATGAAGGATATTGCCCGCGAGCTAGGAGTCTCGGTGGCTACGGTGTCGCGTGCCTTAAAGGACTCGCCACGCATATCGCCTGAGCGTCGTGCGCTGATTCAGGAGTATGCCCGTGAGCACGATTTCACCCCCAATCCCATAGCAGAATATTTAAGGAACTCGCGCGTACAACCCATAAAAGTAATTGGTGTTATTATCCCAGAGCTTGCACATTACTACTTCTCGACCGTATTGGCAGGTATCGAGGAAGAAGCCTTCAGTCGGGGTTACCACATCATAGTGGCACAGAGTGAGGAGCGTTATGACAAAGAGGTAAAGATTTGTCAGTCGTTCTATGAGGGCAAGGTCTGTGGTATCATTATTTCACAAGCGAAGGACACACTCCAGTACGACCACTTCCGTAAGTTGCAGGATGCAGGTATGCCGATGGTGTTCTATGATAGGATATGCACGGGTATCAATGCCAGTCGTGTGGTTGTCGACGACTATATGGGAGCCTTCAATGCTGTGAGCTACCTGATAGAAACGGGTTGCACACGCATTGCCTTCTATGGTGCCGCCATGACGATGGAGATTACGAAGAACCGTTTCAATGGTTACAAGGATGCCATTCTGAAGCATGGCTTGCAGTACGACCCTTCGCTGACCTATATCTGTGACAATCGTGCTGATGCTGAGGTAATTACCCCAGAGGTGCTGGAGCGAGAAGACCGCCCCAATGCCTTCTTCGCCATCAACGACGATACGGCTATCGGCATTCTCTATACCGCCAAACACATGGGATTCAAAGTGCCTGATGATATCGCCATCTGCGGTTTCACTAACGGTCAGCGTGCCGTGGCTTGTGACCCCATGCTCACAACCGTCGAGCAGCGTGGTAAGCGAGTAGGCGAGGAGGCTGTGTCCATTCTCATTGACAAGGTAGAGGGTCACATTCCTTCCGACCAAGTCGTCAAGCGTGTAGTCCGCACCAAACTCATCGTTCGTGGAACGACCAGATAATTTGGTAGTTAAAGAAGTTAGAGGAATTTAAGAAGTTAAAGAAGATATTATGAAAACAAAACCGAATTTACCATTTTGGAGCCTGTGGAATCTGAGCTTTGGATTCTTTGGCGTGCAGATAGCCTATGCACTGCAGTCGGCTAACATCTCGCGCATCTTTGCTACGCTGGGTGCTGACCCGCATAACCTGAGCTATTTCTGGATACTTCCCCCACTGATGGGTATCCTTGTGCAACCGATTGTCGGAACATTGAGTGACAAGACCTGGACACGCTGGGGCCGTCGTATTCCTTATCTGTTTGTAGGTGCGGCTGTGGCAGTGGCTGTGATGTGTCTGTTGCCCAATTCCGGCTCATTCGGACTGGCGGTTAGTGCTGCTATGATTTTCGGACTGATTGCCCTGATGTTCCTCGACACCAGCATCAATATGGCCATGCAACCGTTTAAGATGTTGGTGGGCGATATGGTGAATGAGGAGCAGAAGGCAAAGGCCTACAGCATTCAGTCGTTCCTGTGCAATGCCGGTAGTGTGGTGGGCTTCGTGTTCCCCTTCGTATTGACGTGGATAGGTATCAAGAATGTGGCTGAGAAGGGCGTTATCCCCGATAGTGTTATCTGGTCGTTCTACCTAGGTGCTGCCATCCTGATTCTGTGTGTCATCTATACTACGTTGAAGGTCAAGGAGTGGAATCCTCAGGAATATGCTGAGTACAACCCCGTTTCTGAGGAAAAGGAGGATAGTGCCAACTGGATTACACTCTTGAAGAATGCCCCCTCCACATTCTGGAAGGTAGGACTGGTGCAGTTCTTCTGCTGGGCATCGTTCCTCTATATGTGGAACTACACCACGGGAGCCATTGCTGAGGTAGTGTGGGACACTACCGACCCCGTCAGCGAACCCTTCCAGGAAGCAGGCAACTGGGTAGGCATCCTCTTTGCCGTTCAGGCTATGGGTTCTGTGGTATGGGCTACCATACTGCCTCAGTTTAAGAATACTAAGTTTGCCTACGCCATCAGCCTTGTTATTGGTGGCATTGGCTTTGCGATGGTTCCCTTCCTGCACGACCAGTATCTGCAGTTCATCCCGTTCCTCTTCATTGGCTGTGCATGGGCGGCTATGCTGGCTATGCCGTTCACCTTCGTCACCAATGCCTTGCAGGGCTATGGTCACATGGGTGCCTATTTGGGACTCTTCAACGGTACCATCTGCATTCCTCAGATTGTTGCAGCCCTCTGTGGTGGTCTCGTCTTGTCACTGGTAGGCCATCACCAGTCCACCATGATGATTGTCTCTGGCGTTCTGCTGGTGATTGGCGCCCTTTGTGTTACTGTTATCAAGAATAAATAGAATAATATAAAACCAATACTACTATGAAAATACTATTTAACGTAGAATTCCAGACCGCTTTTGGTGAAAGTCTGGTGCTGAACATTCTTTCTGCCGAGGAAGGTGGCAAGTTGTCACAGTATAAGATGACGACGATTGATGGCACTCACTGGTTTGTGGAGGTTACCAAGAATCCCAAGCCCAGTACGTTTATTGACTACTACTACAGTCTGATGCATGGTGATGAAGAGGCTCGCCATGAGTGGCTCGTAGAGCCCCATCGTCTGGAGTTTGCTGCAGAGAAAGCAGCCCGTTACACCATTTACGACCACTGGATAGACATTCCTGAGGATGCTTACATGTACAGCTCTGCACTGACGGACTGCATCATGGTTAACCAGCGCGAGATGAGTGCTCCTACAGAATTCCAGCGTACGGTACGTTTGAAGGTACGTGCTCCACAGATTCGCATCGGTGAACAACTGGCCATTGTTGGTGAGGGTGCTCAGCTTGGTGACTGGGATGTCAACAAGGCCGTGCCGATGTACGAACACGAGTATCATGAGTGGGTCGTCAGCCTCGATGCAGATAAACTACCCCAATCCTTCGAGTTTAAGTTCGTCATGCTGGCTATCGACCAGCCAGTCTGGGAGCAGGGTGGCAACCGTTCCATTGAGTTGGCTTCCATAGGTGCTAACGAGGTAGTGGTCTATGAGTTGTCACAGGTCTATCTCCCTGTCTATCCTTGGAAAGGTGCAGGTACGGTGATTCCTATCTTCTCCCTGCGTAGCGAGGGCTCGTTTGGTGTGGGTGACTTTGGCGACCTGAAGAAGATGATTGACTGGGTGGACAAGACCAACCAGCGCATCTTGCAGGTACTGCCTATTAACGACACCAATATGACGGGTACTTGGCAGGACAGCTATCCTTATAACTCTATCAGTATCTATGCCCTGCATCCTCAGTACACCGACTTCCGTCAGTTGCCTGAGATTAAGGATGAGGCTAAGCGAGCTGCATTTGAGGCGTTGCGCCAGGAACTGAACGCTCTGCCCCAGATTGACTACGAGCGTATGTTCAAGGCCAAGATGGACTACCTGAAGGAGTTGTTCGAACAGGAGTGGAAGCATGTGAAGGCTACCAAAGCCTACAAGCAGTTCTACGATGACAACAGACAGTGGCTGGTTCCTTATGCTGAGTTCTGTGTCAATCGCGACAAGTATGGTACTGCCGACTTCAACCAGTGGCCGAAGGAGGCAAAAGCTCAGAAGCCAAAGGCAAACAGCCAGCAAGACTTCTGGTGCTATGTGCAGTTCAATCTCGACCAGCAGATGCATACAGCCCATGAGTATGCCCGCAGTCATCGTGTCATCCTGAAGGGCGATATCCCCATTGGTATTTCACGCGATGGTGTCGAGGCTTGGGTAGAACCTAAGTACTTCAACTTGAACGGTCAGGCTGGTGCGCCACCTGATCCGTTCTCTGCCGATGGCCAGAACTGGGGCTTCCCGACCTACAACTGGGATGAGATGCTGAAAGATGGCTGTCAGTGGTGGGTACGCCGTTTCCGCAAGATGGCACAGTTCTTCGATGCCTACCGTATCGATCACGTGCTGGGCTTCTTCCGTATCTGGGAGATTCCGATGCCTGCCAAGTCAGGCTTGGAAGGTCAGTTTGCCCCTGCCTTGGGACTGAGTCGTGAGGAGATAGAGGGTTATGGCATCTATGGTCACGACGACCTGTTCCTCGTGGATCACAAGCGTAGCGACCGCTGGCATCCGCGTATTGCCGTGCAGTATCAGGAGCCTTATCAGCGACTGAATGATGGCGAGAAGTATAACTTCAACCGCCTGTACAACGACTACTTCTATCGTCGCAACAACCAGTTCTGGTATCAGGAGGCAATGAAGAAACTGCCCCGTCTGACACAGGCCACTCGTATGCTCTGCTGTGCTGAAGACCTTGGCATGGTACCTGATTGCGTGCCCTGGGTGATGAACGAATTGCGCATTCTCTCACTGGAGATTCAGTCCATGCCGAAGGATGACAAGGTACGCTTCGGACACCTGTCGCGCAATCCTTACCGCTCTGTATGCACAATCTCTACCCACGACATGCCGACGCTCCGCCAGTGGTGGGACGAGGACGAGGAACGTACGCAGGACTACTACAATACCATGCTCTATCGTGGCGGTGCTGCTCCTCATCCACTGCCAGGCTGGCTGGCCAGAGACATCGTCAGTCGTCATCTGACGTCACCGTCTATGCTCTGTCTGCTGTCACTGCAAGACTGGCTGTCTATCGACGAGCGCCTGCGTCTGCCCGACCAGAACGCTGAACGTATCAATATCCCTGCTAATCCCCGCCACTATTGGCGCTATCGTATGCATATCACCCTCGAGCAACTGCTCAAGGAGGATGACTTCAATAACGAAATCAAGACACTCATCACACAAAGCGGACGAAAGTAAACAATGAAGCACAGAAACTTTTTACTAGCACTTCTGCTATTGCCGATGACGGCTATGGCGACAGAAGTGAAGTCGCCCAATGGCAATATCGTGTTGAACTTCACGGTGGAGGACGGCCGACCAACCTATACCTTGTCGTATAAGGGTAGGGAGGTGGTGCGCCCCTCACACCTCGGTCTGGAACTGGCGAAGGACAAGCATGCCTCGCTGGGCATGAATGAGCGCGACCTGATGACGGGCTTCACGCTGGACAAGGAAGAGACCTCGTCGTTTGATGAGACGTGGCAACCCGTATGGGGTGAAACCAAGGACATCCGTAACCACTACAACGAGTATGTGGCCACCCTGTCGCAACAATGGCGTTCGGCACCACCTGCCGGAAAGCCTGGCATGCGTCTGCAACCTCAGCAGCACCGTCGTTGGATTACCATCCGTTTCCGTGTCTATGACGACGGTATCGGCTTCCGTTATGAGTTCCCACAACAGCCGGAGCTGAACTATTTCCTCATCAAGGAGGAACGTAGCGAGTTTGCGATGGCTGGCGACCACAAGGCGTGGTGGCTTCCTGGTGACTACGACACGCAGGAGCAGGAGACACAGGAGTGTAGGCTCTCTGAGATTCGTGGCCGTTTCCAGGATGCTGTCAACTGGGGCAACTCGTCAGTAGCCGTCTTCTCGCCTACGGGTGTGCAGACCTCCCTGCAGATGAAAAGCGACGATGGCATATATATCAACATCCACGAGGCCGCCTGTCTGGACTATGCCACGATGCACCTGGAACTGGTAGATGCCGAGACAAAAGCATTGACCACCCAGTTGCAGGGCAACAGCAATGCCTATACGCCCAATCCGGCCCCCTCTGACTATCCCCTGCCACAGCCTTTCACCTTTGTCAGTCATCTGACGCCCGACGCTACGGGTCTGAAGGGTTGCATGCAGACACCCTGCGAGACACCTTGGCGTACGGTAATGGTCAGCGATGATGCCCGCGATATGCTGTCATCCAACCTCATCCTGAATCTCAACGAGCCTTGTAAGTTGGAGGATACCTCATGGATTCATCCCACGAAGTACTGCGGTGTCTGGTGGGAGATGATTGTGGGTCGTGGCAACTGGCACTATACCAACGATTTCCCCAGCATCCAGCTCGACAAGATTGACTGGACGAAGGTGAAGCCCAACGGCACCCATAAGGCCAACAACGAAAACGTGAAGCGCTACATCGACTTTGCCGCTAAGAACGGTCTCGACGAGGTGCTCGTTGAGGGTTGGAACGTTGGTTGGGAAGACTGGGCAAACATGTGGAAGCGCGATGTCTTCGACTTCGTGACTCCTTATCCCGACTTCGACATCAAGATGCTCAACGACTATGCCCACAGTAAGGGTGTAAAGCTGTTGATGCACCACGAGACAAGTAGCTCGACGCAGAACTACGAGCGTCACATGGAGGAGGCGTTCAACCTGATGAACAAATATGGCTATGATGCTGTAAAGACGGGCTATGTGGGCGACATCATCCCACGTGGCGACCACCATTATTCACAGTCCATGAACAATCACTACCTGCATGTCGTCAAGGAGGCCGCCAAGCACCATATCATGGTCAACGCCCACGAGGCTACGCGTCCTACGGGTATCTGTCGTACCTATCCGAATCTCGTCGGTAACGAGTCGGCTCGTGGTACCGAGTATGAGGCCTTTGGCGGTTCGCGTCCTGACCACACCTGTATCCTGCCGTTCACGCGCTTGCAGGGCGGCCCGATGGACTATACCCCAGGCATCTTTGTCACCAAGCTCTCTGAGTGGAGTGAGAATCCCTCATGGGCACGCATCACCATTGCCGGCTCTTTGGCCCTCTACCTGACGATGTACTCACCCTTGCAGATGGCCGCTGACCTGCCTGAGAACTACGAGAAGTTCGACGATGCCTTCCAGTTCATCCGCGACGTGGCGTGCGACTGGGACGAGAGTATCTATCTGGAAGCCGAGCCTGCCGACTACATCACCGTAGCCCGCAAGGCCAAGGGTACCGACAACTGGTTCATTGGTGGCAAGTGCGACGAGAATGGTCACAAAAGCACCATCAAGCTTGACTTCCTCGACAAAGGCAAGAAGTACGACTGCACCATCTATGCCGATGCTAAGGATGCCCACTACGAGACGAATCCGCAGGCCTACACCATCACCCGTCGTGTGGTCAAGGATGGCGACGTACTGAAGCTGACTGAAGCCCCTGGTGGTGGCTTCGCCGTATCACTAATTGCCAAGTAAGATAATGAAGAAGATTGCTATAACATCCCTGCTGATGACAACACTGCTAACAAGCATACAGGCACAGGACTTTAAGTTCGACGAGATGAGCTACTCGCCAGAGCAGACCGTCTTCAAGCTCTTTGCGCCCAACAATGCCAAGTGTACTGTCAAGGTAGGTAAGAAGAAGGTGAAGATGACCAAGGCGGGCGACTGCCTGTGGACAGCTACTGTCAAGGGCGACCTGAAGGGACAGCCCTATGTGTTCAATACGGGTCACGGCGATACGCCAGGCGTCTTTGCAAAGGCCGTAGGCACCAATGGCAAGGAAGCATATATTCTCGACCTTGCGACCACCAATCCTGTAGGGTGGGAGAGCGACCAGCGCCCCGTCGTGAAGTCGCCTGTTGACCTCATCGTCTACGAGATGCATCATCGCGACTTCTCCATTGCCCGTCCTGATGCCAAGTATCCAGGCAAGTTCTTAGCACTGACAGAGCCGTGGGCCATCAAGCACCTCAAGGACCTGGGCATCAATGCTGTGCATATCCTGCCCAGCTACGACTATGGCTCTGTCGATGAGTCACGCCTCAATGAGCCGCAGTATAACTGGGGCTACGACCCTGTGAACTACAACGTTCCAGAAGGAGGATACTCTACCGACCCCTCTAAGCCAGAGGTTCGCATCCGTGAGTTCAAGCAGATGGTACAGGCACTCCACAAGGCTGGCATCCGCGTCATCCTCGACGTGGTCTATAACCACACCTACAACATCGACAACTCCAACTTCCAGAAGACCTATCCCGACTATTACTATCGTAAGACGGCTGATGGCGCCTATAGCAACGGCTCAGGCTGTGGCAACGAGACGGCATCCGAAAAGCCTATGATGCGCCGTTTCATGATGGAGTCGGTGAAGTACTGGATTAACGAGTACCACATCGATGGTTTCCGTTTCGACCTGATGGGCTGTCACGACATTGAGACGATGAACCAGATTCGTCAGATGGTCAACACCATCGACCCCACCATCTTTATCTATGGTGAGGGCTGGAGTGCTGGCGCTTGTGCATTGCCTAACGAGAAGCTGGGCATGAAGGCCAACATCCCACAGATGCCTGGCATTGCCGCTTTCTCTGATGAGATACGCGATGCCCTGCGTGGTCCGTTCTCCGACGATACCGTTTCCGGTTGGCTGGGTCGCCTCAATACCTCCAAGGCTGGACAGTTTACGGGCGACCAGGAAGTGGAGAGTCTGAAGTTCGGCCTGGTAGGTTGCATCCAGCATCCGCAGGTGGACATGAAGAAGGTGAACTACTCCAAGGAGCCGTGGGCTATAGAGCCTACCCAGATGATGAGCTATGTATCTTGTCACGATGACATGTGTCTGGTTGACCGTTTGAAGGCCAGTATTCCCCGTATCAAGGAAGACGAGCTCATCCGTCTCGACCTGTTGGCACAGACGGCCGTTTTCACCTCTCAGGGTGTACCCTTCATGCTCAGCGGTGAGGAGTTGCTGCGTAACAAGAAAGGTGTCCACAACTCGTTCGAGTCGCCCGACTCCATCAACCAGCTCGACTGGCAGAACAAGCTACGCTATCCGCAGGTCTTCGAGTACTACAAGAACCTGATTCAGTTGCGCAAGCATTTCCCACACTTCCGTCTGGGCAGTGCTGCCGAGGTGCGCGACAAGATGTGCTTCCTCAATGCTCCCAGTGGTGTGGTGGCCTATAGCATCACAGACACCATGGGCAACGTGACAAATAAGGTGGTCATCGTCGTGCTTAACCCCACGCGCAAGCAACAGACCATTAGCATCCCAGAAGGCCACTACACCATAGTCTGTGCTTCTGGCGTCATCGACCTGAATGGCATCGATACCTTTACAGGCCGTCAGGTCAGTGTTGCACCCCAGACTGCCTTGATTATCCACGACTGAGTTCTCTTGGATAAACGGTAATAGAAAATCCCGAAAGCCGCGCGACTTTCGGGATTTCTTTTCTTCAGTGGGTAGTACCCTTCACCGTTACTCCAGTGGAATCTCTGGATGCTGCACAGCCAGTGGCAGGTCTTTCTGTGAAAGGTAGAACATATAGAGGATGCAGTCCTTCGTGCCGCGGTTCTCACCGTGGTGGATGGTACCCACCATCTCCACAACGGCCTCGCCCTCATGCACCACCTTCGTCTTACCATCCTGTCCGATGATGGTCAGCTCACCCTGTACCAGCACGCCGTAGTTCATAGCTACGTGGTGGTGCCATCCCAGCTTCTGACCAGCGGGGAACACATATTTCACAGCCACCAGTTCGGGGCGTCCCTGGAAGTAGTCAGGCAGCTCCACGCCGTCCCAGCTCTGGCTGGTACGAATCAGTTCAGTACTTACCACTTTAGGTTTAGAATCCGACTCCTGTGCCTTAGCTTCTTTGCAGCCTGTCATGAAGGCCATTGTGCCGCAAAAGAGGGTGGCGGCGAGCACCCAGTTCATCATCTTTTTCATCATTGCTTTTATTGTTCAGTTATTGTTGTACACATTTTTCGCCTGCAAAGATACTTATTTTTCTACAAAGCACCAAGGCCAGATACAAAATAATTATGATGTAGCAAAAAATAAGTCTACACTGTATCTATGACACTTAATGACTTAAACCTCCTGCATTCAGCCCGAAGGGCTTCGAGCGCTTTATAATCAGCAGGATAATATTTCACGATAGGACCGATGGTCATTCTTGCCAGCTTCCCTAATCTCTTCTCAAGAATTTTGTATTCTTCATATTGAGAGAGGATTAATTCCTTATTTTCCTCCGTCAAAGGAAGATCTTTCACCAGCCCTGATTCTCGAACCATAACCCTGCTCTTAGCAGCTACCGACAACTCCACATGCAATTGCACATAACAGATAATGTCGAAAAAGTCCTCAGGGGGAAATTTCTTTTTAATAGACTCCAGGAAGATGCCTGTTTGGGTCTTGTCCAGTTGACCGCTCTTGATGGAGTCAAGCAAAGCTAACTGTTTGTCGAGACCTTTGTCAAGCCAACGGTGGATCATATTTACATCGTAGTAATAAGTCCACGTCAGAAGACCGCCCAAGGTGCCGAATACGAAAATGAACTGCACCAGTGGCATGAAATGGAAGGCATTGTGGAACACGTGCAGCACAGGTGCTTCCATTAACAGAAATACAGACATTCCAATATCACTCTTTTTAATGCCTAATCGAGAACGAGAACGTTCAATGATACGAACTGCCAGCATGAGTCCTGCAGCGACGATAGCACTGCATCCCATGTGGACAAGGGCCACCTCCAAACCTCGGAACAGTACGGTTCCAAGGCCCATTTCATGGCCAAACAGCAGGTAGAAGATGTTCTCAAGAATGGAGAAACCACCACCGACGGCAGCACCGCAGATGACACTGTCGATGAAGAACACAATCTTCTTACGACTGGCTAAATACAGGAGAGGAAGGCCTTTTACGAGTTCTTCCAATACCGGATTGACATAATCGGAGTGCTCATCGGCAAGCATCTCTCCTGTCAACTGGAACAGGCCGAAGCAGACCAGTGCCGTTACCATACCGTACAGCACCTGTAATAAGAGGTTTCTGACGCTGATGAGCGCAAAATGGTCGATCTTATAGACTACAAAGATGTAGATGACAACAGGGAGGAGGGCAGCGACGAATTGCATTACAACAGTTTGAGTGAGATCATAAATTCATTACCATGTCGCCCATTTTGGAAGCCTTCAGGCGCAAACAGATGACCATAGCCAAGAGACAGTGTCGTTTTGAGATAGTTCAAGAATACCAATTCAGTGGTCAGTTGGATACCAGTGCTGTAGTACATCTTGTGGGTTGAGTTGGGAATCCAGGTGGAAAGTCCCGTTCCGAAGAGTGAACACTGGATCCACGTCGGATAGCAGAACAAGGCACCGAAGTTGTTGAGTCGGATGGGACGCAGGTTGAGCTCAGCCGTCGCCTTGGCAAAGGTGTGGGCTGGGATAGCATCGATATCAGTACCAGGCATCGCCAAGGTCGTTCGATATTGGAAGGCGTTCCTGTTATCTACATAGTTATTACGGAAACCACCGAAATAGGTTGTGCCAAACACCGATTCTTCATCTCCGAAGTTATGGCCTGCTGCCGTGCGGAGCCAGAACGAGGTGTTTCTGTCAATAGGCAACAGGGTACCGAAGTCACCTGAAGCCTCTATGGAGGGATAGAACCGTCCGCCAGCCAGATAGCCGTAACCTTCAATGCCTAACTGGTAGCCCTGCTCCTTCATCACACCACCCAACGAAGTACGGGTTTTTGACCACTTCCTATAGATCGACGCCGTCTGCATCGACCTTACATCTTGCACGCCAATCTCCTGATACAAGGGCAGTGCGTCCATGTCGCCGTAGGTAGCCACAGAGAAACCCCAAAAATTGTCATACGGCGTGACTAACGTGTTGGAATAGTCGTAGGCCAGCTGCAACACAAAACCCTTACGGCTCTTTCGCGTCGGACCGAAGAGGTCGTAGAAGTCCATATGGTTCCAGGCGGCCTTGAGAGTCCAGAAGTAGTATTTCCAATCGAAGTCGATGTGGAACTTGTTCTTCCAGTCGTTATTACTCCATGGGGAGAGACCGACTGACAGTTTCATGCTACTCAGTCCCACAGGGTCATTCACGTTAAAGCGGTAGCCTATCACAGGGGTCATGTGATTCCATGCTTTGGAATCGGTAAAACCGCTGATGATGGGATAGGCGCCTGCGAACTTCATCTCTTTAAAGACGTTGTAGGATGTGATGTTGTTATACACATCGCCGAACTCCATTCTGGGCAACGAGTCTCTGAGCAGACCGACCTGCTCCATCGCCTCCTTATTGTTCTCATAGGCGAGTTGACCGTAGAGTGTCACGGCATTGGCATCCTTCACCACCTCACGGGCGAGCAGAACGGGTTGCAGTCCGTCGCGCTTGAACTGGAGCGCCAGCAACTGGCCCGGCGTAATCTCCAATGGTGCAAAGAGGCCGATGTCTGTATTGGTAAGCATCTCCATCTCGCGTGTCTCTAAGTTGATCTGCCAGAGATTGGATACACCTGTATAGTAGGAACTACCAATTAGGTATTTGTCGTCGAGTGAGAAACGGAACTGTCCTAAGTTACTGTCATTCCAGGTGATCAGTTTCACGGGTTTGAAGATGGCCTGAGCCAGTTCTTCGGTGTTGAACAACAGAAGCGTATGCTCGCCGTTGTCGCCCTGGCTGGTGAATGACAGCCATTTGCCGTCGTGACTGATATCTGAGTCAAACACGCTCACACCAAACGGGAAGGCATAGATTACTTCCGGATTCTCCAAGTCGCGGTCCATGCGTACAATCGACTGTGTACCGCCATTGGAGAAAAGACCGTAGAGACAGTCGTGGGTATTGTCATACACGATATTGCCGATGCGCTGGTACTTCTTTTTCTTCACCACTTTCTTCTGTCGGATGTCATAGATTTCCAAGCCGCGCATCTTCGAATTGTTCGTTGTATAGATGAGGCGCTGACCCTTACGGTCAAGTGCTACATAAGCAGGGTCATAGAGCTGGATGCCGTAGATGTCGTTCAGCCTCTTCTGCTCGCCTGTCTGCAGGTCAATTTCCGTCATGTGTGCAAAGTCGCCGGGGGCATTCATGGCGGCGTATGCCTTCTGGGTGACAGGGTCATAGACGAATGGCGACACAGAACCCAGCGGCTCTTTGGTCAGCGGCTTGGTTGCTGTGATGGGATATTGGCGGATGGCGGCTAGATTCTCTTCCTGATGCTTCTTCTCGTCCTCCTTCCAGTCGTTCCATACTTTTCTGAGCGACTGTCCATAGACCTTCTTGAACTGTTTGCCGAAGAAGGTGCGACTATCAGCTGTTCTGTTATAGAACTGGATCATCTTCTCGTAGCCGTAGGTCTTGGTAAGGTAATTCACGAAACGGGTTCCATAGAGATAGGCATTGGCGCCCACTTGGAAGTCCTTTGTGGAACCCTCCGTTTCCAGGCCTACCACCGAGTAGAGCTTGTCGCCCTCGTTGATGATACTGCGGAAATACATCTCGTCGTAGCCCCCTAATGCGCGTCCAACACCACCGCTTAACCATGTTTCCATGAAGCAGGCGATACCCTCGTGATACCAACGGGGTGAATACCAACGGGGCACGCTCAGATAGCTCCATAGGGCTGAGATGGGCTGTTTGTTGTCGGTGTCCACCTTCGTACCAAAGAAGCGGCGCCAGTTGCGGTCGCGACGATTATACTTGTCTGTCATGACGATGTGCGTATATTCGTGCTTGAACAACTGACTGTATCGTTCACTTGATGGGTTGATATAATACGACATGTTCAACGGAGCCATGCCGATTTGTATAAGAGAACGCGGTAATGGCGATGCTCCGCCATTACCGTCGTCCTCCCAGTCTGTCAATAAAAGTAGGGGCGCTTCTGGCTGATAGATGGAATCACTGGTCCATATCTGCTCATGAAGCGCTTTGCCGTTCTGGTACATGCGTATCATGTGAGGGATGTAGCGTGACAGGTTCTTGTCAAAGAACACCAGCGTGGCTTCGTCCGTCTTATACTGGCAATAGGTCTGGTTCTGCCCCCTGGAAATACAGGGAATCACAGACAGCAGAAGAACAGCAATCCAGTTACGCATATACAACACCGTGATTATGGATCAATTTTGGGGCCTTTTTTGTTCAGCTTTATACTGTTACTTGCTGCTGCTGTCTGACTGATGACGTTGCCAATCATCAATGCATTATGGGAATCGATCTTACGGTGAGCAAGAATATCCTGCTGAGCATTATGGGGATTGATCTTACGGCCAGCAAGAATATCCTGCTGAGCATTATGGGGATTGATCTTACGGCCAGCAAGAACCTCCTTCTGAGCATTGTAAAGCTTACTGATCTCGTTGTCGAGAACCTTGGGCGAAACAGTACTTCCAATCTGGGTGGGAACATTTATCTTCTGGGCCATCTCGCAGCTTTGCAGCACAGATAAACGCTGAGCAATACCGAAATTAGCTACGGCAGCAAGAGCTTTTTCGCCAGTAAGCAGGTTGCCCTTCTTGGCCAAAGCCTCAGCACTTGCCTTGTCACCCTCAAGGGCAGCAGTCATCTGCTGGTAATCCAACCACTGGTCGCGGACCAGTTTCAATTTGTCATCACCCTGGGCTGTCTCCAGATACTTGTCGGTGGTCTCAATGAAACGGTTGGCCAAATTGTTCTGCTTCTGCAGCGTGGTGTAAGCCAGTGAGGCGTTGATGGTAGACTGGGCCAAGTCGGGACACTCCTCACCACCAAGGGCGGCATTCAGTTTTTCGGCAGACTCTGCCAGCGAGCTGGCAACGTTGTCCACCATCTCACGGCTGGCGTTCATCTCCTTAAGCACCTCGGCAAATGCAGGGATGTTGCCGGCTACCTCATTTGACATGTCAACCAGCGTGCCAAACTGGAGGGCGCGTGTCTGCATCACCACCTGGGCTACCACGATATCATCCCTGAAGGCTGAGTCGGTCTGAAGGAGTTCTTCCATATTAGTAAGCTTCTCGGAAACTTGCTTACGAGAGAATTTAGCAGCCTTGGCGATATCTCCATCTGCGTTGTTGAAATCAACAGGCCAATCAATATAGATGAAGGTAACCAATCCGATGGCGCATATCACTAGCAGCGAACACAGGATAATACTTTTCTTTTTCATACGCTTAAAATTTTAAGTTTTTGTTATTTCCTCTGATGTTAAATGTCATTTTTATAACATTTATTTCGCAAAGTTACAGTGTTTTTTGCTATTTTCCAAACTTTTTGGAGTTTTTTTGTTATGCTCACGACTTTTCATATCTTTAATGCACCAGATTTCGTGATCCAATCTGTCGGAGGGATATATTGCTATGCTTTATCCAGAAATTCCAAATCATCCGATGCAATCATACTATCTAACGAAGAAGGGCAGAGAGTTGCTGGAACACCTCTAATAAGTGTTAATGAGCCATTTCGTGGTATATAAGCCAGCTTGTATCAAAAAAAGAGGCTTATTAGCCTCTTTTCTGTGATCCGCTTGGGGCTCGAACCCAAGACCCCAACATTAAAAGTGTTGTGCTCTACCAACTGAGCTAGCGGATCAGTGCTTGAAAAGCGGGTGCAAAGGTACGCAATATTTTTGAATTAGCCAAATTTATTGGGCACTTTTTGCCTTTTCTTCTTCTATTGCCTTCTGGTAGCACTCACGACAGAGGGGTTCATACTCTTGTGTCTCGCCTAAGAGTACGCGCTTGTCGTTCTGTACAGTGCGGTGGCTGACATAGGCCAGAGAGCCGCACTTGACGCAGATGGCATGTACCTTCGTGACATCGTCGGCAATGGCGCAGAGCGCAGGCATCGGCCCGAAGGGTATGCCTTTGTAGTCCATATCCAGACCGGCAATGATAACACGGATACCGCGGTTGGCCAGTTCGTTGCAGACGCTGACCAAGCCGTCGTCGAAGAACTGGGCCTCGTCGATGCCTACTACGTCGATATCGCTGGACAGCAACAGGATGCTAGCCGACGAGTCGAGTGGGGTAGAGGGTATGGCGTTGTGGTCGTGGCTGACGACCTCTTCGTCACTATAGCGTGTATCGATGGCTGGCTTGAAGATTTCCACCTTCTGCTTGGCAAACTGGGCACGGCGCAGACGGCGAATCAGCTCTTCGGTCTTGCCGGAGAACATGGAGCCGCATACTACTTCTATTCTTCCTGGGCGGCGTGCTTCGCCCGATGTTGGATATGTAATCATGGTGCAAAGATACAGTTTTTTAAGGAGTTAAAGAAGTTAAAGGAGTTAAAGGGAGTTAAAGGGCAATAGTTTTGTGCGAAAATTGCTAACTTTGCAGCGTTATGGGAATATTATACATTGTACCCACGCCTGTGGGGAATATGGAGGATATGACGTTGCGGGCTATCCGCATACTGAAGGAGGCCGATGTGGTGTTGGCGGAGGATACTCGTACGTCGGGCATCCTATTGAAGCATTTCGACATCAAGCAACATTTGTTGTCGCACCATAAGTTCAATGAGCACGGCACTTCGGCATCGGTCATTGAACGCTTACAGGCTGGTCAGACGGTGGCGTTGATTAGTGATGCGGGCACACCAGGCATCTCCGATCCAGGATTCTTCCTGGTGCGTGAGGCCGTGAAGGCCGGCATCGAGGTGCAGACCTTGCCAGGTGCTACGGCTTTTGTCCCTGCACTGGTGTCGAGTGGACTGCCTTGTGACCGCTTCTGCTTCGAGGGTTTCCTGCCTCAGAAGAAAGGCCGCCAGACGAAGCTGCTGTCGTTGCAGGACGAGGAGCGCACGATGGTATTCTACGAGTCGCCCTATCGCGTGTTGAAGACGTTGCAGCAGTTCGGCGAGGTGTTCGGCCTTGAGCGTCAGGTGAGCTGTTGCCGCGAAATCTCCAAAGTGCATGAAGAGAGCGTGCGCGGTACGTTGCAGGAGGTGATAGCCCACTTCCAGGAGCACGAGCCGCGTGGTGAGTTTGTAATTGTTCTGGCGGGCAAGACGAATTAAGAGTTAAGAATTAAGAGTTAAGAGACTATGAAGAAAATGTTGATAGCTGCTGCGTGTCTGTTGGCATTGGTGGCATGTAAACAGAAAGGAAATGACCCAGTCCAGGAGGCTTTGTTGCAGCAACGCGACTCCTTGACGCGTATTATTGAACAGAAAGACAACGAGATAGACGACATGATGGCAACGATGAACGACATACAGGAGGGATTCCGTGCCATCAATGAGGCTGAAGAGCGTGTCACCCTTGCGAAAGCGGGTGAGGGTAGCACATCGGTGGAGCGCATTCGTGAGAATATAGAGTTCATTCAGGGACAGATGCAGCAGAACCGTGAGCTGATTAGTAAGTTGCGTAACCAGTTGCGCCAGAGCACCGTCAAGGGCGATCAGTTGCGCCGTACGTTGGAGAGCCTTACCCAGCAGTTGGAGGAGAAGGATGTCCAGTTGCGTCAGTTGCAGGCCGAGCTGGAGGCTAAGGATGTACAGATTGGTGAATTGAACCAACAGGTGACAACCTTGTCAACCAATGTCAGCAATCTGAAGGAAGAGTCCTCTCAGAAGTCGCAGACCATCACGTCGCAGGACAAGCAGCTGAACACCGCCTGGTTTGTCTATGGCACGAAGAAGGAGCTGAAAGACCAGCGCATCATTGAAGATGGCAAGGTGTTGCGCTCCAACTTCAATCGTGACTATTTCACCAAGATAGACATCCGTGTGGATAAGGAGATACGCCTATATAGCCGTTCTGCCAAGTTGCTGACGGCACATCCGCAGTCGAGCTACACCTTGTTGCAGGATGCCAACAAGCAGTATATCCTGCGCATCACCAATCCTCAGCTGTTCTGGTCGACCAGCAAGTATCTGGTAGTGCTGGTGAAATGAAAATAAATAAGCGGGCTTCTGTTGAGGCCCGCTTATTTGTTTATTTATTCATGTACTTCTTTCCGTTCTTGATCGTCAGCCCTTTGTAGTGGCTGTCAATCCGCTGGCCGGCAAGGTTGAAGCTTGGGTGGTTGGCTTGTTGACCGTTGGATATCTCCTTGATACCTGTCTCATTGTATTCCTCTACTGCCTTAGTGACATTCAGCTCGTTGATGACGGTTCCGCTCTTGACGTTGGTGCCGTAGATGGCCGTGATGTTAAAGAGCTTGCCATCCAGTTTCGTAGAACTGGTAAGACCTGAGGAAATGCCAAAGTTACCAGCCCAGATGCGAGCGGTATTGTTATCACTATAAGCACAGAAGCCACCATCTCTCTTGATAGAGGAACCCTTGACGAGTACGAGGTCGCTATAGTCGTTCTCAGTCAGTTCGTCGAGCGTAACCTCGCGGGTCTGTGCTTCACTGCCTGCAACGATAGCCAGTCCAGTGACATCGGTCTCGGTGCCCAATCCCACAGCCTGTGGTACCTTATTGGCTACGGCTGACTGTACATAGAGCATGCCATTCACCTTGTCATTGTTCTTTACAGGCATGGTGACGTCAGAAACCATCAAGGCGCCTGTCTGGTCGCGCAGATAGGTGGTCTGCTTGTCGTTCTTGGTATAGGTAAACAATACCTCAGCATCTTCCAACTTCAGTACCAGCTTCTCGCCAACGGGCTGTTGCTTGAAGGCGGCAATATCGTAGGCGGGCATGCTGAAGACCGTCACTTTACAAGAGGCAGTGATGCCGTTATTGCTGGTAGCAGTGATGTTACATTCTCCTTCGCTGACACCTTTTACCAGACCATCCTGGTCAACAGTGGCAATGCTCTTGTTGCTGCTCTTCCACTCAAGTGTGAATTCTGCGAATTCTGGAGTCGGTGTTGCAGTCAATTGTTTGGTGGTTCCCACACCGATGGATATCTCCTCATCGAGCGTCAGACCTGTCAGCGTATATTTATCTACGGTAAAGGTGATATCACCGTCTGCAGTCTTCTGTATATTGAATATTCCGAACTCGTTGTTCTTGCCATTCCATGTCTTCAGGTTGGCAGGCGACGTGCTGTTGGTCAGTTCTTTCTTGTTGCCGTTGGGGAAGGCATCCAGATTGGAAGAATAATAAGCGCCACTTTGCTGATGTGCTCCATTAGCACGCACTAGTTCGTAGTAGTTGCGCGATGCTTTGGCGTTAATCGTGTTTGCATCCCATACGCTTCGGTTGGTGAGGTCCACACGATGTACCAGCATGCCATTGCCTGGCAGGTAGGCATCCCACTTGAACTGGTTCTTCTGGCGGTTCTCAAGCAGGAAGAACTCATTGTTGACGGGAGTGTTAAGGCGATAGCCCGTCTGGCTGATGGCTAAAGGCTCCAGCGTATAGTCGCCTGTTTCTGTAATGACTTGTGGCTCATCCGTAAAACCTACTGAATAGCGCTCATAGAGTGAGTAGCCTACGGGTGTGCGGGCGTCGTTCATATAACTGCCAGACGCCATCAGCGACCACTCACCAGGGTGATTGCTCTCTCCGTCCTCTTCATAGTTGGTGTCGTAGAAGTCGGGGAGTCCCAGCACGTGGCTGAACTCATGGCAGATGGTGCCAATGCCGTCAATCTTTACTGTTGATGGTTGTTCCGTCCATCCCATCAGCTCTGTGGAACTGGCATAGTCCCAAAGACATACACCATCCTTGTAGACATAGTTCCATCCATTGGTTAGTACTGAGCGGTGGGGGTGCCACAGACCGTCGTAGTTGCCTGTATAGTTTCGGCCATTACCTGCAACGATGAAAAATATCATATCCACCATGCCGTCGTCATCTCTATCGTAGTCCTTGAAATTAATGTCTGCATCAGCAGCATTTACGGCAGCCCTTAGGATTTCAGAAGCCTTTTCGTTTCCTTTCTTACAACTGTAGTTCACCTGATAAGGACCATAGGCATCAAATTGGGGCTGGAACTTACCTGCCGAGTTGTCTGAGAAGTAGTCGCGGACACTGCCCGTATAGACCTGGTTGTCGTAACCCGTATAGTTCTCCTTGTTCAGCATGTCGTCCATGAGCTCTTTATAGTCATCGCGTGAGAAGGACTTGTCATTGAATTCTATTAATATGACGAGGCCTTTGAAATTTGTATAGTCATACTGGGCGGCTCGGCGACCATTGCCAATGCGGGCCGCTCTCTTGTCTGCCTCTCTCTTCTCCACCAGTTGCTTCATGTGAGCTTTCTCTGGTGACATAGCAGGCACTTGGTATTTCTGGATATCAGTCAGAAACTGTAGTTCTGCAGCCTTACGCTCAACGGCATCGTGAGCTACCTGAGTGGTAGCTTTTAGCTGTCCCTGCTCTAATGTGGCATAGACATAATAGCCCTGTTCGTTCTTAACTACGGAATAGCCGTCGGCTGTCGTCGTGAAGCTCAACCACTCGTCGCCGTGCATCTGAATGGTTACACTGCTTCCGTCGGGTTGCTGGACGGTTATTTTCTGTCGGTTAACGGGCACTGCCCACATACTGCCTACTATTAGGGTCAGCATCATCACTATGGCTGATATTCTTTTCATCATCTTTTCTGTAGTGTTAGTGTTAAACGCTGCAAAGGTACGAAGAAAAAATCTAATAATCAAATAATTGGGAGAAAAAGTAAATCGGGAGAACCGTGGTGGCTCTCCCGATTGTGAGAAGTATAAAAGATGTTACTTATTATTTATTCAGGAACTTAGCACCATCCTTCACAACGAGACCCTTGAAGTTCTTGTTGACACGCTGACCTGCGAGGTTGTAAGCAGGAGTCTCAACGTTCTTCACAGTCTTGGTGGTTACGCTGATGCCAGTAGCATTGCCCTGTGTAATTGTAACAGCCAGTTTCGCACCTTCCTGCATGAATACGATGGTAGCCTTACGTCCCTCAACGCCTGCGGGCAGAGCGTCTGCCTGGAATACCAGGTCGAAGGTGTAGGTCTCGTCGTAGTCCTCATTGGCAAAACCAATCTGCAGCCATTCGGGGATGTCGTTATCAGCGACTGTCTGATCCAAGAACAGACGTGTCTTTGAACCATTTTCATCGGCATTTGTATTGCTATACATGGGATGAACCTTGATGCTTGCCTGACCTCCTTCTACAGGAATTGTGATGTCCTTGGAATCTTCAGTATAGAGATATCCGTAAACGGCATTCTGGAAACCAGCGAATACGTCAAATGTTCCAGACCATCCTGAACGTACATAAGTTTCCTGATCAGGAAGTATTGCATAAGTGTTAGAGAAGCCACCTGCGCTGACTGAATTAAAGACAAGCGGACTTCCAGAGAAGGTGCCATTGTTCCATCCTTCGAAAACAAGAGCAAATTCTTCATCAAGAAGCAGATAAGGTACATCTTCAGTCATGCCATCCTCATCCTCGCGATAGAAGCTATCCCAATTCAGACGAACAAGATTATTGGCTTCCATCCAGGTACCTCTTTCTACTTCAGCATTTACGTCTGCCTGAGCAATCAATTCACCAAGTGAGAATTTGCCTGTAACAGGATCACGATGAGCTTTGTGGATTTTACAGGTTAAAGCCAATTCCTGTCCCTCAGTCTGCACAAATTTATAGACGAACAAATTGGTGCCAGTGAAATACAATGCTGATGCAGGTTTACCTTGATAGGCTATAATGGATTTTGTTCCAGTAGGATTGATCACAGTGAGACCACCATCGGGATTTGCTTTACACATAGTAATCTTGGGAGATTCACCATCGTCCCAACCATCAGCAGACGAACCTGCGTACCATACAGATCTATACCATGTGAATGGGTCAGAAGCTTGGCCATTAAGAGTTGAAACCAAGTTTACAGGGAAGAATACTTTGTCTTCACTGAAGAAAGTAAAGTCTTTCTCAGTACCAATGATGGGGTCTCCATCTTCTACATAGCCGCTTTCATATTTTGCCGGTTGTGCAGTCCACGCATATGTGTCACATTCCAGATCTGTTCTGTTGGCCAGTTCAATATTAGCATATGCAGGCATCATCAAATTGGTGTAATAGTTACCATTGACATTAGGACCAGCGTGCAAGAACAGCGTCTGAGGCTGATAGCTGGCTACTGGAATGGCAACCTGACCTTCCATGAGATACTTGACCTTTTCGATGTCTAATACCAAACCAAGGTATGGACCATTCTGAGAGAGGTCGAATGTCTCTGAGCTGAAAGCCGAATATGCAATGTCTTCACCGTCAATAGTTGTCAGAGAGCCATCCTCGCCAAGCGTTAATACGATAGAACCATCATTTGATGCCCAGCTGTGAAGCATGTAATAAATGGTTGAACCATCTTGAGCCTGGCCAGAAACAACTACCTGGGGAGCAATCGTAATGGTAGAACCTGAAAGGCTGTATTTAACGGCAATATTGCCCAGCGATGCCCAATTCTCAGGGAGAGGAATAACGTCAGCAAGTAGAGGAGTACCATCTTCAGCAGTACCGCTTAACATTTTCCAAGTAGCACTCTCTTTTGTTTGATAGTTTGTTCCGCTTCCATTGTAGCTGCTTTGCACAGTGCCAGCTCTGCGAATAGCTGTTGCATTCTTAATCTCGTTAACAGGTTTCAAAGAAGTAACATTCATGTTGAACTTTTCTACTTTCCTATTCAGGATGGCAGCTGAAGAACGAACAGAAGTAATCTTCATGTCCTTGTCAAAAGACTTTAACTCACCTTTAGCAATGGTCTTTGCAGCATGTGGCTTGCCACTGATACCCTTCTGAAGGCTTTGTGCATTGGCTGAAACTGCCACAAAAGCAGCAACAGCAACAAGTAAATACTTTTTCATAAGCTTTCTTTTAAGTTAATATTATAAAAATTAGTTCAGTTTAAATGAAGTACCTCCGCTAATAGACTCAAACTGAGCACTGGTAGGCAAGAAATAGTTGTCTGGAGTCATCTTGTATGTACCACACATCAGTGCTGCAAAATTGCGACATAATTGTTCAATATCTGCCGCTTTCTTCTTGACATTTTCCATATTCTTGTCTATCTTGTTCTCTTCGGTGCAGTCTATGTTTATCTGACCAAAAGCAGGAAGAGTCATTGTCAGAGCCAAACCAGCTGTATTGGTTTTTGACTTAGCGGTATTAGTGTAGAATGTCAGTATTAATCCTGTCACCGCATTGCTTCCTACTGACTTTCCGATGCCGATGCTTTCCAACGACCAGTTGGCATTGTTCTTCTTCAGCTCGGCGTCTATCTGGTTGAAGAGCGCCTGCTGCTCAGCAGTAAACAGTGAGGGATCCATCTTCCATACTGCCGTATGATTGACGATAAAGGCATCCCAGCGGGCAATAACCTTCACGGTTCCATCCTCGTTCTTTAGGCAGGTCTTGTCCTCAGCCATCTTGAACTCGTGGAATTTGCAGCTACCGATGCTGTCGGTATGCTCCGTACGGAAACCGTTGGGTGTAAAGACGCATGACAGTGAGTCGAGCTTCACACCTTTTACCAAATCCTCAGTATAGCGGAAACGGCCGTTGCGCAGACCTGAGAAATAGAGGGTATCGTTATTGTTGTTGATAACGTAGTATTCGTTGATGCTTGAGTTCGTGAAGCTTTTCTTCATGGTCTCTGTGTCAGCGATGTAGTCTGCCCATGAGCGGTCGCACTTGACGAGGCGAACCTCAGCAGAGTGGCGCTCGCCACGCAGAATAATCTCGTTGTCGCTGTTAGACATTACTACGAAGTTGTGGTCGCCCTGCATACCTTCACCGTCCTTCACCAATGAGTTAGGAGCAGCATAGTAGGCTACGGGGTCAACGAAAGGAGTAAGTACATCGTTCCAGGTGTTGAAAGCCAATACGGGACCGTCTTCCAGCAACAGGCTGTAGAGGCTGTTGGCCTCCGTGTACTTGTTGGCGTTGCCATCGCGAAGGAAACGGTGGTTACCAGCAATAGTCACCTTGCCGTTCTTGTCGAATTTGGCAAAGAGGTTGAAACCTTCGAAATGTGCTACACTAGTGCCACAGAAGTACTGCATCACCCATCCGTTCTCAGCAGAACTGAGGTTGTCGCGAACCTGATCGATGGCATGTTCTACACGCAGCGATGCACTCTCATCGAAGTAGTCGTCTTCCTCAAAACGGCAGGAGGTAAACAGTGAGGCAATGCCGCAGCATACCATACCTGCAAGGAGGAATTTATTGAGATGTATCTTTTTCATATATCAGTCGTTTATTCAATTTTCATTATCAAACTTACTTCATGTCGTAGATGACCACCTGGTCAGAATGCAGATAGGTGTTGATAGCGTTCTGGCGGCTCTTAACCTCCTTGCGCAACTCAAACAAGTGCAGTCCCCAACGGTCGGTATACCACTCTGTGGCAATATCCAGCTTCTTGAGGATGGCGTTCATGCCAGCCAGATTCTCATCAGTTTTATAAGGTACCCATGCGAGGAAGTCGCGGAAAGAGGTGAAACTCTGCAGCTTGGTGTAGCGATACTTGTTGACATAAGCTGTCTTTTCCTTGTTGACCACCTGCTCAGCGCTACGGAAGACGTCCAGTGCGATGCGGTTGGTTGCCTCATAGACACCCGTAGTCTCATCGTATTCCTCTTCCGTATAGATGGTGAAGTTGTTCCAGTGTGCCTGAGCGGCATCTACGTTGATGTCCAGTGAGTCAATCAACTCATAGACACGCTCCTTGTCGCCGGCACGCAGACCAGGACAGCAGGCATTGATGATACGGTTCATCCAACGAGCATCGGTATCGGTGATGGTACATGAGAGGGTCTCTACAAAGTCCTCATAGTTGGCAGAAGAAGCGTAGTGAGTGACGTAGCCCAGCTGGTGGGTGGTCAGTGAGTCACGCTCGTGCCAGTCGATGGGGTCGTAAGAACCTGAAGTAACCTGTCCAAAGGTGATAGGATATGACTTGGTCTGGTGGAGGATATGAGAGAACTCGTGGTGCATCGTGTGGAAGATGCGCTCGTTAAGAACCTCGATATCATTGTCATCATATGCAACGGTCTCAGACCAAGGCTTGATCTCATTGACATTGTACAGCGTGATCTTCACACCGCCTGATGCGGTACCCAGTACCTCAGTACCTGTCGTGGGGCTATAACCTGTAGAACCAATGAAGTGGAACATACGGGGGCCATAACGCTTCATGAAGTCGTCACCAGCATACTTGGTATACACATCGTAGAACAAGTAGCGGATGAAGTGAGCCAACAACTGCGAACGGTTATATTCAGCAGGGGTGAGCTGGAAGTTCATGTCAGAGGCAGTGAAGTTGAACTTGTACTGTATCTCTACATTGTAGGGCTGCAGGAAATTGTCGTACAGCCACTGGTCGAATTGTGCTGTGGTAGCATTCTTATCGACTACCTCGATGTCAGTATTGAAGATTGACTCAGTGAAGTCATCCTCGCCACGGCAGGCACCGAGTGCCAGCAATGATACTGCCATGCACAGAATATATAATTGCTTTTTCATCTTGTCTTGCTATTGGATTATTGAACTACTGAGTAACCTAATGTACGCATGTCGTTGCCGTCATTGGTTCCTAAGGCACGGTCGCTAGAGGGATAGCCGGCGTCAACAGCGTTATAAGGAATCTGAATGACGCGGCGTGGGTCGTTCCATTCCAGTACGTCGCAGGTAGCGTCATAGTCCTGGGGACCACGATAGACGTGCTTAACGGTAATGCCGTAGCGCTTGATGTCGAACCAGCGCATACCCTCGAACATTGTCTCAATACGACGGAAGTGGAGGATACAGTTCAGTACGTTGAGGTCATCGCCAGTGAGAACCTTGAACTCTGAGCTCATCTTGTCAGGATGCATGTCGTTGACAAAGATGTTGTCGTCAGCAGTACCTTTATACTTATTGTTGATATTGGTCTGAGTAAGCTCTGAATCAATCATCTTTGAGGCTGTCCATGCGCCCAGATCCTGAATGGCTCCAGCTCTGTCACCTAAGTAGAGCTTTGCCTCAGCACGGCAGAGCAGTGTCTCCTCAGCAGTGAATGGCTGATAGATGATATGTACGTAGCCGATACCAGCAATCTTGTTGGTGTACTCGAAGTACTCGTAGACGCGGAAGAGCCATGAACCATACTCTGAACCAGCACCCCAACGGTAGATCTTACCGTCAAAAGCGGGAACACGGCTGCTCCAGTTCGGGCCACCACCCTCGTAGAGAAGGTCTTTCGTGGCAGCGATATTGACGGTAGCATTATCACCTGTACCAGCCATCTTTACCTTCACGTTCTTAGCACCGCTGTTGATAGCATAGCGGCAGGCAGAGAGCATGCGGTCCTGCAGTGAGTAGGTGGTCAGCAACAGATAGTTGCAGGGAGCCTTCTCGTCGTTATAGTCATTGAGCAGGGAGTTGATGGTGTTAGCACTCATCGAAGCCCACTTGCGCAGTGATGTTGCAGGGTTAGCACCCAGTGCCATGTCAGCATACTTCAGACAGTTCTGATAGTCACGCTTGAACAGATAGAAACGGGCTGCAAAAGCGTATGCTGCATTGCGGTTGAAGTGATAGGCAGGTACGGTGTACTTAGAGTCGTCAATCAGGTCGATACCTTCCTTGATATCCTTTTCAATAAGGGCATAGACCTCTGATACCTTCTTACGATACTCAGGCTTAGAGTAGTCAACACGTACCACCTCCTCAACGGTAGTTACATAAGGAATACCCCAGTCTTCAGCGCTCTTGGTCTCGTCTTTATAGGCCTCGGCAAAGACGTTGACGAGTACGAAGTGGAAGTAGGCACGCATGATGTGAGCCTCACCCCATGAGTGAGCCAGCTCAGGATCGTGAGCAGGGTCTGCACTCATCTCTTTCATAGCTGCAATAGCGTGGTTGGCGGTAGCGATGCCAAAGTAGTACTTGTCCCAGATCTCCAGGGGAGTGTCGTCCTCTGAAGTACTGTAACTGTTGATGTCTTCCCACTTGTATGCTTCCTCATGGAACAGACTGTAGGCATCGTTGTGTGTGGCGGGAACCACCACATTGTTGTCGACAAGGTTGTCACCCATCAGCTCGCAGATAACTGCAGGAACTGAACTGGGATAGCCTGAGGTAAGCAGTTTGGCTACCTTGTCGCTGCTGTCAATATGAATCCAGCGGCTGTCTGGCTGCTCGTCCAGATTGTCTGAACATGAAGCGAACAGCATGCCTAATGCCATCATTGACAATCCGAATATATATTTCTTCATATCTCTTATTTCTTATTACTAAATTCTTACTCTTAACTATACATTAGAATCCCAGACGTACGGTAGCAGTAAACTGCTTAGAGATAGGTGTTGCCACACCACCAGAGTTGATGAACTCAGGATCCTGACCGTTCAGCTTCTTGTCAGCATAGAGCAGGCAGAGGTTGGTGGCAGACAGCTTGATAGATGCAGTGTTGATAATCTTCGACTTCTGCAGCAGACTCTGTGGGAATGTGTAAGTCAGTGCCAACTCCTTCAGACGAACGAAGTCACCCTTGGCAACACGCTCGGTAGAGTAGTTGTAGACATTGTAGGCTGTGCTCAGTGTTGTGCTTCCGTAACGGTCCAACTGGTTGACAGATGCAATAGTTGGAATCGTTGTCTTTGCCTCGTCGCCAGCCTGCATCCAACGGTTCTTGAACTCCTTAGGAAGTGAAGAAAGGTCGCTATAGCCAGAGCTGAAGACAGGGTCGAGACGTACGACGTTACCACCAGAGTAGGTGATGAACACGTCAAGGCTCAGCTTACCCAGCTTCTTGTCAGTATAGGTGAATGTGTTGCTCAGTGAACCATACCAGGTAGGATCCTGTGAACCCTCATAGACGAGGAAGTCCTCCAAGTTCTTGGTTTCCTGGATGTTGACGTCACCGATAGTCTTCTCACCCTTCTCGTTGATAACCATTGGCAGACCCTCTTCGTTCAGGCCAGCGAACTGATAGCTCCACAAGGTACGTACGGGATAGCCTTCCAATGTAGGAATCATATAGGGGTTAGAAGAGTGCTGTCCTACGATGAGGTAGTAAGCATTACAAGAGTTCTCCAGCGAGGTAACCTCGTTCTTGGCCAGTGAGTAGATGAAGTCAGTGGTCCACTTGAACTTCGGAGTCTGCACGTTGACAGTAGAAAGACCTACCTCAACACCGTGTGAGCTCATGTCGGCCAAGTTAGCATACTTAGAGGTCTGACCACCAGCACCCTGTGTGTATACCAAACCAATCAGGTCGTAGTTGTTACGCCAGTAGGTATCGAAGGTTATACCGATGCGGTCGTTCAGGAAGCTCAGGTCAACACCAATGTTCCATTCGTGCTTCTTCTCGAAAGTCAACTCGGTGTTAGCCAGATAGTCGATGTAAATCTCTGACTCAGAGGCAGAAGTGAAGGGACGCCAAGCGTTGCGGGTCTTATAGATAACCTCTGCATTGTTAACCCAAGAGGGACCTGTATCAGCAGTCAGCGAGTAGCTACCACGGAGCTTCAACTGTGACAGCCAGTTGACGTTCTTCATGAATGGCTCGTTGGTGACGTCGTATGCCACCGATACGTTCCAAGTAGGCAACCAGCGGCTGTTCTGTACCTTACCGAAGCGGTTGGTACCCTCGTAACGGAATGTACCATTGATGGTATAGCGCTTGTCGAAGCTATAAACGAGCTGTCCATAGTATGCCAACGTATTTGTAGTGGTTGAGTATTCACCGAAATAGTCGGTGTTCTCCTCGTTACCCTGCTTCAGCCAGAGGTATGGTGTGTAGACGATACCACCCATCTCGTACATATAGCCCCAACCAGTCCAGTTGGTAGTGGTACGCTTCACTGAAGAGTACTCAGTACCGATCATAGCGTTAAGCGTGTGCTTCTCTGCATACACGTCACGGTAGTCAGCCATGAAACGGTAGGTGTTTGAACGCATGTTGTCGTCATACTGGTACTTGATACCACCCTTAGGCAATACTGACTCAGGCTGAGCCTTGTCGTTGCTGGGGTCTGTATAAAGCAGTGGGTTGTTGTCGCGGATGGTAGAGTTGTCGTCTGTAGCATCTACACCGGCACGATAAGCGTTGGCCTGATTCGACTTGTCCATCACGTTGTGCTGACGGCGAGAATGACTCATACGGGTAGAGATCAATCCGTTCAGAGTAATCTTCTGAATAGGCTTCCATTCCAATTCTGCACGATACATCAACTCGTTGACGTCGTACTCCATGTAGTTGTAGTTCAACTCGTCGAAGATGTTGAAACCAGTATAGAAACGGGTATATTTCGTGTTAGGATCCAGACAGCGGCTGGTGTTCAGCGCGAAACTGAATGGGTTGATATCGAAGTCACGGTTTACAGCACCAGTTACCACGTCGGTGGTCTGGTTCAGTGAACCAGGAGCCTCCTGATTACGATGGCTACCCTGAGCGGCCAGCTTTGCAGTCAGGTTCTTCAAGATATCGTAAGAGATGTTACCATTAAATGTGTAACGGTCTACCTTATTGCGATTTACGTAATAGCCAGGGTCATGCATCAGTGACATGGAGAAGTATGCCTGCATGCGGTCTGTACCACCAGAGATGCTGACAGAATGGTTCTGCTGAACATTGTTGGTGAAGAGCAGGTCAAACCAGTCAGTGTTGCGGAACTCGGCATCCTGCAGATAGCGGTTACGAGAAGCCTCAGTGTTCTCCAAGCCATAAGTTCCAGTTGCAGGATCATACTTGCGCAGCTGCTGGAACATATAGCCGTAGACACCAGTGTTCTTGGCATTCACCAGGTTCTCCAGTGACAACCAACCCTTATCGGCCATCTCCTTGTAGACACCCATCATCTCCTGAGAGTTCATGATGTTATAGTCACGATAGCTGGGCTTCATGCGGGTAGAGAACTCACCAGTATAGTTAACAGAAGCGCGGCCTTTGCCACCCTTCTTGGTGGTGATAACGATCACACCAGCCATAGCACGGGCACCATAGATAGAGGTGGCACTACCATCCTTCAGAATGGTGAACGACTCAATATCATCAGAGTTCAAACCTGCTACGGCACTGGAAATCAGTGTCTTGGCATCACCTGATGCCAACTCATCTGCGCTCACGTCAACGTTGTCTTCGTAAATCACACCGTCAATCACCCACAGTGGCTTAGAGTTACCATAGATGGACGTTGCACCACGGACACGAATCTTCGGTGCTGCACCGAACGATCCAGAAACGTTTGTTACCTGAACACCTGCCACACGACCTTCCAGCGAACGGCTAACGTCAGCCATACCTGCCAGCTTAGCCTTGTCGGCATCTACTTTCGATGAAGCACCAGTGAATAAGCGCTTGTCTTGCTTCATCATACCCACGGCAACAACCTCTTGCAGCTGGGTGGCGTCGGCCTGTAGCGTGACCTTCATGCCGTCTTTAGCTTTTACGGTCTGTGTAATCATACCGACATAGCTTATCACAAGCTTCTTGCCTTCTGCCACGTTAATGGTGAAGTTACCGTCAAGGTCGGTCTTTGTTCCTAATTTTGTTCCTTGAATCATAACGGTGGCACCGATACACGGCTCACCATTGTCTTCAAAGACAGTACCTGTTATCTTCTGCTGGGCAATCGCCACGCCGAGACTCATGAAGAGACAGGTGAGAAACATTGTTAGTCTTTTCTTCATAGATAATTTATTCTCTTATTTTATTAATTGTTATTATCAATAATGTACCCGTACATTTTTAAATAAATAGTGGATTTCTCGTGCTATAGTGTTGGCCTCACACGAGATAATCCTTTCATTTGCAGTTTGCAAAGGTACAAATTTTGCTTTATTTTAGCAAATATTATTTTAAAAAATATGCATTTTGCGCTCTTTTTTTAACTATTTTGCTATTTTTTTGTTCCATTTTGTTGTGTTTTGTGAGTTTTGAGTGCTCATTTCGTTATTTGTGCGGTATTTTATC
>R23__coassemble_197_pt1 | contig 43715 bp, 38 predicted proteins | sample R23__metabat2_high_PE_030 | metagenome-assembled genome bin R23 | reverse complement strand
AATAAAACAATAAAACAATAAAATAATAAAACAATAAAACAATAAAACAATAAAACAATAAAACAATAAAACAATAAAATAATAAAACAATAAAACAATAAAACAATAAAATAATAAAACAATAAAACCAACAACAAAAACACTATGAATAAACAGAACGACATGCAACTGTCTGAGCACTTTACGCTCAGCGAATTCACCAAGAGTATTACTGCCGAGCGTCTGGGCATCGACAACAAACCCGGCTACGAGCAGGTGCTGGCCATGAGGCACCTGTGCCGCGAGGTGCTGGAGCCGCTGCGCCAACACTATGGTAAGCCCATCCGCATCACCAGCGGCTTCCGCTCGGAGGCACTGAACCGTGCCGTGGGGGGCGTGGGTCGCTCGCAGCACATGCTGGGCGAGGCTGCCGACCTCTCTGTGCCCAATGAACAGGTGGCGCGCGACTGGTTCCAGTGGATTGTCCGCAACACGAACTTCGACCAGCTGCTCTTCGAGCACAGCAGTCGCCTGCGCAACCGCTGGCTGCACCTCTCCTGCAAGTGGGACCGTAAGCGTAACCGACATCAGGCAATCTACAACTACAAGGTATCTTAACTCCCCTCCCAGCGGGGAGGGGAGTTATACAGCTGGTACGTGCAAAAGACAGCTGTAGTAGCATGCAAAGTACAGCTAATACGCGTCCGTATTAGCTGTATTTTTTTGCTAACTAGCTGTATTACGGCATTCACATTATTTAACGTGACGCCGTGGGGGAAAACCTTGGAATCCGGCCAAAAATTTAGTAACTTTGCAATGCATTTGAGATGTAATAGGAGCTCCAACAACTAAGCTATGTTTAACTAAAAATTCAAGTCATTATGAGTGTATTTTACAGATTGCACCAGGACCAGAGTACTGGTACTAAGCGAAGTGGTAAGTGGTATGCGCGTGCCGTGTCTACCGCAGTGATTAACACCCGCCAGCTGGCGGAGATCGTGCAGCGCAACTGTACAGTGAAGCGAAGCGACGTTCTGGCCGTCATCGACGAGCTGGTGGAGACGATGAAGGACCAGATGCAGGACTCCAAGCGCGTGAAGCTGGACGGCTTCGGCTCGTTCAAGATCGGTGTCCAGTCGAAGGGTGCGCTGACTGCCGGCAAGTTCTCGGTGGCCGAGCATATCAAGGGCCTGCGTGTCGTCTTCATGCCTGAGCGCACCAAGGACAGCAGTGGCAACCGCTCGAAGCAGTTCCTGCAGGGTGCGAAGTGTGAGGAGCTGCCGCTGAACACGGTAGTGAAGGAGGATGAGCCCTAAGATGAGTTAAGAATTAAGAGTTAAGAGTTAAGAAGTATTGCCAAAGGCAATACATCTAAAGTCTAAAATCTAAATTGCTAAAGCCATGAAGAACAAGGAATTTTGGAAGACGGTGATTCAGATCATCGTGACGGTGCTGACGGCACTGACGACAACGCTGGGTGTCTCCAGCTGTATGTAATGGATATGAACAGGGGGACTGTGAGGTGAACGAAAAGGTCGAGGGAAGAAAAACCCTCGACCTTTTCAGTTTTTCTGGTAATGTATATGCCATATGCCATAGGGACAGGTGAGTGACAAACTTTACGTGATGTCAGATGTATTGACGGGATTGGAATATGGTAAGAAAAAGGGGCGAATTGTTGGTGATTCGCCTTTTTTTTTATACTTTTGTAGCGCAAAACAAAAATGACAATGACACTATATCCGAAACTAATCATGGATGCGCTGGCTACTGTGACGTATGCCGGTACGAAGAAGAACCTCGTAGAGAGCGAGATGGTGGCCGACCAGCCTGCCATCAATGGTAATAAAGTAACTGTCGTGCTGGAGTTTCCACGCGAGACAGACCCGTTCTTGAAATCCACCGTCAAGGCTGCCGAGGCCGCCATCAAGTACCATTGCGGCAAGGACGTCGAGGTGGAGATCATAACTGAGTTCAAGTCGAAGCCACGTCCCAAAGGCGACGAGTTGCTCAGTGGTGTGAAGAATATCATTGCCGTCAGTTCCGGCAAGGGCGGCGTAGGCAAGAGCACCGTTTCTGCCAACCTCGCCATTGCTTTGGCACGTTTGGGTTATAAGGTAGGCTTGCTCGACTGCGACATTTTCGGACCGTCTATGCCCAAGATGTTCCATGTAGAGGACGAGCGTCCCTACGCCGTAGAGAAAGATGGCCGCCAGCTTATCTGTCCCATCGAGGCCTATGGTGTGAAGATGCTCTCGATTGGCTTCTTCGTCTCACCCGATACGGCAACGCTATGGCGCGGCGGTATGGCGACGAGTGCTCTGAAGCAGCTCATTGCCGATGCCGACTGGGGCGAGCTGGATTACTTCATCCTCGACACACCTCCAGGCACCTCTGACATTCACCTTACTTTATTACAGACGCTGGCCATCACAGGTGCCGTCATCGTCTCAACTCCTCAGCAGGTAGCACTAGCCGACGCCCGCAAAGGTATCGATATGTATCGCAATGAGAAGGTCAACGTGCCCATCCTCGGCCTCATCGAAAACATGGCGTGGTTCACCCCTGCCGAACTGCCAGAGAATAAGTACTACATCTTCGGCAAGGAGGGTTGCAAGCAGTTAGCTGAGGAGATGAACGTTCCCCTACTCGCCCAGATTCCACTTGTTCAGGGTATCTGCGACAGTGGTGACCAGGGCACACCTGCCGCACTCAACAGCGAGACGGCTACTGGTCTGGCCTTCATCAACTTGGCTCAGGCTGTTGTCACCGTTGTCAATCGTAGAAATAAAGAACAACCCGCAACGAAAATCGTGGGAGTTAAGAGTTAAGAATTAAGAATTAAGATGTATATAAACAAACTACTATGAACAGAATAATGACAATGATGGCAGCCCTGCTGCTGACCATCGGTGCCCAGGCACAAGAGAAGGACTACGCGAAGTATTACCAGAACCTGCCCACGAAGGTGGCGCAGGTCTCTCGTCCACAGATTCCTGCCAACGAGGTCAGCCTCACGGAGGTAGGTGGCGTTGGCGACGGTATGACGCTGAACACCGAGGCTTTTGCCAAGGGAATCTCTAAACTCGGTAAATTGGGTGGCGGTCGTCTGACTGTTCCGCAGGGCGTCTGGCTCACAGGTCCCATCCAACTGAAGGACAACATCGAGCTGCACCTCGACAAGAATGCCATCATCCTCATGTCGCCTGACAAGTCGCTATTCATTAATGAGAAGTCCACGACGAAGGTCTTTGCCGGCATCCGTGCCTCAAAGCGCAAGAACATCGCTATCACGGGCGAGGGCATCATCGACGGCAATGGCGATCACTGGCGGCCTGTGAAGCGTCAGAAGGTGAGCGACGTCGAGTGGAACAAATATAAGAAGGTAATTGGTGGTGTAGAGAAAGACGGTGGTAAGTTGTGGTACCCTTGGAACGACTTGGGCGGCTATCAGAACATTGCCGACACACCAGAGGCTCAGGAGAAGATGCGCAACGACCTGGTGCGCTTTGAGAATTGCGAGAACGTCCTCGTCGAGGGTGTCACCATCCAGAACGCACCTAAGTTCCACCTGCACCCTTGCTACTCCAAGAACGTCATCGTAGATGGTGTCACGGTGCGTTGCTCGTGGAACGCCCAAAACGGTGATGCCATCGACTTCTCTGACGTCAACATCGGACTCATTGTCAACAGCACCGTCGATGCTGGTGACGACGGTCTCTGCATGAAGAGCGGCAAGAACAAGCCAGAGGCTCCTGCCAACGGTTGCGAAGATATCCTGATTCAGGACAACACCGTCTTCCACGCCCACGGAGGCTTTGTATTGGGTAGCGAGACCATGCAGGGCATGCGTCGCATCGTGGTACGCAATTGCCGTTTCAGTGGCACCGACACGGGTCTGCGCTTCAAGAGCGGACTGGGTCGTGGTGGTAAGACCGAGCAGATGTTCATTGATGGCATTGTCATGAACGACATCAAGGACGAGGCCATCGTCTTCCAATGCGACTACGTAGACCGTCCTGCTGGCAGTGACCCCAACGCCATACCCACGTTCACCGACGAGCAGAAGAAGGTGGCCCCCTACTTCCAGGACATACATATAAATAAGGTGGTGTGCTACGGTGCTGGTACCGCCATCAAGGCCAGCGGCATCCTTGGACTGGACAACGTCCGCGACATCGATATCCAGAACAGCACCATCATGTATTACGCCAAAGACCAGCAGATTGACCCCAAGACGGCTAAGCTCAACCTTACCAACGTCCGTCTGCTGTCCAGCAAGAAATAACCTAACCAACTTATTATAACAATGAAAAAACTATTCCTCGTCAGCCTCGCGCTGATTACGATGACGGCCGCACAGGCTCAGTTGAAAGTAATCCCCACCTTGAAGAAGGGTATGGAGAAAGTGTATGAAACCAAAGCCAGCATGACGCTGCCCGGACAGCCAACCATCAACATGGTTTCGGACACGAAGTACACCGTAAGCGACGCTACTGCCAACGGTTACATCATCGACGTGGTAACCACCAGCTTTTCCTGCGATGCTGCCAAAGACAACATTACTGGCCAGATAATGGCTGCTGCCCAGGAGATGGCAAAGGGCGTGCACATCCTCATAGCTACTGACAAGAACGGCAAGCCCGTGAAGATTGCCAACTACGACGAGCTGAGTAAGCAGCTCAACGAGCGCGGCAAGCAGACGATTAAGAAGCTCTACGAATTGATGCCCGAAGTAAAAAGCGCACTTCCTGAGGAGGCACTGAAGGAACAACTTCTGGAGAGCGTAGCAGAAGAACCACTGTTCAAGAGTATGACAGGCACCAACAGTCCATTGCTGCTCTTCGGCAAGACCATTATGACGGGGGCCCAAGAGGAGATTGTCAACGAGCAGGGTCTGAACATGAAGCGCATGTACTTCGTCAACGGTAAGGACGTAACCACCAACGCTACGCTGAGCATGTCGAAAGAGCAGATTAAGAAGCTGATTCTTGCACAGATGGAAAAGATGATGCCTGAACAGGCCGACGCTATCAAGGCACAGATAGACCAGCTGATGGAGAGCGGTATGTTGAAGCTCGACGCCAAGGAGACCACCACCTTCAAGTTGCAGGACGACTTCTGGCCAAAGGCATGGAACACAGAAGCCACCAACGAGTCTGCCGGACAGAAGAACGTCACGAAGACGACAACTACACTGAAATAAAATTACTAGGCTAATACGGATCTGTATTAGCCTAATACACGCTCGTATTAGGCTAGTAATGGGTGCTTATTAGGCTGGCTTTTCACCCTTTCAGGCTGAAGTAGCACTACTTCAGCCTGTTATTTGTTGATAATAGTAAAAGGTATGAGAAAAACGGGTGTGTTTTCAGAAAAAAGTAGTACCTTTGCCATCAATTATGAGAAGAACGATGCTTTTAGTGCTCACGATATGGGCAACTATCACGATGAGTGCGCAGGACTCACTGCGCATCAGACTGGACTCACTACTTCAAAACCCGATGTTCGAGACGTCGCAGGTGGGCATGATGGTTTACGACCTGACAGCCGACTCTGTGCTCTTTCAGCGTAATGCGCGACAGATGCTGCGCCCAGCCTCAACAATGAAGCTTGTGACGGCCATCACGGCACTGGACCAGCTGGGAGGAGGATACCAGTTCCACACACGGCTCTACTATACTGGTACCATCAGCAACGGCCGACTGAATGGCGACATCTATTGTGTAGGCGGCTTCGACCCGATGGTGGATGAGGACGACGTATGGACGCTGGCCCACGAATTGCACACGATGGGCGTAGATACACTGTGTGGACGCATTGTCAGTGACTGCACTATGAAAGAGTCGTTAGAGTATGGCGAAGGCTGGTGCTGGGATGACGACAACCCACGGCTGAAACCGCTGATGGTGGGCAGGAAAGATGTTTTCACAGAACATCTGTACGATGCCTTGACGAGTGACAATGTAGTGCTGCAGAACATCGTGTTTACAGACGGGCGCTGTCCTGTCAATGCCGCACCCATAGCAACCCGTTCACACAGCATTGATCAGGTATTGCAGCGCATGCTGAAGGTGAGCGACAACTTCTATGCCGAAGCCATGTTCTACCAGATAGCAGCCTCAACGGGGCGCCGTCCTGGCAAGGCTAGCGATGCCCGTGGCGTGGTGAAGAAGCTGATTAGCAAATTGGGACTGAGCAGTCAGCCGTATAAGATTGCCGACGGTTCAGGACTGTCGCTCTATAACTATGTGAGTGCAGAACTGGAAACCAAGCTGTTGCGCTATGCGTGGTTGCACGGCAACATCTACGACCACCTCTACCCTGCCCTGCCTATTGCCGGCACCGATGGCACGTTGGAGAAGCGCATGATAAAGACTGCTGCCGACGGCAATGTGCGTGCTAAGACGGGCACACTGACAGGTATCTCGTCGTTGGCAGGTTATTGCGTAGCGGCCAACGGCCACCAGCTATGTTTCAGCATCATCAACCAGGGTGTGATGCGCAACCAAGCAGGCAAGGACTTCCAAGACCGTGTTTGTCAGGTTTTATGCGAACCGTGGGGAACTATTCAGGAGGCGTTGGAGCAGTAGCGCTCGAAGGCCTCACGATAGGCCTCAGTAACACGGATTATCTCATTACCGATATATGCACAAAGGTTACGGTCAACCGTTCTTATCTTGTCTAAGCGGACAATATAGGAACGGTTGATTCGCATAAAGTCCTCTGCAGGCAGTGCATCTTCCACAGCCTTCATCGTCATGTGAGTGGTCAGTGGCAGGCGCTCACCCTCAACATGGAAGCGCACATAGTCTTTCATTCCTTCTACAAAGAGAATATTGTCGAAGTTAATCTGTCGCAGCTCACCATCGACACGGATGAACATCGTCTTGGGTGTTGATGGAGTCTCCTTCTGATGGCTGAACCACTGTTCTGCCTTCTCTACGGCAGCAATGAACTTGTTATAGCGGATAGGCTTCAGCAGGAAGTCGATGGCGCTGACCTCGTAGCTCTCAAAGGCATACTCCTTGAAGGCGGTGGTAAAGATAATCTTTGTATCACCCGTCAGCATGTGCGATAACTCCATACCATTCATGTCAGGCATCTGGATATCCATGAATGCCAACTGTACAGGATGCTCACGCAGGAAGCACAAAGCTTCCACACTGTCCGTAAATGAAGCCAGCAGTTGCAGCTGTGGTGTCTTGGCTACAAACGACTCTAACAGTTTGACAGCCAGTGGCTCATCGTCGACAATGATACAAGTGATAGGTGTCATAGCTGGATGGTAATCTGAACGATATAGATATTATTCTTGTCAATGGACTGTTGCCACGTATAGCGGTCGTGGTACAGCAGTTCCATACGACGGCGGGTGTTCTCAATGCCGATGCCTGACCCACTGCGGTTCTGTTCGTCTTTGGGGTAGTTGGTATTCTGACAGGTAAAGGCAAGCTTGTCATGGTCAATCTCCAACTGAATGCTAACCATTGAATCGCGATTGCTGCTGACCCCATGTTTGAATGCATTCTCTATGAGCGAGATGAAGAGTAAAGGAGCAATATTCAATTGAGAGTTGACAGATGACAGATGACAGTTGACTGTAGCCTTGTTGTTGCAGCGCAATTTCATCAGCTCCACATAGTTCTTCATAAACTCCACCTCGCCCTGCAGGGGCACGGTCTCGTGGCGCGTCTCATACATAGCATAACGCAACAGGTCGCTCAACTGGGCAATAGCATCCTGTGCCTTATCTGCATTAATCTGTATGAGACTGGAGATATTGTTCAGCGTATTGAACAGGAAGTGCGGATTCAACTGGTTCTTCAACCATTCCAACTCGGCCTCCGTGCGTTTCTGTTTTTCCTCTTTCAACTGGCGCTTGATGGCCTGACTGCGATAGACATGGTGGGCCAACAAAGCAATGCCTGCCAATAAAGCACTCATGAAGATAGCTACAAACGACGAGGCATAGTAACTGCTCAACGCATACTGCCGATAGTGCTCGTCAGGCAAATGGCGTGTAAACGCCTCTGAGTCAAAGAGGAAAAAGAATATATACACCTGATAAACCAGGATGAGTGCATTGCCGCCCCAGAACAGCCACTGACGGTTGCGATAGTAGCCGAAAGGAATGAGTATCAGGGAGTTAACAAAGTAGATGGCCGCAGAAATCCAGTGAATGCGGGCATTATAGTCGAAAGCTCGCAGAGAGTCTGTCCAACTATGCGTTGTAATGAACGCAGAGATGGCTGGTACCATCAGGAATACCAGCCACGCTGCTACTTGCAGCCCATAGAATATAATTTCTTGTCGATTGATTTTCAGTTTCATGCTGCAAAGATAACAAAATAAATTAAGAATGAAGAATTAAGAATTAAGAATTAGCTTCCGCCTTCCTTTTTTATTGCATCATCGTACCGCTGCCAGAGTTGCTTCCGCTACCCACGCTATTGATGGTTTCACCACTGCTCTGATGTTCGATATAGTCACTTTCTACGCGACTACGACGCTGCTGGAACTGCTTCTTAGTGTTACCGAAGGTATAGGAAACGCTAAGTGAAATGCTCTGCATGGGCACTTTAATATCCATCTTGTTGGTGAAGTCCTTACCCTCAGAATAGCTATTGATAGCCAATGCACCACCATTGCCCAAACCAGTCATACCCATAGCACTGATGGTCAGTTTATCATCGAAGAACGACTTCGTCAGTGTGGCGGTCAGCATATTGAACCCACTGCTCCAACCCTGCAGGTTATAGCTCTTGGTGGAGGTAATCAGGTAACCACTCAGTTTGATATTCCAAGGCAGTGTCTGCTGCAAACCTACCATTGCATTGGCGTGCCAACCGTCGTTCCACAGGTCGAGGGCTTTAGAGCGCATGTCGCTGTAGTCCACGCCACCGTTCAAGAAGAGACGCGTGTTCTTGTGTAGCATCCAGTTGACATAGGCAGTCAAGCTCGTCATGTGGTGCTTGGCAGTGTTGTCGTAGGTCATGTTCAGCAAGTTGTTGCTGTCGTAGAATGAAAACTGCTCGATGGCATTGTCCGTAAAACTATGGCGCAGGCTGACGTTAAGCATCATCTTGGCAGAGAAGGAATTGAAAGTCAGACCAATGTTATGGGTCTTCTCTGTGTCGAGGTCAGGATTACCGTATGTCAACATGGTGGGGTTGGAACGGTCAATATACGGATTCAGATAGGTGATACCCGGACGTGAGATGCGCATATTATATGTTAGGTTGATATTCGTTGCAGGATTCAGACTGTAAGACAGGCTGGCTGATGGCACCAAATTGCCATAGTTGGTCGAGAAGTCCTTACCATTACCCAGCTGATAGTTCACCTTCTGCCATGTCTGCTCATAGCGCAGACCAGCCTTCGTGCTCCAGTTGCCAAAACGACTCACCAACTCTGCATAAGCGGCACCAATGGTGTTCTTGTAGTCGTATTCCGAACTCATCTCTGGACTATAGACATTCTGCAGATAGTAGTCGGCATCTGACGTTGCCTTGCGATAGCTCAGCTTCAGACCAGCATTCAGGCTATTGTTGTTACCCAATGGCGTTGTATAGTCGACCTGGAAGATATGATCAGTAGTGCGCTCCTTGTTCTCGGAGTAGCGATTGTTCATATCCATACTTATGGTTCCTGCTATCTGGTCGAAAGAAGTCTCCATCTCACTCTTCGTCGGCGCATAGCTCAGCTGGTAGGTCAGTATAAGACTGCTGGTACGCTCTGGATTGAAGAAACGCTGATAATCCAAACTGCCGTTGAAGCCTGTACGACTCATCTTCGTATCGTTGGAGTTTCCATAAGTAAAGCCAGGACCATACATACCGCCTCCCATTGTTGTAGTGGTATGACCATCACTATTCATATTAAAAGACGTAATACCAGCAGTAAAACCGATAGAACTGACAGAGTCAAGTTCATAGCCTAACGTCAGATTGCCCATCGTGAAAGGCATCTTCATCTTGGAGTCCGACTCAGAGGTCATTGTAGAAGACATCACACCCGTCTGTTCACGCTCCATCGTCGTAGTCGTAGTACCCGGTGTCTGTTTGCTATAGTTAGCATTGGCACTATATGACAATTTGCCCTGCTGACCACTGACAAAGGCACTACCACCCAGTGTTCTGTTACCTGCCTGCACACGGATAGTACCGTTGTAGCCATTGAGATTAGTGCCAACACCCATCGCTGCTGCAATTTCTTTGTTCATGACGATATTTAGTACACCAGCACCACCATCGGCATCATATTTCGCTCCAGGGTTGGTGATAACCTCAATGGACTTGACCATCGAAGCAGGCATAGACTTAAACACCTGACTGGGAGCAGAGGACATCATCATATTGGGTTTGCCATCTACATAGACCTTGAAGGAACTAGAGCCATTGACAGTGATATTATCCTCACCATCGACACTGACCATAGGAACCTTGCGCAACATATCAAGAACAGTGGAGGCCTTAGCATCGTCATCGTTCTTGACATCATAAGTTATCTTGTCAGCATCAGCCTTCGCCAGGCGGCGCATACGGGTGACAGTAACTCCTTCCAAATCTTTCGACCACGTAACGCTGTCGTTGGCGGTAGTTTTTGTTTCTTGTGCCATTACGAGAGTGACCATTATTGTCAGTGCAAATGTGATAAATACCTTTTTCATAGTTTTTGCTGTTTTGTTTGATTTCTGATGCAAAGGTATCACAATAAAGAACACGTTCCAAGTGAGTTTCGACGAAATACCCACAGTCTTTCGACGAGATTTCAAAAAAAATACGTAATTTTGCAGGCGCAATGAGTTTTACAACGACGATACTACAGTGGTTTCAGGCCAATGGACGTACACTTCCTTGGCGCGAGACTCGCGACCCGTATGCTATCTGGTTGTCGGAGATTATCCTGCAACAGACGCGCATCGAACAGGGGCGCCCCTACTGGCAACGCTTCATGCAGCGCTGGCCTACCGTAGAGGCATTGGCTAATGCTACCGAAGACGAGGTGCTGCGCGAATGGCAGGGCTTAGGCTACTACAGCCGTGCCCGCAACCTGCACACCGCTGCCCAGCAGGTGGTTGCCATGGGTGGTTTCCCCACCACATTAGAGGGTATCAAGGCTTTGAAGGGCATCGGCGACTATACAGCTGCTGCTATCGGTTCCATTGCCTTCGACTTGCCTGCCGCTGTTGTCGATGGTAATGTCTATCGTGTATTAGCACGTCACTATGGCATCGCCACGCCCATCAATACGACCGAGGGCAAGAAGGAGTTTACAGCACTAGCCCAATCGCTGTTGGCCACTAGCCAGGCCTCAGCATTCAACCAGGCGATGATGGACTTTGGCGCTACCCAATGTACCCCATCAAGCCCAAATTGTCCATCTTGTCCATTGGCAGATAGTTGCGTCGCTCTGCGCGAAGGACGTATCAGTGAACTACCCGTAAAACAGAAAACACTGAAAATCAAGGAGCGCCATCTAACCTATGTATATATAAGGTGTAAGGGGCAGACTGCTCTTCATCGCCGTCCTGCCGGCGATATCTGGCAAGGCCTCTATGAGCCGTGGCTGGCGGAAGAGGTACCGTGTGGCGCAGTTTTGCTGCGCCAAAGAGTCAAGCACGTACTTACCCACCGTATTCTATATGCCGACTTCTACCTGTGGGACCCCGCTGAGCGCCCATCACTCCCAGAAGACTACTTCTGGATACCAGAAGCCGACATCGACAACTACGGTGTACCTCGCCTCATCGAAATAATGTTAAAATCACTAAACACTAAGAAATAAACACTTAACAGATATGATAAACATTGCCATCTTTGTGTCGGGAAGCGGCACGAACTGTGAGAATCTGATACGCTACTTCAAAGATTCGGAGCGTGTCAACTGTGCCCTCGTGGTCAGCAACAAACCCGACGCCCTGGCGCTGGAGCGTGCCAAGCGTTTGGACGTGCCCACGGCCGTAGCCACCAAACCGGAACTGAACGACGAGCAGGTGATGATGCCCCTGCTGCAGCAGTACGACATCCGGTTCATCGTGCTGGCTGGCTTTCTGCCCTTGGTGCCTAACTTCCTGGTTGAGGCCTTCCCGCGCCGCATCGTCAACATCCACCCAGCCCTGTTGCCCAAATATGGCGGCAAGGGCATGTGGGGACACCACGTCCACGAGGCGGTAAAGGCGGCTGGCGAGACAGAGACGGGCATGACGGTGCATTACGTCACTCCCGTCTGTGACTCTGGCGAGATTATAGCCCAGTACCGTGTGGCACTGTCACCCGACGACACCGCTGACGACATAGCGCGGAAAGAGCACCAACTGGAGATGGAACACTTCCCGCGCATCGTGGAACAAGTCATCGACGAGACGTTCTATAATACTTGAGTGTCTCCTCTGCCTTCCCCATCATCTCTGTGAGTTGGGGCGTCGGATTCTGTTCCCGACGGGCAAGGTCGAGAAAGTGCTGATAGTAGCGTTCCGCCTGCTCGTCATCCTTGAGAAGGTAATAGTAGGCATTGGCAATATTATAATAGGTGGCGACAGACGACGGGTTGTAGTCAAGATGTCGCTTCCACGCATTTACGGCTTCAGGATAGCGGTGGGTCAGATAGTAGCCTTCGCCTTGAGAAAGGGTGATAGCCTTCATGGTGGTGGTGTCTGGCTTCAGGAGTTCAAGGGCAAGTTCGTGGGCTTTCAGTCCCTCTTCGTAGCGCTGCGTATCAATACAGACAACCCCCAGACGATAGGCACAGCCTGCATGCTGCATCTGGCTGAGCAGCAGTGCACGGCTAAGACAATCGTAGGCTCGCTCCAGACTACCTGTTTGTGAATGGCTCATACCTGCTGAATAGAGGGTATTGAAGGTGGAATCGCCCTGATCCAGCAGCTTGTCATACAACATAGCTGCAGCGGTGAAGTCACGATTCATAAACCATGCATCTGCCAGTGCTCTGTTGACAAGGATATTCGTAGAATCCTTCAAAGTATATTTCAGTCCACAGATAATCCCGTTCTGAGGTTGATCGTTTTTAACAAAAGCGAGGATGAGCCCTGCCACAATCTCAGCATCCATCGGGAAACGCCCAAGTAGCTGGCTTGCCCAATAGATATAGGAGTCAGTGTCGCCCTGCTTCTGATAACCCAGCGCCAACTCGCGAAAAGCATCATGCGTGAGACTGTCCTCGGGCATATTCTTTAGCAACTCAGTAGTCTGACGATAGTTGGCACGTTGGTAATGGCAGTCTGCCAACTTCAGTCTGACATGACGCGGAACTTTATCTTTAGGAACATATGGCTTAGACAAACTGAAATCCTTATCCATCGAGAAACGGGTGATATCTTGAGACTGCGCCAAGTCATATGCCTTCTGGTAATACCTTAGTGCTTCGAAAGTGTTATATTGCTGCATACAGCTATCGCCCTTCTGTACGCAAACAGTAAGAGAGTCAAGAGCCTCGCCCTGAACGGGAGAAACAGCCATCAGGGCGAGGGTGAGTATAATGACTATCAGCATATTATTATAAGAATCCTCATTTCATTTTCACAACGACTACAGAACTCTCTTTAGTCTCTTCAATTTTACTATCGGGGAGAGCGAAAGAGATTGGCACCGTGTACTTCACATTGACAGCTTTACCATTCTGCATGCCTGGTGTCCAGTTTGGCATCGCACTGAGGACACGAAGAGCCTCCGTATCAAGTTCTGGCGATACGCTCTTTACAACCTTCACATTGCTGATGCTGCCATCCTTCATGACGACGAAGGTTGCGATGACTCGACCTTGTATACCAGCCTTCTCTGCAGATTCAGGATAGCGGATGTTTTTGGCAAGATACTCAAAGAGAGCTGATGGGCCACCTGGGTACTCTGGCATCTGCTCGACGACATCAAAGAATTCTGGGTTCTGTTCAACAGGGACGAAGACATCTTTGACACCTTTTTTGGTGGTGACAAGCAGAATACCGTCTCTTGCTTCCTCGCCATACTGGTCAACAGCAGCCTGGTCTTTCAGCACAGTGATAGAGGCTATCTCGTCAGAAGATATCTTTCCCAAAGTCTCATAGGTTATACGATTGCCATCAAGCAACACCATGGGAGTTTTCAGGGGATTGGCAGCAATCCACTCCACAGCCTTTGCTGGGTCGGCTTGCTCTGCAGCATCCTTATCGGGTACAATCTCAATGGTGTTATTACCCATCTTAGCGGTAGCATTCTTTTTGCCCTTCTTGACAATCTTTTTTTGGGGCTGTTGATAGACATAGTCATTGACAGTTTCGGCATTCAGAGCGAGGGCAACACCTACGATAGGTATGAGGGCGAGCAGTTTCAAGAAACTGCTGCGCGGTGATTTCTTATGTAACATCATGGTTATACGTTTTTTGAGGGTACTGTGAGAGATACCGTTGGCAATGGAGTACCCGCCAATGCTTGCGGCCTTGGTGATTAACAGATATTGATATTGACGCGCGTTAATCCCTTGAGAGAGTACTGCACCGTCGGCCTCGTATTCATGGATGGCACGCAAGTCGGCGCGCAACATCCACATGGCGGGGTTGAACCACTGGAGGGCGGTGAGAAGATCTACGAGGAGTACGTCGCACGAATGGTGCTGACGGATATGTCCTCGTTCATGAGTGAGAATAGCAGAATCGGCGATATTGTAATCGCTATGATTCATGACAATAAAAGAGCAGAAACTGAAGGGGGGCACGTTGTCTGGAACCACACAGATTGTGGTACCATCAGCTTGCGGATGACGCTCGCTACGACGCACCAGCATCATGACTCTCCATACAGACAACAAGGTATGTCCCAGCGTGGCCAGTACACCTATTATATATAAGATAGGTATAACCATCTGCCACAAGGGTGTCGAGGAGTCCTCTTCCAACACCTCTGGACGCAAGTCGCCTACTGACACAACAGGCACGGCATCGAGCACCACCGTCTGATGGGTCGTAATGACACACAGCGGCAATACGAACGACAGCAGAGCCGTCGACAATAGTACTATGCGGTTGACCCGATGGAAGGTCTCCTTCGAGAGCAACAGGCGATAGAACATGTAGAATACTACGATGAGTACCGCTACCTTGGCGTCATAAATCAGAAAGCCTGTCATAAATCTGCTATTTACTGTTTTCTATCTGGTCGATGAGTTCTTTCAACTCGTCAACGCTGATCTTTTCTTCTTTGACAAACGAGGAGACAGCACTGAGATAGGAGTCGTTGAAATAGTTTTTGATGACACCTGCAATAGACGAACGACCATACTCCTTCTCTGACACCAGCGGATAGTACTGATAGGTGTTGCCAAACTGCTTATGGCCCAGATAGCCCTCACGCTCCAAGATGCGGACGATGGTCGACAACGTATTGAAGTGTGGACGTGGCTCGTCATAATGTTCCTGCAGTTCGCGCACAAACATCGGCCCATGCTGCCAGTACAGCGTCATGATTTCCTTTTCCTTGTTGGTCAGTTTTTTTCATTGTTTCAGAGGTTTTGGGTTTACCAAATTTGATGCGTCATTATCAATATCTGCTGCAAAGTAACTAAAAGTTTTCGTTATGCACAACTAAACATTTTAGTTTTTAAACTATTTTAATTAGTTTCTTTAGTTGTTAACCTTTCAGACATAACAGAAGCCGGATGTTTGGACAACAAAAAAAAGACTGCACGGAAAGAGGAGAACGACGCTCTCTCTATTCCGTGCAGTCTAAACTATATGGAACGCTTGTAACGATTACAAGTTAGCCAGTTCTATGACCTTGTCGACAGCAGCACTGAGGCCATCGACATTCTTACCGCCAGCCTGAGCGAAGTGGGGCTGACCACCGCCGCCACCCTGGATGAGTTTGGCAGCCTCGCGCACCATCTGACCAGCGTTCAGTCCGTGGTCGCTGACCATGTCGTCGCTCATCATGATAGAGAGCTGGGGCTTGTTGTTGTCGTGAGTACCGAGTACACAGAGCAGCGAGCCCTGGACGGCGGCACGAATCTTGAAGGCCAAGTCCTTGGCGGCAGCAGGCGACATGGGAATGACGCTGGTAACCACCTTTACGCCGTTGACCTCGCGAGCTTTCTCGACGAGCGTCTTGGCAGCGCGCTCGACGGCCTGTGCCTGGAAGCCTTCTATCTCTTTCTTCATGTGGTCGTGCTCCTCGATGTACTTCTGGATAACGCCCTGCAGATCCTTGGCATTGTTGAAGAAGGACTTCACGGTCTTCAGCGTATCCTCGATGTTGTAGAGCAGTTCCTCGCACTCCTTACCGGTACGGGCCTCAATACGGCGGATGCCGGCAGCGACGCTGCTCTCAGAGATAATCTTGAAGAAACCGATACGGCCTGTAGAGGTGGCATGGATACCACCACAGAGTTCGCACGACGGACCGAAGCGCATGACGCGCACCTTGTCGCCATACTTCTCGCCAAAGAGAGCTATGGCGCCCAACTTCTTGGCCTCGTCCATAGGCATGTCACGGTGCTCGTCGCGCGGCAGGTCCTGACGAATCATGTCGTTGACCATGCGCTCTACCTGACGGAGCTGCTCGTCGGTGACTTTCTCAAAGTGAGAGAAGTCGAAACGCAGCACTTCGGGACTGACAAACGAGCCTTTCTGCTCCACGTGGTCGCCCAGCACCTGCTTCAAGGCATAGTCCAGCAGGTGGGTAGCGGTGTGGTTGGCAGCAGAGGCATCGCGCTTATCGGTATCGACACAAGCCATGAACTGCGCCGACGGATCCTTGGGCAGTTGCTTGACAATGTGCACCGTCTGACCATTCTCGCGCTTGGAGTCGATGACCTCGATGGTATCGTTCTCGGAAACGAGCACACCCTGGTCGCCCACCTGACCACCCATCTCACCATAAAATGGAGTGGCAGAGAGCACCACCTCGTAGAACTCGTTCTTCTTCTGGGTCACCTTGCGGTAGCGCAGTATCTGGCACTCATACTCAGAGTAATCGTAGCCAACAAACTGCTGCTCGCCGGGCTTCAGTTCTACCCAGTCGCTGTTTTCAACGGCAGCGGCATTGCGGGCGCGTTCCTTCTGCTTCTGCATCTCAGCGTTGAACTGCTCCTCGTCAACGGTGAAGCCGTTCTCACGACAGATAAGCTCTGTCAGGTCGAGGGGGAATCCGTAGGTATCGAACAAACGGAAAGCCTGAACACCATCCAACTGGTTCTTACCCTGAGCCTTCAGTTCCTCCATAGCTTTGTCAAGCATTGAGATACCCTTATCAAGGGTGCGCAGGAAGCTGTCTTCCTCCTCCTTGATGACCTTGGTAATAAACTGCTGCTGAGCTTTCAGTTCAGGGAAGGCATCGCCCATCTCATGAACGAGTGTTGGCACGAGCTTGTAGAGGAAGCCGTCCTTCTGACCAAGGAAGGTATAAGCATAGCGTACGGCACGGCGCAAGATACGACGAATAACGTAGCCAGCCTTAGCATTTGATGGCAGCTGACCATCAGCAATCGAGAACGATACAGCACGTAGGTGGTCGGCACAGACGCGCATAGCGACATCTGTATCCTCTTTCTCACCATACTTCATACCACTGATCTGCTCCTCAGCCTTGATGATTGGCTGGAAGATGTCAGTATCATAGTTAGAGTGCTTACCCTGCAACATGCGCACCAAACGCTCGAAGCCCATACCCGTATCAATGACATTCATGGCCAACTTCTCCAAAGAACCGTCAGCCTTGCGGTTGAACTGCATGAACACAAGGTTCCATATCTCAATCACCTGTGGATCGTCCATATTGACCAATTCACGACCGGGTTTCTTGGCTTTCTCCTCAGGAGTACGGCTATCGACATGAATCTCTGAGCAAGGGCCACAGGGACCTGTGTCGCCCATCTCCCAGAAGTTGTCGTGCTTGTTACCATTGATGATGTGGTCAGCAGGTACGTGCTTCAGCCAATACTGCTCGGCTTCGTCGTCACGCTCCAAACCTTCAGAGGGATCACCCTCGAAGACAGTAACATAAAGGTCTTTGGGATCCAGTCCGATAACATCTACTAGATACTCCCAAGCCATATCAATGGCACCCTCCTTGAAGTAGTCGCCAAACGACCAGTTACCCAGCATCTCGAACATGGTGTGGTGGTAGGTGTCGTGACCAACCTCCTCCAGGTCGTTGTGCTTGCCACTGACGCGCAGACACTTCTGGGTGTCAGCACGACGGCGCGGCTCAGGGTCGCGCGTACCTAATATAATATCTTTCCACTGGTTCATACCCGCGTTGGTGAACATCAGCGTGGGGTCGTCCTTGATAACCATTGGTGCTGAGGGCACAATGGCGTGTTGCTTAGACTCGAAGAATTTCTTGAAAGAGTCACGAATCTCGTTAGCTGTCATCATCTTGATTATTTATTTCTATTAGATTTTTCTTGAATTATCTCATCTTCCAGTCACCGTCAATCTGTACCATCGGTACGGTAACCTCCTCTTTGGTGGAGTCGCCGTAAGACAGCAACAGGAAGGCGTAGACCACATGGAGCGTGGAGTCAATGCGTCCTACATTAGGCGATACAACAACGGAACGCAGGCCATTGTGTTTCTGCTCCACATCCTTCATATATTGTTCGTTGGCCTTCACCAACTGGTCGCGATAGTCGGCAGGCATCTCGTCATAGGCGGCTTTTCCTGCCAAGAAACCATCGGGATAGCCATCCAACAAGCGCTGGTAATAGCTTTGGGCAGCCTCAGCAGCCTGCTGTTCAAGACTAACTTCCTGACAGCCCACCAAGCCCATTAGACCTATTAGTCCTATCACGACCCCTTTCTTATTCATTTCTGTCTGATAAACACATTAATTGGTGTTCCGGTCAAAGTCCAGTTCTCACGCATCTTGTTCTCCAAGAAGCGGCGGTAGGCCTCCTTGACATACTGTGGCAGGTTGGCATAGAACACAAAGGTAGGAATCTGTGTGTCGGGCACCTGCGAGACATATTTGATTTTGATATACTTTCCTTTGATACTGGGTGGCGGTGTCTGCTCAATAATAGGCAGCAACACCTCGTTGAGCTTTGACGTACCAATCTTAATCTTACGGTTCAGATACACCTGCTTGGCGGTCTCCAGCACCTTGAAGATGCGCTGCTTGGTAACAGCCGATGCGAAAATAATGGGGAAGTCCACAAACGGAGCCATGCGCTGACGGATAGCATTCTCGAAGGTCTTGATAGCCTCCTGCGACTTATCCTCCACGAGGTCCCACTTGTTGACAACAACCACCAGCGACTTGTTATTCTTCTGTATCAGTTGGAAGATGTTCATATCCTGTGCTTCAATACCACGAGTGGCATCAATCATCAGAATGCAGACATCCGAATTCTCGATGGCACGGATGGAGCGCATCACGCTATAGAACTCCAAGTCTTCCGTCACCTTGTTCTTACGACGAATACCGGCTGTATCGACCAGATAGAAGTCGAAGCCGAACTTATCGTATTTTGTATAGATACTATCGCGGGTTGTTCCAGCAATATCCGTTACGATATTGCGGTCCTCACCAATGAAGGCATTGATGATGCTCGACTTACCAGCATTCGGACGACCCACCACAGCGAAACGTGGAGTATCATTATCGATATCAGAAGCGTCAGCAACGGGAAGCTTCGACAGTACATAGTCGAGCAAGTCGCCAGTACCAGAACCTGTGGCGGCACTGACACAGAACGGGTCACCCAGTCCGAGTTTATAGAACTCGTACTGACCATACAGGTCCTTACCATCGTCAGCCTTGTTGGCGACAAGCACTACGGGCAACTTAGAACGACGCAGGATAAGAGCCACATCCTGGTCAAGGTCCGTCAAACCATTCTTGATATCCACCAAGAAGAGTACCAGGTCGGCTTCTTCCGTAGCCACAATAACCTGCTTACGAATCTCCTCCTCGAAGATATCGTCCGAATTGACTACCCAACCACCGGTGTCAACGACTGAGAACTCACGTCCATTCCACTCGCACTTACCATACTGGCGGTCACGAGTGGTACCAGCCTCGTCACTGACAATAGCGCGACGGCTGTTAGTCAGTCGGTTAAACAAGGTGGACTTGCCTACATTCGGGCGTCCTACTATAGCTACTAAGTTTCCCATTCTCTCTAACTTCTTTTATCTTCTTAACTTCTCTACTTCTACTCTGGATTATATCCAAAGCTGTCTAATTCGCGCTGACTACTACGCCAATCCTTGTCCACCTTGACAAAGGTCTCCAGGAAGATGGGCTTGCCAAAGAATTTCTCCAATGCCTTACGGGCTTCTGTTGACACCTTTTTCAACGCAATGCCCTGATGCCCGATGATAATACCCTTCTGTGAGTCACGCTCCACATAGATAATGGCATTGATATGGATATTCTTCTCAGTCTCCTTAAAGCGCTCCACACGTACCTCTACTGAATAAGGTATCTCCTTGTCGTAGTAGAGCAGGATCTTCTCGCGGATAATCTCCGACACAAAGAAACGCGCAGGCTTGTCTGTCAACTGGTCCTTATCGAAGAAGGGCGGCGAGTCGGGCAACAACTCCTTGATACGCTTCAACAGCATATCAATGCCAAACTTATTCTTAGCCGAGATAGGCAGAATCTCTGCGTTAGGCAGTAACATGTGCCATTTCTCAACGATGTTACCCAGCGTTTTCTGGTCGCTCTCATCAATTTTGTTGATGAGCAAAAGCACAGGAATCGTCATTTTCTGCACCTTCTCCAGGAAGTCCATGTTCTTCTCCGGAGTCTCCACCACATCAGTGACATACAGCAATACATCAGCATCCTGGAGGGCAGACTCAGAGAAGGCCAACATCGACTCCTGCAATTTGTAGTTGGGCTTCAACACACCTGGTGTGTCGGAGAACACAATCTGCATATCATCGGTATTGACAATACCCATGATACGATGACGCGTGGTCTGCGCCTTGAACGTTGCAATCGAAATACGCTCACCAACCAACTGGTTCATGAGCGTACTTTTACCTACATTGGGATTGCCAACGATATTTACGAATCCTGCTTTATGCATACTCATTTCTCACTTCCATCATACGCCCACTTATAGTAGGATGCTCCATGAACGAAACCAGCACCGAAAGCAGTGAAAATCATATTGTCACCTTTCTTCAGCTTATGTTCGTTCTCCCAGAGTGCCAAGGGAATGGTTGCGGCAGAGGTATTACCAAAATGTTCGATGTTGACCATTACCTGTTCCATCGGCAGTTCCAAGCGCTTGGCGACAGCCTCGATGATGCGTATATTAGCCTGATGAGGTACCACCCATGCGATGTTGTCCTTATCCAGATTGTTACGCTCAGCTATCAGGGCACAGTCGTCACTCATGTTGGTCACAGCATAACGGAACACAGTGCGTCCCTCTTGATAGAGGTAGTGCAAACGGTGGTCTACCGTGAAGTGGCTGGGAGGACAGACAGAACCACCGGCCTTCATATGCAGGAAGGGCAGGCCCTTACCATCAGCACGGAAGTAGGAGTCCATCACACCGATATTCTCTTCTTCAGTGGCTTCCAACAGAACTGCAGCAGCACCGTCACCAAACAAGGGACAGGTAGCGCGGTCCTTGTAGTCAGTCACTGACGACATCTTGTCGGCACCAATCACGATGATTTTCTTGTAACGACCACACTGAATCATTGCTCCAGCAACATCGAGAGCATAGAGGAATCCACAGCAAGCGCCCCAGAAGTCGAACGCAAAAGCATTCTTCAGCCCCAGTTTGCCCAGCACAATACTGGCCGTGGAAGGAAACTTATAATCAGCCGTCGATGTGGCAACAATGACAGCGTCTATCGTATCAGGATCTGCACCTGTCTTCTGCATCAGCTGCTTGGCAGCCTTGCGAGCCATATAGCTGGTGCCGAGGCCTTCCTCGGCCAGGATGCGACGTTCCTTAATACCTACACGCGTCATAATCCACTCGTCATTGGTGTCTACCATGCGCGACAATTCCTCGTTGTTCAGGACGTAGTCGGGCACGTAGCCACCAATACCGGTGATTATCGCATTGATATTACTCATTACTCAGCGGCTTCGTCCATTACAATAGCAATCTTGCCACGATAGTAGCCACAGCTGGGGCATACGGTGTGGTAGATGTGGTAAGCGCCACAGTTGGGGCATACTGCCAATGTGGGAGCTACAGCCTTGTCATGGGTACGACGCTTTGCGGTACGAGTGTTTGATTGTCTTCTTTTAGGATGTGCCATAATTCTATAAACTTTAAACTTTTAACTTTAAACTTTTAACTTTTTCAGTGCTTCCCAGCGTGGGTCTATCGGTGCATCTGCCTCCTCTTCGCTGCTTCGGACAGCGCCGCTCAGCTCGTCGAGCTTCTGCGTCATCGCACTATTGCATTTTCCAGGTGCATGAACGTGCTTGATGGGTATGGCCAGCATCGTAAATTCATAGATGAACCACGACAAGTCGAGTATTCCTTCGTTCTCGTCAATAGTCACGGTGTCATCGTCATCGCTGTATGTGTCGCCCAACTTAACGACCAAATGGTTGTCTGCAACTATAGGCTGCTCCATGTCGTCAAGACAACGGTCGCAACTGACAGTCACAACACCCTCGGTATGGAACTGGAGGTCGAAAAAGCCGGTCATCTTGCGTATAGACACCGACACATGCAATGCCCCATGTTCCAACCGTGAGCCGTCCAAAGCACTGAAGTAATCATCGCCAAGGTCGTATTCCAAGACCACAGAGGCCTCCTGCAACCCTTTCAAATCAATCTTCAACTGCTCTAAACTACACATAATCACACTTTTGGGCTGCAAAGGTACGAAGAAATTTTGAAATAATCATAAAAATGCGGCTTTTTTTGCTATTTAATTGTTAATATTCCAAAACTTTGTCGATAATACACTTTTATTTTGTACTTTTGCGCTCCAACACGAAACAACAGAAGTGTATGTCAAACAACAGTTCATTAATCGGTTCCAAAATCAGGGGCCTCAGAGAAACAAAAAATCTCAGTGTAGAGGAAATCGCTGAGCGTAGCGGTCTGACCGTAGAGCAAATTAACAGTATTGAAAACGACGTGAACCTGCCATCCCTAGGTCCGCTGATTAAGATTGCCCGTGCACTAGGCGTACGACTGGGTACGTTTATGGACGATAGCGACGCACTGGGTCCCATTGTTACCCGTGCCAAGGATCGCGAGGCAGATAGCAGTATCAGTTTCAGCAATGGCGCCGTTGATGCCCGCAAGCACATGGAGTATCACCCATTGGCACAGCAAAAAGCTGGTCGTCATATGGAACCGTTCGTGATTGACATCAACCCGGAGGAGAGTCCAGAGTTCCAGCTTTCGGCTCACGAGGGTGAGGAGTTCATCTACGTCATGCAGGGCGAGGTAGAGATTGTCTATGGCAAGGAGACCTACAACCTGAAAGAGGGTGACTCGATTTTCTACGACTCCATCGTGAAGCACCACGTACATGGTGCCCCTGGCAAGAGTGCAAAAATCTTAGCAGTTGTCTATATTCCCTTCTAAGTATGAGCAACGTAAGACTTGATATGGCAGGCAGACCATTGCCTGACAGAACATACCCTGCTGAGACTGGCTCGGAAGGATATAAACTGTGGGAACGTACACTCGGCGAATGGCTCGAGTATTGGGCAGAGATGACACCTGACAAAGAGTATATCGTCTATTCAGACCGCAACCTGCGTTTCACATGGTCTAAGTTCAACGAACGTGTGGACAATCTGGCCAAAGGTCTTATCAGCATTGGCGTGAAGAAGGGATCGAATGTAGGTATCTGGGCTACCAATGTGCCCGACTGGCTCACCTTTCTTTATGCTACCGCCAAGATTGGTGCTGTGCTGGTAACAGTGAACACCAACTACAAGCAGAACGAGCTGGAGTATCTGTGTAAGGACTCGGACATGGAGGTGCTCTGCATCACCGATGGTACATGGGACTGTAACTATGTCGATATGACGTACACGATGCTGCCAGAGTTGAAGACCTGCGAGCGCGGTCACCTGAACAGCGAACGTTTCCCCTTCCTGAAGAACGTTGTATATATAGGTATGGAGAAGTATCGCGGCATGTACAACACCGCCGAGCTGCTGCTTCTGGGCCAGAACGTGGAGGACGAGACGCTCAACGAGATGAAGAAGCAAGTCAGCTGCTACGACGTGTGCAACATGCAGTACACCAGCGGTACCACAGGTTTCCCCAAGGGTGTGATGCTGACGCACTATGGCATTTCCAACGACGGCTACTTCACGGGCGAGAATATGGGATTCACACAGGACGACAAGCTCTGCGTGTGCGTACCTTTGTTCCATTGCTTTGGTGTCGTGCTGGCCACGATGAACTGTCTGACACACGGTTGTACGGAGGTAATGGTCGAGAAGTTCGACCCACTGGTAGTACTGGCCTCTATACATAAAGAAAGGTGTACCGCCGTCTATGGTGTGCCCACGATGTTTATCGCTGAGCTGAACCACCCGATGTTCGACATGTTCGACCTGAGTTGTCTGCGTACGGGTATTATGGCTGGCTCGCTCTGTCCTATCGAGCTGATGAAACAGGTGTCAGAGAAGATGTATATGACCATCACCAGCGTATACGGACTGACAGAGTCGTCACCAGGTATGACGCAGACCTGTCTGAACGACACCTTCGAGCAGCGTTGCACCACCGTTGGTCGCGACTTCCCGTTTGTCGACGTGAAGGTACTCGACCCAGAGACGGGCGAGGAGTGTCCTGTTGGCGTGCAGGGCGAGATGTGCTGCAAGGGCTTCAACGTGATGAAGGGTTACTATAAGAATCCTGAAGCTACGGCTGAGGTCATCGACAAGAACGGCTATCTGCACTCAGGCGACCTGGGCGTGAAGGACGAAGAAGGTTTCTATAAGATTACCGGACGTATCAAGGACATGATTATCCGTGGTGGTGAAAATATCTATCCACGCGAGATTGAGGAATTCCTCTATCACATGCCTGGCATCCGCGACGTACAGGTTGCTGCCGTACCTTCTAAGAAATATGGTGAGGCCGTAGGTGCCTTCATTATTCTGGAGGAGGGTGCACAGATGACTGCCGAGGACGTACAGCTGTTCTGTCGCGGCAAGATAGCCCGCTACAAGATACCGAAGTACGTATTCTTCATCAAGGAGTTCCCGCTGACAGGCTCAGGAAAGATTCAGAAGTTCAAGCTGAAGGAGATGAGTCTGAAGCTTTGCGAAGAGCAGGGCATCGAAGTGATTTAGCATTCTATAAGCCCTCAACTACTTATTTGAGGGCATCTCAATACGGAAGGTCGTACCTTTGCCAATCTCTGACTGTTTGACAAAGATACGGCCTTTATGATATTCTTCTACTATACGTTTTGCCAGCGACAATCCCAGTCCCCACCCTCTCTTCTTCGTGGTAAAGCCTGGCGTAAACACATTGGCGACATCTTTTTTCTTGATACCCTTGCCGGTGTCCTGCACCTCTATCACGACACGATGGTCCTCGTCCATCAGCGTCAGCGTAATGGTGCCCTTGCCCTCCATTGCGTCAACAGCATTCTTGCAGAGGTTCTCCACCACCCACTCAAACAGCGAGGCGTTCATCTTCACAATGACTTCATGGTCGGGCAAGTGTCGAATCATCTGCACCTGATTGCTGGTACGACGGTCCATATAGTCGATGACGTGTTCCAACACTTCATTCATAGAGGCATCCACAGGTTCAGGCAGTGAACCAATCTTTGAGAAGCGGTCGGCTATCAGTTGCAGACGCTTCACATCCTTGTCCATCTCTGGCAACAGGTCATCGTCAGGGTACTGCTCCTTCAGCATCTCCACCCACGCCATCAGACTCGACACAGGAGTGCCCAACTGGTGAGCCGTCTCCTTCGACAGTCCTACCCATACCTTATTCTGCTCGGCACGTTTCGACGACAGCAGGGCAAAGATGGCCACCACCACGAATATCAACACGATGCCTAACTGTACGTAAGGCCACGCCTGCAATCGCTTCAGCATGATGGAGTCGTCGTAGCAAACCAGCTGCTGACCGATGCGTATCGTGTCACCAGCATTAATCATGCTATGCATATAGCTTTCTATATGTGCAGAGTCTTCGATGTTACGATAGTCGTCAATACCACCTTCGCTGTTCATCACAATGACGGGGATGGTGTTGTTACCCTCCATCACGCTCAACACCAGCGACAGGTCCGTCGTCTCGTCTGCCTCGTTCAGAGCATGCAGGGCCTGAGCCCACACCTCCATGCGGTGACGCTCCTCAACAGAGAGGTCACGCACTAGGAAATGTGATACCAAAAGTGATGCTACGGCGATTATCACCGCAGCCATCACCAGTATGATTTTTACTTGTCTAATACGGTCGGTCCACTGCATACCTTATTATAACGTATGCCCGTACAGAATATTGTATTACCCGATAGTTATGGTATAACGGCTCATAAACGAAGCACCAGGCAACAAGTGGTTCATCAGGGGTTTATCCTTGAACTCGCCCTTGAAGCCTCTGGGGTCGCCCAGTCCATACCAAGGTTCTATGCATACAAAGGGAGCCTGTTTGCCGTATGGACTCCAGAAAGCGATGACGGGTGTCTTGTAGTCCACCGTCACAGCCGGTTCGCCATTGGTATCCATCAGCATGGCACGGTGGGTCTGACACTTGTGAATCTTCACTGAGTCGTTGCGGAAGAAGTTGTCACTAAGCTCCAAGATACCCATATCAGCCTCCAAAGGAATCTCCACCATATCGTTGCTACCGTCAGCATAGCTCTTCAGAGAGTCCATCGGTTCCTCATTGTCCAGCTTAATCATACCCTCCAGCTTACCGCCAGGCACGTTGAAGGCAGGATGACCGCCAATCTGGAAATGAATCTCCTGTGTATCGGTATTCTCCACATGCCAGATGACATGTACCTTATTGCCTTCCAAGCGATAGCTGATGGCCAGGTTAAAGCGGTAGGGGTACACCTTCAGCGTCTCCTCCGAGTCGTGCAACGCCAGCGTCACCTTCTCGTCCGACTGGCTGACCACCGTAAACTCCGTATCACGGGCAAAGCCGTGACGGGGCAAATGGTACTCCTTGCCGTCCACCACGTAGGTGTCATTATTCACACTGCAAACTATCGGAAACAAGATGGGCGAATGTCTCGGCCACTTCTCGCCGGCCTGCCACATATACTCCCTACCCTCGTTGTCCTTCACACTCTGGAGCTCTGCTCCCATCTCAGCCACCTTAATAGTCAGCTGTTCATTCTTCAGTTCAATCATATCATCATTAGGTTTGTAAAATGTCTTCTCATTGTGCCGGAGCCACCTCTCTGCGAAGAAGGTTTACTTGACTCACATTGGTATAGTAGCCATTGACGAACAGTCCCTTTTCACGCAGTTTCTTAACATCGTTGGCTGTAAGCAATATGCGATAGCTCGTCGCTGCCTGACCCATCATGGCGCAGCCCCATTGGTTCAGCTCGTTGTCATTGCCTTCAAGGGTATCCTCCGTCTTATTATACACCGTCTTCATCAACCAGTATCCTCTTTCGGGATCACTGACGTCTGTCTTGATGACAAACTCTATCTTATCACCCTCGCTTGCCGAAGTAAATTGTTCTGGCTTGACAACAAAACCATTCTCCCAGTTACCCAAAGCGCAGTCACCTTCCCAGATTGGCGAAGACTCCCAAACACTTCTGCCTGGCGTCAGAAAAACATTCTTAACCTTAAGAACACTCGTGTCAGAAGCCTGAAGTGCCACCTCGTTGACCGATTTCAAATCCTGACCGTCAAAATAGCACGTCAGTGACGAGATGCCCGCCTTACCAATCGTCTTCAGTTTGTCAGACACCATGATTTGCGTTGGCACCTGTGTCGGCTCAGCAAACTCAAAGGTGATAGACTCATAGTTAGTCCAGTCCACAGGCATATTTCTATCCTTCACATCTGCCACCAGGCCTCCCCAAGGAAGAGCATTATAAGTAATAACACCATTCAAATTACGCTCAACACCCTCATGAACATTCCACGTACTATTAAACTTAGTAGTCAGAACATTCTCATCTTCAGGATGCAGATTTAACGAGCAGCTGGCACATAATGCACAGGCAAAAAACAGAGAAAAATACTTCATAAGGTTTGATTAGGGTTTTCTTGGGTGCAAAGATACGATATTTTTTCTAAATAACAACACACAACGCCTTTTTATTTTGTGCGAAAAACTGCGCGGCAGTTCCAAATGAATCCAATTTCATTTGGCTGTAACAATAATTAATGTTACCTTTGTACGCGTTTATGGATAAACCGGAAAGACATAGCATGCAGCACAGAAGCCCTGGGAACAACTACACTCACCCAGGTATTTACCATATCACAATAACAATAAGCGACAGAAAAGCGCAATCGTTAGGTCGTGTTACTGGCGATTTGCAATATCCTGACGGACATCCCGATGCTCCTAAGGTGGAATTGTCTGTCATTGGCAAGATGGTAGAATATGAACTGCTTCATAGTATTTCCTATCACTATCCTTTCATTGAAGTGCAGGACTATATCATCATGCCAGAACACATGCACTTTATTCTCAATTCAAAAACAGCATCATCAGCAAAAACGGTCGCATGACACATCTTGGCCAGATTATCGCTGGCTTTAAGAAAGGCTGCAATCATCGCTATTGGGAAATTATTGGACAAGGGGAGGTAGCGGCAAAACCACTACCAACACCATCGCCCCCATCCATCGTGCTATAAAATCACATATCCTTTTCATACGTTTCATAGTTTAATGCCTACACTGGCGAGGAACCAACGCCCCTGCTGGGGGATAATGTTAGTGTTCATACCACTGCGGTAGTAACGAGTACCAAGGAGGTTGTGAATATTCAAGCCAAGAGTAACAGGACCAAGGGTGTACTCTCCTCCAAGGTTCACAATGGCACGGGCAGGCATCTCCTTCTGCATAATTACCCCTTGGAGGGCATCGATAGCTGTCTGCATAGCTACCATCGCCTCAGCCTGTTTACCTTCAGCAGCATACTGCTCATAAGCAGTGAGGGCACTAGCAGCGTGAACAAGTTGCACTAGGTCGCAATTGTAACTGGTCTGACGACCTTCGAAGAGCACGTGAGTATGAAGTTTCAGGTGCTTGGTAGCCTGCCAGCCCAGCACGAGGTTCGACATGACGGCTGGCGTGTTGTTGTTGTCATCTATGTCGGTAGTGTAGTAGTTATCAAGTATCTCTGGCAGTCCGAGGTCCATCATATTCGCCTTGAAGGTGTGCGTCCAGGTGAAGTTCCAGTTGGCAGTAAAGCGAGGCTGTTTGTAACTGGCCATCAATTCCACACCGCAGTTCCGATTTTTACTGGCATTCTGATAGGTAGTGATGTAGGTCATAATAAGGTCAGTTGCGCGGTTGTAGAAACCATTGACCTCGAAGTCCAAACCCTTCACCCAGTTGTTGCCGGCGAAGGAGAGCTGGAAGGAGTGAACACGTTCAGGTGAAAGACTGATGGCCAGACTGGGATCTGCACCAGCCATCAATACCGACATGATGTTGGCCTTACGGTAGATGTAAGGTGCATCGACGAACGACTTGGAGTAGCTGAGTTTGACATTCCACTTGGGCTGCAACATAATAAGGGCCACACGGGGCGACAGCTCGCGAATCTTGGTATCGTCGTACTGTACCTTGAAATCGTAGCGCAGACCAGCGTTCAAGATGAACGACCGCCACTGGTGTTTCAGCTGCACGTAGACATCACCATTATTCTCGGTACCCTTTCCCATGTTACGAATCTGCGGATCTTCAGAGAAGGTATAGTCAAAACCGTAGCCTATCTGGTAACGAATGTCATCGACCGTAAAGTGATTGTACTCAGCACCATAGCCAATACTGCCCTTATGGTTGTCGCCCAGAGTATAGGCATAGCTGCCCTTCAGTTGGAACCCAAAATTCTGTTCCTGACCATTGACGTAGCGCGAAATACCGCCATGCGTGGATATAACCTCTTCTACAGCCTCAGACATTCCGATGGCTTGGGCGAGGCCAGGCATCGGCAAGTCATTGAGTACCTGATAACGTGTGATATCCATTTTGTCGTAAGTGACACCAACCTTGAATTGTGACTTGAGAATGGAGAATTGATAACTCAGGTCAGCATGACGCGCATAGTTACTGAAACTGGGTTGCAGACCGTTGAAAGAGCGGTAGCGCTCACGATCGTAGCTGATTGCCAGCGAGGTCATGGTAAAGGGTGAGACAATCTGTGAGAAGCGGACATCGTACAGGAACTGCAAACCTTTCCAGTCAAGTTGCAGGCCAACTTCATAATTAGGATTATCGCCAACACGTCCTAAGCGGATATGATCGTAAGGCATACCGTATGGACTCTCATTACTACGTTCGTCACCGACATCGTATTTCTCACCACTATTGCGATAGACACTGCCCCAAACGAGCAGATCAACATCAAAATATCGTTTGCCAAAGACTGCATCGGCTTTCACCTGTCCGTAGTTACCCGCAGCGGCCTTAAACTGCAAACCATCCACATCTCTACCCTGCTTGGTGATAATATTCACAACAGCCGTCAAAGCCACACCGCCATAGAGCGAAGAGGCTGGACCGCGCAGCACCTCTATCTGCTTCACTTTCTTCAAAGACATCGTGAAGTCGGGGGCCGCGGCATTGGTAGCATAGTCGTTCAGACGGTGGCCGTTAAGCATGATGAGGATTTTCTCCTGTCCGACACTATAGATACCACGCATGGCGACATTGATGTCGTCGTTGCAGTCGATGAGATTCATGCCTGGCACATAGGCTGCCAACACTTCCTGCAGATTGCGGGCACCACTGTCCTGAATCATCTCAGCGGTGATGAGCGTGGTGGGCACGGGTACCTCGGCAAGACTCTCAGCCTGACTGGAGGCAGTGGTGATGGTGGCTGTCATGCCGGCCTTGATATTGTTCACAATGTCAGCAAACTCCGCAGGGTCACTGGTCGACGGACTGTAGTAGGGATTCTCCTGCAGTATCAGTACAGTGTAACGCTCCGTCTGCTGGATGTCGTAACGGGCCAGGTAGCTAAGTGCAATGAGACGGAGTGCGTTCTGTCGCAGATTGCCATGAAAAGAGCTAAGATTCTGCAACAGCACGTCGCGAGCCTGCTCTATGCGACCTATCTGGTAGTCACTCTCAGCCTGTGAATAGAGACTTCTCATGCCAGTGTCTTCCTGGGCATGAACCATGCTGGCACAGAGAATCAATAATAATATATATATGCCCTTTCTCATTTCTTGATGGGGATTGTAAAGGTAAAAGTAGTTCCCTTGCCCTCAGTGGAGGTGAAGGAGACCTTGCCTCCATGTTTGTTCTCGATGATGTCGCGCGTGATGCTCATGCCGAGACCCGTACCCTGACCAATAGGCTTTGTGGTGAAGAAGTTCTCAAAAAGTCGCTGCTTCACCTCGTCACTCATGCCTTCGCCATTGTCAGCAATAGTGATAACAAGATTATTATCGGCAGTTGCCACAGTGATTTCTATCTCGGGAGAGTAGTCTTCACCTTTCTCCTTCTTCACTTCACTCTTTCGCCACACAGCATAGCAGGCATTGTTCATCACGTTCAGTACTGCGCGGCTCAAATCCTGAGGAATAGCCATAATCATCGGCAGACCTTCCTGATACTGCTCACGAAGAGTAACATTGAAACCCTGACAATTTGCACGCATAGCGTGATAGGACAGACGGACATACTCTTTGACGATATGGCACACATCGGTGGGAACAAACTCGTTTTCCTTACCGCGCGAAACAAGCAGAATGCCCTGTATGATACTGACAGCGCGCTCACCATTCTCCATAATCTGAGTCATGTTCTCCTTCAGGTCAGCGACGATGTCACTGAGATCCTCGCGGTCAGCCTCCGACAGTCGTTCAGCATTGTCCTCCACAACGTCGGTCAGGTCGTCCAGCAACTTGTTTGACATCTTCGAGAAGTTGATGACAAAGTTCAACGGGTTCTGTATCTCGTGGGCAATGCCGGCACTCAGCATACCGAGTGAAGCCAGCTTCTCCTGTTTCTCTAATTGCTGCTTTAATTGTTCAAGCTCAGTCATACGGATTTCGTTTTGGGTAGTGATATCGTAAATTCTGTGAAGTTGTCTTTTACAGATTCAACGCTAATGTCGCCATTATGGTTCTGAATGATTTCACGGCTTAGATAGAGACCCACACCCGCAGCCTCAGCAGTGGTCTTCGTGGTGAAGAACGGGTCAAAGATCTTGCCGATGGTTGTCTCACCGATGCCGGTGCCGTTGTCGCGAATCTTCAGGACGTACTGGCCTTCAGCAATGGTTACCGTAAGCGACACTTCAGGTGAATACGGTTCTTTCTGGTATTTCTTGACCACAGCATAGACGGCATTGCCAAGGAGACTCATGATGGTCTTGCTAAGCATATCGGGATTGCCGTACAGGGGCATCGGATTATTAGGCAGGGTGAACAAGAACTGGATGTGGTACTGCTCCTTCTCCTTGGCGAAGTAGGTGTTCACCATCTTCTCGTTTTGCTGGAGCACAGGCAAGAGGTCCATATCCACATAGCCACCCGTGCGGTCTTTCAACATCTCTTCCATAGCCTTGAGGGTACGGGTAGTATTCTGACCGTACTGGTCTACATTCTTCAGGTTGTCCGACAGCATGTCCAACAAGTCCAGCGTATCCTCGTAATCATCCTCATTGATGTTCTCCTTATTGTTGTCAATGTTTTCCTTGAGGTCTTTCAACAGGTCGTTGGACATCTTCGAGAAGTTGATGATGTAGTTCATCGGATTCAGGATACGGTCTATGAGTCCCTCGGTCAACTTACCCACCGTAGCCATCTTCTCCTGGCGAATCAGTTCGTGCTGGGCGTTGCGAAGGTCGGCAGTACGCTCCTCAACTATCTGTTCCAACTTGATTTTGTCCTTCTGCAATCGCCTCAGACGGTAGCGGAACAACTGATAGACGATGTAAGCAAAGAGGAAGAAATAGAGCACCACCATATACCAGCGCATCAGCAACGGATAAGCAACTTCAAAATCAACGCTTGTCACCTCTGACAGTTCACCATTGGACGACATGGCCTGCACACTGAAGGTGTATGAGCCGTAGCGTAGGTTCAGGAACGCAACATCCTGCTTTTCACTCCAGGAACTCCAACGGCCTTCTGACCCGAATAACCCGAATAGCGATTGTTCGTCCATACGGAATCGATACAGGGTTTTGCCAGAAAGTGGCGCGTAGTCCAAGGCATAGTAGAAATGCAGATGTCCCTCGTTGCTACTCAGCGACGGCAACGTCTTGGGCATGTCTCCGTAGCCGCCCCACAACACGCTGTCACCACGCATGACGATAGAACGAAAACGAACAGTACGGCAGTCCGTCAGTTTGGCAAGGTCTTGCTTTTCAGTATCAATAATGGCAAGTATCTCGTCACCACCAATCCATATCTGGTAACCATAACGATACTGGGCTTTGACATCAATGTCGCTAACAGGCTTCAGCAATTGTTTGGGCAGGTCGTCCATGGGCTTTTTTCTCTTTCCTGGATCTATACCTCTTGTCTCACCATGCACATTCTTGAGCCATAGGTTTCCATGAGCATCCTTACGGATTTCTGTCACCAGTGGGAGGTTATCGACTTTCGTTCGTTGGCCCGATTGGTAGAGCCACACACCATCGGGTTCAGCAACATATATCTTATCGTCCTCAACCAACATGGCTGTAGTGGCATTGGAAGTAAGGCGACTGACAGCCCCATCTCGTGCAATCTTGTAGATACCACTGGAGGTAGCAGCCAATAGCGCGTTGTCTTGCTGGCAGAGCGTCCAACAGATATTGTTGATATCATCTATACGCTTGCACTGTCGCGAGACAACGGTAAAGATACCATTGGTGGTGCCGACATAGATCTTTCCGCCAAAAGCAATAATGGCATGCACCTCACCGATTAAGCCGTCTTTCGGTAGGAAATAACTATAGAGCGAGGGTACTTCAATGGAAAAGATGCCGTGTGCCGTAGCACCCCACAACGTACCATGACGGTCGTACGCCACATAGGAGACTTGGTTAGAACAGAGACCATTGGCCTCAGTGATGGTAAAGAGGTCGTTACCCTGGTCATCGGCAATAATCAGGCCCATGTTCTCCTTTACCTTGACAATTAGTCCGTCGTCAAGTTTCTCTGTCTGGATGATGTCTTCCATCAAGGCATTTTCCTTGCCTGCCTTCAGTGCTTCCACCGACACGACATTGGACTCAACGCCAATGGTAAAGTTGGCATTAGTGCGCTTCTTCAGCTTCACGATGGGGGTGGAACTATCCGTTTCGGTGACCTCATAGACATTGTTGTCACTGGCCACGAACTGCAACGCACCTTCGTCCTCAAAGATTTCCATTACCTCACCATCGAACTGCCCGTCCTTCGCCACTTGCTGCAAATACAATTCACCATTGGCACGCTGCTGCACACGGGCAAAAAATTTATATCCTCCTACCCACATGGTGTTCTTGCTGTCGCGAACACAGACTGTAACACGATTGATGCCGGGAGTATGAATGATGCGCCAGCGAACACGGTCGTAATAGAGCAAACCTTCGAAATTAGCCACAAAAATCGTACCGTCCTCACCTTCCTCAACATCGTAGTTACGGTTATGACCGCCATATTCCGCCGCTGTATAGTTGCGAATCAGGGGAAGGCCCTGCGCCCCTGCGGGGCTAATGAATAATGTACAATAAATAATGAAGATTGCTGCACACAGCAGTATCCTCCGTATTATTATATATCTATTTCTCTCTTTCATAGCGGTAGCAAATTCTTCACTGTTCACTATTCACTTTTACCTCCCTATACGGAATTCCTTTGCCCACGTAGTAGTTCCACTCTTCCTTGGTGAAATTGCGCTTCACGTTCTGACGAAGGCGCTGGGCTATCTTCGGCAGCGAGATGAGATATTCGGTAATAGTACCGTTATGTTCACCAGTCCATATGTAATCCTTGGTGCTGCTGAAAGTGAAATCAGTGAGCCAGCTACTGGACTGGAATAGCGTGATGGGCTTAATCTGAGGGTCGTCAGTTACCCAGAAAAGCAATTTGCCATCATAGCTGGAGGAATACAGACGTTTACCGTTTAATTTCATCTTGGTGACTTGTGAGAGATGACCAACAAGCTTAAAGCTCTTTCCGTTTTTGTCTATCAACCAAATGGTACCGTCGGCCATACCATAGGCTGTGAGATGTTCATTCTTTGAACTGGCAAAGGCTGTAACCTGACCAGAAACGGGGACCTTCTCATTAGTGATATCATCAAGACCATTGAAAAGATGCATACGTCCACGGTTGTCGAACAACAAGGGTTTGTAGTCACGTCTGCCGACACTCATAACACGGAAGTCAAGGCGCCGCGTGCCGATAATCTTGTCTGTGGCAATGTCGAGCAGAGCTATGCTGTTCTCACCAATAATCAGTAACTGCTTGCTGTCGTTGACATTCTGAATACTGAAGGGGCGATCGATATTTTCCAAGTAGAGAATTTGGTTGACGGTCTTCCCGTTAAAAACCACCAGATGGCCCGTATGACTGACTGCATATTCCTTCCCGTCTTTAGCTGCGAAAACATCGCGGAAACAGTAGTTCTGGTCATTCATTAATCGCGTGGTGCGTAGCTGACCGTCTTGGAATTGGTGGACAAAGATTTCACCATAGCTACTGACCGTCAGCAGTTGGTTGTTCTTGGCAGAGATGCCAATGCGCGAGATGCTGCCGTTATGGACATTCCAGTTGCGCCGGCCGCCAGCTGACTGTATCAGGGCCTGAAACACGGCAGGGGTATACAGGTCGCCACCATAGTTTTTAGTATAGAGGTAGGAAGCATAGGCCAGCATGTTGCCCAACTCCTTGTCGCCGGTCTGATAGATGGAGTATGACTGCGAGCCAAGCGTACGGCCTAACGAGATATAGTTCAGCGTGTCAGCTACTAGTTTCGCATGCTCGGCCTCCACACGCTGGTGCTCGGCCATCTGATAGGCATTCCTCGCCTCTTGGGCTGACTCTTCAGCGATACCCTGCGCTTCGATGGCTTTCTTTCGCTCGCTCTCTGAGCGGAGTGTCATCTCCTGAGCTATCTCCGACTGGCGGATGGCCTCCTTACTGCGTTCTTCTGAGAGAACCTGCTGACCATAGGCTATCTCCTCCATCTGCTGGCTCACACGGCGGTCCACCTCCGACTGTTTCTCATGTTTTCGCAGTGCGTCAATCTCAGTTTCCAGTTCACTGATACGCTCGTCATTGCCATGACGCATATAGAGTGTTACTGCTACCAATAATAGCAGCAGTACGCCCATACATCCTATGATGATGTTCTTATTCACTTAACTTCCTTAACTTCTCTTCAGCACCAGCATCGTGATGTCGTCGCTTTGTTCGGCACCATCTACAAATTCCTTAATACCTGCCTTGACAGTTTCGATAATCTCCTGACTGCCTTTGCCAACCAGACCACTGAGGATATTGTCCAGACGCTCTGTACCAAATTCCTCATACGTTTTAGTCATTGCCTCAGTCACACCGTCGGTAAACATCACCAGCGTGTCGCCATGTTCCAATTGCAGGGTATCTTCTTTGAAATCGATATTATCAAAAACACCCACAATGTTGTTCTTCGGCTCAGGCATCTCTTCAATGGTACCATCTGCACGCAACAGATGGGGCGGATTATGTCCTGCGTTGCAATAGGTGAGAAGACCCGTCTTCGTATTGTAGATAGCATAGAACACCGTGAGGAACATGCAGTCCACAGAGTAGGACGCCAACAAACGGTTCGAATCCGTCAGACACTCTGCCGTATTGTCACACTGCGAGCCTTTCGAACGAATCATTGTCCGACTGACAGCCATGAACAGAGCAGCGGGAATGCCCTTGCCACAGACGTCGGCAATGACCAAAGCGATGCGGTCATCGTCAATACGGAAGAAATCATAGAAGTCGCCACCGATGTCCTTTGCTGCCTCCATCGAAGCATAGATGTCCATCTTGTCACTATCCTCAGGGAAGGGGGGGAACACCTGCGGCAGGATGTACTGCTGGATTTCCCTGGCCGTAGTCAAGTCCTTCTTCAGCGACTCCAGCTGCGAATACGCCTTCTGCGACTCATGCACGAAATTAATCTGTTCGATAGCCTTCTCAATCGTCCGGCTCAGATCTTCCATATCAATAGGTTTCGTGGCAAAGTCGAAGGCACCATTATTCATGGCCTGGCGAATGTTCTTCATGTCACCGTAGGCACTCACCATGATGACGCGCAGTGCAGAGTTGCGCATCTCGTTCACCTTGGCCAGCAACGTCAAGCCGTCCATTTCCGGCATATTGATGTCGCTAAGGATAATCTCAATATCTGGGTTGTTATACAGGATAGCAAGGGCCTCCAGTCCGTTGTGGGCAAAGAAGAACTCATACTCCCCACTGCGAATCTTGCGGCGGAAGTACTGTTTCATCAACAGCTCCAACGGAGCCTCGTCATCAACACTCAAAATCTTTATTGTAGCCATAATATTTAACTATTCTTCTTGAATATCTTAGGTTCTTTACAATTAACTGCCTGCAAAGATACAAATTTGTTAGCATAATACAAAACAAAAATCAAAAAAAAAGCTTTCACCTTCACCACCAGCGTATTCAGCTTTTTCAAAATTATTTTTGGTCGTAACGATAATTAATGTTACCTTTGTATGCGAGTATCGAGGGAAAACCTCGATAAACAAACATACGCATATGGATAAACCGGAAAGACATAGCATGCAGCACAGAAGCCCTGGGAACAACTACACTCACCCAGGTATTTACCATATCACAATAACAATAAGCGACAGAAAAGCGCAATCGTTAGGTCGTGTTACTGGCGATTTGCAATATCCTGACGGACATCCCGATGCTCCTAAGGTGGAATTGTCTGTCATTGGCAAGATGGTAGAATATGAACTGCTTCATAGTATTTCCTATCACTATCCTTTCATTGAAGTGCAGGACTATATCATCATGCCAGAACACATGCACTTTATTCTCAATGTCAAAAACAGCATCATCAGCAAAAACGGTCGTATGACACATCTTGGCCAGATTATCGCTGGCTTTAAGAATGGCTGCAATCGTCGCTATTGGGAAATAACAGGGCAAGAGGAGATAGCGGCAAAACCGCTACCAACAACAAGCGCTCCCACTCCTTCCGCTTCCAGTGCTTCTTCCCCGTCTAGTGTTGCTGGTGGTTTTGCCACCAGCGCGCCAGTATCTGGCGCCAAGAAGTCCCGTTTTTCTTCTGGTCGTCCTCCTCTCTTTTCTCAAGGCTATGTCGACGTAATTCCCCTCAAAGACGGCCAACTAGAGACACAGCGCGCCTATATCCATGCCAACCCTCGCAACCGCTTACTGCGCACCACAAACCGGACTGACCTTTTTCCACAACGCAAAACCATCGATACACTCGTCACCCTACCAGCCTTGAAAGGCTATCTTGTAAAAGAACGTGCGCTGGCAGAAAACGATACTGCAACTTGGGAAGTGCTAAAAAGCCGTTTGATGGTTGACAACCTCCATATCACATGTGACAGCTACGGTTCTCTTACGTTACTTTCCAAACGTCTGCTGCCCGTCGTCTGCCATCGCAACGATTTACGCTTCTTTGCCAAGCATAAGGATGCCTGTCTCACAGCCGCCGCCGAGGGTGCTGTATTGGTCTCTGCCCGTATTGCCAGAGGTGAGCAGGACATTATAGACGAAGTCATCGCTCTCGGCTATCCTGTTATTCTGATATCCGACAACGGCTTCCCCACTATCTATCATCCATCAGAAGCTCGTCTTGGTCTTTGCGCTTCTGACCACATGCTATTAGTTACTCCTTGGTCCTATCAATACCGCCATAACAATCAAGAGATAACCGTAGCAGAATGTAAAACCATGAATTGCATCGCCCAAGCCCTCTGTCACACGAAGGACAACTGGTGGAAATGAGCGTATGACGCTAATGACGGAAATGACACCACTTTCTTAAACTTCTTGCGTACACATGTATATAATAAGGTACACAGGTACGCGTAAAAGCTATAGATTTACTAGAATTACCGTCATTAGCGTCATTACCGTCACTATTAATCCATAAATTACATTCTCCGCCAAAAATTTGGAAGTCTCAGAAAAAGTTCTTATATTTGCAGACAGAAACAAAAAATGCAAGATATGACACAATTGACAGTATCAATAGAGGATGTATCCATGCTTGACCAGATACGGCAGGCCATCAGCCTCTTGCGTGGCGTCACCAGCGTCACCTTAAAGCAGCAGAACAAGTCGGGCATGGACCGCGCCATCGACGACATCAAGCATGGCCGTGTCTATGAGGCCAGCAGCGTTGAGGATTTGATAAAGCAGTGCAAGGCATGAAGTACACGCTACACTGGCGAGTTCAAACGTTCGCTGAAGCGTTGCCTCAAGCGTGGCTACATCGGCATGTTCTACGAGAAACAGACCTGGAAACGTAAGAAGTGACATACCGTTCACTTCTTGCATTTCATACACTCAGCGAGATATTTCATGAAAATATCTCGCTGATTTCTTTTTTATATCCAAATTGTTTTGTATCTTTGCAATCAAGTACTGGCGTTGGGTCTCAGTGGAGGTGGCTGGTATGACTTTAGTGGAAATATTAACAAGCGTTTGCTTTGTTCGGATAGCTTTACGAATCTACCACATTCAAAAAGAAACCAATCCGAAAGAATAAGTTGCAAGCGCCTATGCGTTAAGCATGGGCGTGACTTATCTGGATTGGTGGGCTTGTGGTAGAGCCTGTGAAGCTTGGATAAGATAATCGTCCATGCTTCCTTTATGCTCTTTTCAAGCCCACTCCTCCGAAGATAAGCAATACGCATAATGCATAGCGTATGGCCAATAAAAACCTGAATGCTGCTAAGACAGCTAAAAAGGATGAGTTTTACACGCAGATGACTGATATTGAACGGGAGTTGCAGCACTATTGGAAGCACTTCCGCGACAAGGCCGTTTTGTGTAATTGTGACGATCCTTATGAGAGTAACTTCTTCAAGTACTTTGCTTTACGATTCAACCAGTTGGGTTTGAAGAAGCTGATTTGCACGTGTTATAACGGTTCGCCTGTACAAGGCAATGAACTAATGATTGACTTTGGCGATTTTACTGATGAACCCAAGAAGATTGCCTATAAGGTTGAGATTACAGAGGTTAAGGACCTGAATGGTGACGGAGCTGTTGACCTTAGCGATGTCCAATACCTGTTGAAGAACGACAAGAATGTGATAGGCACATTAAAAACAGGAGATTTCCGTGACCCTGAATGCATCGAGTTGCTGAAACAGGCTGATATCGTAGTTACCAATCCTCCTTTCTCGTTATTTAGAGAGTATATTGGGCAATTAATGGAATATGAGAAGAAGTTCCTTATTGTTGGCAATCAAGGAGCTATAATCTACAAGGAAATATTTCCATCTGTAATAAATAATAAAGTATGGCTTGGATATGGATTTAAGGGCGGAGCAGCACACTTCGTATCACCTTATGATGATATTGCCACAGCAACAGACCATAAAGAAGGAATGATTAGGGTATCTGGAGTTCATTGGTTTACCAATCTTGACATCCCCAAAAGAAATGAGGAGATTGATTTGATTTGCAAATACTCTCCAGAAGAATATCCTAAATACGACAATTATAATGCCATTAATGTAAATAAAACGCAAGATATTCCTCGTGATTATTCAGGTTTAATGGGAGTTCCTATTACTTTTTTGGATAAGTACAATCCTAATCAGTTTGAGATTATTTGGCAAGCAAGCGGTAATACAAGAGCATCCGCTCCAACAGAAGTATTAAAAGTTGTTGGCTATACTGCCCATCCAGAAGATCGAGGTGGTTGTGGCGTAGTTAATGGCAAAAGACAATATTCTAGAATCCTAATCCGCAACAAACACCCTCAAACGACATGATGACAATTAAGCAGATAGAAGTAACCGTTGGCGATATTGTCAAAGGTTATGTGAACAATGATGAACAAGGAGTTCGTGGTTATGATGGAAAACTGGACATCCGCCCACCATATCAGCGCGAGTTTATCTATAATGAGAAAGAACAGCAAGCTGTAATAACGACAGTACTTAAAGGATATCCGCTCAATGTGATGTATTGGGTGAAACGTTCTGACGATGCGGAATGTCCCTACGAAGTGATGGATGGACAGCAACGCACGTTGTCGCTCTGTGAATATGTCGACGGAAAGTTCTCGTACGACTTCAAGAACTTCTTCAACCAGCCCAAAGACATTCAAGAACGCATACTCAACTATAGACTGACTGTTTATGTATGCGAGGGTGAAGCATCCGAGAAACTGGAGTGGTTCCAGACGATTAATATTGCAGGTAAACCGCTCAACGAGCAGGAGATAAACAATGCTGTCTATGCTGGCCTATTCGTGACAGATGCGAAGAAACATTTTTCAAAGTCTAACTGTGGCGCATACCGGTTGGGCAAAGATTTGGTGAACGGTACACCCATCCGTCAGGATTTTCTGAAAAAAGCGCTTGAATGGATGGCAGACCATGAAACGCGCAATGGTAAGCGTCAGACTGCTGTAGGATATATGGCTCAGCACCAACACGACCCCAACTCGAACAATCTGTGGACGTACTTTCAAAACGTATTGAACTGGGCCATCACAAATTTCGACATGAAGAAGTTTAAGAAGATTATGAAAGGGTTGGACTGGGCATTGTTCTATGACCGTTACCACGATAAGACGCTGGATACTGCGGAGATGGCGAAGCAGATATCTGCCTTGATGCGTGATAGTGAGATACAGAAACAGGCGGGCATCATTCCTTATGTATTGACAGGTGATGAGCATTATCTCGACCTGCGTGCTTTCCCAGAGGATATCAAATTGGCTGTTTGGGAACAGCAGCACCACATCTGTCCTATTTGTGGCAAGGAGTTTGATTACGAATTTATGGAGGGTGAGCACATTACTCCTTGGCGTGATGGTGGCCGTACGGTTATAGAGAATTGCCAGATGCTATGCAGAGACTGTAATAGAAGGAAGGGAGCAAAATAACAAAAAACGCTTCGAAGAAATAAAAAGGCTGCAAATAACACCTTAGGTGGATGGGGACTCTAATTTTGCGCTCGATATAGAATATCGGTGAAGAATTTGCTTAATCCCGGCCAATTTCCTACCTTTGTTGTTGAAAGGAGGAAAAGGCCGACAGGAAAGGGAATCTATTCATGGGGACAGCAGTCCTTTAGAGTCTATGAACCGTCTTAGTCCTTCCTGTTTTAGTTGCAAAGTCCAGATAGAATGCCAGCGGCACTGTAGCCTATTTAGAGTCCAAGACCAGACAACTATTGGCCAATTCCTTCATTACTTAACGGTACAAAGGTATGAAAAAAATCTTTATCGGCATCGATTTCTCGAAGGAAAAGTTTGATGCGACCCTCATTAAGGCAGAGGGACTGAAGGAATGTGCCCCTAGTATGCACGAAGTGTTTGACAACAAGACGTCGGGCTTCCGTCGTCTGGTAAAGTGGGTAAAGGCCCAATCCGAGGGCCTACCGATTGACTCTTGGCTCTTCTGTGGTGAGAACACTGGAGCTTACAGTATTGGCCTAAGCAACCATCTATATGCCTCCGGCTATGACATGTGGCTTGAGTGTGCCTATAAGATCAAGCACTCTGCCGGCATCCAGCGTGTGAAGAACGACAAGGCCGATTCCAGAGCCATCGCTGAGTATGCTATGCGTAACTATGATAAGATGATTCTGTATAAGCCTCAGAGTGCCTCACTAACGTGCCTGAGAGAGGTTTTCTTGTATCGTCACAGCCTAGTCCGTCAGAAGGTGGCACTGCAGGTCAGAAGGGATGAAAAGCGGCTCACACAGGAGAAATCCGACGCAAGGGCTTTCATGTCTTTCACCAGCAAGCATCTCATCACGGAAGTGAACAAGGCCATCGCCAAATGCGACCAGAAGATAAAGGACATCATCGCCGCAGATGACGAGCTTAGGGAGACCTTCGACATCATCACCTCCATGCCAGGAATTGGCGTACAAAATGCCACGTGCCTGATGGTCTATACGGACAACTTCCAGAAGTTTGACCTAAACGCAAGGAAGATAGGCTGCTACTATGGAATAGCGCCGTTTGGGCGGCAATCAGGAACCAGTGTCAACAGCAGGCCACAGGTCAGCCCGTTTGCCAACAGGATGATTAAGTCCTTACTCTCACAAGCAGCATTGGTAGCCATTAAGTTTGACATGAATGTATACAACTACTATCAGCGTCTAAAAGAACGTGGTAAACATCCTCTACTGATACATAACAACATCAAGAACAAGATGCTGCATGCACTCGTAGCAATGGTCAGAGATAGAGTGAAATATAACCCTGATTATGTCTATCGGACTAACAAGGAAATTGCCTAATCTGCGAAATGTTAAATATATAGTTAAATATCAATCAATGTTTGGAATTTAGCATAGAATGCGGTTCCCCACCCCTTGACTTACAACCGTTTTTTCGAAAAAGATTTAACCTATTAACATAACATGCCTCAAGCCCTTTGTACATCGTGGTTTGAGGCATGTTAAATGTCTGTTCAACTATTATCGTTCATTTAAC
>R23__coassemble_192_pt1 | contig 44061 bp, 45 predicted proteins | sample R23__metabat2_high_PE_030 | metagenome-assembled genome bin R23 | reverse complement strand
ACCCCACCCGACTGGCTGAGAAGGTAGATATGCCGAAGACTTACGGGATGTTTGCCGAAAAGACAAAATGGGATATCATTATGCGCCTGTCGAATGCCGGCGACGTGAACAAAGCCATTCTGAAGGGCCACGCCTCTGAACTCATTCAGGTCAGCGAGGCCTTACAGGAGAAGAAGATTGTGCAGATTGCCGAAGACATCGAGCGCCGCTTCCATGCTGAGGAGAACCCCATTCGAATTGTCCTTATTACGGGACCGTCATCTTCGGGCAAGACCACCTTCTGCAAACGTCTGAGCATCCAGTTGCTGGCCTGCGGTCTGCGCCCCATGTCGTTCTCTACCGACGACTATTTCGTGAACCGTGTAGATACGCCGAAACTACCCAATGGCGACTACGACTTCGACAATATCGAGGCCGTTGACTACCACTTACTGGAAGACCACCTGACGCGCCTGATGAAGGGCGAGCGTGTGGAGATTCCCGAATACAACTTCTCTACCGGCAAGCGCGAGTGGAATGGCAAGAAACTGAAACTGGCTGGCGACACGCTGCTCATCATTGAGGGCATCCACGCTTTGAACCCCTTATTAACACAGCAAATAGAAGACTCGCTGAAATACAAAATCTATATCTCGGCGCTGACCAGTGTATCACTCGACGACCACAACTGGATTCCCACACGCGACAACCGCCTGTTGCGCCGCATCATTCGCGACTACAACAAAGGCGCCTTTACTGCTCAGGAGACCATTGCCCAGTGGAATAACGTCTGTGAAGCTGAGGATAAGTGGATATTCCCCTATCAGGAGACTGCCGACGCTATGTTCAACTCCGCGCTGAACATCGAGTTTGCCGTCCTGCGCACCCATGCGGAAATCATTCTCTCCAGCGTGCCCAAGAACTGTCAGGAATACAGCGAGGCTCACCGACTGCTGAAGTTCATCCACTACTTCCTGCCCGTCAGCGACAAAGAGATACCGCCCACCAGCATTATGCGTGAGTTCTTGGGAGGCTCCAGCTTCAAATACTAAAATAATTCAACTTTCTGAAGTAGTTAAGAAGTTAAAGAAGTTAAGAAGTTATGCCGAATGTCTGTAGGCTGCTTTTGGTAGAAAAGAGTAATGGCTTAACTTCTGTCCGAAAGGACGAGCAAAGTGATAACTACTTAACTTCTTAACTACAAAGAAGTTGAGCGAATGCGAAACTTGAATAAAATAATATAAGGTATGACGATTGTCATACCTTAATTATTTATTATATCATATCAATTGCTTACTTAAACAATGAGTATTCCTTAACCTTCCACGCCAACGCACTGGCTCCCAGCACGTTGCGCTCGTGGTCGTTAATCTTGGAAACGACAACTTTCACCTTATCGCGGATATTGCCGAAAACATTCTCCAGGAAGGCCTTCTCCATCGCAGGCCACATCCTGTCGACATAGTTTATCAGCATACCCGTCAGCACGATAGCCTCGGGATTGATGACGCTGGCATAGTTGGACAAAGCCCTGCCCAATATCTCTGCTGTGCGCTTCCACACCTCCTTAGCCATTTCATCACCCTGGTCAGCACATGCGGCAATAGCGTCCAAGGTAAGCTCTGGCAACTGACGCAATGTACTTGGCGCATCGCTGGCCTCCATCAAGTCGCGTGCAGTCTGGATGATGCCACGCATAGAGACATATTCCTCCAGACAACCCTTACGACCGCAAGAGCACTGGCGACCACCATCCTCTATACAGGTATGACCAAACTCACAGGCAAAGCCCTCGCTACCCAGGTGAGCCTGTCCGTTGCTGAAGAAGCAGCTTCCCAGTCCGCTACCCACCAGCGTCACCACGATGAAGTTATCCATGCCGTGAGCCACACCATAGGCCCACTCGCCAAGGGCTGTCACATGGGCGTCGTTACCCAAGGCCACAGCCAGTCCGATGCTGTCACGCAACATAGCAGCAATAGGTACGATACCCTTCCACGGCATATTCGCTGCATTCTCGATACAGCCCGTCAGGTAGTTGGCACTGGGTGCACACATGCCTACCGAACGGATATTCTCGTAGCCACCATTATTCTCGGCCAACATCACGACGCGCTCAGAGAGTGCCTCCACGAAATTGTTCACATTCGGGAAGTTCTGGGTAGGAATGCTGTCTTGTGCCACGATATTACCACGCAGATCCACAACGGCAATGGTCGTTGTAGTGGTATCCACGTTAATACCTATTACTTTGGATTTTATCTTGTCGTTAATCATATAGGCCACCTATTATATAATATGTTATTTAAATAACGAATATTCCTTCACGTTCCACGCCAGTACGCTGGCACCCAGCATATTACGCGTGCAGTTTTCCAGAATGGAAACCAAGAACTTCACCTTGCCTTGGGTATTATGGAAGACGTGTTCCTCGAAAGCCTCGTTGGCAGGTTCGAAGAGCCACTTGCCAGCCTGAGCGATACCACCGGTGAAGATGAATGCCTCAGGATTCAGTATCGATGCGTAGTTGGCCAGTCCCATACCCAGCCAATAACCTGTACGACGATAGGTCTCGATGGCCAGCACGTCACCCAACTCACAGAAGCTCTGGATAATCTTCGGCGACAGTGTTTCCACCTCTCGCATCATCGAGGGTTCCGAGCGCTCTTCCATCACTTCCTTGGCAGTTTTCACGATACCATTAGCAGCACAATAGGTCTCCAGACAGCCTCGTTTTCCACAGCCGCACAGACGGCCGTTAGGAATAAAGCAAGTATGACCCACCTCACCGGCAAAGCCGTCGTTGCCCAGATGCACCAGACCGTTACTGAAGAAGCAGCTTCCCAGTCCGTGACCCATAGAGATAATGGCAAAGTCGCGCATACCGTGAGCTGCACCGAAGGTCTGCTCGCCAAGCGCCATCGCATGGGCGTTGTTGGCCAGCGCCACAGCCATTCCCAGACGGTCGCGCAACATAGCAGCCAAGGGCACGATGCCCTTCCACGGCATGTTAGGAGCATTCTCAATACTGCTGGTGCGGTAGTTACCGCTGGGCGAACACATTCCCACCGAGCGAATGGTTTCGTAGCCTCCGTTTTGTTCCACCAGATTCAGGATGTGCTCACAGAGCACCGATACGTAGTCGCCAATATAGGGATGTTCAGATGTTACAAAGCAATCAGTAGCAATAATGGTTCCACGGATATCGACAATTCCTATCGATGTTCGTTCCAGACTGATGTCTACGCCGACAACTCGTGTCTTGATACCGTTCTGAATCATAAAATAAATGTGTTTAGCTCAAGTATTACGCGACAAAAATAGTAAATATTTTTTTATCTGCAAAACTTTTATCCACTTTTTTCGCTTTTTTTTCACTATTCACTATCTGCTTTTCACTTTTTTGTTGTACTTTCTCCTTTGGAGAAGGTACTTTCGCTCGAAAAAGCAAAGAAAAAACGATTTTTCCTTTGCTTTTTGCTCACTTATTTGTACCTTTGCAACGTATTACGACATTTTTTAATAGATATGAACGTTTTAGAACTGAGTGAACAAGAGATTGGCAGACGCGAAAGTCTGCAGCAGTTGCGTGAAATGGGCATCAATCCCTACCCCGCAGCAGAATTCCCCACAAACGCTTTCTCAACAGAGATTATAGATAGTTTTCAGGACGATGCCGAGCCCCGTCAGGTCAGCATCGCCGGCCGCATGATGAGCCGTCGCGTGATGGGTAAGGCCTCATTTGTTGAATTACAAGACTCCAAGGGTCGCATCCAGGTATATATCACCCGCGACGACCTCTGCCCCGGTGAGGACAAGGAGTTATACAATACCGTTTTCAAGAAGTTGCTCGATATTGGCGACTTCATTGGCATCAAGGGTTTCGTGTTCCGCACACAGACGGGCGAAATCAGCGTCCACTGTCAGGAGCTCACCCTGCTGTCAAAGGCTTTGAAGCCCCTGCCCATCGTGAAATACAAGGATGGGGTGGCTTACGACAAGTTCGACGACCCAGAGCTGCGCTATCGTCAGCGCTATGTTGATCTAGTGGTCAACGAGGGCGTCAAGGACACCTTCCTGAAGCGTGCCACCATCATCCGTACCATGCGCAGCATTCTGGACAACGCTGGCTATACTGAGGTTGACACACCTATCCTGCAGAGCATCGCAGGTGGTGCCTCAGCCCGCCCATTCATCACCCACTTCAATGCCCTGAATCAGGACATGTATATGCGTATTGCCACCGAGCTCTATCTGAAGCGCCTCATCGTTGGCGGCTTCGAGGGTGTCTACGAGATGGGCAAGAACTTCCGCAACGAGGGTATGGACAAGACCCACAACCCCGAGTTCACCTGCATGGAGCTCTATGTGAGCTATAAGGACCTGCTGTGGGGTATGGACTTCACCGAAAAGATGCTGGAGGAGATTTGTACTGCCGTAAATGGCAAGCCCGAGGTTGAGATTGATGGCAACATCATTTCGTTCAAAGCTCCGTTCCGTCGTCTGCCTATCCTGGAGGCCATTCAGGAGAAGACAGGTTTCGACTGCGACGGCAAGACTGAGGACGAGATTCGCGCGTTCTGCCTCTCTAAGGGCATGGACGTAGACGAGACTATGGGAAAGGGCAAGCTCATCGACGAGCTCTTCGGCGAGTTCTGCGAAGGTACCTTCATCCAGCCCACCTTCATCACCGACTATCCCGTCGAGATGTCGCCACTCACCAAGATGCACCGCTCAAAGCCCGGACTCACCGAGCGTTTCGAGTTGATGGTCAACGGCAAGGAGCTGGCCAACGCTTACTCTGAGCTCAATGACCCCATCGACCAGGAGGAGCGCTTCGTAGAGCAGATGCGACTGGCCGACAAGGGCGACGACGAGGCCATGATTATCGACCACGACTTCCTGCGCGCCCTGCAGTATGGCATGCCTCCTACGTTCGGTATCGGTATCGGCATCGACCGTCTGGTAATGCTGATGACAGGTAAGTTCGCCATTGGCGAGGTCATGTTGTTCCCCCAGATGAAGCCTGAGAAGAAGATTCCCCAGTCAACACCCGCCGAGTGGGCAGAGATTGGCGTCGCTGAGGAGTGGGTTCCCGTGCTCCGCAAGGCAGGCTTCAACCTCATCTCAAACATCGCTTCTGAGAAGGCTCAGGGCCTGCAGCAGAAGATTGGCGATATCGTCAAGAAGTACAAGCTCGACATGCAGAAACCCTCTGTCGACGAGATTGCCAAGTGGATTGAAAAGGCGCAAGCCTAATTGTCAATTATCAATTGTCAATTATCAATTAGTAACATGTACGACTGTGGTAGAATAGCGATTATTGGCGGCGGCTCGTGGGCGACAGCAATAGCCAAGATTGTGGTAGGCAAGACCCACCACATCGGGTGGTATATGCGCCGCGACGACCGTATCGAGGACTTCTGTCGCCTGGGCCACAATCCTGCCTACCTGCAGAGCGTGCGCTTCAATATCGACGAGATAGACTTCTCCAGCGACCTCAACAAGATAGCCCAGCAGTACGACACGCTGGTCTTCGTCACCCCGTCGCCCTACCTGAAGAGCCATCTCAAGAAGCTGAAGACGCGCCTGCGCGACAAGTATATCGTCACCGCCATCAAGGGTATCGTGCCCGACGAGAACCTTGTCTGCTCGGAATATTTCCATCAGGTCTATGACGTGCCTTACGAGAACCTCGCCTGCATCGGCGGTCCGTCGCATGCCGAGGAAGTGGCGCTGGAGCGACTCTCCTACCTCACCGTGGGTTGTGCCGACATCGAGAAGGCACAGGCCTTTGCCGACATCCTAACCAGCGACTACATCAAGACCAAGACCTCTACCGACGTCATAGGCATCGAGTACAGCTCCGTCTTGAAGAACGTCTATGCCATTGCCGCCGGCATCTGCAACGGTCTCAAGTTCGGCGACAACTTTCAGGCAGTCCTCATGGCCAATGCCGTACAGGAGATGGCCCGCTTCCTCAAGGTGGTACACCCCATCGAGCGCAACATCGTCGATAGCTGCTACCTGGGCGACCTGCTCGTCACCGGCTATTCTAACTTCTCGCGCAACCGCACCTTCGGTACCATGATTGGCAAAGGCTACAGCGTGAAGTCCGCACAGATTGAGATGGAGATGATTGCCGAGGGCTATTTCGGCACCAAGTGTATGAAGGAAATCAACCGCCACTGCCACGTCAACATGCCCATCCTCGATGCCGTATATAATATATTGTACGAGCGCATCAGTCCGCAGATTGAAATCAAGCTGCTCACGGACTCATTCAGATAAACCCAAAAGGGGCCGACAGATATCTCTTCTGCCAGCCCCTTTTTCTTTAGACATCTCCCATCATTAAGGCTCTTCCTCTTCCTTCACTACGGTGTTCAGAGGCAGTTCCTCAACACGGGCACCCTGCAAGAACTGCTTCACTCGGTTGCCGCTGGAGTCCTTTGTGCGCTCAGGGCTGAATAGCACGCGCAGGCCTTTGACGTGCTCAGCCACGCTAAACTTGCCAGCAGTCTGTGCACCTTTCGACTGGATGCCAATCTTGAACGAACCGAAGCCGTCCAGCTTCACACGCTTCGAGTCCTGCATCTGGTCTTTCATGACCTCCACCATTTCCTCAATGACAGCCATCACGTCTGAACGCTTGACCGTACAGTTACGCTGCACAATCTCTGCCAACTGACGAGTAGTGATTACTGCGGTAGGCACGGCGCGTGCATACCACTTGCCGCTGCGCTTCGTTCCGGTACTTTGGTCCTGATGTAAACGATAAAATACACTCATAACTAGTAATTTTTAAAGGGTTAATGATTAAAATTTACGGTTCACTCTGTGAGTGTTCGAGATCTCTTTCTCACACTACAAAGGTACGAAATTTTCCTGAATTACGCAAGTTTTTCCCCATTTATTTTTCGACATTTTACCACTTTTTTCTGTCAATTCTTTTCGCCTTACAAAATAGCTACTTTAGCACCCCTAAAGTAGCTAATACGCGCCCGTACCAGTTACTTTTGATGGCCTAAAGTAGCTATCAGGTGAGAGACTTTATTACTCGCCAAGCAGCACATCACACAAATCAGTGTTGGCTGGGTAGGCTTCTAATTGCTGAGAGACATTGTAGTCGATGCCCTGCGTGAGTTGCATCTGACGACTCCACTTTTCATAACAACCACTATCAGGGAAGAGTGTCACACGACGCCCTTGCAGACACTGCACCTTCTCTGGTGTTAGGCCACCACTGCCTGCCGTGGCCAGCCACAGATATTCCGGTTGATGCGCAGCCATAATGAGTGCCGTCTTCTCACTCTCGACGATACACAGGTGAGCATTGGGACGCAGAGAAAGCAGATGCTGACCAAAGAGACACTGATAGAGCATCCAGTCGGGTGGCAGTAATCCCGCGCGGATAAGTGGCGTATGCGTCCATCCTTGAAAACCATTGCGATGGCCGTCTATGCGGTACTGCATGATGTGTCCACCATGTACCTGTTGCTGTTCGTCAATCTGCCAGAAGATGACGTCTTCCTTTTGGGTGGCACCAACAAGATAGTCATCATATACTTGCTGCAGACGTTCCTGGCTGAGCCCAAGTCTTGGAGCAACGGTGACGGTCATCCATTGCCAAAAGATGCTCTGCGGTGAGTGGCTGCGCTGTACATACTCCATCGGCAATGGTTGGAAAGGTGGTAACGGTATTGGAGCACAATGCGTTTCCGGTGCCTTGGGCTCTGTGGCCCACTGATTGTCATGATAATATTCCGACGGCTTATAATGATAGCCGCAGGAGTGTTGGTGGTCGCACTTACCCACCGTGTCAGCCACATATTGATAGCCATTGTGGGTATCCACATAACGCACAAAACATTTCTTCTTGCCGCAGTGTGGACAGGTCGTCTTCTGTTGGCGACGTCCCGTCACGCGCGGTGTCTCTAATTTATAACGATAATCCGTATTCATAATCTTTTTCTTTTGTTGTTTTAATTAAAATTTTCGGCGGATTCTCGTTCGTTGTTGGAGCCGCTATATATATAGACGGCTCCGACAACAAACAAAAATATTATCGCGAGAGTCAGAAGGCCAATGCAAACTCTTCAGAGGCCTGGATCTGTCCATTGCTATCCTCAAAGATAGTTTTGTCTTTCAGCCATTCTGAGATGTACGTAGCCACAGTAGGACGCTTGCGGTCGAGAACCTTTACAAGGATTTCCGTCAACTGCTTACGGCTTACGGCACCGCCTTTGTCACGAAGGATGGTCAGGCACTTTTGTAGACGTTCCTGTTTTTCCTTTTCCAGTGCTTCTTGACGCTTCTGCATTATTTCTGCCTTACGCTGTTCGAGTTGAAGTCTGCGCTGTTCGGTGGCATCGACAATACGACCGCTCTCGTCAAACATGATGCTCCACTCAGTGGGCTCCTCATGGCGTGACTCTGAGCAGGAAACAGTGATAACACTGCTTCCACGCTCTTTCTTACACTCCAGCACTGTAGCAGCCTTTTGAGCCAGCATCGTGCCCAAGTGGCCGCGCATGTTGTGATCCTCATCGGCCTTGTTGGTGTGCAACACGCAGATGATGGCACAGTCATGCTCCTCGCTGAGCACCAACAGATCCTTAATAATCTGTTTGGACTCGGATTCGTCATTAAAACTGCCCACGAATTCTACGATGCCGTCGACAAACACCACGTCGGGTTTCTCATCCTCCAAGGCTTGACGCAACAATGGTAGCAGGTCTTCACGGTCCACACGACGTAGCGAATGGAGAGTTACTTGAGAGTCGATTGTCTCCGCACTGAGTCCCGTCATGGCAACAACATCATCAAGGATAGACTTCGTGTCCTTTCGGTTTTGCTCGGTGTCGAAGAAGACTATGCGTGCATTCTCCAACAGCGACTTCACGCGGAAGATTACGCCCATGAGCAGTGCTGCTATGAACACCTTCAGTGTGGTGGTCTTTCCTGCTTTTGCCTTCGCTTTGACAGCATGGATGTCGCGGCGAGCAAAGAATCCAGTACCATCCACCTCGAGCGCATAATCTAAATCCGGCACCACCGTATCGGTTCGAATGCGTGTGTCGCCAAGAATCTTTCTTAAACGCTCGTGCTCCTGCTCCTCGGCAGTGGGTTGGCTGACAGCCTCACCCACCATCTCGTTAACAATGTTTGTAATACCTTCCATATTTTTTTAATTATTATTTGGAGGTTTACTCTCGTTGCACTGACGGGTCTCGGCATAGAGAATTTTCACCTTCCGTCATTCCTCCGGCACCGTGCTCAGTGTACCCCAGAGTACAGATATCTGAGTGCAAAGGTACTTCGCTTTTTAAAAAAAAAGAATAATTTCAAACGATATCTAACTGTCTGTTTTTTAGTTAAGTACAGTTAGGTACACTTGAGAACAGTTAAGAACAAAGTATTATTATATACCTTGTTTTTAAGGTACATATAGGTGCAATCAATTGATAGGGGAAAAAGTTATGCAGTAAATAAAACTTTACCGTTGTTAATAGGTTGTTGGGGATTTTTTAAAAACTGTCTTCGGTCAAGTAAAGGTCCAACATTGAAATCTTGGCCATCTGTTGCTAAATTATTAACAACTGTCTGGGTAAATATGTTCTTTACCATTTTGGCGAATTCAAAATAGCTACTGGCATTATCTATCTCTATCTTATTCCAGTTATATGGTTGAGAATCCATAAGCCTCTTGTCTACTCTAAATTTAAAAGGATCAAGAGTGTCAGTTTCAGACCAATTACATTTGAAATGAAGATTCCACCATTTTAAAAATTTCTTTTTCGAGCCTCTTTTCTCAGTAGATATCCATCTTATGTAGACAAGTATCTTATAGTACACAAATCGCCTTTTATCTTCTGAAAGTGTGGCTGATGTTAATATTTCTAAAGCTTTCTTAATCTCTTGAGGTTTAACATTGGTATGAAAGACGTCATCAAAGCTATTGTCCCATTCTTCAATTGGTTCAGTGGGTATTTGAGGAATGGCCGATTCTGTTGGACGATTATTATCATCATTAGCTTTGGGAGCATTATTGTCAGCGGGGAAACTGCATGTAGGGGTCGCCGCAACCATTAATTCTCGTCCTATTTTCCGTAATTCATCGTCGTGTTTGTCAAAAGCAGCATCAATAATATGTGCTGCAATATCTTTTACAGCTTCATTTTGGCCTGCTGCAAGAAGAGTGTATGCCATAGATTTAATTTCCTCTGGCGAATGGGATTTCCCCCCGTATAATATCTCTTCGGTAATATACCTACCCATTACTCAGCATTATCAATTATTACTTCACTCAAAAGCTTCTTGTAAACTAACAGATGGATCTAGTGGCTTTGTGTATATTTTTTTTGAATTAAGTAGATTTACAAGATTCTGACAGTCTACTTCTTCAGATTCATAAGTAATCTCGAAATCATAATTAGGCCGTTGACGATTGCGTAATACTAACAAATAGTTTTTAAGTTCATTACGTATTGTCTTTATCATGTCATTTTCATTTGTAGCCTCAGCGTTAATTGCAAAGACGTCTCCTGCCTGTGAGCGTACAGCAGGTATGTTTTGCCCTTGTACTTTATCGTGGTTATACTTCTCCAAATGTACAACATATCGTTGAAATTTGGGAGGTTCTACCCCGGCACAGAGTTTATCAAGAGACCAATAAGCTCCAACTGTGGGTTGAGCAACACAATGTCTATGTTCGATATCACGCCATAAGAAATCAATGAATTCCTGCCAAGGAAGGCGGGCGTTTGATAAGCATATGGTAGTGACGTCTTTAACCTCAACATAATTCCATACAGCACCTTCCAAAAAATGGTAGGCAGACAACTGGTGATTGGGTTCTGCCTTATACTTGTTTTCATACGACACAACGGGGTGACTGTGAGTTTCTATCTCATAACCTAAGCCGTTTACGTTTCCCTCTTTCTGTAGAGTAACAATCAGTGTACCTATTTGCATAGCAATATCGCCAGAGTATTTAATAATCTGGAACGGCGGCTGTAGCGGTACATACGTGGTGCTTACAATCTTATTTTCCATATTCAAAAATTATTTTCGACAAAGATACTAAAAATCCCGCTTCTCTTACAAGAAACGGGATGAGAAATTTGGTTAAATAAAGTTATATATTAATTCAACACCACTTTTCTAATCGATCCATCATTATAGTGGATGATATTCAGACCCTTCTGAGGCTTATCCAGCACCTTACCATTGGGCGAATAAATACGGATATTCTGCTGTTGTGACATCAGCATCTCAATGATACCAGTAATAGTATAACTGGCATTCACCACTACATCGTGAGCTGGCATCGTCTGTGGCAGTCCAACCCACTCAAAAGTTTCGTAGTCACCCTCTGGCTGCGGTTCTGGTACAATGGTTGCACCATACTCGTACATAGTTTCCTTATACACTTTATCATCTATCATATAAGTCAGCTTATAACTGTTGATACTGAACGTGCCAGATACTGTTACATCATGAGCTGGCATCGTCGCAGGTATTTCACTCCAGCCAGAGAAAGTGTATCCTTCTCTAACAGGTGTTGGCTCTGGAGTAATGGCATCACCATAATCATAGCTTATAGTCTTATAGGTCTGTCCATCCACCATATAGATTAACCTGTATTGTCCCTTAGAGAATGAGCCTGTAACTGTCACATCATGAGCAGGCATCGTTGCTGGTATATCGCTCCAGCCAGAGAATGTGTATCCTTCCTTACTCGGTTCTGTTTCTGGAGTAATCGTAGCACCGAACTCAATATCGTAAGTCTTGTATACCTCACCATCAACGGTGTAAGTCAACTTATACTTGTTGATGCTGAATGTTCCTGTGACAGTCACGTCATGCGCAGGCATCGTAGCAGGAATCTCACTCCAACCACTGAAAGTATATCCTTCTTTGGTAGGTTCAGCCTCTGGAATAATCGTTGCCCCATACTCTATATCGTAAATCTTGTATACTTCACCATCAATGGTATAAGTCAACTTGTAGGTGTTGATAGCGAATGTTCCAGTAACTGTCACGTCATGTGCTGGCATGGTTGCTGGTATCTCACTCCATCCAGAGAAGGTGTAGCCTTCTTTAGTAGGCTCTGCTTCTGGAGTAATCGTAGCACTATATTCTATATCATAGCTTTTGTATACCTCGCCATCAACGATATAGGTTAGCTTATAACTATTGATAGCGAATGTTCCGGTAACAGTCACGTCATGTGCTGGCATGGTTGCTGGTATCTCACTCCATCCAGAGAAGGTATAACCTTTTTTAGTAGGCTCTGCTTCTGGAGTAATCGTAGCACCATACTCTACATCGTAGGATTTGTACAATTCTCCATCAACCATATAAGTTAATTTGTAGCTGTTGATGCTGAAGGTTCCTGTCACAGTTACGTCATGTGCTGGCATAGTATCTGGTATCTCGCTCCATCCAGAGAAGGTATGTCCTTCCTTGGTAGGAGCTGTTTCTGGAGTGATTGCCTCCCCTTCCTCTATTTCGTAGGATTTATATTCTTCATTATCTACTAGATACGTAAGTTTATATATATCCACATCACGGATATATGTAAAATTCTTCCATCCTTGGGCTGTCTGATATGCATCTTTGTATCCTTTGGGTACTTTCAGTGGAACAGAATAGTTGGAGAATGAGCTGTCGTAAAGAAATGGTGGTGTAGTCGGCAGGACATTTACACTCTCCAATCCATGACAGTTAGCGAAGGCTTCTTGATAAATGAATTCTACAACAGCAGGGATTGTAACAGTATTCATGCTGTTACACCCTTTAAAAGCGGCTTTCTTAATGATTTGTAGATTGTCAGAAAGTTTCAATGTTTTGATTCCTCTACATTTCTCAAAAGTGCTTTCTCCAATGATTATAACGTTATTGGGCATTGAAACGGAAGAAATATAACTACAATCGTAAAACGCAAAGTTTCCCAAACTTGTGACATTTTCAGGTATTTTTAGTTCTTTTATTTCTTCATCATTCAGGTATAAATGATAATCGTTGAAAAAAACAGGATAAGAAGTTTTTGTTGAAAAGAGAGAGCACCATGCGGACAAATCGGAAATGTAAATGGAATTAATCTTGTTACATCTATAGAAAGCATAGTCTCCGATGCTTGTCACGCTGTTGGGAATTGTGACTGATGTTAGACCACTACAACCATTGAATGCATCTGCTTCAATGCTTGTCACACTATTCGGAATGGTGATAGATGTCAGACCGATGCAATTACCAAACGCACCAGCTCCTATGCTGGTCACGCTATTAGGAATAGTGATAGATGTTAAGCCGCTGCAGCCTGAAAACGTATTGACTTCTATGCTTGTAACACTATTGGGAATGATGACTGACATAAGGCCGCTACACTCATAAAAAGCTGACCTTTCAATACTTGTTACGCTGTTAGGAATTGTTATAGAAGTAATACTTTTACAGCCAGAGAATGCTTTAAATATTGATAATCAGCGCTTTGTACTTTAAAAGGTAGAAAAGTGACTCTACTCGTACTTTGGTATGCTTTTCAAGTAATTATTTAACAATTTTAACCTTCTATAACTATGCGTGAATTCAATCGGCAACTAGAAAAAGGCTTTAAACAACTTGTTAATACCCATACGCGAGCCCATATTTCTTATGCAGTTGGCACAATGTTCCGTCGGCCTTCATCTGGGCGATGACGCTGTTGACGAGGGTGAGAAGATCGTCCTGACCCTTGCGCATCAGCACACCGATTTCGCCGTGGGTGAAGGGGCTGTTGAGCAGCGGGGCGGCCAGGCGCGGGTCGTTCTGCACGTACCACGGGGCCTCGGTGATTTCCGTTATCATCACGTCGGCCTTGCCCTCGGCCACCTGAGAGGGGATTTCCTCGTTCTTCTGGTGGACGATAATCTGCGCGTGGGTCAGGTTCGCCAAGGCAAACTTCTCGTTCAGACCGCCGGGGTTCACCATCGCGCGCACCTCCGGCCGGTCGATGTCGGCCAGCGACTGGTAGCGGTCGGCCTCGTCGGCGCGACAGAGGATGGTCTTGCCGTTGCACAGATAGCCCTCGCTCATTAGCATCGTTTCCTTGCGGGCATCGGTGATGGTGATGCCGCCGATGGCGAGGTCGAAGGTCTGCGGCTCAGCCTGTACGTCGGCACTCAGCGTAGGCCATGAGGTCTGCACGAACTCGATGTTCACGCCTAACCGCTCGGCAATCTTCCCGGCCATCTCGATGCCGAAGCCCCAGTAACTACAATCTGCCTCCTGATACGACAGCGGTCGATAGTCACCCGTAGTTCCCACCAGCAACTTGCCACGTTCAACTATTCGCTCAATGGTAGGTTTTTTCTCCGAAGGATTCTTGGACGAGCCAAGCGGCAAAGCCGAGCGGTCATCGTTAGCCGTGCATGATGCGAACGACATCGTGCCGCAAATGGTCAGGATGCCGACTATTATCCACAATTTCAATGTCTGCTTCATAGGTTATATGAGAATAAGCAGGTGGAATGAGGATCTTATGGTTAGTCCTTGAACTCAAACAGGTTGATGAAGCCTGTCATGGCAAACACGGACTTCAAATCGCCCGACAGTCCACTCACAAAGACCTTGCTGCCTTTTGGCTTGGCATTCTTCAGAACGCTGAGGAACAGGCGCAGGCCACTGGAAGAAATATACTCCAGACGTGTGCAGTCAAGGATGATGTCCTGTCCGTTGCAGTCGTTAAGGGGTTCCATGTCCTTGGCGGTTTGTACACTTGCTGCTGTGTCAAGGCGGCCTTCAAAAATAGCGACCAGTGTGCCGTTTTTCTCTTCAATTGTTGTTTTCATTGCTACTATGTTTTTATTTGAGTTTCTTTATTAGTGCAAGGATATTTTTTTCCGTTTGCGCGTTCATAGTTTATTGAATCCATAATATTGCGTACTAAGTGAATGCCAAGTCCACCTATAGGGCGCTCCTCTGCACTAAGTGTAGTGTCAACCTCGGCCTTTGTCGTAGGGTCGAAGGGAGTGCCAGTGTCGCTGATGATAAACTCCAGCTGGTTATCGTCCCCCCTTGCCTCTATTTTGATGTCACCAACGGTGTCCTGCGGATAAGCATAGTTCATGACATTCACCACGGCTTCCTCTATGGCAAGGTTCAGTTTCATCGCCGTCGCCATGTCGATTCCTGCTGCCTCGCAAACTTCATCTACAAACTGTGCCAGTAGTGGCACCTGCTGAATGTCGTTCTGAAGTATTATTTGTTTTCTATCCATATCATTGTCTGATTATAGTCGTATGCCGACACTGCCTATGAACCAGCGTCCCTGCTGGGGGATGAGGTTGGTGTTCATGCCACTGCGGTAATAGCGTGTGCCGTAAAGGCGCCTTGGAGCGCAGGAATTCTTTCCTGGCAGTGTCTTCGGATATGCTTGGCTTGTTGAGTTTGAGGATTACCGAGTCGTCCGTCTTGTTGTAATAGGACGTCCCGAAACCTCCACCGCCGAAGGCCTCCCATTCCTGAAGATTGATTGTCTTAGCATTCATAATTATTTCCGTATTTCACTCCGTTATTATTCTTTTACGTGGAACGCTCCTCAAGGGGAACGAGTCGAAATCATGCCGTCCACGGTCTGTGTAGGTGGTGCCGGGGAAGAGGACGGCGAGTTCCTGATGGATGGCGGTGACCAGACGGTCGCTCTCGAACGACTGCACGAGCCTCATGCGGATGATGCCCTTATACTCGCAGGCCACAATCCACAGCGGATAGGAATAGGAGCCGGCACTGACACCCACGGCCTGCACCTGCTGTGCCGCGGCTTCGCCAAAGTCGAGATGTCCAGCGTAAGATATGCCGTAGGTACAGAATGCCGAATCTTTCTGCCTGCCGCTCTTGACGACCTGGGGCGACGTCTGTCGAATGGGCAGCGGCGCGGCGAAAATCTGGTCGAAGTCCGCCCGCAGCCGGGCCACCGTTGCATATAGGTTCGCTGGTCTGACCTGCACGTTCAACTCCGTACGGAGCCGCCTTGCCCTTTCGCCTACGGGCAGACGGTCGGTCTCTGCCGTATAGGGGAGCGAAAAGGGGATCGCGCCATTGCCGCCGGACTCGAAATGGAACACCGGGCGAAGGTCGGTGGGTACGTAGCATACTATCTCTTTCTGCCCTACGTCGTAGCACTGGCGGATGGCCCGGCCTATGACGGCATTCAGAGATGGCACCACAGAGCTGCCGTTCTCGCGGGCAAAGGCAAGAATCGGTGCCAGTGGCAGGTCGATGTCGATGATGCGCTGCCGCGTGGTTCTGGTGCTGAACAGCCTTTCAGGAATATGGAAGATGTCGTGCTCCTGCGGATTGAACTTACCCTCGGGTTCTCCCGGTGCGCCTCCCTGCAAGATATGCTCGTGGCAAGGGAAAGTGTCCATGCTGTCAGCGGCTGGCAGGCTATCATTATTGGTATGGCAATAGAACTTCAGGACGGTACCCAGAAAGGCACAGATAGACCGCATGTCGGCAAGTCCGTGGAACACATGGAGCGTGAAGCGGCTCTCGCCGTAGGACGCATAGAGCATGAGTCCCCCGGTCTCTTTGGTGCCAAGGTTCCGCGGCCGTCCATCCTCACTTACCACCGTGACCTGCTCCGCGTCGGAGATCTCCACATAGAATCTTCGTCCCACGATGACCGGACGTGCCCTGAAATTCCGGTGTACCCTCAGGGCGCTTACCACAGCCGCCCGAAGCTCTTCAGGGCGCACGCTCTGCGTCAACTCACATTCAGCCTCTATTACCGTGGCCCGCTTACCAGAGCGGCCCCAGTAGAATGTCTCGTCAAAAAAGAACAGTTTCTCCATATTGTGTCTTGTCAAAAATGCTATATTAATGCAAAGGAACTTCTTCTATTGCTAAAAACCAGCTGCTATCATATCTATACAGATGTCTCTTTCAGGAATGTCGTAGGATGGGAAAACGTGCCAGAAACCTTCTCCGATGACCAGCCTGCTTTTGGTTCCAGCAGCTTTCATCTTTTCATGAAGCAGGGTAATGTCAGGATGCAAGATCTCGTCGGTTCCACAAAAGATAAGCGTTGGCGGAAGTCCCGCCATGCTGCCATATAGCGGACTTACACGCGAATCCCTAACATCCAACTCTCCTGCCCAAAGTTTCCCAAGACCTGCAAGTCCGTAGGCTGAGAGGATAAAGTCACTTTCTTCCAGCGAGGGGATGGCAGGATTAGTCATGGTAACGTCTATCCAAGGCGAGAGCAGGACAAGTCCCTCCGGCATAGGGACTCCACTGTCCCGCAGACTCTCGGCGAAGGCAAGAGCCAGACCGCCACCAGAGGAGTCGCCCATCAGAACGACGGGTTTTCCTTCGCGCAGTACCTCGGCATATACCCCTTGCAGGAAGCGGAACGCATCGAGACAGGTACTTTTCAGCAGAATCGGATACAGCGGCATGTAGACCTTGGCATTCATCTTCCGGGCCAGTTTGTCGCAAAATTCGATGTGGCTATCGAGGATACCAAAACAATAGGCTCCGCCGTGAAGGTAGATAACAAGGCAGTCGGCATTGTCGTTCTCTATCGTATAGACATCATTATCGGCAATGACCATGTGGTCCTGCCGGTGCATGGTTTCCACTTCTGGATATTCTTGCTCCGACTGGCTCTGCAAGTACTCCATGAGCACAGGCCAGGTTTCCTCGGTGAAGATATATTTCTGTCCTCCAGCAGCCTTGATGTCTGCTCTCATCTCTGCTGCCTCTTCACTCATCGGGATGGTTACTATCGACTCGTCGGCATCGGGCGTGACGGGGTTGTCATTGCTACAGGCCACAAGGGATAGTGCCGCTGCAACGTATATATACAGCAGAGTGGTCATCACCCATAACTTTGTTGACCTATTCATGACGAAACTATTCATAGTCGCTATATTATTCTAGTTCGCTTTTATTTGAGTACTTTATCGAACATGAGTTCACTGTCGAGCCATGCCTTGATGGTGTTGCCTGCCACGGTCAGTTTCACGTCATACCACTTTCCTGCCTCTATGCTGCCTGGGCGTTTGGCCAATCGTTTTCTTTTGTCACCGCTGATCTGCTCGATGGTGTGCTGCGTGTTGCCATTATAGCCGAAGTTCAGTCGGCAGTAGTTCTGTGCATCCACGTAGTTGAACACGATGATGAAACCATCAGGCCCGTTGTCCTTGCGGGCTGTACACTGGATGGTGTAGTGGTTGGAGGGGATGACGTAGTTGCAGATGGCCAGCGGAGCCTCTTCGCATGCCGTGTGTTGCAAGATGCCGTCGTTCATCTCCCACGAGCCGCTGACAAGTTCGGGCTTCCCCGTCTTGGGCAGCGGATCGCAGTGGGTGTAGCTGACCTGCGTGTTCCAAGCAGAATAGCCTACGCGACTCTGACTCGGCGTGATGAGATCCTTATGCACACAGGCGGTCAGTGCCAGTGTGAAGATTAGAGCCAGTATGAAAGATACCTTCTTTTTAATCATATTATTTACATTATCAATTCGTTTTTGTTAATCTTGCATACGCCTCGCCCATCAGCAGATGGCCGCCGTCGTGGACGATTTCAACGTCGTAGCCTTTCTGGAACAACATGACGATGTCGCTTCCACCAAAGAGAAAGTAGCCCATCTCATCGCCACGGCTGACGGTCTGGCCCACGCGGAGTGACTCTATCCAGTTGCACGAGCATATCTGCGACATACCAATGGGCATCATGGCTACGAGACCATAGTCCTCTGTCTCGATGATGGCACAAGAGCGCGTTTCCACCATCTGGAAGCCGATGTTATTGTGGTAGTAGTAGAGTTTCTCGTCATCATCCCACAGCGTATAGCCGCCACCAGCCGCCACACCGGGGATGCGTCGCAGTTCGCGGATGGTGCCGCTGACGGGTGCATGATAGCGGTGGTAGTCGTTCACGTCGAGGAAGGTGTGGGTCAGCGTGCCTCCAGCAAAGGCATCCTTATACTCAGAGTTCTCGCCGATGAGTTGGGCGATGTCGGAAATCTTTGCCGTCTTGATATGTACCTCGGCGGGATATTCCAGTTGGTTGTCGTCGCCGATGTGCCAGGTGGACGTCACATTGTCATCGTATGGAGATTTCGGCCACGAGTCGGCAGGCGATACCACGTCGGCATCGGCGATGGGACGCATGTCGGGCGATGCCAACCGACGCGAGAAGAATTCGTTAAAAGTGCGCCACTGGTTGCCCTCGCCGTACCAGCCCTTCTGTAGCCCCCAGTCAGGGTCGCTGGCCACCAAATTATAATAGGAGTCGTTCCAACTCTCCTCCGTCGAGAGCCAATCGCCCCACGACTGGGCATAGGTGGTGAGCCACGAGGCAAACGGCTCCACGAACTCCACCGTGGGATAGTAGTAGCCGCGCCCCTCCAGTTCCTCCAACGGCTGCTGCACCAGGAACCAGAAGTAGCCGATGCCCTGGTCGGTGCGTTCGTAGAGTGACCGTCCATAGTCGCTGGGGGCTGTGGTACTCATCACGTCCCACGGCAACTGACGCACGTTCCAGTCCACGAAGTCGTAGAACTCCGTGAGCGTCTGCGCCGGGTTATACCTGCGGTCGGGGTTCACCTCGGCTGCTTTCGCTATCGACTTCTCTAATAGGGCTTTCACCTCCGGATTTCCGTCCATCAGCCGCATCAGTTCGCTGACAGCCTCCGTGTGCTGCCGCACTGGCTCTGGCGTTATGGGCGTATCTTCGGTCGAACAGGCCACCAGCACCATCAGGCAGCAGACGAGCACCCAATTCAGAATCTTTTTCATTGCCTATTGTATTTATATGATCAGTTTCACACGGAAGCCGCGCTTGGTGGTTTCCTCTATGACCTGGCGGCACGCTGCGGAGAGTGCAGTGCGCTGGGTGTCGGTCAGTGGGGTGGCGGTCATCCGCTCTACCATGAAGTCGAGGGCGGTGACGCCCGACTGCTCGCTGTGGGTGATGCGGACGGTGATGGGACGATGCTGCGCCATCACGTCGTCGAGCATCTGGTCTGTCAGTCGCTCGGCGGTTTCCTGTTTCTCGGCGATGCCGTACTTGTGACAGAAGGCGGCCATAGCGGAGTGCATGCCCAGGAAGTCGAAGTCGGGGCCGTCAATCTCGAACACCTCCTTGCGGATGCGCTGGATAAAGGCCTTGGTAGCACTGTGGACGGGCTGCTCGAAGATTTGCTCGGGCGAGCCGTCCTCATGGATGTAGCCGTCGTACATGAAGAATATGCGGGTCGACACATCGCGGGCGAACTTCATCTCATGGGTGACGATGAGCATGGTCATGCCCTCCTTGGCCAGTTGGCGGATGACGCTGAGCACCTCGCCCACCATCGTCGGGTCGAGGGCCGAGGTGGGTTCGTCGAAAAGGATGACGTCGGGCTTCATGGCCAGGGCGCGGGCTATGGCCACACGCTGTTTCTGTCCGCCGGAGAGACTCGACGGATAGACATTGGCTTTCTCTGCCAGTCCTACCTTGCGCAGGAGTGCCAGTCCCTCCTTGCGTGCCTCTTCCTCTGGTACATGGTGTAATTGGCAGGGCGCAAAGATGACGTTCTCCAGCACCGTCTTGTGCTCGAAGAGGTTGAACGACTGGAACACCATGCCCATCTTCTGGCGCAGCCTGTTGACGGGATAGCCATTGGCGAGGATGTTCTCCCCATCGACGACAATGCTGCCGCCAGTGGGCTGCTCCAACAGGTTCAGACAGCGCAGGAAGGTACTCTTGCCCGTGCCCGAAGGACCGATGATGGAGATGACCTCGCCGCGATGGATATCCACATTGATGTCGCGCAGGACATCGATGGAGCCGTAACTCTTCTGAAGGTGGGAGATGCGGAGAAGACCCTCCCCCTGCCCCTCCCTGTGAGGGAGGGGAGTAGTATGTAACGTAGTATGATGCTTGCGACGAAGGAAGAACCAAACGCCACCACCTATTAGTATAATAAGGATTGTACCTGCCCACCAGAGGTAATTACTCCCCTCCCTCACAGGGAGGGGCTGGGGGAGGGTCTCTGTCAGTATCCCTGCATTCCCCTTCTTCGTAATGAGCACGATGTGCGACTCACAGTAGCCGTCGGAGAAGAGCACCTGCTTCTGTCGCTCCTCGGTGATGCTGATAGCTCCCATGGCCATGTCGGCCTTTCCCGTCTGCACGGCGGGAATCTGTGCGGCGAAGTCCATCACGAGGTATTCAAGTTGCCAGTTGCGTCGGTTAGCCCACTCCGTCAGCAGGGCAGGCTCCAGGCCCGACTGCTTCCCCGAACTGATGAAGTTGAATGGTGGCATGGCCGGATAGGTGGCTACGCGCAGGGTGCGCCCCGTGCCTCGCTGCTGGGGAGCGGCCAAGGCTGACGGGTCTTCGGCCTGCTGCCATTGATTGTATATCTTCTGATAGGTGCCGTCGCGGCGGATGTCGGCGAGGAAACGGTTGAAGTCCTGCTGCAAGGCAGTGTTGTCCTTCCGGAAGCAGGCGGCTACGGGAATGGGCGGCAGATCTGTACTTACCGAGTCCACCCTGTCAGCCACCTCCTTGCAGAATATCAATGTCAGGCTCTCACTGCCCGCAGCATCCAACTTGCCGTTGTCCAAGGCGGCCAGCAGGTCGGCTTGGCTCGTCATGCGCTGGATGTCGGCATCGGGAGCCATACTGGTGACGGCAATGTCCTGTATGCTGCCGACGATGACACCGACACGCTTGCCCTTCAGTGCTTTGAAGACGGCGGGAATTTCAGACGGAGAACCGTCGGACACAGTGACGGTTTCGCTACCGCCAAGGTTAGGCACATAGCACACCAGTCCTGCCAGCACCAACGCCGCTGCCGCCACGGTGGCTTTCATCCGTTTCCGCTGAACCAGCGACTGCAGCAGCAGTCCGATGAGCCATGCCATGAGGAAGTAGATGATGGCCGTCACGATGAGCGGGAAGAAGGCATCGAACGTCCGCGAGCGTATCAGGTCGGAGGCTCGCGTCATGTCGCTGACGGCGATGTAGCCCACGATACTCGTGCCCTTCAGCAGACTCACTATCTCGCCCTGATAGACAGGCATCACCTTCCTGACAACCTGCGGCAATATGATCTTGAAGAACGTCTGCCGCCCGGTGAAGCCCAGGGCCAGTCCCGCCTCCGTCTGTCCGCGGTCGATGCCCTGGATGGTGGTGCGCAGCATCTCGCTGATATAGGCCGCCGTATTCATGGCGAAGGTGACGATGGCCACCACGATGCCTGTAGCGTCTATCGGTGCCATCACCACATAGTACATCAACATCAGCAGCACCAGTACCGGCGTGCCGCGCATCAGGTCGATATACACCTTGGCCACCTGCCGCACCCACGCCCGACGGCTCATGCGCATCCAGCACACCAGTCCGCCTAAAAGCGTGCCCAGCACGGCGGCGCAGAGCGTAATCAGCAGCGTCACCTGCAGGCCGTCGAGTATCATCCTGTAGCGGTCCTCGACTATCAGGTTGTTGGTAAAACTCTCTATCAGGGTAGTCATCTTTCTGTTCTATTATAGGTGCCGAAGAGGGTCTGCACGTATTGCAGCAACTGGCGCACGACGATGATGCTCTGCTGCATCGGCTCGGCGGCATGGTCGATGATGTTGATGCCGTACTGCACGGACTGAGCGTCGAGCAGGTCTATGAGCGACACATAGCCGTTTTCGTCGGCAAAGTTGAAGGTTGGCATCGTCCAGTAGTCAACGCCGAACTTGGTGGTGACGAGTCTCATCGGGATGGTCTGGTTTACACCTTTGCATGTCATCTCGGCCTTGATGAGTGCATTCAGCTGCTGCGTATATTGGTCGATGGTCTGCTCGTCGGCATAGTGGCGGCGGGCTGAAGTGGAGGCACGTGCCAGTTCCAGTGCCTTCGTCATGTCGCTGATGCTGAGCGTGGTGGTCAGGTCGTCGAGCAGAGTAATCTTGGCCTCGTCCAGCGTGCGCGTGGTCATCCAGGCTGCAAGCAAATCGAGAATAGACGATGCCGAAGTGAACTGCGACAGGTCGAGGTTAGCCAGTCCACCCTCGGCATCCCGGCTCTGTTTCATGGTCAGGTCAATCATGTTGCGCCCGTTCTGGCTCCAACTGAAAGCATAGTCGCCCGTATGGTTCACACGGTCGTTGGCAATGGAGAAGGTGAGCGAAGATACATCGTGTGTCGACGCCATCACATTAAGATGGCTATTAACTGTTCCGCTGACGCTAAAGTTGCTATGGCCTAACTGGGCATATTCTGAACCTGCGGGAGGCGTAGCTTGATTCTTAAAGGAACCCGTGAATGAATCTTCCCACGAACCAGTGGATTTGTTGGCGATAGCAAACTGGAATTCAGAGGGGAAGAAGAAGATGATGGCGAGGCCCTCCTGCTGGGTAGAGGCGTGTAGGAATTTGATGCTCGTGTCGCCACCGGCCTTCAGCGTCAGTCTAAGACTATGGGGGACATACTGTTGGGTGACGGGATTGAACCCTTTGCTGATAATCTCAAAGTCTTCTGCCTCCTCCATGTCGAAGCCTGTTTCTTCAGCATTCATCGTGAAGCGGTAGTTGAAATCGGTGAAGTCCACCGTGCCATACATCTTATAGCCCATCGCAGCCAGTTCGCTGCCCTCTTCCACGGGTTTGATGCTCTGTTTCACCTTCTGCATGAAGGTGTTGAGTACGGCCTTCTCAAACTCAGGGTTGTTGAGCACGTCCTGGTTGAAATTCAGGTTCAGGTTGTTGGCCGCATTCCACGACGTGAAGTTCAGGTTCTCCGCCAGATCCTTCATCGTGGCGCGGGTGTGCTCCACGAACTCCTTGCGGTTCTTCTTCGCTTGCTCCTGGGCGGGATTGTCCTCCGAGTCGGAGGTACACGCTGTGAATACACTTGCGCCACAAACGAGGGTGGCGGCCATCACCCAATTCAGTATCTTTTTCATTATCTTGTTGTTTTTATTGTCATCTGCTCTTTTCTATCGATTATTCGGCAGGCTTCGTCTGCAGGAAGGCCGTCTGCAACTTCTGAAGGGCTTGGGCCAGCTGGCGCACGATGATGATGCTCTGCTGCATCGGCTCGGCGGCGTGGTCGATGATGTTAATGCCATATTCCAATGACTCTTTGTCGAGTAGCTCCGTGAGCGGTGTGTAGCCGTTCTCGTCGGCAAAGTTGAGGGCTGGCATAACCCACCAGTCAACGCCAACCTTGGCTGTGGCGATGCGCATGGGAATCTCCTGGTTCACACCCTTGCAGCTCATCGAGAAGGTGATGTACTTGTTCATCTCATCGGCATAACCACTCATGGTCTGCTGGTCGGCGTAATTGCGGCGAGCCTTGTTCATCTCGGTCTCTATTTGCATCACCTTCAGGCAGTCGGAGACTTTCATTGTCGTCGTCAGGTCGTCGTTCAGGGTGAGTGTCAGTTCATCGACGCTATTACCCTGCAGGACGGCACCGATAACGCTGAGGATGCTGCTCGAGTTCGTCAGGAACGAGAGGTCGGTCTTGCCGTTCGTGTTGGTACCCACGGCACGGAGGGCCACTCGCTTTTGGCCGTTGTGCGTGAAGTCGAACGTCAGGCCACTCTGATGCGTGGTGGGATCTTGGCCGATATTGAATATCAATTCGGTGGCGTCGCCAGGGATAGAGGTCTTGACGGTGCCTTTCAAGTTCCAACCGTCCTGCAAAATAGATGTGGCATCGGCAGGCAGATTACCATCTTCATACTGTCCATGGACGACGGTCAGGTGGCAAGAGGCCGTAATACCAGGCACCCATGCGCCGTCCTGAATGGTACTGAGCGTGAAGTCGTAGTGTTCAGGGAACTTGACGATGACGGCGACGGAGTCGTTGCTGAAAGCCCGACTATACTGAGCGTACTCCTCGCCGCTGCCCTTGAGGTCAATCCTTACGGAATACTCGGGCCTGCCCGTATGAGCCAATTCCATCACCAATCCGTCTTCCGAGTTGGGAGTCACGTCAAAGCCAGTCTCAGTGGCAGTAAAGATGTAGTCGAAGTCGGCCAGATTGACGGTTGCCATATACTTCTCGGAATATTTCTCGGCAACTTCTGCAGGCAGGGGCATTATCGACTTCTGGATTTCCATGCCGAAGGTGCGGCTGAGGGTCTTGTCGAAGTCGTCGTTGAGAATCACATACTCGTTGAGGTTCATATTGAAGGCATTCACCGAGTTCCACGTCGAGAAGTTCAGGTTCTCGGCCAGGTCCTTCATCACGGCGCGGGTATGCTCGATGAACTCCTTACGGTTCTTCTTCGCCTGTTCCTGGGCGGGGTTGTCACTTGTGTCGTTAGAACACGATGTCAATACACTTGCGCCGCAAACGAGGGTGGCGGCCATCACCCAATTCAGAATTTTTTTCATTTTGTTTAAAGACTTATACCTCAATATAATAATCTGCTTTGAATTCAGTTACTCGCCCTGCTGGTATGTGCCGAAGATAGTCTGGAAATATTGCAGCAACTGGCGCACGACGATGATGCTCTGCTGCATCGGCTCGGCGGCGTGGTCGATGATGTTGATGCCGTACTGCACGGACTGAGCGTCGAGCAGGTCTATGAGCGACACATAGCCGTTTTCGTCGGCAAAGTTGAAGGTTGGCATCGTCCAGTAGTCAACGCCGAACTTGGTGGTGACGAGTCTCATCGGGATGGTCTGGTTTACACCTTTGCATGTCATCTCGGCCTTGATGAGTGCGTCCATCTGTTGGGTATACTGGTCGATAGTTGCCTCGTCGGCATATTGGCGGCGGGCCTGTGCGGCTTCCTGTGCCAGTTGCAGGGCGCGGCTGCAGTCGCTGATGCTCATGGTGGTGGTCAGGTCGTCGAGCAGGGTGATGCTCAGTTTGTCGAACGATTTGCCTGCCACGAGGTTGATAAGTAAACTCCTTAGATAGGAGTCGCTGCTGCTCGTCGTAGGCGGGGCATCAGCCTGGCCGTCGCCGTCAAGGTCAGGTCTTTCCGGGCCGTCGCCTGGGTTTGGCATGTCTGGATTCTCGTTCATGGCTGGATCACCGCCAGGGAGTTTGATGCCGTACTCGCTACGTCCGCTGGCGGTGAACGCGAGCATGTTGCGACCGTTCTGTACGAAACTGAACTCGCGCTTCATCTCCTTGGTCGTAGGGTTGTCGCTGACGAGGAAGTTAATGGTGGTGGCATCGCCTTTGGCCTGTATGGCGGGAATGGGCTGCATGTAGGAGTTGACAGTTCCGCTGATGGTCCAACTGTCAGTATTGGGATTGATGAACTCAGCACCTTCTGGCGAGTTCACTTCGTTTTTGAAAGAACCGGTGAAGCCGTCATTCCACGAACCGGTGAACTTGTCGGCGATGGCAAACTGGAACTCGGTGGGCACGATGAGCACCAGAGCGAGTCCTTCCTGCTCACGGGCGCGGACAATCTGCTTGATGTTCTTGCTGCCGCCGGCCTTCAGGGTCAGTTTCAGTATGCCCGGCTCTTCCTTCGACGTCTCAGGATTGAAGGCATTGACGAGCACCTCGAAGTCATCGGCCTCCTCCACGTCGAAACTCGTGCTCTCCGCATTCATCGTGAAGCGGTAGCCGAACTGCGTCAGGTCGACGATGCCGTACTTCGTGAATCCCATCTCGGCCAGTTGGCTGCCCTCTTCCACGGGCTTGATGCTCTGCAACGTCCGCTGCATGAAGGTGGCAAGGATTGTCTTGTTGAACTCAGGATTGTTCAGCACGTATTCGTTGAAATACTTGTTGAGCATGTTGGCTCCTTCCCACGACTGGAAGTTCAGGTTCTCCGCCAGGTCCTTCATCGTGGCGCGGGTATGCTCCACGAACTCCTTGCGGTTCTTCTTTGCCTGCTCCTGGGCGGGGTTGTCACTTGTGTCGTTAGTACACGATGTCATTACACTAGCGCCGCAAACGAGGGTGGCGGCCAGCACCCAATTCAGAATCTTTCTCATTGTTGCTTTCTTGATTTTAGCCAATGTACTGCACAATCATTTCTGCGATTTCCTCCTCGGTCTTGCCGTCGGCGGCGATGACGAGTTGGTAGTTGCGGGTGTCGTAGCGCGAGGTGCCGGTGTACTTCTTCACATAGTTCTCGCGCATCTTGTCCACACGCTCGATGGTCTTGCGGGCCTCGTCCTCGGTCATGTTCTGCTTGCGGACGACACGCTCTATGCGGTAGTCCATCGAGGCCTGGATGAGGATGCTCAGGTGGTTGGGGTGGTCGCGGAACACGTGGAAGCCGCTGCGACCGGCCACGACGCACGACTTCTCAGTGGCGAGGTCTTGCAATATCAGCGTCTCGGTCTTGAACATCTCGTCGGTGGTCAGCAGGTCGGGGGCATCGCCCTTCTTCGGCAGATAGTAGTCCATGCTCATGCCGGCATCTATCTTCAGGATGCGCTCCACGTCGGCCCACCAACTGTGCTTGCGGCCTTTCAGCCGCTCAATCTCTGCGGTGGTGAGGTTATACTTCTCCTGCAGAGCCTTGATGACGGCCTTGTCATAGAAAGGCACGCCTAACTTCTCTGCCAACAGGCGGCCAACGGTTCGACCGCCGCTGCCCAGTTCACGATTGATCGTGATTACAAATTGCTCGTTCTTGTTCATATCAGTTGTCTTGCTTTTAATTGTTTATTCCAGTGGTATCTCCGGATGCTGCACGGCGAGGGGCAGGTCCTTCTGCGAGAGGTAGAACATGTAGAGGATGACGGGCTTCGTGCCTCGGTTCTCGCCGTGGTGGATGGTGTTCACCATCTCCACGACGGCCTCGCCCTCGTGCACCACCTTCTCCTTGCCGTCCTGACCGATGATGGTCAGTTCGCCCTGCACCAGCACGCCGTAGTTGATGACGGGATGGTGGTGCCAGCCCAGTTTCTGGCCAGCGGGAAAGACGTACTTCACCGCCACCAGTTCGGGACGGCCCTGGAAGTAGTCGGGCAGTTCCACGCCGTCCCAACTCTGCGACGTGCGAATCAGTTCTTCACTTGATACCTGCTGCACGGGGTTGTCCTCCTGTGCGTGGGCTTCTTTACACGATGTCAATACCGTTGCGCCGCAGATTACGAGGATGGCGGCTAACACCCCGATCAGTTTTTTCTGTTTCATTTTCTTGATTCTTTAATTACTATATTTTTATTGCTTAATTTACGATTCATTGTGCTATGTCAGTATGAGTACTGCCAATACGACAAGACATACGGCGATGGACAGCCCGAGGGCGGTCATCAGCAGGTCGGAGCCGCGCCGCAACAGGAAGTCGTCGAGGTGGTAGAACCATTCGTAGCGGTCTATCAGGCGTTCGCGCCAAGTGGGGTTGTGGTCTTCTTTCATTGCCGTCGTGGATTTAGTGGGGGTCACAGCATGGCCGAGAGCCGGATGCGGTGGTTCATGAGACGTATCTGCTGCTTCGATTTCTCGTGCAGCAAGTGATCTTCGTGCCGCTTGTCTATCAGCAGCGCGATGACTATGGATGACAGCATCACTGTGCAAATCACCATGCCTGGGATAAGGATTGACTGGATGTTCATATAGGCTTGTGGGATTTTAGGGTTTCGGATTCGGGGACGGATATGCCTCGGCGGGCAAGTTGCTGTTCTGTCTGCTCAATCATCTGCTGCTCCTCAGCGATAATCTGGTCGCGGCGGCGCAGAAGTGTTCGGCGGCGGCGGGCCTGCCACAGCAGCACGGCTATCATCATCGCCAGGATGGTCATGATGGCAACGAGCGTCAGCAGGATGTAGTCGGTCTTGTCCATAAGCGTCTGTTTTGACTGAATAACGTCGCAAAATTACTGATTTTTGCGCATCCATGCAATAGCTGACACGAATTGTCAACGGTTCTGACACGAATTGTCAATAAAAAAAGCCCCTAAAGAAGGGGCTGAGACACAAATCGTCAATCAGAGACATTAAGCTTTTGGAACTCTGAGGGAGTCATCTGGATGTGTTCCTTGAACGAACGGCAGAACACGCTGACACTTGAGAAGCCCGAAGCCGTACCGACCTCGGCAATGGTCATCTCAGGATGCTCTGTCAGCAGACGGCAGGAATACTCCACCCGCTGGTTGCGAATGTATTCGGACAACGAGCGGTGGCCGCTGCCCTTTGCAAAGGCTGCACCGATGCGCCGGTCGCTGAGATGGAAGCGGTCTGCGAGCATCTGCCGCCCGAATGCTGGCTGGAGATACAATTCTTCGTGCCGGATGGCATGATTGAGATATTGGAAAAGTTCAGCATCAGAGAGTGCTTCCAGATTTGGCTTGTCGTCTGTCGGCTCTTCTGCTGGCTTGACAGGGACATTTTCGACTTTCTGCCGCATGGCATCGGAAATGTCCTCATACCTTTTCTTATATTCAAGGGCATCGGTAATCTCACGCACCAGCACACGGTTCTTACGTTTCGTCTTGCGGCTCATATAGAAGGCATAGACGGCAAAGGCGATGGCCAGCAGGGCGATGATGCCGACGGCCCATGCCGTCAAATTGGCTTTCCGGGTCTCTGCCCGCTGCCGCTCGGCCTCCATCTGCTGCTGGAGGGCGTTGTATCGGGCGATGTGCTCGCGGGCCGTGGCATCGCGAACGGTACGCTCTATCTTTTCGTAGGCCTCGGTCATATTGCCTTTGTCGCCAAGGGCGGTATAGGCGGCGGTGATGAAGCCCTGGGCCTGCGAGCGGTAGAAGCGGATGTAGTCGGCCCGCTTGGTGTCGTTTTTCGGATCGCGGTAGGAGCCGTCGTGGTACTGGTCGGGATGCTGCTCGTAGTCGTCCAGCAATTCGATGATGCGACGGGCCAGCGGCAGCGTCTCTTCCTCGCGGCCGATAGACGCAAGAACACTGATCTTACGCTTTGCGGCGATGATATAGGCATCGAGTTCGTAGAAGCGGAATGGCTCCAGACTGCCGATGGCGGTAATCACACTGTCGAGTTTCGCCAGGCCCTGCTCCTGCTGTCCTGAATAGCAAAGCGATGCACCGAGTTCCGCTTCCGTGCGCAGGGCCTTCGTCTCGGCTCCATGCTTGCGGCTCTCGCCGACGAGTTCGCGCGAACGCTGTAGCCAGCGAACCGTGTCCTCTTGCTGGCGGGCGGCATAGATGAGTATTTCCAGCACATCCTGATGCAACTTAGGATAGGTCTTCAGCGAGTCGTGCAGCAACAGCCGCTCGGCAATGGCTCGCGCCGTGTCTAAGCGCACACCTTTGGGACCTCCAAGCAGCGAGTCGAGCTGATTCATCATCTGTGACTGGCTATAAATCCTGGCACGGTTCACATCGCCCCGCACCTCGCTCAGATTCCCCACGATGACCGCCGAGTCGATGATCTGCAGCGCCCGCTCCGGCTGGTAGCCATACACGGCCATCGCCGCCTTTTGGGTGTAGGTGGTATCTGTTGGCTGCATATTCTTCTCAGGAGTCTGAGGATTCTTGCCCGTGCAACCAATCACCAAGGTTGCAAAGACCATATATAGTATAAGATATAATGCCTGTTTCATATCGCCATTTGAAAATTTTGCCTGCAAAATTACATCTTTTCTGTCGAAAATCGCTCAAATTGTCAGAGTTTAACGTAAATTTCTGTGCAAACTGTTGCAGTTTGGCGTCAAATTACATGATAAAGAGTCATCAAACAGTAGATTAAGTCATTTATTGTTAAATATAACACCATTCACGTAGAAATATTTGCAAGAGTCTGATTAATTTGCTATATTTGCATCGAATTTCCACGAACTCACGCAAATATTCTAACTTGAGATATGCAGATAAACGGTTTTAAGATAGGTGGCTTTGCCAATATTAAGGATGCGCATTTGGAGATAGGAGAGATAAATGCCCTTATAGCTCCTAACGGCTACGGCAAAAGTAATGTGCTACATGCAATAGAGTTTGGCATTAGATTCCTGACAGCCGAAGACACTGAACGACAGCAGATGATGCGGAGCCGCTGGCTACCCATCAATATGAATATGCAGAGCCAGAACTTTTCGTTTGGGATAACGGGGAGTCTTGAAATGGAAGGCGAGGAATTTGTTTTCGCATACGACTACAACTTTGTATGGGCAAAAGGAGGTGACGAAGGACGAATAATCAGTGAAAGCCTGAAGATAAAGCGGTCTATTGACCAGAGGTTCCGTCAGATGATAAACCGTCAGCAGACTGACGAGTGTCTGATTGTACCGTCGGCATCGGGAAGGTGCAACAAGCCGTTTGTGGTGTCAGCTTCCCAGTTGGCGCTTTCTGCCATCGCACGTTCCAGCATGATGTATCTCTATTCTACTGCTATGCAGGTGTTTGGTATCAAGATTCCCAACCTTGAAACTCTCGACAATCCAGAGTCTTATTTCTCAGTCGGGGGAGGCAAGGGTGTCGGCATGCTTGGTGGTATGACGTTGAGTGAATACCTGTATCAGCTGAAACAAAGTGACGATGACAATTATGCCATTCTGAAAGACGGACTGATGCAGCTGCTACCAAATATCACCGAATTTACTCCCGAAGTAATCACACTCCCAGGCGGACAGCGGAAGATTTATGACGTAAAGATTAAAGAGCGGTTCTGCGCTCAGCCAACAACAATACTCCAGTTGTCAAGCGGCAGCAAGCGTATCATCTTCCTGTTTACACTATGTATTGCAGCCAGGAAACAAAGCATCCCCATGATTATGCTGGAGGAGCCTGAGAACTCCGTCCATCCGCGGATGATGGAGAACCTGCTGCATACCTTGCAAAGCTATGCCTCGGACACGAAAATTCTGATGACCAGCCACTCCCCCTATCTGATGCGTTATCTGCAACCCAGCCAGATGTACTTCGGACTGCCCAAGAACGACGGACTGGCACACTTTACCCAGATTGCCCCGTCGAAACTGAAGTACTTATATAAGTATGCTGGTGAGATGGAACTCACCATCGGAGAGTTTATGTTCGACTTTATGCTCGACATGGAGAGTGAACACGAAAAGATGGATCAATTCTTCATTCAGCAGTAGGCTATGGCAAAACAGAACGAAACGAAGCTGATGCAGGTGGTGATATTCGTCGAGGGCGATACGGACGAAGTGCTGTTCAAAGCTCTGATTGAACATTACCGAACCATCAGCAAGACAGAACTGCGGCCCTACAAGATATGCAATCTGAAAGGTGTCACACGCTATTCCAGCAAACTCGTTGCCAAGTTACAGAACGACTACTTGCCTGATGCCCGAAAGAAAGGATACCAAATACAGACAGTGTGCTGCTCATACGATACGGATGTCTTTGAAGTCAGGAATCCTTTGATTGTCAATTGGGACGCACTGCGTAAGACGGTGAAGCGAATGGGCATACAGGAGTTCCTACAATTAGGAATCAGAAGTAGCATCGAGGACTGGCTGCTTTGCGATATGGAAGGCATCTGTCGCTATCTGGGGCTGTCGTATATTCCAAAGTCGCTGAAAGGAAATGATGGTAACGCTAAGCTGAACGACCTCTACAGCAAGGCCAGGAGAATCTATCAAAAAGGCTATCAGGTGAAAGAGTTGGTTACCTCGCTTGACATGAGTGTCATCCGGAAGATGCATGCAGATGCTCTTGCAGACTTGGAGAAAGCCTTGAATGTTATTGCTCAATAGATAATGACATCTGCCTCATTTGGGGGAGGCAGATGTCTCTTGTAACAATCAGGCGGTCATAATGACGTTGGTTTTCTAATATTTCCCGTTCATCCAAGCCATCAGTTCATTTATACCCCAAATCACAGACACGATAAGCACAGGCATGCCAGCCAGCAACCAAAGGAAGGTCAGGTCATCATCCAAATGGTTCTTCCCGGTGTAATAGCCGAGGACGGTAAAGACGACCAGCGCCACCTTGTCCAACAAATGGTATTTGACGGGGCACCACTCCATGCGCGAAGCCAGTCGGGAGAGGTGGCCGTCGGCCTTTTTCTCGATGTACGCGCAGGCCTTGTCACCACCCGTCATCATCGCTTTGTCGACTTCTGACAGCTGCCATTTCTCACGATCCTTCTTCGTCATCTCCTCGACGTAACGCATCATGAGCTTGGAGTCATAGATATTCTTGGCTACTTTACTCAGGATAGTCTCGACATTCCTGTTAGACTCCTCCAACGGCTCAATGCTCATGTCCTGGTTGACGAGCTTGTTGCTGTTGTTCCGCATCTCATCAAGGGAAATACCACTCAGCAGTTCCATCTGCTGACCAAGCATGTCCCTTGTATTGCTGATTAGGTTTACAAGCATCTGACCCTCCACGATGTCATTCACGCGACGCTCGTATTCCTTCGGATCATAGAGCACCATGCGCCCCTTTTCGGTCGTACGCTTATTAATCACTTGCAGGATGACATCCGGCTTCTCCTGCTTTCGGGGGCTTACTGTTTGCCGTCCCCCGTTGTCACCTCCCTGCTGCTGGCTGTTGCCAGAGGGAAGCTGCTTCCTATAATCTTTTGACATGATATAAAAATTCATTTGGTTATCTTTTTCTACCTCTATTGCGCTGAGACCGTATAAATCCGTTCTTCTTCCACCATTCCCATTCATCGTCCTTCTTCTTGGGCAGGTCATTGTTTGACTGACCTCCGCCAAGAGACGGCTGGGTTTCCGGTAAGGCGATTTCTTGGATAACACCAAGCAGACCATCCATTGCCACAGTAGCACGCTCGGCACTGCACTCGACCATCTCCATAAGGGCATCAGCCGCAGCCTTCAGATTGTCCTCGCTGAACGACGAGCCTGCCTCCTGTCCCATGTCGATGGCCTTTGCGACGACACCCTCTGGCAGAAGATTCTCCAGGTCGTACGGATAGAATTCTGTTCGGAAGGGTGTATTGACAAGTTCCCTGATGGACTTGACGGCATAGAAGATGGCGCTGTTGCGCTCTCGTTCTGCTTCTGTCGGCTTATGGGTCACAGGTGTTACAAAACTTGTGTCCTGCTGGTTACCGCCAGACATCCTCAGTGCTTCCTCCTTGACCTTCAATAGTCTCAGATATTCCTCGTCATCATCTGTCTGTGATGAAATCGCAGTCCTCGGAGGCATCGCCGTATTCTGTAGGCTCATCTGTTGCCATCTGTAGCTTTCAGACCTCAAAGCTTCCTTCTCAAGATGCAACTTCTGCCAGGTTCCATAGAGCTTCGACACCGTCAGGTCGCGTCCATGCCCGAACTTCTTGGCCGATGCCTTGTACATGACGGTGCTGGAATAGTTGCCGTCAAGGTCATAAAGTTTCTCGCCGATAGAGTACCCTCGGCATATTCCCCGACTATCGTAGGTCGGCTCCACCTCGAAGCCGTTCCTCCGCATTTCGGCAAAGTACGTTTCGATGTCCCACGCATCCATTCCCTTCAGCACCTTCATTGCTGCATCGTGAATCCGCTCCATCCGATGGTTCGTCCGTTCCTCGGCCTTCACCCATCCGTACCGCTCGGCAATGATGTCCGCAGCCATCTTCGCACGCTCCTTGCACTTGTGCGTGTCCTGCATCTGCCCGTCCATCGTCAGGCGGTTGGCTACCGCTCGACCTCTGGTCGCTTGCTACCGAAGGGACGCAAGAATGTGTACATGCGGCTGAGCCTGCGAGCATTGCCAGTTCGGTTCGTCTGCCAAAAGAGCCTTAGCGATTTTGGTAGCACGAAACTCCAACTGGCAAAAAAATCGGCAAGCAAATCTGAATGACTTGCTTGCCAATAAAACGATTTGATGTAAGGCAGTTTGCCTTGCAAGAGAATTACCCTTCCAATTCTCCGGGGTTGTCACCGCCGCCAGTGTCACCACCACCGCCGGGAGTAGTACCGCCATCGGTGATGTCCTCTTCTTCGATGGCTGCACCCGTCTCGTCAACCTTCTGCCAAGATACTTCCATGGCAAACTGCTTGCTGAAGTTGATGCTCACCGATGCGCCCAGACGGCTCTTGCCCTTCGAGGCGGTCACCATCTTAGACGTGGCAGCTTCCTTCACCGTGCCGTCCTGGTTCTTCGTGTCCTTCACCGAACAGTTCAAGTTCGGATAGACCGTAATGAACTGGTCACCAACGGGAACACGGAAGCCTTTCAGCACATTCCGCTTCACCACCTTCATGTACTCAGTCACCGCAGCCCGCATAATAGAAGGCTCGATGCTCGTGTTTTCGCATGCTTCCTGACAAAGTTCGTCGAAAGTCAGCGTACCATTGGGCACCGGTACGGCATACCAGCTGTGGGTGCCCAACTTAGTGTTCTCTTTGGCATAATACTTAACCTTTGCCATAATTCCTATTGTTTTTAGTTCATACTCTGAACCACTGCCCGAAAGGTTGTCGTAGGAGGTGTTTTTGAGTTAGTGGGTAACTACATTGTAGTTAGTGGGTAACTCGAAAGTAGTTAGTGGGTAACTCGAAATCGGCTGTTTTTTAACTCCCGATAACTTGCTATGCTAACTCACTCCATCCTTTCATTGTTGATTCAAGTGCAAATATAGTGAATAAATCTCAATATCCTGTGCAAGTACTTACACATTTTCGTTAAAAAGCCGTTTTTTAGCATTTTTTGTAAGATTTATGCCTAATACTCAATAGAATTGAGTAAATTTGCAACCAAATAGTAACCAAGAGCAATCAAGATGAAGACTGATAAACAAATTGCTGCGGCTGCTGCGGAATTTGCAGCGCGTTGGAAAGGCAGAGGTTATGAAAGAGGCGAATCACAGCCTTTCTGGATTGACCTGCTGACAAATGTCTTTGGCATTGAAACCCCGTCTGATGGTTTTATCACTTTTGAAGACCATCGCATGGTGGATGCATCAAACTTTATTGACGGGCGCATCCCATCGACACGGGTATTGATTGAGCAGAAGTCTTTAGGTAAGGACTTGCGTAAGGGTATTGTTCAGGCAGATAAGTCTGTGCTTAATCCTTTCCAGCAGGCTCGTCGCTATGTGGTTAGTCTTCCTGTATCTGAACATCCTCGTTGGATTGTGACCTGTAACTTCTCAGAGTTCTTGGTCTATGATATGGAACAGCCCAATGGTGAGCCAGAGCAGATATTACTTGAAAACTTAGGAAAAGAGTATTACCGCCTTATGTTCCTTGTGGATGCAAAGAACGAACATCTGAGCAAGGAAATGGAAGTCTCAATGCAAGCTGGCGAGATTGTAGGTAAGATTTATGAGGCTTTGTTGAAACAATACGATGATAACTCACCAGAAGCCCTAAGGTGGTTGAACATCCTTTGCGTCCGCATAGTGTTTTGTCTTTATGCTGAAGATGCAGAGGTGTTTAGTCATGACCAATTCCACGATTTCCTTGCTCGCTACGAAGCTGAGGATATGAGACGGGCTTTACGTGACCTCTTTGAAGTGCTGAATACTCCACAAGAAAAGCGTAGCCGTTATTTGAAAGACGACTTGAAAGCCTTTCCTTATACTAATGGTGGCTTATTTGAAGAGGAAATAGAAATCCCTCAGTTTACAGAGGAATTAAGACAGGCTTTGCTTCAAAATGCAAGCCTTGACTTTGACTGGAGCGAAATATCACCTACCATCTTTGGCGCAGTTTTTGAGAGTACGCTTAATCCAGAAACCCGTCGCAGTGGTGGTATGCACTACACCAGCATTGCAAACATCCACAAAGTCATCGACCCTCTTTTCTTGAATGATTTGCGCCGTGAACTTGACGAGATATTGGAAGAAAAGGTAGAGCGACAACGGCAGAAAAAACTCGATGCCTACCAAGACCGTTTGGCTTCTCTTACTTTCTTAGATCCAGCTTGTGGCTCTGGCAACTTCCTTACTGAGACTTATCTTTCACTCCGACGTTTGGAGAATGAGGCTATCAGTGAACGCTATCATGGCCAGTCGTTCCTTGGCTTTGAAGAAGTGAGTCCCATCAAAGTGAGCATACAGCAGTTCTACGGCATAGAGATTAACGATTTCGCTGTAACTGTTGCCACAACAGCATTGTGGATTAGTGAAGCACAGATGCTCTCAGAAACAGAGAAATTAATCCGTCGTGATATTGACTTCCTGCCTTTGAAGTCCTATACCAATATTGTTGAGGGGAATGCTCTTAAAGTGGATTGGAATGATGTTATCCCAAAAGTGAAAATTGATTTCATAATCGGTAATCCTCCGTTTGTGGGTCAGGCTATGCGCACAAAAGAGCAAACTGAAGACTTGAAAGAAGTGTTTGCTCCCTCTAAAGATTATGGGAAATTGGATTATGTTGCTGGATGGTTTAAGAAAGCTGCAGATTTGATAGAGGGTACAAATGCCGAAGCCGCTTTTGTTTCTTCTAACTCCATTTGTCAAGGAGAATCCGTTAATCTTTTTTGGCAGAAACTACTTGGCAACTGCCTTTACATTAACTTTGCGCATAATACATTCAAGTGGACGAGTGAAGCAAAGTCAACGGCTGGCGTTTCTTGTGTTATTGTCGGCTTCTCATATAAAGAACGGAAAGACAAACTGCTTTTCAATGGTGACAAATACGAAATCGTTGAGCATATTAACGGCTACCTAAAAGCTGCCCCTAATGTTTTTATCAAGAATAGAAGCAAGAGCATCAATGAGGGATTGGCAAAAGTCGTACAAGGCAGTCCCCCCGCTGATGATGGTCGTTTACTTTTCAGTAAGTCAGAACGTGAGGAACTTGTAAAGCGTTATCCAGAACTTGATGATGTTTTATTGCCATTTGTTGGTAGCCGTGAGTTTATCAATGATACAGAATATACGCGCTATTGCCTATGGCTTGTTGGTAAACGGCCTGCCGACTATGCGCATATTCCAGAACTAACAGAACGATTCCGCTATGTCAGCGAGTATCGTTTGAATAGTCCTGTAGATAGGATTCAAAAGACAGCAGACAAGCCTTATCTATTTACTCAGAACAGACAACCAGAAACGGATTATTTGCTCATTCCTCGTGTATCATCTGAGAATCGCCGCTATATTCCTGTCGGTTTTTTACCGCCAAATGTGATTGCAAGTGATTCTGCTGTACTTGTATATAATGCTTCACTTGTTGACTTTGGCATCATTTGCTCCAATGTTCACAATGCTTGGATGCGTGTTGTCGCAGGACGCTTGGAAAATCGTTATCGCTATGCCCCATCTGTTTATTACAATTTCCCAATGCCATCACCTACAGAGGAACAGAAACAAAGAATCGAACAGACAGCACAGGCAATCATTGAAGCGAGAAAACTCTATCCAGACAAGAGCCTTGCCGATATGTACGGTGAAAACATGTATCTTTATCCTGAACTTCTGACTGCCCATCAAGAGAACGACCGCGCCGTGATGCAAGCCTACGGTTTCCCTGTGAAGTCCACCTTTACGGAAAGTCAGTGCGTGGCCGAGTTGTTTAAGTTGTATAAGGAAAAGACTAAGTAAGTTATGTTAAATAAAAAATCTGAAATTATCATTCGTAGGTTAGTAACAATAAAGTATCTATACTTAATTGGAGTAGAGCAATCTAAGCAGACCGATACTTTTGCGGGGTTTTCAATACTCGCATTTCACGATTGTGTAGAAATGCTTTTAGTATTGATTGCAGAAAAGAGAAAAAAGAAACCACAACAACATTTCCTTGATTATTGGGATAAAATACCACAATTACCGTATAAAGTACAAATGGGGAATTTGAATAACATACGCAATAATCTTAAGCACCATGCAAATTTTCCCGGTAAGACAGACATTCAGCGTTGTAGTGAAGATGTGGAAGCATTTCTTAAAGAGAGTATAAAGGAATTCCTAAGAATAGAATTTGACGACATATCATTATCCAGCCTCATATCATTTGAGACGGTAAGAGATGATGTGGAAAAAGCAGAAGCTTTCATGAAAGAGAACCAGTTCTATGAGAGTTTGGAAAAATGCAAAACAGCATTTATGAAACTACTTGCTACTTATGATTCAAATAAAGGTCAATGGCGCAATAGCATTTTAAACATTGGAGAAAAAGTCAGTAATGATTATCGGGAATTTGCTAAGAGTTTCAAAAGTTCAGATAAATGGTTTAAGCATACAACACAAACGGTTAATTCTGTTCGTGAAGTTCTAAAAATAACAGCTCTTGGTATTGATTATAGAAAGTATTCTCTATTCAACTTTATTACACCACATGTGATAGAAGGATGTGACGCCACAGGGACTATATATGTTTCAGAAAAGAAAGACAATTTTGAATCAACAAGAAATGTGAGTATTCAAGATTGTCAATTTTGCATTGACTTTGTTGTTGATTGTGCTCTAAAACTTCAAGAATTTGACTTTGATATAAATAATTATCTTGAAAGAATGGATTAATTATGGAGAATGAATTAGAGAAAACTTCAAAAATACATTTCTTATTTGAAAGCATTGTAAAAATAGCCGCAAATATCCAACATCCTGTTCTGGGTGTTGGTGCAAATCTTTATTTCGACTATCAAAATGTTGTTCAATATAATAATGTAGTAGATTTCCTTCAGAAATTAAAGGAGCGTTTAGAATGGCTAAATGAGATAGTTCTTGGAAAGTTGTTTGTAGAAGAGCCTGTAATAAAGAAAGACCTAATGCAAACAATTCAGATAGCGAAAGATGAAATTGTTTCTGAGAAAAGAGACTTGTATGCATCGTATGTTACTGCGTGTTGCCATCCTGAAAATAAAGACTGGTCTCGAAAGCAAATCTATCTACGAAAAATAGAACAACTTGACTATTTAGGAATAGCAATCCTCAAAGTCTTAGAAAAAAATTCCAATGAAGGTGGTATTGTAAAAGCAATAAGTTTAGAAAACCATGACAAAGAGGATATTATGGCTCAGCTATGGGATTTGGAATCTTTAGGATTAGCAGAAAAGATTAGTGCCAAGGATTATTTTGAAACTCAAAGAAGAGGCGGAAATCGTATGGTGAGAAATCCCGAGAACGTATTTCTTTATAAAAGGACAAAGTTAGGCGATGGCCTTTATAATTTTATAATTAAAGGGATACCAAACGATAAATAACAGACTTCAATTTTGTTGTAGGATAAAATGGATTGGAAACTAAGAAGCGAAATAGCACAAGTGTTTGCGAGTGAGTCCGTGCGCTATCATTATGAGGTGATGAATGAGGTTTGGCTGACCGCTGCTAAGTTGTCAGAGCAAATCCAGTTCTTCAGCAAGTCGTGGTTAGAGGATTACGGGCATTTGCTTCCGAGAGAGCATATGATGTATGAGGACGAAGGCGGTGTAGTACATAAAACGAGTTGGTGCTATCCGCTGCACAGAATCCAAAGGATGATACATGAGGACAAGTTATACTTTCATGTAGATAGCCTCAAAAAAGAAAAGAAAGAAACTCCATAATACATTATTATATCGGTATGTATATCACGAAGGCAGATAGAGAAGTAATCACGAAGACTCTCAGGGTTGCAGTGGAAGAGTTGTACCAAACGCCCAAGAATTACGAGGCGAACGACGTGATTCTTACCCCTGCACAGGTGTCAGAGGAATTCCCGTTCATTACCAAGAATTTCCTGAGTCGATATGGCTGGTATCTTCCTCGCATAAAGGTTGACAAGTGGGACGACGAGACATGCAAGAATAAGTTTGGCTACTCTCGAAACCAAATTATAGATTGGCTTAATATGGGAGCGTTCAGACAGTTAAAACCATATATGTTTACGTCGCATGGCAAAGAGGTTTGATGGAATGTTGAAGGCTGAGATAATCAGTGCGAGGAAGCGTCTGATGGAGGAGGCAGAGAAATACTACTCCGACAAGTTTGTTACTGGCAAAGAGCTAACGAAGCTATATCCCTGCTTCACAAAATCATGGCTCAGTTCGTATGGCTGTCACCTTCCCAGAACCCGTGCGACTATATATGATGATGACGAGAATGAACAAAATTCCCAATGGGGCTATTCGTTGAACGGCATAAAAAGAGCAATAGAGAGGGGCTATGTGCAATGTCATGGAAAGAGGTTCTTCTTCAATAAAGACAATACAGGATTTTCAGTACAAAGTTGGTGGGGGTATTAGAATCGATGGAGGTCGAAATCTCACTTTTTTATCGAGATTCCGACCTCCATCGTTTGTTTTTCTGTACCATGATGTTGTGCCCCTTTGGCTTACGCCGCTTCCCCGTTTGGCGGGGATGCTCAAATATCCCAAGTCAACTGCTTGATGTCGCTCTTGCGTAGTCCTGTGAGGCAAGAGAAGAGAAAGGCCTTCTTCAGCACAGGCGAAGAACAGGGTGTGTTGGCCAGATTGACGAGTTCTTGCCTTGATAGGTGCTCTTTCTCCGTGGGGATGGTGTCAATGCGCTCCAAGAAGCCGTTGGGATTCTCCTGAATCTTATGCTCGCGGTAGGCGGTGTGGAGTACGGCGCGGAAGGTTGACCAATAGCCTGCGATGCTATTGATGTGCAGGGTGTACTCTGTGTGTTTGAGCTGGTGGGCGGTCATCAGGTACTCCTTGAACTTGTTGCAGAGATCGACATTGATCTCGTCGAAGCGGCACTTGCCGTTGCAGAACTTCTCGAAGTGGAGATAGACATTCTCCCACTTCGTGTGGTACCCTCCACGAGACAAGCCGTTGTCTCGCGGCCCCTCCCTTCTTGTAGGCCTTGTCCTTGAAGTAGTCGAGGAAGCTGCCCTTCATCTTCTCCTTGTCGAAGAAATCATAGCGCTCGTTGACGATGCTCTCGTAGCGACGGCAGCGCAGGGCCTCGGCCTTCTCGCGCATACGGTCGTTGTAGTCCTTCTCACGCTGCGACTTCGGCTTGGCATAGATGTAGATGCCAAGGCTTTCGTGGCGCATAACCTTCATAGTGCTCTCATCCCTGTAGCCAGGGTAGTAGTCCAAGTAAAAGGACAACTGCTCTCCGCCTTTTATCTTCCGTGTGCGGAGGGTCACGGTTTTACAAATGTTACTCATATACATTATTATATTTTAGTGAATATTCATCGGTGAAGCGTTTCTTCACATCGCAAAATTACCTCATTATTCCCCGATTATCAACATTATTTCGCATAATGCGTCAATAATTGACAGATAATGTTGGTTGGTGAGGTGCTGACCATGATAATGCCCATTCTGATTGTTTATAATCGGTGGATTTACTTAGTTATTCATACAAGGGAGTAGCTGCCAAATTGGGCTAGTCTTTCAGCCATTACCCTGTCGAAGTCCACTTTTGGAATAAGATTCTTCACGCCAACCTTGACAGTGACGATGCTATTCTTCTTGGCGATGATGCCGACGTTGGCAGTACTCATCCCATATTTCTCTGCCGCCTCCCTCACAGTGTAGTAGCTGTTATCATTCACGATGTCTGTGCGTCTCAATTGCCCAAAATGGTCTTTTGAGTAGTAGGTCTGGCCATATTCCCGTTTTGTAGGAATATGATGGCGATAAGCGTTGGAGCGGACAGATGCAGCACTCATGCCGTAGAGTTCCTGAGCCTCCTTCATAGTCAGCCACTCACTGACGGCCTCCACTTCAGCCGACTTGCCAAACAATGCGTCCATGTGCTTGCGGCTGTAGTAGTTCATCCCAGCAATCCGGCATACTGGCACTTGGTTCCGCTTCGCTGAGGTATAGAGCCATGACTTCTTGACCTTATATATTCTCATGACCTCCTCGCCGGAAATATAGTCGAGTACCTTCGACTCTTGGACATTACTCTCCACACTCATGACATTTGACTTACTTCTCTTTGTAGTTTGGGGTGTGGACTTCTTCGGCCTATTCGTTGGTAACACCCGATGATACGGATTCCCCGCCAGCATCTTCTCAATATCTGCCTTGCGGATAAAAGCCATACGACTGCTGATTCTCGATGCCGCCAGTTTCCCTTCGTTCACCAACTTATACACATACTGACGAGAGCATCCCATCAGTATTGCAGCCTTGGCAAACGTGAGGTACTCCTGATTCTGTAACCCAATGACTGGCTCCACAGCATTCATGAAGTCCTGCTGCCGTTTCTTCCTGGCTTCCTTCGCCTTCGTCTGACACTCCTCGCAGCAAAACTTCTGCATTCCGCTCTTCGCCACGAACTCCTTACCGCAATACTTACACTTTCTAACTTGCTTCATTTCCTTGTCACTTTTGATGGTTCAACGTTCATTTTGTCATCCCTACCGTTAAGTCAACCATACTCCACGTTCGTCAACCTATGCCAACTCCGTCCGCTTCGTGACTCTAACTGAATCCATCCGTCCCTTTTTGTCACCCTTTGCATCCCGTCGTTACCCTTTGTCAACTGAGTCCGCAAAGTGATGAAATCGAAGCCCCGTAAATTCCTCGCGGTAGAAATACGTTGCAAAAATATACTGAAATTCGGTTACTACCAAATTCCAACCATCAAGTGTTAAAAATCAAAAGTAATTGAAAATAAGTGTTTTACAAATAAATAGTATTAGATATTCATGGTTGTTTATACCCGTTTAGATACATCCTGAAAATGCAGATCCTTTGATCGTTGTTACGCCATTCCCAATGACTACTGAAGTTAAGCCACTACAATCCATAAATGCTTGAACACCGATTGATAAAACACAATTGGGAATGTTCAAAGTTGTTAAGCTACTGCAGGATGCAAAAGCATGCTCACCAATGGAAGTCACACTATTACCGAAAGATATGGAAGTCAAACTACTGCATCTTTCAAATGCTCCAAATTCTATATTTTTTACAGAATTACCAATGACCACTGAAGTTAAACCACTGCAATCAGAAAAGGCCCATGTACCTATAGTTGTTACGGAGGAAATTATAACTCTTTAGAAATCATTTCGTTACCTTGCTTTGAATAGTAATCAGGTAACGATTTAGAAACGAGCTGAATTACATATTCTGTCTCGTTATACACATTTCCAAAGAACGCTTCTTAGTGAGTGCAAAGATAATCATTTATTCTGTTACCACCAAAGAAATGGGCAGAAACTTAACGTTTTTATAGGTTTTTGTTACCTTTTCCTTGGCTATTATATGTCTTTTAGTTACCAAGTCCATTTTGGTAACGACTTCCTTTTTTCTTACGATAGGTTCATTGTCCGCCCCACTTCCCCACGGCAGACTGCTTCGTTATTGGGCTGTCCTTTTATTGCCGTAACATACTCTTGGGCAAGCCGAAGAGAATG
>R23__coassemble_179_pt1 | contig 45938 bp, 37 predicted proteins | sample R23__metabat2_high_PE_030 | metagenome-assembled genome bin R23 | reverse complement strand
TTATAGAGTATCTGTAAGTAATTTCATCCCAATAATACTCTCCTTTATGGTCTATATGCCAACACCCCAATGTCATAGTATTATCATTATTGAATATAATTTCCTCATAAAGATTTTTATCTGTTACTGTGATTTCGTAGGCTGTTTGTTTGTCATCGACAACTTCCTCATGATAGAAAGTATGCCATTTACCCACAATATAGTTATTGATGTCTGTAGTGGAGTCATTGTCCTTTGAACATGATGTAATCAGTGACATCATTAGCATCAAGAATACTATCGTGTTCCAGTTCTTCATTTGTTTCATTTATGTTTGTGTGTTTTAATTATTTATGTATATTTATTGAAAAACTTTGCAAAGGTAGATATTTCTTACGACATACACAAAAAATAAGAGTACATTTTGTAAACAAATGACTACATTCTTCAAAGAGAGATATTAGGTGTCAATAAGAAGTATTAAGGGTGATATGCCTCGCAAGGTGGAGCTTTTCGTGCGAGGTAAGCTGATAGGCCACCATTGTCGTACCTACTATTACGAGTTTCGTAATGGCAAACGTCTCATGTCTCCTGCTGTTCAAAAGGAAATACGCGCCCTATTTCGCAAAATAGGATGAAACGAACCCATCAAACTTGATGATTACGTCGAGGATTACGACTGGTAGAAGAAAGATGTAGATTATATCAATAGCCGTCCATTTGTGGGCGGCTATTGATGTTAGTGGGCCTCAAGCCAGTTGTCGCCAAAGCCTGAGTCGGCGACGAGGGGAACGGACATGTGGAAGGCGTTCTGCATCTCTTCCAGGACGATACGCTCTACCTTTTCCTTCTCGTCAGGATAGACGGAGAAGTTGAGTTCATCGTGAACCTGGAGAATCATCTTGGAGCGAATGCCTTCAGCCTTAAAACGTTGGAAAATGTGAATCATTGCCACCTTGATGATATCAGCAGCAGTGCCCTGGATGGGGGCATTGATGGCGTTGCGCTCAGCAAAACCACGTACCACGCTATTGGCAGAGTTGATGTCTGGCAAGTAGCGACGACGTCCAAATAGGGTAGTGACGTAACCTTGTTTTCTGGCTACTTCCTTGGATTTCTCCATGTAGTCGTGCACCTCTGGGAAGGTCTGGAAGTAACCATCTATCAGCATCTTAGCTTCATCACGAGGGATGTCTAGACGCTCTGCGAGACCAAAGACAGTAATACCATAGATGATACCGAAATTGGCACGCTTTGACTTGGTGCGCTCATCGCGAGTGACTTCTTCGATAGGCTTCTTATAGATGTTGGCGGCAGTAGCTGCATGCAGGTCTTTGCCCTCGCGGAACACCTCGATCATCTGTGGGTCTTGCGATAGATGAGCCATTACGCGTAGTTCTATCTGGCTATAGTCTGCAGAGAAGAACAAGCAACCGGGCTCTGGAATGAAGGCCTTGCGAATCTCCTTGCCGTCCTCGCCTCGAATAGGAATATTCTGTAGATTAGGATCAGACGATGATAGGCGACCAGTAGCCGTAATGGTTTGATTGAAAGAGGTATGGATATGTCCTGTACGTGGATTAATAAGTTTAGGAAGAGCGTCGATATAGGTGCCGATGAGTTTCTTCAGTCCACGATGTTCTAAGATATCTGCTACGATTTCGTGCTTGTTCTTCAGCTGTTGCAGCACTTCCTCTGAGGTGACATATTGGCCTGTCTTCGTTTTCTTGGCCTTCTCGACAATCTTGAGTTTATCGAACAAGATTTCACCCACCTGTTTGGGTGAGGCGATATTGAATTGCTGGCCAGCGAGTTCGTAGATTCGTGCCTCAATCTCGTTCATGCGAGTAGTAAACTGCTTACTTGTTTCAGCCAGCGATGCTGTATCCAGACATACACCATTCATCTCCATCTCTGCCAAGACAGGCATCAGGGGCATCTCTATATTATAAAAGAGGTCTTCGCATTCAGCCTTCTTCAACTCTGGTTCTAGTTTGTTTTTCAGTTGCAGGGTGATATCAGCATCTTCGCATGCATATTCATATACATCTTTAGGGTCAAGGTCGCGCATCGAACGCTGGTTCTTACCCTTGGGACCAATGAGCTCGTCGATGTGGATGGTCTGGTAGTGCAGATAGATTTCTGCCATATAGTCCATGTTATGACGAAGTTCAGGTTGGATGAGATAGTGGGCTATCATCGTGTCCCACATCAGACCTTTCAACTCAACATTATAATTTCTGAGCACTTCCAGGTCGTACTTCAGATTTTGCCCTATCTTCATGATGGACTCATTTTCGAAGAGAGGCTTAAAGATATTGACTCTTTGGAGTGCTTCCTCATGATTAGAAGAGACGGGAATGTAAAATGCCTTATGTTCTTCAACTGCGAAGCTCATTCCTACTAATTCTGCGTCAATGGGAGTAGTCGAAGTAGTCTCCGTGTCTAGAACGAAGAATTGTTTTGTCAATAAAAAATCATATAATTTCTGTAAATCTTCCTCATTATCAATGAGTTTGTATTCGTGAGCTACTGTTTTTAGTGTCTCAAAACTCGAAAATTCTGCCTCATTCGTAGTGGGGGGAGCAAATTCTGCAAAGAGATTGAGTTGTGTGTTAACAGGTTTAACTACTTTTTCAGATTTTTTAAGAATCTTACTGGCGAGGCTCTTGAACTCTAATTCTTCCAACAATTTTCCAAGTTCTGCTTCATTGGGTTGCGAAACCTTCAACTCGTCCATATTCAGGTCGATGGGTACATCGGTTTTGATGGTGGCCAGAAATTGTGACATCTTGATATCTTCGATATGTGTTTCCACTTTCGTCTTCAACGCACCCTTGATCTCATTCACATGACGAAGCATCTCGTCGATGCTACCAAATTCGTTGATGAGTTTCACGGCTGTTTTCTCACCAACACCAGGACAACCAGGGAAGTTGTCTGCTGAGTCACCCATGAGTGCCAGGAGATCAATGACAGCTTGTGTCGATGGAATGGCGTATTTTGCTTTTACCTCTTCAGGACCCATCGTCTCATAACCACCTCCATGACGAGGGCGGAAGATATAGACATGATCACCTACTAATTGACCATAGTCCTTATCAGGTGTCAGCATATAGGTATCAATACCTTGTTGGCCTGCTTTTGTTGCTAAAGTACCAATGACATCGTCAGCTTCATAACCATCGACCTGCAGAATGGGAATGTTCCATGCACGCAACAGGTCTTTGATGATAGGTACTGACTGCTTGATATCTTCTGGGGTAGCTTCACGTTGGGCCTTATAGGCAGGGTAGGCCTCTGAGCGGAACGTTGGACCATGAGGGTCGAAAGCTACACCAATATGGGTGGGTTGTTCTTTGGTAAGCACTTCTTGGAGAGTATTCAGGAAGCCCATAATGGCACTGGTATTAAGTCCCCGGGAGTTGATTCGAGGGTTCTTGATGAATGCGTAGTAGGAACGATAGATGAGCGCGTAGGCGTCTAAAAGGAATAACTTTTGCATAACGTTTTGGAAATTTCGTGTAAAATTACAAATAAATTGTCGAATATCCAATTATTTTCATTACTTTTGCATCAAAATATTGTGTCACATGGATTATTTAAGCATCATTAAACAACCAATTGCAAGCGATTTGTCCGATTTCATCGCCCTTTTTGAACAGGCGTTGAGTCATGAGGATGGTATGTTAGGGGCAGCTTTGGGCCATATCCGTCAACGTGGAGGTAAGCGTATGCGTCCTATTCTGATGTTGCTGATGGCAAAGAACTATGGTGCTGTTTCGCAGGTGACACAACATTCAGCTGTTGGACTTGAACTGCTTCATACTGCTTCGTTGGTTCATGATGATGTGGTCGATGAGAGTGGGGAGCGTCGAGGACAGGCTTCTGTGAATGCTACTTATAATAATAAGGTGGCTGTGTTAGTAGGTGACTATATCCTCTCAACAGCGTTATTGCATGTATCGTTTACTGGTAATCAGAGCATTGTTCAAGAGCTTTCTGAGCTAGGCCGCACGCTTGCTGCTGGTGAAATTCTGCAGTTGTCGAATATTCAGAACCAACAGATTTCTGAGGAGGTCTATTATCAAGTCATTCAACAGAAGACTGCAGCTTTGTTCCAGTCATGTGCTGCCATTGGTGCCTTGTCTGCTGGAGCCAGCGAAGAGAATGTCAAGAAAGCTGGTGAATTCGGAAGAAACCTTGGTATCATGTTCCAGATTCGCGACGATATCTTCGATTATTTCGATTCTAAGGAGATAGGCAAACCTACTGGTAACGATATGACGGAAGGTAAGCTGACGCTGCCTGTCATCTATGCGCTGAATACCACATCGTTTGATTCTATGCAGACATTGGCAAAGAAGGTGAAAGCTGGTACGATAAACCCGGATGAAATCGCCGTTCTGGTGGAGTTTACGAAGCAACAGGGTGGTATAGAGTATGCTGAACAGAAGATGGCTGAATTCAGCCAACTCTGCAAGAATTACATAGATGAAAACGTAAAAAATAAGGCTATCAGAGAAGCCCTGACAGCCTATGTAGATTACGTCGTTCAGCGTAACTATTAGAAGAATTTCACTTCCTTACCAGCCAAATCGCTCAAAATGAGGTTTGGCAGACGACTGGTACCCAGACGGAAGTAGTAGTTGGTGAGCCATTTCTCGCCCAGAACTTCCTCGACGATGCTGTAGTACGTGAGGGCATCCTTTACAGAATTAATGCCACCAGCAGGCTTCAAACCTATCATGATACCTGTCTGATCATAGTATTCCTTGATAGCCTGACACATCACGTAGACAGCCTCTGGCGTTGCGCCAACCTTCTCCTTACCCGTAGAGGTTTTGATATAGTCTGCACCAGCGTACATTGAGAGGATAGAGGCCTTCTTGACATTCGACAGATTCAGCAGGTCACCAGTCTCCAGGATAACCTTCATAGGAACGTCACCACAGGCAGCTTTCTGCTCCCAGATCTCGTCGCAAACTGTCTCGTAGTCGCCTGAGAGGAACTCACCAACATGCATCACGATATCTACGTTCTCTGCACCATCCTGAACAGCCAGCTTGGTCTCAGCAACTTTGATTTCAATAAGAGCCTGAGAAGAGGGGAATGCACCACTGACAACAGTAGGAATAACGCCTTCTACTTCCAGTGAATCAGCTACCAGCTGAGCAAAACGTGGATAGGTAACAACAGTAGCTACGTGGGGCAGGTTAGGATATTCTTCTGAGAACTTGTTAACCTTCTCAACCAGCTTCAGCACACTCTCTGCAGAGTCCTGAGTGGTCAGCGTTGTCATACATACAGAACCTAAAAGGAATTTCTTAACTTCCTCTGTGTCGTTCTTGGGAACACGCTCGTCAATGATTTTCTTCACAGCTGCTGCTACAGCGGCTTCGTCAACATTGCAGTTGTACTTGGCTAACGCCTGTTCGTACTTGCTTTTCAATTCTTCCATAATACTAGTTTTTTAGTTAAAATAAGATTAGAGTTTTTCGTTTTGTATATGTCTTTCCTTATCTCTAAGGGTTTTCTTTTCAATGTTCTTTTTCAGCTCTTCTGTCAGGTCTACGCCAGTCTGGTTAGCTAAACAAAGCAGTACCCATAAGACGTCAGCCATCTCGTCGCCCAGGTTATCTTTCTCGCCAGCTTTGAAGCTCTGATCGCCATATTTTCGAGCCATCACACGAGCTAGTTCGCCAACTTCTTCCGTCAGCACAGCCATATTGGTGAGTTCAGAGAAATAACGTACACCATATGTCTTAATCCACTGATCTACAGTATCTTGAGCTTCTTTTATAGTCATTTTACGTATATTATCAATAACCACAAAAAGATGATACTAACAACCATCATAATCAGGTTCTGCTTGTTTTCTTTATTATAGGTCTTCCAGTTGAAAGCCTTAAAGATGACCTGTCCCAGAAAGAGTATTAAACCAACTATGCATATCCAAATAGCCCACGACCAGTGTAGAAATCGATATCCTACACAGCCTATTAGCATGAGGATGACGCCAGTGTGTTCTATATATCTAAGATATTTTTTCATTCTTCTTACTCTTTGTTTTTGGTGTCCATACAGATTGTTACAGGACCATCATTGAGTAGTTCAACCTTCATGTCAGCACCAAATTCTCCAGTACCTACAGGCTTGCCAATTGCTTCGCTAAGCTGCTGACAAAAAGCTTCATAGAGCGGTATAGAGTGTTCGTGGCTACCTGCTCTGAACCATGATGGACGGTTGCCTTTCTTGTAGCTGGCAAAGAGCGTAAATTGGCTTATCACTAGTATTTCTCCTTCCATGTCAAGAATACTACGGTTCATAACAGCATTTTCGTCGTCAAAGACCCTAAGGTTAGCAATCTTCTTGACGAGCCATTCTACGTCTTCTAATGTGTCCTCATCGCAGATTCCTATCAGTACTAGAAATCCTTTTCCTATTGCCGATTTCACAGCACCTTCTATGGTCACGCTGGCCTTGCTGACTCTTTGTATTACTGCTCTCATTCTGCAAAGATAGAAAATAATTCTGATACAACCAAGAAAATCATGTATGAAAATAGTCATAAACTATTTTTGCCTTAGCCTGACCTATTATTGTGGTTAGTTCAGCGAGTTGTGACTCACGTATTTTCTTGACTGATTTAAGGGCTTTCAGAATCTCGTCACGCGTCTTTGGACCTATTCCCTTAATATCATCCAGCTCTGAGTGTAACGCATGTTTAGAACGCTGTTCTCGGTGGAATGTGATAGCAAAACGATGCACTTCATCCTGTAGCTGTGTTAACACTCTAAATAGCTCTGAGGTGTCTTTCATTCCTATCACACGAGGTGGGAAACCATAGAGCAGTTCGTTGGTTCTGTGCTTGTCATTCTTGGCCAATCCAGCAATAGGAATATCCAGGTTTAGCTCGTCTTGAATGACTTGTCTAATGACCTCCATTTGTCCTTTACCACCATCTGCAACAATGAGATCGGGTAGGGGTTCACCTTCGTCTATGATGCGACGATAACGTCTGCCTACAACCTCTTTCATGGAGGCATAATCGTCAGGTCCAACAACAGTTTTGATGTTGTATTTTCGATAATCAGCCTTCGAAGGTTTCATCTTTTTAAAGACGACGCAAGCAGCTACAGCGTCTGATCCAGATATGTTGGAGTTGTCGAAACACTCTATCTGATAGGGCATCTTAGGGAGATGTAAGAGGTCCTGCAGTTCTTTCATTAGACGCACTTGTTTCTGTTCAGGATTAAGCTTTTCTGCCTGCTTCAACCGATCAAACTTATACTGTTTACCATTCATCAAAGAGAGGTCTAACAGGGTCTTTTTATCCCCTCTCTGTGGTACTGTAATCGTTACTCCTTCAAGGTCGATATCTACTTCTTCAGGCAGTATAATTTCTTTTGCATGACTCTTAAATCGTTCACGCATCTCGACAATAGCTAACTGCAGTAATTCAGCATCATTTTCTTCCAGTTTTTTCTTGTATTCGAAGGTAAAACTTTGGTTAATCTGACCATTAGAGACATGAATAAAGTTGATGAATGCAATCTTCTCATCATTGGTGATACTGAGTACATCAACATTATCAATAGTATGGCTAACAACCTCGCTTTTTGCAACAAATTGTTCTATAAGCAGCAAGCGTCGTTTCACCTCTTCAGCTTCCTCAAAACGTAATTCTTCCGCTAAACGGAGCATTTCTTCCCGTATCTGGCGCAATACTTCTCGTGTGTTTCCTTTCAGTATTTCGCGTGCTTGTTCAATGTTTCTTAGATAGTCCTTGTAGGATTGTTTGAGAATACACGGACCACCACAGTTTTTGATGTGATATTCCAGACAAACTTGGTACTTTCCCTGTTGAATTCCTTCCTCTGTAAGAGGTTGTCTACAGGTTCTTGGATGATAGAGTTTCTTAATGAGATCTAGTACTGCATTCATTGCTCCAACGTGTGAATAGGGTCCATAATAGGTGCCCCATTTCTTATTGATGGTTCGAGTGCTAAAAATACGTGGAAGAAACTCTTTGGTAATGCAAATGCTGGGGTAGGTTTTTCCGTCTTTTAATAGTACATTATATCGAGGATTGTACTTCTTAATTAGTGCATTTTCCAGTAATAATGCATCCTCTTCAGTATTGACAATAGTATAGCTGATATCATGAATTTTGGATACCAGAACCTTTGTTTTAAAACGGTCAACTTCTGTATGGAAGTAGGATGAGACACGGCTCTTCAGGTTCTTTGCCTTACCCACATAGATAATGTTACCATCAGCATCGTAATACTGATAGCTACCAGGCTTCTCGGGTAGGGTAGAGACTATACGTTTAAGCTTTTCTAGTCGTACCTCATTCTCTTCCTTTGTCATCTACTTTGTTTCACGTGAAACATTAAACAGTTAACAATGTTGTTACTTCCACATCATCGAAGACATCTCTTCCATGTAATCCTTCGTCTGTGATTTCAATAATGAAGTTCACCATAATCGCTTTAGGGTTGAATTTCTTCACCAAGTTACACGCAGCTCGCATTGTTCCGCCTGTTGCTAGTAAATCATCATGTAGCAATACTACATCCTTGTCGTTGATAGCGTCTTCATGAATCTCAATAGTGTCTGTTCCGTATTCTTTTGCGTAGCTTTCCTGAACAGTTGCTGCGGGAAGTTTTCCTGGTTTACGTGCAAGTACAACTCCTGCACCTAATTTAACAGCTAATGCAGATGCCATTACAAAACCTCGGCTTTCAATTCCGACAATCTTGGTGATACCTTTGTTTTTGTAAATCTCATAAAGCTCGTCTACCATGATTTGCAGACATGCAGGATTTTTGAATAGGGTAGTAACGTCACGAAAGTTGATTCCTTTCTGGGGAAAATCAGGAATACAACGCAGGTTTGCCATCAAAGTCTTGTTGTTCATAATCTTTGGTTTTAGCGTGATTTATTATATGTTTATTATGTAATTGTTTCACGTGAAACTTATCTGCCCATTAACACAAGCATCGCATTGATATCGCTGGGTGATACCCCCGGTATTCTACTTGCTTGTGCAAGTGTATCCGGTTGAATTCGTTCTAATTTCTGTCTTGCCTCTGTTGATACAGCAGTAAGATTAGGGTAGTCGAATTTGCCTTTGATTTTAATATTTTCCAAACGGTGCATTTTTTCTGCTACCATTCGCTCGCGTTCGATGTAGCCTTTGTATTTGATATGTATTTCGGCTGCTTCTGCTATTTCTTCTTGACGATTGGGCAATTGCTCTATCTTTTCCTTGAGCTCAGGAACAATGGCATACAATTTTTCAAAGTTCAATTCAGGACGAGCCACGAGGTCTTCCAACTTACAACCATAGACGAGTGGGGTAGAACCGATAGCTTCTAATGCACCATTAACGATTTTCGGTTTTATCGCGTAGGTCCGACAGAACTCTTCGATTTCTTCGATAGCATGTTTCTTTTGTAGCCACCAGTCGTAACGATCTCTTTTGGCGATACCCAGTTCGTATGCTTTCTCCGTCAAACGAGCATCCGCATCATCCTGACGTAACAGAATGCGATACTCCGCTCTGGAAGTAAACATGCGGTAGGGCTCATCTACACCTTTTGTTACGAGATCATCAATAAGGACACCGATATATGCTTCGTCCCTTTTTAGTTCAAAGGTGCAGTTTATTGCTACTGAATCGCAACCTACAGAACCGGCCATGAGGGCTGCATTGATGCCTGCCAATGTTCCTTGTCCACCAGCTTCTTCATATCCTGTAGTACCATTCACTTGTCCTGCAAAGAACAAGCCATCAATGACCTTTGATTCTAATGAGTGTTTCAATTGTGTAGGATCAAAGAAGTCGTACTCGATGGCGTAGCCTGGGCGATAAACCTTCAGGTCGCGTAAAGCAGGAATGTGCTTAAGTGCAGCAATCTGCACATCCATAGGCAGACTCGACGAGAAGCCATTCAGATACATCTCATTAGTATCTTCACCTTCTGGCTCTAAGAACAGCAGGTGCTGTGGCCTGTCTGGGAAAGTGACGAGCTTGGTCTCAATAGATGGACAGTAACGAGGACCTATCGACTGAATCTGTCCGTTATATAGTGGTGAATCTGCCAGTCCGCTACGCAAAGTCTCATGAACCTGTTCATTCGTGTAGCATACCCAACAAGGCAACTGTTGTAAGGGTCGTTGCTTACCCATATACGAGAACTGATAATAGCCGTTTTCGCCATCTTGGCGCTCCATATCTTCAAAATGAATGCTGCGCTTATCGATACGAACAGGTGTACCAGTCTTCATGCGAGCTGAACGGATACCGTGACGCGTAATGCTTTCGGTGAAGTGGGGGACAGCTGGCTCAGCAATGCGTCCGCCAGGTACCATTTTTCGTCCGATGTGCATCAATCCATTCAGGAAGGTACCAGCAGTAATGATAACAGCTTTTGCGTGTATTTCTGCTCCCCAAATGGTCTTGACACCGATGACTTGTTTTCTGACGACGGAATCGTCAAGCATGGTTTCTACTAGCAGTTCATCGGCTTGGTCTTGCCAGATGTCGAGATTGGGAGTTGCATCCAACACGGAGCGCCACTTCCAGATAAACTTTCCTCTGTCACACTGGGCACGAGGACTCCAGACGGCAGGACCCTTCGAACGATTGAGCATACGGAACTGGATAGCAGTAGCATCTGTTACGAGTGCCATCTGCCCACCAAGTGCATCTATCTCACGGACAATTTGTCCTTTGGCAATACCACCAATAGCAGGATTACACGACATCTGTGCAATCTTGTTCATATCCATTGTTACCAGTAAGGTCTTAGCACCCATATTAGCGGCTGCTGTTGCTGCCTCACAGCCAGCATGACCACCACCGATAACTATTACGTCGTATTTCAGTATCATGTCAAAATGCATCTTTTATATGGTCTATGGCAGGACTATCGTTCATCGTTCCTACCACAGTAATAATGTCAAAGCGGATATCATGATTTATGTGCCGGTATTTAATATAGTGGTTAGCTGCTTGTTGCAGGTGACGTATCTTCTGGTAGTCTACTGCTATTTCAGGGTCAGTAAACATACAGTTGCTGCGAGTCTTTACTTCCACAAAAACTACCGTATCGCCATCCAGTGCAATGATGTCCAGGTCACGATGGCCAGACTTCCAGTCACGTTCCATGATGGTGTATCCTTGGCGTTCTAGATACGTAGCAGCAACGTCTTCACCCCACTTTCCTAACTCGTTATGTGATGCCATAGAATGGTGTTTATCATTATTTGGTTGCAAAGTTACTAATAAACGAGGGAAAAGCCAAATTTATTTGAGCTTTTCCGAGTGATAGTAACTTCGGTATAGCCAGAGTTACTAATAAAATTTTGTACAAATTGCATATTTTCTAATGAAAACGTTTGCGAAATTCATAATTTTGTCGTAATTTTGTAGCCCCAACGTGCCCGCACGTACCTTATATCGAATATTCATTATTAATTTTAATTCAATATTTTATGTGGTTATTTAATTCATCAATCGGTAGAAAGGTTGTAATGTCCGTAACGGGTATTGCGCTGATTCTGTTCCTGACATTCCACTGTTGCATGAATGTCGCAGCGCTGTTCTCTGCTAAGGCTTACAACATGATTTGCGAATTGCTGGGTGCCAACTGGTATGCTGTTGTAGCAACACTTGGTCTAGCAGCCCTGGCTGTGATTCACATCGTCTATGCATTCATCTTGACTGCACAGAACCGTACCGCTCGTGGTAACAGTCGTTACGATGTAGCAACTACGGTAAATGCTGGCAAGGTGGAGTGGGCATCTAAGAACATGCTCGTGCTGGGACTGATTATCTGTCTTGGTCTGTTGTTGCACCTGTTCAATTTCTGGTACAACATGATGTTCGCTGAACTTTTCCATGTAGCTGATCCTCTTGGCAATCCTGCTGATGGTTTCGGATACATCGTGCTGACCTTCTCTTGCCCCGTTTATGTAGTGCTCTACATCATCTGGCTGGCTGCTATTTGGTTCCACCTGACTCATGGCTTCTGGAGTGCTATGCAGACCCTTGGTTGGAGTGGTAAGACGTGGCTCTGCCGTTGGAAGGTTATTGGTGGCATCTATGTCACACTGCTCATGCTGGGCTTCCTCGTAGTAGTACTGGCTTTTGCTTTTGGCTGTGCCCCTTCACTCTGTGATTCTTGCAATGGCGCTATGGACTGTTGCAAAGAGGCTGCCGCTGCAGCTTGCTGTCAGTAATTATGAATTAAGAATTAAGCATTAAAAAATTATGGCAAAAGTAATTGATTCTAAGATTCCCGCAGGTCCAGTGCCTGAGAAATGGAAGGAATATAAGGCTCACCAGCGCTTGGTTAACCCCAAGAACAAGCTGAAGCTCGACGTTATCGTTGTAGGTACTGGTCTGGCTGGTGCTTCTGCAGCTGCTTCACTCGGCGAGATGGGCTTCAATGTGATAAACCTGTGCATTCAGGACTCTCCTCGTCGTGCTCACTCTATTGCTGCTCAGGGTGGTATCAATGCCGCTAAGTGCTACCAGAACGATGGTGACTCTATTTACCGTCTGTTCTACGATACCGTAAAGGGTGGTGACTATCGTGCTCGCGAGGCTAACGTTTATCGTCTGGCTGAGGTTTCTAACAATATTATCGACCAGTGCGTAGCTCAGGGTGTTCCCTTCGCTCGTGAGTATGGTGGCATGCTGGCTAACCGTTCTTTCGGTGGTGCTCAGGTAAGCCGTACATTCTATGCTAAGGGTCAGACCGGTCAGCAGCTGCTGCTGGGTGCTTACTCTTCACTGAGCTGTCAGGTAAACGCTGGTAAGGTAAAGCTCTATACCCGTTACGAAATGGAGGATGTAGTCATCGTTGATGGCCGTGCTCGCGGTATCATCGCCAAGAACCTCGTAACAGGTAAGCTGGAGCGCTTCTCTGCTAACGCAGTTGTTATCGCTACTGGTGGTTATGGTAACACTTACTTCCTCTCTACCAACGCTATGGGATGTAACTGTACCGCTGCTGTTCAGTGCTATCGCAAGGGTGCCTACTTTGCTAACCCTTCTTACGTTCAGATTCACCCCACCTGTATCCCCGTTCATGGCGACAAGCAGTCTAAGCTGACGCTGATGTCTGAGTCACTGCGTAACGACGGTCGTATCTGGGTTCCCAAGAAGATTGAGGATGCTAAGGCTCTGCAGGCTGGTACCAAGCAGGGTTGGGAGATTCCTGAGGAGGATCGCGACTACTATCTGGAGCGCCGCTATCCAGCCTTCGGTAACCTCGTTCCCCGTGACGTGGCTTCTCGTGCTGCTAAGGAGCGTTGCGACAAGGGCTTCGGCGTTAACAACACCGGTCTGGCTGTGTTCCTCGACTTCTCTGAGTCCATCAACCGTTTGGGTCTCGACGTCATCATGCAGCGTTATGGCAACCTCTTCGAGATGTATGAGGAGATTACCGACGTATTCCCTGGCGATGTAGCCAACGAGATCAATGGCGTGAAGTACTACAAGCCCATGATGATCTATCCTGCTATCCACTACACGATGGGTGGTATTTGGGTTGACTACGAGCTGCAGACCTCTATCCCTGGCCTGTTTGCTATCGGTGAGTGTAACTTCTCTGACCATGGTGCTAACCGTCTGGGTGCTTCTGCGCTGATGCAGGGTCTTGCCGATGGTTACTTCGTGCTGCCTTACACCATCCAGAACTATCTGGCCGACCAGGCTGTATGGCCAAAGGTTTCTACCGATCTGCCTGAGTTCGCTGAGGCTGAGAAGGCCGTTGACGCTGAGCTCACACGTCTGCTGAACATCAAGGGTAAGCGTTCTGTAGACTCTATCCACAAGGAGCTCGGCCACATCATGTGGGAGTATGTTGGTATGGGTCGCACCGCTGAGGGCCTGAAGACAGGTCTGAAGAAGATGCATGAGCTGGAGAAGGAGTTCGACGAGAACCTCTTCGTTCCTGGAACCAAGGAAGGTCTGAACATCGAGCTTGATAAGGCTATCCACCTGCGCGACTTCTTCACCATGGGTCAGCTCGTAGCTTTCGACGCTCTCTCTCGTAACGAGTCTTGCGGTGGTCACTTCCGTGAGGAGTACCAGACCGAGGAAGGCGAGGCTAAGCGCGACGACGAGAACTACTTCTATGTAGGCTGCTGGGAGTACAAAGGCAAGGGCAATGAGCCCGAGCTCATCAAGGAGCCGCTGGAGTACGAGGCTATCAAGGTACAGACACGTAACTATAAGAATTAATTAGGTATGGCAAAGAATATTTCATTTACAATAAAGTTCTGGCGCCAGAACGGCCCCAAGGACCAGGGACACTTCGATACCCACGAGATGAAGGACATCCCCGATGATACCTCCTTCCTCGAGATGCTCGACATCCTGAACGAGGAGCTCATCAACGAAGGCAAGGAGCCTTTCGTATTCGACCACGACTGCCGCGAGGGTATCTGCGGTATGTGCTCACTGTATATCAATGGTACGCCTCATGGCAAGACAGAGCGTGGTGCTACCACCTGTCAGCTTTATATGCGCCGCTTCAACGATGGTGACGTCATCACCGTCGAGCCTTGGCGCTCAGCAGCCTTCCCCGTTATCAAGGACTGTATGGTTGACCGCAACGCCTTCGATAAGATTATCCAGGCTGGCGGCTACACCACCATCCGTACCGGTCAGGCTCAGGATGCCAACGCTATCCTGATTCCTAAGGAGGATGCTGACGAGGCTATGGACTGCGCTTCATGCATCGGCTGTGGCGCTTGCGTAGCAGCTTGTAAGAACGGCTCTGCCATGCTGTTCGTATCGTCTAAGGTATCTCAGCTCGCCCTGCTTCCTCAGGGCCGTGTAGAGGCCGCCAGACGCGTTAAGAACATGGTTGCCAAGATGGACGAGCTCGGCTTCGGTAACTGCACCAACACTCGCGCCTGCGAGGCTGTCTGCCCGAAGAACGAGACCATCGCCAACATCGCTCGCCTGAACCGTGAGATGATTAAGGCTAAACTCGCTGACTAAGGTTGTCTTAGTCAAGACTTATAAGAGCGCCGCAGAGAAAAACTGCGGTGCTTTTTTTGTTTGTTTCCCCAGAAATGCGTATCTTTGCGACATCATATAAACGATAACGACTATGAACATCGGAGACAAGGCGCCTGAGATACTGGGCAAGGACGAGCAGGGACGGGATATCCGTCTGAGTGATTATAAAGGTCGTAAGTTGGTGCTGTACTTCTACCCGAAGGATAATACCAGCGGGTGTACGGCTGAAGCTTGCAGTTTGAGAGACCACTATACAGAACTGCAAGGTGCAGGCTACGAGGTGGTGGGTGTTAGCAAGGACTCTGCAGCCTCGCACGTCAAGTTCAAGGAGAAGCATGAGTTGCCTTTCCCCTTGATTGCTGACGTTGACAAGACGCTGTTACAGGCGATGGGTGCTTGGGGTGAGAAGGTGATGTACGGTAAGAAGACCGAGGGCACCATCCGCACCACCTTTATTATTAATGAGGAGGGCATCATCGAGCAGATATTTGCTGGTAAGCAGGTGAAGACCAAGGAACACGCTGAGCAGATACTGCAAAAGTAGTTTCTTTCCCATATTCAACACAAAGGCTAACATAAGAAAAAAGCATTTGAATAGATATCTATATCATCTGGTGGCATTCGTGGTGATTGCCATTTGGGGCTCCACGTTTGTGTTCACCAAGCTGTTGCTGCTTGGTGGGCTGACGGCAGCGCAGATTTTCATTTTGCGCTTCATCATTGCCTATGCGCTGCTGTTAGGCTACTGTCTGGTCAGGGGTATCCGTTGGATGGCAGATTCCTGGCGTGACGAACTGCTGATGGCTGCATTGGGCGTGACGGGCGGTTCGCTCTATTTCCTGACGGAGAACTCTTCCATGAACTACACCACGACTACCAACACCAGCATCATTGTCAGCCTGTGTCCGCTCTTTGCCTCGGCCATCATAGGGCTTTTCTATAAGACCGAACGGCTGAGTCGCCTGCAGACCTTCGGCACGCTGATGGCAGCAGCAGGTGTCATCGTGGTGGTTATGAACGGCCACTTCGTGCTCCACCTCTCTCCGCGAGGCGATTTGCTGGCCTTTGCAGCCTGCCTCTGTTGGGCCATCTACAGTCTGCTGATGATTCCTGCCAATGCACGCTACGATACGGTGTTTGTCACCCGTAAAGTGTTCTTCTACGGACTGCTTTCAATGATACCTTACTATATCATATATCCCGAGCTGAACCTTCATCTGGTTCTTCAGCAGCCCCAACTGTTGTGGAACCTGCTGTTCTTAGGGTGTGTAGCCTCCATGCTGTGCTTCTTGACGTGGAACTGGGTATTAAAGAAGTTAGGAGCTGTCGTAGCCACCAACTATGTGTATCTGAATCCTGTAACCACCATTATCTTTGCCTGGTCTCTGCTGGGCGAGCCAATCACGTTATGGTTCCTCCTTGGCACCATCCTCGTTCTCTTAGGCATGTTCTTGGCAGATAGAAAAAAGAAAAAAATATGAGTAATTTGTGTAGTTTTTCGTAACCGTACTGCGTCTAATGGGTGATATGATTCAAAAAACAGACAAGAAATGACGACATTAGAAAGACAGTTCGCACGGTATGGGACGATGAACAGGAGAAGTGGTATTTCTCAATTGTAGATTACTGAGCAACTTTTCAGATTGATTCAGTCTATCCCGTCCCCCAAGGCAGAGCCTTTCAAGGATTTGGAAGTTTCAAGATAATATTGTATCTTCGCACCACATAATAAGACATGAAACAGGTACCAGGTACCTGTTTCAATTATCCAAAATGGATTATCCAAATCGGATAAAACTTTCGAAAGTGCTCAGAAATACAGCTACGGAAACAGCTAAGCCAGCTCTGAGACAGCTGTAGCCAGTCACGGGTACAGCTAAGCCGTGACTAGGATAAGCTAAGCCAGCTATGGGAACAGCTGTCTTGTGTTCGTGTTAGCTGTATTGTGACGCTGTGCCCCTGATTCTTCTTGTACATTTTCAAAATAGACCTAACAACCTAACATGGAGGTTGTAAGGTACTGATATACAAGTATTTGTGGGTGCGCTTAATTTTTTAGACCTAACCTCAGACCTAACATGATCCCTACCATTGTACCTAACGTAGTTCTTTTTCCCGATTGGCTTGAATCTGAAACGGATACAATACTTTTGTTATGTTAGGTCTGATGTTAGGTCTGATGTTAGGTCTGTCTATAATCTTAAGACTTTTAAAACGCTCAAAACCAAATATTTACGCAGATTTATGTTAGGTTGTTAGGTCTTTTCGAAAATGAGTCTAATGCAGATATTTCTTGATGGCCTTCATCAGCTTTGCTGAGGGCTCGGCATTGCCTTTGAAGGGTAGCAGATGCCAGCGGACAGTCCAGCTGAGTTGTTCGTGGGGCTTGAGGGTGGTGTAGGCACCCTGGCACTCCAGTTCGATGATAATCAACGGAATGAGGAATCCAAGAAACTGGCTGAACACATAGTTGAACGTCACAAATACGCGCACCCACATTTCTGGGAGCACGTTTCCAGTCAGTACCCCCAGAATGATGGCGATGATGATGCGAGGTAACAGTCCTATTTTCTTCATCGTATTATTTGCATTCACCCTCACCATAGACGTAGCACTGAGAGTGTGCTGTGTAGTCGAAGACCTCTTCAGGGCGGAAGAAGCGACGTACCTCGATGGCAGCATTCTCTACAGAGTCGGAGGCATGGACGATATTCTGTTGGTTGCTCATAGAGTAGTCACCACGGATGGTACCTGGAGCAGCCTCACGGCCATTAGTAGGTCCAGCCATCTGACGAACCACCTTGACAGCCTCTACACCAGTCGGCGCCATAGCAATGACGGGCGATGCCTGCATAGAAGCCTGCAAGCCGGGGAAGAAGGGTTTGTCGACCAGGTGTGCATAGTGCTCGCGAAGAATCTCATCACTGAGCTGCATCATCTTCATTCCTGAGATGCGCAGTCCACGACGCTCAAAACGGTTAATGACCTCTCCAATCAGCTGTCTCTGTACACAGCCGGGCTTCAATAATACTAATGTTGTTTCCATAATAGATAGTTTTAGATAAACATTGTGCAAAAATACGAAATAATTCCGAGACATACAAAGAAAAGGACAAAGAAAAACAACAAGCCTCCGAACGATACAAAATATTTAAAAAAAATATTGACAATTTTGTTGGTAAAGTGAAAAAAGATGTGTACTTTTGCAGTAGACTTACTGAAAGATGGGAAAAATAGATTAATTAACATGTACGACCAACAGCTTGTATTTTCAAATTCTCTTTACTTAATGGTATATGGAGGGTCAATGATCTTTGCGCTCATTGCCTGCGTCTATATGTTGTTCCGTCGTAGCAATGCAATTGCGCCCGAGGTCACGCCTCCTCTGCGGCTGCGTCGCCGGGTTGCTGCTTTTTTTGCGATTATGGTGATAAGCCATTTGTGGTGGTACGTGTTAGTCAAGTACAACTTCTTTGGCGACCTTTTAAGTATCATCGTGGCTGCGGGGCTCGACTGCGGTATGCTGCTCGCCATGTTGCAAGACCATCGTCGCCCGCTTTGGCCCTTCATCTTGGCTTCGTTGCCTATTGTAGTCCTTTTTGCAATGATGATTGATAGTCATGACGTGGGGTTGTTGTCTTGGGTGCGAGGCTATTTCATGTTGATGACCATTGTTATTATCATATATATGATCTTTGCGGTTAGGCAGTATAGCCTATGGCTTCGCCATAATTATGCCGATTTGGAGCATAAGGAGGTCTGGCAGAGTTTTCTGATACTGGCTTTCTGTCTGCTAGTCCTTAGTTTTTACATATACTCCAGTAGCGGCATGACTTACGAGTATGTTCTACAAACGTTCGATTATCTGTTAGTCGTTATCCTGTTGTGGCGAGTGGAGACGTTGCAGACGTTGGAAAACAATGACGACACAGATGACATTATTATTCCTGCAAATATCGGATTGTTGCTGGAGCACCATTGTGAGGCTGGACAACTCTACTTGCGACAAGACATCACGCTCAGCGAGCTTAGCAAGGCCATCGGTACCAACCGCTATTATCTCAGCCAGCATTTTAAGCGACAGAAAACGACCTACAATGCCTATATCAATGGTCTGCGCATCCAGCACTTTGTGCGTCTTTATCAAGAAGCGGTCGCTACAGATAGACCTTTCACTGCCCTGCAACTGGCTCAGGCGAGCGGTTTCAGGAGCTATAGCACTTTTGCTGTAGCCTTCAAGCAGCGTATGGGTCAGACGGTCATGATGTGGATGCATAACGCAGAAAAGTAAGCCCAACAACCAGTGGCGAAAGATTGTTTTTTGTCTTGCAACTCTCAGAATATGCAAAAATAGTCTCAGAATATGCAAAATCTGAGGTTAGAAGCATTTTGAAGGTTGCGTATTCCTGATTTTTAGTTAACTTTGTATCACTTATTCTGTTTTCGATTCTGGAGACAGGCACGAGACTTAATGGCTGAATATAGACGAAATTATTTACAGGAATGAAGAAGATAGTTTTTATAGCCACCATGTTGTTGGCCAGTGTAACTCTTATTGCTCATCAGAAACCTGCTGACGAGAAGCGGCGGCAACCCCCGACGCAAGAGCAGGCTATGGTTCAGCGCCTATATGAGGTGCAGGCCAGTGGCAGTGATTCAGACTTCTACGAAGCTCACAAGGCTTTCATGAACTATCTGGAGGAGCACAAGAACTGGGATAAATACTATCGCACGTGGATGAGTCGTGTTATCTATGATGTGAACCATAAATATTTCCATCGCGCCTTCCAAGAGATCAACTACATTACAGACGATATCGAGGAGCGCCACCAAGAGCGCTACCTCTATATTGCCAACATGGGACTGGGTTTTTTCTATAATGGTCGTAACCAGCCTGAGTTGGGCGAGAAGTTTTTCCGACGTGCCTTGCAGGGCATCGATGCTGAGAATGACCCTGTGTCGGTATTCAATTGTTACCTCTCTTTAGCACAGTCGCTCAGTTTCATCCGTCCCGCTGAGGCGATGGCGTGTCTCGACAGCCTGCCCCAGAAGATGCTCGAGAACCCGATGTACGACAGTGGTGTGCTTGGCTATCGTTGTATCATCGCCAATAAAATGGGCGACTATGAGGCCTTTGAGCGTTATTTTATGAAGTATGACAGCATCCGCCACCATCTGCCCGACCAGTTCAATGCTACCAATCTCCAGCAAGTAATGGTCTGTCATAGTCTCATACGCAAGGACTATCAGGCAGCCCTTGCCTGGTGCGACTCTATCGATGTGCCCTTGACGGCCACAGAGTTGCGTATCAGCGTCTATGAGCAAATGGGCGATTGGAAACAGGCCTTTCGTGCTTCGGAACTGAAGGATAGTTTTCTGCTCGTTGCCGAGCGAGAAGCGTTGGAGTTGCATACGGCAGATATGGCACGTGACATCGACCTGCTTCAGGCTGAGCAGGAAAAGGCTCACATACGACACATACAATTGGTGGTAGTAGGACTGATGGCATTGGCTATCATTGGTTTGCTCATTGGCATGCTCGTGTATCGCCACAACAAGAACCTCCGATTGCAGGAACAATTCATTCAGTTGCAGGAGGCTCGCAGACGCACTGAGGCTGGACAGGCCATCCGTCGTGCTTTTGTCAGTACGATACAGGAGAAGTTGATGTCACCTATTAACATGCTGATAGGCTATGCCCATATCTTTAACGATCCTGATTTTGTTCTGAAACCTGAAGAACGTCCCAAACGCTATAAAGACATCCTTCATGCTGCCCGTGCCATAGAGTCGCTGATGGACCCTATGCTCGAATCCTATGCCAGAGGAACGGTTGGCATTTCTGACGAGGAGAAACAGGTGTGTATGGATGCCCTTCGCTCCCCACTGCTCACCCTGATTAATACGTCGGAGGTGATTATCGATGGGAACGGACAGATTCCACACGAGGAATATATGCAGTTGCGAGCCAGCGTTTGTCGGGATGCCTACCGTGTAGCCACCTCTACGCATCAACTCATCCTATTCAGCATATATAATGACGAGATACCCTCACCTAAGCCAGACAGAATAGGGCTCAACGAACTGGTACGTTCCATCCTGAACAGCTACGACCTGCACCCCTCGGTTATAGAAAAGCAGCGCGTGCTTGTCACAGAGTTCAAGACAGAGGTAGCTGACGACGTGATGGTCGATACCAACCCCTTGTTGCAGGAACTCCTGAACAGCCTGCTCGACAATGCTGACAAGTATGCTACTGGTGGTACAGTACTGATGAGTTGTCATGCCAATGCAGATGGTACTTACGCCATATCAGTCAGCAATGAAGGTCCGGTTATTCCTGCCGCAGATGTAGAGCGCATCTTCGATCCCTTCGTCCGTCTCTCCCCTGATGAGCATAGCCTGGGCATTGGTCTGCCTCTGGCCCGTCGTCTTGCCATCTCTATGGGTTATAACCTCTTCCTCGATCAGACGTTTACCAAGGGAGTCCGTTTTGTGGTGTCGGGCATTTGATCCCGTCGGCAAAACAGGCTATCCCAGTGATGGGATAGCCGTATCGGCGGAAAAGTGGTAGGGCTTTTCGAAAAGTGGTACGACTTTTCAGAAAGTGGTACCACTTTTTTGTGTATCAGCTGTTCCCACATGCGGGAACGGCTAACTCGTCACAGGGATAGGCTGATACGGAAAAAAGAATGGCTGATACGGAGAAAAGAACGGCTGATACAGAGGCTGGTAGGGCTGTCTCGCGCCCGTGCGCCTGCGCCTGCGCCGCGCGAGAGGTTTTTCAAAAAATATCTTTCACCTTCACCAGCATGGCTGAGAATGCCGCGTACAAAGGCTTTCCGGCCAACTACGCCCCTCAGTTTACTTTCATCTAACCTTCACCCATCCTTTACCCAGTTGTAAGCGTATCCAACGCGGTGAAGGTTCGGTGAAGGATATTTTTTGAATTTTAAAAAAGTCGGTAAAGATGGTGTGGTTCTATGATGGTCAGTGGCTGAGCTTGTTGACGTATTTCACAGGCTCAGCCTCCTGTTTCAGGGCATCGGCAAATTGTTGAGGCTTGATGGTACCACCCATGTTCTGACTTCATTATTCTCAACAAATTTGTCTCAAAGTTACGAAAATTTACTTCTTTTTCTTAAATGTTGAGCCCCATATTGCTACCACTATGAAGGCTACTGCGTGATAGAGTAATTGCTTTTGTGTTGCCATTTTCGCCTGCAAAGGTACTACTTTTTTTGCAACTCTGGGTTTTAGTTGCAAAAAAAGTAGTACCTTTGTGGCCGCAAACAAGACGAAACGATGACTTATTTAGGTGAACTGATTTCAATTGGAGTAGCGTTTTCATGGACAGCCACAGCCTTGCTGAGTGAGTTTGGCTCGAAGCGACTGGGTAATCTTACGCTGAACGTGTTGCGTATGGCAATGGCATTGGTGTTTTCGCTGGTGCTCTTTGGTGTTGTTACGGGTAATATCCTGCCACCAGGAGCTTCTGCTGAAGCTGCAGGCTGGATGTTGCTGTCAGGACTGGTGGGCTACGTCATTGGCGACTTCTGCCTCTTTCAGTGCTATATCATCATTGGTTCGCGATATGGACAACTCTTCATGACGCTGGCACCGCTCTCTGCAGCCTTGATGGCGTGGGTCACGCTGGGCCAGCAGATGACGATGATGAGTATTGTGGCGATGCTGGTGACGCTGTTTGGTATTGGCATCTCTGTGCTTGGCCGAGGCGAGCATCATAAAGTGTCGCTGAAACTGCCCTTGAACGGCGTGCTCTATGCTATTGGTGCAGCAGTCTGTCAGGGCGTGGGCTTGGTGCTGAGCAAGATAGGTATGGACCATTACGAGGTAACAGCGAATATGCCCGATTGGCTCATTCCCTTCAGTGCCAACTTCTACCGCTGTGTGGCTGGCATCATTGGCTTTACCTTATTGCTTTATTTCCGCAACGGTTTGGAGCCATTGCGTGAGGCAATGCACGACAGGAAAGGCTTGACGGTAGCAACGGCTACCACTATTTTTGGTCCCTTCGTGGGCGTTGGCTTTTCGCTGATGGCTGTGCAATACACCGCTGCTGGCATTGCCTCCACACTAATGGCAATGACGCCCATCATTATACTCCTGCCGTCCTACTGGCTGTTCCACGAGAAAATAACGTGGCGCGCCGTATTTGGTGCAGTCATATCAGTGATGGGCGTCAGTCTGTTCTTTTTAGGTGAGTAGCCTGCTACTTGACCTCTCCTCCGCCATAGACGTAACACTGCGAATGGGCGGTGTAGTCGAAGACTTCCTCTGGACGGAAGAATCGACGCACCTCGATGGCAGCATTCTCTACTGAGTCAGAGGCGTGGACGATGTTCTGCTGGTTGCTCATAGAGTAGTCGCCACGAATAGTGCCAGGAGCAGCCTCGCGACCATTGGTAGGGCCAGCCATCTGGCGTACCACCTTCACAGCCTCGACACCTGTCAGAGCCAGTGCGATGACGGGCGAAGCCTGCATAGAAGCCTGCAAGCCTGGGAAGAAGGGTTTGTCAACGAGGTGTGCATAGTGCTCGCGCAGAATCTCGTCAGAGAGTTGCATCATCTTCATGCCTGAGATGCGCAGTCCGCGACGCTCAAAACGGTTCACCACTTCTCCAATCAGCTGTCTCTGTACGCAGCCGGGCTTCAATAATACTAAAGTTGTCTCCATAGTTTGTTAGGTTTGATAGAAATATGTCTTAATGATAGATAGTTATTTCTCAATCATGCGATATTTGCCACTCAGGTGCATGAAGGCAAAGAGGCGCAGTAAGCCATCATAGTAAGCATCAAAGTAGCCATCTTCAAAGGGTTCGTGACGTGCCTTCCACAAGGCATCGACAAACTCCTTCTTCTTTGCGTGCTGACACAGGATAGACGCTGCTGCCACCGTGCTGACAAGACCAATGCTGTGGCGCAGCTTGCGGAAGCCGCCAGCCTGCAGAATCTCGTCACCCTCAGGCAACGTGCCATCTACACGATACTGGTCAACAAACGTGTCAACGCCCTGGCTATAGAAGAAGTCTTGAATCTTCTCACCATACTGACGTTGCCAGTCGGCATCCTTGCCACTCCATTCGTAGTCGAGCGTTATATTCATGGGCACGCGCCACGAGTCATAGCGGAAGCAGGAACCGCCATTGCGGCGACCACCCCAGCCAGCCATCAGCGTGCCGTCGTAGTTACACATATCCGGATTCAAGCCCGTCTTCTCGTTGGTGCACTTATGCAGGAATGCACGGCTCTTCTCCGCACAGTCCAGCCAGTAGTCCTTTCGTCCGTCGTCAGCATACTTCGCCCACACCTCATAGAAGGCGGGAATGTGATAGCTGGGGTCGGTGAAGCGCTGTCCGAAACCGTCAGGTGTGAAAGTAATCAGGCGCGTCTCAGGGTCGATGAGGAACATCTTCTGTGGCCCCTGTTGCTGAGGACCAAAACCTCCGAAACCACCCTGTCGTGGAGCAGGTGTGTATTCCTTGGGCTGTATGCAGTTCAGGATATGCTGTGCCTCTGCCTTGTAGTTGATGCCCGTCTGGTCGCCCCAACGGTTAGAGGCAAACAGCAGCGCTGTCACGAAATACAGCTCACCATCGCTGGCAGCACCCTCAGCATTGCGTGTTCCGTCTGTCTTACAGCTCCAGGCAAAGTAACCCTCACGCGGTCCATCCTGATGCTGCATATATTTCTTGCTCCAGCGCCACAGACGGTCGAAGATATCTTTCTCGCCAAACTGCACGGCAATCATCATGCCATACGACATGCCCTCGGTACGGGCATCGTGGTTCTTGATGTCAGAGACATAGCCCATCGTGTCGCCCACCTCAAAATATACTTTGTTGGGGCCACGGAACACGTCGTTGAACACTTCCTGCACCTTGGCGTCCACCTCAGCAGGCTGATAGCCCATTTCAACGAATACATTACGATAATTTCCTGCTTCTGCAGAGAGACTTCCTGAGCAGACAGCAAGCATGAGTAATAATAGGGTCTTCATTCTTTTCATTGTGTTGGTAGTTATTTGTGTCTATAAAGTTAGTTAGCAGACAGGCAGTGTCATCACGAAGCGGGCGCCATCGGTATAGCTCGTGTCAAGCATGACGTCACCACCCAGACGACGGCAGATGCTGCGTGCTACGGTCAGTCCGATACCTGTGCCCACCTCATATTCATTGAGCTGCACGAATTCTTCGAAGATATGTTCAGCCTCACTGACTGGAACACCAATACCTGTGTCCTCGACGGCAAACTGCACCATGTTGTCCTGCTGGTTGATAACCAGTGTGATGGAACCTTCTTTGGTGAAGCGCTCAGCATTGTCAAGCAACATGATAAGCGCACGCGTAGCCGCTTGCTCGTTGGTTTGCAGTGACAGCTGGTTTGTGCCCTCTCCGAGTTTCAGTTGAATAGGTATGATGGCATCCTCATTGTCAGAAACGGACTTGATGGCTTCTTGGGCTATCTGTTTGGCTGAGAGTTTGTCGTTGCGCTCAATGATCGTCATGCTGCTGACGTCACTCAGCTCCAGCATCTTATTCACCAGTTCTGTGATGCGGTTGGTGTTCTCGATAATCTTCTCGTTGATGTCCTGTCTGGTTTCCTCGTCAAGCTCTTCTCCTTCAGACGATGTCAGAATCTGTGTGAAACCAGAGAGTATATTCAGCGGTGTGCGTATCTCGTGCGACATCTGTTGGATGAACGATGTCTTCATGCGTGACGACTCTTTTGTGCGCTCATTGGCAATCTCCAGCTTGCTATATGCTTTCTCCAGACGCATGGAAGACTGATGGCGGAAATAGATGATGAGCACAAAGCAGAAGAGCACCAGCACGAGGGCGAGGATGGTAGCCAGATAGCGCTGACGCACCATGTGGGCCTTCTGTTCCACGAGTTCCTTCTCCTTCTGTTGCGTGTTGTAGATGGTGGTCAGCTCCATTGCTGCATCGCGCTGCATGCGGACAATAGCGGTGTCCAGCTCGTCACAAATCTGGTAGCTCACATTGTTGGTGGCCTCCATGCGGTGAGCACCTCTGTTCGCACGGTATTTGGGCAACAGATAGTGCTGGATGATATCCATCGTGGGCGTGATGCCATATTGTTGCATCTGCTTGTCAAGCACTTCAAAGTTTTCAGCGGCCTCGTCCCAACGGCCAGCAGACATCAGGTAGTTGATGGCCTCCAACTTGCCTTCATTGGTCTGGATGTAGTGCGACTTCAGAGTATTGTTGAACACCTGTTCTGCCTCCTTATTTTTGCCCAGACCCTGGAGAGCACTGGCACTATAGATATCCAGGCGTGCTTGTTGCTTGTCAATGAAATTCGGGTCTGCGTTAGGCAGTTCTTTGTAGATATCAAGCAGTTCCTTGAACGCTAGCGTCCAGTTGTATGCATTCTGATAGCGCTTCAGCTGAAGGTAGTTGTCGGTGATGGTGATGACAGCCACGATAGCGGTAGTGAAGTTAGACTTTATCGGCTCGGCTTCCACTACCTTATGGAACAGATCCATGGAGTGCTCGAAGTTGATGGAAGCATCGTCAGGACTGCCCAATTTCAGCTGACAGCAACCCACTGCCGCCAACAGATAGGCGAAGTCGCTATTGTCGCAATAGTCGGCCTTACGCATCTTGTCGAGTGCCGGAGCCGCCACCTTCATGGTTGCCTCGTACTCACCCTTCAACAGCAAGGCTCCTGATAGTCGGTTGGCTGACTTCGCATAGTATTTCAGTCCTTCCTGGCTATTGATCTCTGCATTGACCGCCTGTTTCCAGTATTTCTCTGACAGGCGCATCATCTTTTGGCGCGAATAGGCATAGCCTCGCCAGTAGTCTGCCTGGATATTGGAAATATGACCTGAAGCCTGCAACTTGTCGGCCAATTCCAATAGTCGTTCATACTCATGATTCTTGTGTGCAACGTTAATCAGGCTGTCCGCCTTATTATTGTCGGTCACATTTTCCTCTTTATCGCCACACGCCAGCAACCAGGTAACGGTCAGCACCGCCACCAACAGGTAGTTAAGGAGTCGTAGGGTCTTCATAGTGTGTTTATATTCTATATTCAATGTTCAATTCTTAATGTCGTCGAGTTACATGATTCGTCGCTTCTGTGGTCGGTATACTTCTTGTAAGGCTTGCTACCTACAAAGAGCATGCCTGCCATAACGAGATTGATAATGCCCGTCAGGAATAGTATTGAACGATAAAAAATCTGTTCCACTGACCTTCTTAAATTGCTAAAGTTTGGTTTACTTGGTGCAAAGTTACACTTTTTTCCAATAATAACCAATTATTCGGGACGAAATATCAAAATAATCCTCGTAAAACTATTCTGCCACGCGGATGCACATGATGGTGAGGTCGTCGTTAGGCTCAGCACCGTTGCGGTGTTTCTCCACGGCTGTGGCAAGGGTTTCTACCACTTGCTTCGACGACTCGAAGTAGGTACAGCGCAGAATGCTTAGCAGGCGGTCGTCGCCAAAGCGTTGCAACTGCTGATTCTCTGCTTCGTTGAGGCCGTCAGTATAGATGAGCAGGGCGCGCCCCTTGATGTTCTCAATCTCTTCACCCACATACTGCAGTCCAGGCCATAGCCCGAAGGGTGCATTAGGCTCCATCTTCAGGAAGTCACCATTCGACGGCGTGCCACCGATAACGGGAGGATTATGGCCTGCATTACAGAACGACAGGTGACCCGTCTTCAGGTCTATCAGTCCCAGGAAGAACGTCACGAACATCAGGCTCTCATTGTCCTCGCCAGAGAGTGCGTCGTTGATGCGGGTACACATCTCGGCAGGTTGCATGCCTTGTTTGGCCAGCGTCTGGAAGAGGCGGGTGACCTGTGCCATAAACAGTGAGGCAGGCACTCCCTTACCGCTGACGTCGCCCAGACAGAAATAGAGCTTGTCCTCGTTCAGCACATAGCCGTAGAGGTCGCCACCGACTTCACGGGCAGGCGACATCAGGGCATACATGTCCAATCCCTCACGATTGGGGAAAGTGCTGGGAACCATCGACATCTGGATGTCGCGGGCAATCTGCAGCTCACTTTCTATACGCTCCTGCTCAGCTTTGATAGCTCCCAGTCGTCGGGCGGCACGCTGGCGTAATATAAGCGTGGTGATGATTGCTGCAACCACGATGACTCCGATGACAAATATCAGATACAGGCGCTGGCGTTCGCTGTCCATTTTCTCGCGTTCGTGTTGCATCTTCTCACGCTCCTGCTGAGCACGCAACTCGTCCAGCTCGAAGCGCTTGTTCAGCTCGTTCAACTGCTGGCGCGTCTCCTCCTTGTTAATCGAGTCAACCAGTTCGTAGTGCTCGTCCAGGGCGTGGTAGCCCTCTTGCCAGCGTCCAGTGTTCGCCATGATAATAGCACGCTGTTTCAGCACCTCCGAATAGGCGTTGATGTCCAGCTCCTTGGCCTCTGGTAATTGCTCGTTGTTCAGCTTCAGCGCCTCGGCATAGTCTTTACGTTCTATCGCCAGTCGTGTGCGATAGCCCAACACCTCATTGCGCGTCACCTTTGACCATCCGTTCACCTCGACATGCTTCACCACAGAGTCAACCTGCTGGGCGGCCTTGTCCAGGTCCTTCTTGGTCAGATAGTAGAAATAGCTGCAATGGTAATAGTAGTATAGCCAGTTCGACAACTGACGGCGAGGAACGTCGGGATTCTTACCAGCCTGCTGAATGTAGGCCAGCCACTCGTCCAGCGTCTTGTGCATCCTCAGCGTGTCATCCATGTTGCGCAGCTCATTGGTGTAATACACATAGATGCTGTTCTTCAGGAAAGGGTCCGCGTCCTCAGGATAGTTCTTCAGCGCACGCTCAAAGCTACGTGCAGCCTCCGTGCGGTTCAGCTGATTGTCATATACCAGACCCTTGATGAACTCGGCGGCAGTCATTCCGTACTTGTTGCCTCGCTCTGTGGCATCGTCGTGAATCTCCTGTGCCACCTGAATGGCCTTGTTTGACTCCCCATAGAAATTATACTCCTCGCCCAGTAGCATCCATGTGTCGTAGAAGTCGAACCATAACTCGTTGTCGCGACAAAAGTCCAGCACAGCCGGAAGCTCCGACACCAGCGAGTCGTGGATGTTGTTGTTATAGTAGTATGCCAGACCCGTGTACAGTCTTCTGGCTGAGTCTACCAAAGCCAGATGCTTTGCCTTGGCAATGCTGTCACTTTCTGCCGTCGCATCGGTATTGTTTCCACTGCGCTGCTGGCAGGCAACGGTCACTATCAACAGGAGGAACGCTATGACGAAATGGTTCTTTTTCATATATTACGGGTGTATGATGATGGCTGTGAAAATGCGCCCCGACTGGATACCCAGCCGACGGGCAGAAAAGTAAGAGTCAGACTGCATAAAGGTGCAGACAGGAGAGACGGTGATATTTCTGGCAGGAACGCCTGCACCCAGCAACTGCTGGCGATTGCACTCCGGCAGGTCGATGTGCCACTTCTCGTATTTCTTGCTGATGGTGTTCATGTCGAACCCCTCGTTGGCAAAAGCCTCATAGACCTCGTCGCCCACCTCGAAACTCTCCAGATGGATGCCAGGACCTATCTGTGCCACGATGTCCTCAGCATGTGAACCATAGACAGCCCCCATCCTGAGCACCGCTTTCTCCACGATGCGCTGCACCGTTCCCCGCCAACCGGCATGAATGGCACACACCGCATGCTGCACAGGGTCGTAGAGCAATACGGGAATACAGTCGGCCGTAGAGACACCGATGCAGACGCCTTTCACATTCGTCATCAGCGCATCCACGCCCTCCAGAGCCTCATGGCGCTCTTCGGCAGAAAGTCTCAGCAGTCCTTCATCGACCACCGTCATCTCCGTCAGATGCACCTGGTGGGGCATCAGCAGACGGTCGTCCGCAATCCTCAGGAGTTCGCAGAGCGCTTCACGGTTTTTCTTGATAGCCTCCTCCTCATCGCCACAATAGCAGTTGATGTTAAATGACGCATAGTTCCCCTTACTGTAGCCACACTGGCGCGTGGTGCTGAATGCTGTCACACCCTCGCCCATACAGTAGTCTTTCAGTATTGGTTTTATCCTCGTCTGCATCATAGTTCACACTTTTCCGTTGCAAAGTTACAAAAAAACGAGAGAAATGCAAAAGGAAAGTTTACTTTTCTTTTCATTTCCGAGTGCCAAGTAAGTTCGGCGTAGCCAATGTTACGAAAAAAGGTTGTAAAAGTTCAGCGGAGGCACCCTTTTTTTGTTGTATAATAAGCTAATTACAGGCTGAAGCATAAAGACTTCAGCCTGCAATGATTAAAAGGGAATAAAGGGTCAGAGCCTTTTGTGCCCTTATTGTAAATGGGAGGTTTTATTTTACTTTCGCAACCAGCGTTTCTGGGTAGCTGGGCATGGCACCGTTCTGCGTGCAGACGTATGCTGAGACCTCTACGGCAATACGGTGAGCCTCTTCCATGGGCTTGCCGTTGAGGATGGCTGCACAGAAACTGCCCGTGAACGAGTCGCCAGCACCGACGGTGTCGGCAACGGTTACTTTCGGCGTTTCTTGGAACGATGTCAGACCAGGTGCAAAGACGTACGAGCCGTTAGTGCCACAGGTTAGCACCAGCATCTTCAGCTTATATTCAGCCAGCATCTTCTCGCAGATACCTCGCATGTCGAGGTCGTCATAACCATACATGCGTTTGATGACCACTAACTCCTCGTCGTTAATCTTCAGGATGTTGCAACGTTTTAACGATTCCTCGATGACATCCTTCGAATAGAACTGCTGGCGTAGGTTGATATCGAAAATTTTCACGCAGTCTGCTGGTGTGTCGTCCAGGAACTGACGGATGGTAGCCCACGACACTACATTGCGCTGAGCCAGTGAACCAAAGCAAACGGCACGACAACTCTTGGCAATCGTTGCTATCTCAGGGGTATAGGGGATGTTGTCCCATGCTACGCCCTCCTTAATCTCGTAAGCTGGAATACCATCGCCAGAAAGCGTCACCTGTACTGTACCTGTAGGGTAGGGTACGTGAGGCATCAAGTAGTTAAGTCCATGTTCTTTTAATGCCGCGATAGTTTCTGCGGCTAGTGCATCCTCTCCCAGTGCACTGATGGCCAGTGTCTGCAAGCCAAACTGTCCAGCATGATAAGCGAAGTTGGCAGGTGCACCACCCAGTTTCTTTCCTTCGGGCAGCACGTCCCACAGTGCTTCGCCAAGTCCTACTACATAACGTTTTTCCATATGATTCTTGTTTTTTAGTGTTTGATTCTTGGAATATAAGTAAAGAGGTAGATAACACCAATGGCCATGATGGCAACGGCACCGGCCTGCCCCATAGCATCACTCATAACACCCATGATGAGTGGGAAGATGGTGCCACCGAAGAGTCCCATAATCATGAGTCCTGAGACCTCGTTCTGCTTGTCGGGTACTGAGAGCAGTGCCTCAGAGAAGGCCATCGAGAAGATGTTCGAGTTGCCATAGCCCACCAGTGCGATAGCCGTATAGAGCACCATCTTCGACTCGCCGCCAAACATCAGCGCCATCGACGCCGCCATCAGACACACACTGATGATAAAGAACCAACGCGTCTTCATGACACGGAGGAAGAACGACCCTGTCAGAGCTCCGATGGTGCGGAAGATGAAGTAGAGCGAAGTGGCAAAGGCAGCCTCATTGAGCGACATGCCCACACGCTCCATCAACAGCTTCGGAGCGGTAGTATTCGTACCTACGTCGATACCCACGTGACACATGATGCCGAAGAACGACAGCAGCACGATGGGCTTTGACAACAGACGGATGCAATCCATGAACGATGACGACTTGCCCTCCTGCATTTCCTCCTGTATCGGTGTCACCCACAGTAATAAGGTGCTTAATACACCTACAACAAAGTAGACGATAAACAACACGCGCCAGTCGTAGCCGAATGATGGCATGGCTGCTGTGGCACCCCACATAGCCAGATAGGGAGCCAGGAACGAGGCGATAGCCTTGACAAACTGTCCGAAGGTCAGTGTCGATGCGAGGTTCTTGTCACCGATAATCAGCATCGCCAGCGGGTTAATGCTGGTCTGCATGAACGCATTGCCAATACCCAACAGCGAGAAGGCGATGAGCATGATGGTGAACGAATTGCCCAATAATGGGATGAACAATGACACCACCGTCACTAGGAGCGACAGCAATACCGTATTTTTACGTCCTATCTTGTTCATCAGCATACCTGTAGGTACGCTGAAGATGAGGAACCAGAAGAATACCAGTGAGGGGAAGATGTTGGCCACCGAGTCGCTTAGGGCGAGGTCTTCCTTCACATAGTTGGAGGCAATGCCCACCAGGTCCACGAAGCCCATGCAGAAGAAGCAGAGCATCACGGGAATCAGATAAATTGATTTATTTTGTTTCATAGTTTTATAATTTCATTTTTCATCTTTCATTTTTCATCTCATAGATTGTCGCTTTTCCACCCTTCACCTTGATGTTGTTATACGGCTCTGAGGGGAATACGAGGTTAGTCATCGCCATCTTACCCTCTGCATCAAACACCTCGATGCTACAGCGGTCAATGAAGATGCGCAGTTGTTTGACGGTGCCAAACGTCGGGGCTACGGTTACTGCTGGGAATGCCTCGCTGAAACTCACGTCACCACTCTTCACACGCTCCATCGTGAACGTCTGTTGCTGACCGTCGTAGGTCATCGTCACCTGCTCACCCTTCGTGTTCGAGAGTACTATCTCCGTTTGGTTCTTCGTGTCGATAAGAATTTCGCAAGCCTCCGTAGGGTTCTTCACCTTTGCACCTCGCAACGCCAGCATTTCCTCTGAGGGCACCACGCTGACGTAGGTCTCCTCACCGTGTTGGAACAGTCCCAAGTCACGAGGAATCGAGTTCGACGAGCGGAACTGTTTGGTAGGCACTTGATTGGCATACTGCCAGTTCGACATCCATGCCAGCACCGTGCGTCGGTTATTGGGCGCATTGTAGAACGACACCGTAGCATAGTGGTCCTTGCCATAGTCGAGCCACTTCGTCACCTTTGGCATCGACTCGCAGGTAAACTTCTTGCCGTCAAACTGTCCCACGAAGTACTGCGTGGCACTACCGCCAAACGGACCGCCAGGATTGATGTTACATATCAGCACCCAATTTTTAATGTTTAATTTTTCATTTTTAATCTCAAAGAGGTCTGGGCACTCCCACACACCACCGTGATTGCCATACTCCTTGCCGAATGACGACTCATACTTCCAGTCCTTCAAGTCTTTCGATGAATAGATGCGCATCTCCTGACCAGCAGCCAGTATGAGGTTCCACGCCTTGATGTCCTCGTTCCAGAACGGGCGCGGGTCACGGAAGTCTGCAATATCGCTGGTTGTCAACACGGGGTTGCCTGCATATTTCTGGAACGTCTTGCCACCATCCTTTGAGAAGGCAATCGACTGTGTCTGGTGGTGTCCTGCCGATGTGTACATCGCAACAACCTCGTCACCACGTGTCACGCACGAACCACTGAAGATACTTCCCAGCCAGTCAGCTTCAATAGCCATCGGCTGTGCCTCCCAGTGAATAAGGTCCTTCGACGTAGAGTGTCCCCATGTCATGTTCTCCCACTGGCTTCCGTACGGATTCCATTGGTAGTACAGGTGCCACACACCATCCTTATAGAACATACCATTCGGATCATTCATCCATCCGTACACGGGCGTGTGGTGATAGATAGGACGGAAGCGCTCGCGGTTCGTAGTGTCAAATGTGTCCGAGTACTTCATCTCGCGCCAGCATACGAACTCGCCCACGGCACCTTTCTGTCGGCGGTCACCATGGAACGTGATGTCTAGCAGGTCGGCACCTTTCAGTTCGTAGGGCACCATGTAGTCCACGCGGTCAATGGCCAGCTTCACATTCAGTCGCTCCACCATGTTGTTTCCTTCACCCACTACCGCGATGCCGGCAATGTCCTCACTCTCTTGCACGGGCAACAGGATATATCGCTGACCCGTCTTCACCTTCACCATGGCGTGACTGTCACCCAATACGATGGGCTTTATCTGGGCCTGCATCAGTCCCAGTGTCATCACTGCCAGGAGTGTCATTAAGCATCTTTTCATCATACTTTTGTTTTTAGTTATCAAATTTTTCTGCTGCAAAGATACTGCATTCCCCCCATATTCTCTATAAATTATGATACAAAGACTACAAAAAAACGTTCATTGAAACATTTTTATGCCACAATGAACGCTTTTTCTGTTCAAGTTATAACAATCTAATCATATCCTTTTTCTATCTGTTAGACGTTGCAAGAATAACCGAAAATGTTGCACGCAACCAACATTTTTGCCAGAAAAATGCATTTTGCGCGCAACAAGTCTTTCTACCTTTTTTATTACTATATTTTTCAAAAAAATGCTCTGGCAATAAAAAACCGCCCGTAACCTCAATGGTCACGGGCGGCAACACTAACTAGCAAACAATCTTTGCATTAAAAGAACTACTAACTATTACTAACTATTTAACAATAACTTTCTTTCCATTGACGATATACAGGCCTTTAGCAGGATGAGCCACACGCTGACCAGCGAGGTTGAAATACTGGCTGCTGGCAGTTTGCTCTTGACTCTTGGCTACATTGGCAATGCCAGTAGCATCAGTACGGATTACAATGCCAGGACACTTAGCCTGAATGGCTGTCCAGTCCTCGTCCCAACGGCCAGCTTCTGAGACGTCGAGAACAGTAGCTGTAGGAGCCAGTTTCTTAGCCAGCAGAGCATAGTCGTCGTAAGCCTCCGAATGCCAGTCGCCATCCCATGTGCACTGATAAGTACCCTTGCCAATGACACCAGTCACCTTGACTTCACCTGTCAGCGAATTGTCGGCACATGCAAGAATACCCTTGCCATTCACCATCGTACCCTCAAATTTGATATCATCGACATAGAAGGTTTTACCTTCACCTTGAGCTGTCTTTTCAAAAGGCCAGATAGCCAGCACGTTATTACCATTATCCGTAACCTTTTCGTTGTCAGGACCGGCAGCGAACTCATAAACCATCACCTGCCATCCGTCACCACCATCGTACCATGCTATACGCTCAGCATTATAGGCACCATCCTTACCCTCAAGCTGTACCAGCACATTGTGCGCATCAGTCATCTTCAGACGCATGGTCATACGGCGCAGTGCCTTGAAGTCTACATCGCCAACAGGCAGTGCTGCGTTGTGGTGCTCGTCGTTCCAGCCACCAGGGTTAGCCTTCAGCGTGAACTTCATTATCTTGTTGCCATCTTCTTCTACTACAGTAGGATCTGCACGGTTCCAGAAACCACCGTCCGAACCGACTTCCTTGTCCGTTCCGTCCCAGAGAACTACCTGTGCGTTACAAACTGTTGCAGCAAAGAGCATTGCGAGTAAAAATACTTTTTTCATAAGCGTTGTTGTTTTAGAGTTAATATTGTTTTTTGTTGCTGCAAAATTATACCATCTGCCTATTATATACTATAAGGTATGTTACATAGAATAAAAAAAATCGTTCAAGGTAACATTTTTACGCTACCTTGAACGTTTTTTCTTATTTGTCGCAAATAATCTCTTACTGCTGACTGATCTTCAAGTCGCTAATGGTGATGTTACCACCATAGTTGTTGATGCTCCAGCAGTTCTTCTGGATGCCATAGATGCGGTGGGTGCAGCATACGATGTCGTTGATGTACATGACGAGGACACTATTGTCGGTATAGATGTCGATGTTGTACTCGTTGTTCTCAGGACGATAGAATCCATAGCCGTCGGCACCTTCGATGAAACCCTTGCCATAGACCTTCTTCTCCACCATCTTCTGCTCTTCCTCGCTCCACTCTTCTACGATGCGATAGCCTTCCTGTTCGAAGTTCACCTTACGGGCATTCTCCTCTTCGGGATTGACAACGAGCGTATAGTAGTAGTCGGGGTCAGTGCTGCGTACGAAGGATACACCGAACTTATCCCAGTTGTTAGAGGTGGTCACCTTGAACGAGATGTGGTTGCAGGTGCCCAGACGACTGTAGAGCACATAGGCATCGTCGCCGCTGAGCTTGCCATTGTCGTAGCCATTGGATGCCATCACCTTGGCTTCCTGAGGATTGCCATACTTGGCAGCCATGGCGGGCACGGCACCCATCGACAGCGTACCATCGGCATGCTGGATGAGTTTGTGGCATACCAGGGCACCACTCCAGTTGGGTTCATTGCCATCGCCAGCACCCACGTTGACATTCTTCTCGTGGATGTCGGCACCAGAGCGGTATGGTGTCCAGCCCCAGATGAAGCGGTCGGTGCCGTTAGAGGCTGTCTTGCCTGCATAGAAGGCACGGGTGTCGAGATTACCCTCGCGCCACAGCGGCCCATCGGCAGGCCACTTGGGACCGTTGTTGAAGCAGTCCTTCAGTGCATCCCAGCTGTCAGCGAACATATACTTCACCTTGCGGCTCCAGCTGGCGCGGAAGCTCTGGCTGTAGACCAGATACCAGTAGTCGCCCATCTTGAAGATGTCGGGACACTCCAGCATGCGGTCCCAGATCATCTTGAAGGGACCGACATGTTCCCAGTTCTTCAGGTCGCTGGACTTGAACTCAGCAAACTGCGGGTCGCCACCATTCTTGGGATAGGTAGAGATCACCATGCGGTAGAGTCCATCGTCAGCCATAAAGATTTGCGGGTCGCGGAAGTCGTTGGCAGAATAGCCGTAGTCGGGACCATTGAGTGCCCACAGCTCGTCCTTTGTCCACGTCTTGAAATCGGTAGAGGTAGCACGCATGACAACCTCACGATACTGGCAGTTGCCATTGTGACCGGTATAGTAGATGTAGTACAGGCCGTTTGCCTCGTCGTAGTAGGCACAGCCGGTACCCAGCGCAGCATCCTGCACATAGTCGTTGCTGCCGTAGGGCAGCACTTCGCCCAGTGACTGGTAGCTGGCACCGTCCTTGGTAGAGACGCCCCAGATGGGATGGAAGCGGTGACTCATATTATTGTCGAACTCCTGCAGGTAGAGCACCTTGAAGTCGCCAGCCTTCTTATCGTAGAAAGGCATGGGGTCTCCGACGCGTCCGATAGCTGGCATGTAGTAGGTGCCAAAGCCTTGTTCGTCAGTGGGGGTGAACGCATTTGTTGTACCTGCCCAGTTGCGAGCGGCATCGCCCGTCACACCGTCGTCGCTGCTGCATGCTGTCAGCGCAGAGGCTGACAGGATGAGTGCGATTGCTGAATATATCATTGTCTTCATATTATTCTATTTTTTTATGTGAGTTTTTACTTGCCCAGATACTCCAGTGCGTTGAGCATAATCTGACCCATGTTGTCGTGGTATACAGAGGTGTAAGGAGTCGGAGAGTTCCAGTCGAAGACACCAGTACCGAAGCAGACGATGCCTCCCTTACCGTAGTTGCCTGCGGCATTCTTCAACTCCCATGAAGAGACATTGCCGTCGCCACCGAGGACACGAGCGCCAGTCTTGGCAGCCACAGCATTCTCATCTGGATAGTCACCCCAGAAGCCGTACTGTGATGTGGTGTTACAGATGGTGTAGCCCTCGTCGAGTGTGATGATGCGGTCGTCGCCCAGTCCTGTTGAGCGCTTCAGGTCTTTCCACAATGGATGGTTGATGTCAGCAACACGATAGGTCCAAGGCTCGGGTCCCATCAGATCGGAACCTTCTCCGTTGCCACCCCAGACGTTGTTAGGATAAGAGTCCTCAGGCTGTGCACCCAGTGCGATGGCATAGTTGACAGCTGAGCGCTGCAGCACGAAGCCTACACCGTTCTGATAGAGTTCCTTCATCTTAGGCAGTGCAGCCATAGCGCCTGTCTCGGCATCGGCAAAGCCATTGTAATTGCCATAAGCCGGGCAGTGGCGATGGAAGAATACCAGGCGAACCTTGTCAAGCGACACGCTGCCAGCGTTAATGTCACTCCATGAGAGATATGCCGAACCGGCGACATTACTTGTCAGCCACTTGGCAGCAGCCTTCTCCTCGTCGTTCAGTGCCTCTACATTTTCTGCGTCGCCCACGAAGATAGCGACAGGAGCCTGTATCAGCGTCACGTTGACGGTATATACATTGGTTGCCGTATTGTCATTGACGGTCAGCAGGAAAGGCTCTGTGAAGTTGCCCTTCGTACCGCTGGCAGGACTGCAGATAGCATCCTCGCTAACCACAGCCTCGAAGGTAGCATTAGAGAGGTCGATGCCGCTGCTGGCCATCACACTGACGGTAACCGTCTTGTCATCCTGGTTGATGGCACCCTTGACACCTTCCAGCAAGAACTGTTTCAGCAGGGCCTCATCGTTGCGTACGCTAACCTGATACTCCAGCTGCAGGTCGCCATTGGTGACGCGCAGTGTCTTGTCAGCATTCAGATTGATGTGGTCGCCCAACTTAAAGTTAGCAGAGGCGCCAGCAGGCAGGGAGAGACTGGTAATCTCCATGTCGCCCTTCTGTGCAAAGGTCTCAGGAACCTTGATTTTGATGAGACGCTTCTCATGGCTGATGGTAGCCTTGAACTGGTTGTTGAGTTCAAAAGACTCTACCAGACACGAGCCGCCGACACTGATGCTGCCCGTATGGTCGTCGTTGCAGGCAGTGAAGCCGCAGAGCAGACAAACCATGCAAATGATACTATATATCGTTTTCATATCTTTCAACTATAAACTTTAAACTTTAAACTCTTCATTACCACTGGCCACAGTTCTGTGTATAGTGACCGTTAGAGGCAGACAACTGCTCCCAGGGAATAGGGAGATACTCGTTCTTGTCGGCAGTGAACCAGGCGCCCTTCAGGAAGCTCATCTTCTCGCTCTCGGAAGTATAGAACTTGTTGATGACGGTAGCAGCATCGCCCCAACGCACGAGGTCAAAGAAGCGCTCGCTCTCCATAGCCAGTTCCAGACGACGCTCAGTCTTCACAATCTCCATAGCAGCATCCTTGTCGTAGGTGCCTTTATAACTATTGATGGCAAAGTGTACACCATACTTATTAGGATAGTTAGACACGACGCTGTTGGCAGCCATCGCCTTAGCACGCTCACGCACCTGGTTGACCAGTGCGATGGCCTCGGCAGGCTTGTTCTGCTGAGCCAGCGCCTCAGCACGCATGAGCAGCACGTCAGCATAGCGGAAGACGATGCGGTTCATAGAGCTGGCCCACTGGTTGTCGGCATTGAAGATGTACTCGTTGATGGTTGCGGGGTCTACGTTCTGCTTCAGCGACACGAAGTAGCCATACTTACCACCTGAGCGGCTCCACGTATTGGTCTTGCTCATCATGTAGCTGGTGTTGAACATATAGGGAGTACCTGGCAGACCAACGGTAACGAAGAGACGGGGATCGACAGTCTGTGCAGAGCCCACCTCGTAGTCCTGGGTGGCTGCTGTAGCCACGAGAGGCAGTCCGTCGGCATTGGTACGATAGGCATTGACGAGGTTGATAGAGGGCTTGTAGAAGTCGCAACCAGAGTCATGTACCTTAGGAATACAGGGTACTATCAGACGGTTCGAGAAATTCAGGTTACCCCAAGTGGTACCGTCGTTCTTAGAGTACTGGATGGCCCAGATGCTCTCCTTACCATTCTCATACTGTTCCTCAGGACGGAAGTTGTTGTGCATGTCACTCTCCAGGCCATAGCCGGCAGCGGCATAGATAGAAGGATTCGTATAGTCAACGACCTTCTGCAGGTCAGCCTCGTTGATGCTGGTCACCTGGTTGTTGGTGGCATTGTCCTGATGGTAAGCCTTATAGAGATAGACCTTTGCCAGGAAGGCTGCTGCAGCGGCCTTGGTGGGACGGCCCTTCTCGCTCTGTGTCACGGGCAGTACGGCATAGGCATCCTCCAGGTCGTTAATAATCTGTTGCCAGCCCTCGTCATTGGTATACTCCGTGTTCGACATGTTGTTATAGTCGTCCTCTGTCATGTTCAGTTTGTTGACAAAAGGAATCTTCTTGAACAGGCGCTTCAGCTGGAAGTGGCCATAGGCACGCAGGAACTTCATCTCGGCAGTGCGCTGCTGGATGGTAGCATTGCTCTGGTCAGCCTCGTCCAGCATGTCGAGTGACAAGCTTACACGTGACAGGAATTTATAGAAGCGCTGCCAGATGTCATTGTATGGCCAGTCTTTGGTCATCACGGTGGTGTGCAGCTCCAGGATATGGAAAGGTTCACCATCGGAGAAGTCGGCACCGCCTACATAAGCATCGTCGGAACGAGTGTCGTAGTTCCATAGAGAGAACGAGGAGTTCATGTCCTCAATGCTGAGCAGTCCGGCATAGGCAGAAATCAGCACATTATCGATATACTCAGGTTTCTTCACCTCGTCCTGAGTCAGCGTAGCCTGTGGCACCTGCTCCTCCAGGAAATCAGAACAAGCCGTCAGACCGCAGATGGCGCACATGGCACAGATGTATTTTATATATGTTGTTTTCATAACTTTTATTCGTTTAATTGCATTCGTGGTCTTTAGAATCCTACATTCACGCCGAAGGTGAGGTTAAGAGGAATAGGATAGTCAAATCCAGGACGCTCAGGATCATTGCCAGTGAACTTGCCGCTCTTGATGGTCAGCAGGTTCTGGGCAGAGACGTACAGACGGATGCGGTCCATCTTCAGCTTCTCAGTAATGCTCTTTGGCATGTTATAGCCCAGCTGCACGGTACGCAGCTTGGCATAAGAGCCATTCTCGATGTAGTAGGTTGACAGACGACCCTCGCGGTTGGTGTCTGATGTGGTCAGTGCGGGGATGTCGCTGTCTGGATTGGCAGGACTCCAGGCGTCCAGCACGCGTGTACCCTTGTTCAGGTAAGGCACGTTGACATTAGAGTTGGCCCAGAAGTCGGTCTGCGACTTATAACCAATACAGTTGACATCAACACCCTGTACACCCTGCCAGAACATGGTGAAGTCGAAGTCCTTGTACTGCAGGTAGATGTTCAGACCCCATGTGAAGTCGGGTGTCGGGTCGTAGATCCAGTCCTGGTCGGCCTCGGTAATCTTGCCATCACCGTTCAGGTCCTTATAGCGGATGCGACCAAGTCCTGCACCGTCCTGCTGTGCATGGTTGTCGATTTCCTCCTGGCTCTTGAAGATGCCGTCAGCCACGTAGCCCACCTCTGAGTACATGGGGTGACCAATGACGCTCTTCACGCCATTACCACCATACGTACCCTTGGCAGCTACCGTCTCAGGCAACTTCGTAATCTCATTCTTATAACGGCTGATGTTACCATTGATGTCCCATGAGAAGCCATTGGCCAGCTTATGACGGTAGCCCAGGCTGAATTCCCAACCGGTATTCTTCACCTCACCGGCATTGATCCACTGTGAGGCACCCTCGCCCATCGAGGCGATGCCGTCCATGAAGAGCAGGATGTCGGTGGTCTTCTTGTCGAACCAGTCGAAGCTACCATAGATGCTGTTGTGCAGGAAGGCGAAGTCGACACCGATGTTATGCTGCGTGGTAGTCTCCCACTTGATGTCCTCATTGGCACGCTGCTGACGAACGTAGCCATTGCTTAGGTCGTAGCCGCCGTTACGGCCAGTGATGTCATAGGCAGAACCTGCCTGACCACTGCCCCACAAGCCAGTAGATACCACTGACTTATAGATGGTATAGCGTGCAATGTTCGAGATTTCCTGGTTACCCGTCTGTCCCCAAGAGTAGCGAACCTTCAGGTTGTCCAGCCAGCTCTTGCTGAAGTTCATGAAAGACTCCTCAGAAAGGCGCCAACCGGCACTGACTGATGGGAAGGTACCATACTGGTTGTTCTTACCGAAACGGCTGGAACCGTCACGACGGATGGTGAACGAAGCCAGGTACTTGTCATTATAGGTGTAGTTGACCTTACCAAAGAAGGACACCAGTGAATAGCCATCGCCAGAACCTAAAGCCAACTGCTTGCCAGAACCGGCTGACGGCCACATATAGTCTGTATTCAAGATAGCCAGCTCATAGCGCTGGGCACTGCTCCACTTGGTCTGTTCGCGGTTGACCTCCATACCTATCATGGCATCACCACGGTGCTTGCCAATCTCCAGGTTATAGGTAGCAATGGCGTTCCACATCCAGCGCATCCAGTGCTCCTGCTTGCTCTCTACGGCTGTGTCGGTGCGCTTTACCTTACCATTGGCAATGGGGTACATGAAGAAGCGCTGCTCCTTCTGGGTGTAGTCCAAGCCTAAAGTGGTGCGCAAGGTGAAGTTCTTGAACGGGGTAATGCTCAGGTGAACATCACCGAACATGCGCCACAGGGTGTACTCGTTGTCCTTGGCATTGCTAATCATGCTCAGCGGATTCTCACGCTCTGAGTAAGCACCCAGTGCCTGAGCATAGTGGCCGTTCTCCGCGTAGATGGGGAAGTTGGGGTTGAACTGCAGCGCATTCTGCAGAATACCGCCAGGTGCATCGACACCCTTGTTGCGGTTCAGCGTGAAGTTCTCACCGATGGTCAGCTTGCCATCAAAGAGCTTATAGTCTGCATTAGCACGGGCAGACAGACGATTGAACCAAGAGTCCTTGATAGTACCCTGGTTGTCGTAGTAACCTAATGAGAAGAAGGCGTTACCCTTCTCTGAGCCATTGCTGACAGAGAGGTTATACTGCTGAACGACACCCGTACGCGTCACCTCTTTAAACCAGTCCGTGTCACCGGCACGTACGGTACCATTCTCGTCGAGGTACATGTTCATGGTCATCCGGTTCAGCACGGGGTTGCCGTTCTGATCGTAGCTCCAGTCGTAGCTGTAACCCAGGTTGTTGTTCGAGGGGTTGATGCCGTCGTTCACGTTGGCCTGCCAGAAGGCACGTCCCCACTCCGAGGCATTCATGGTCTCTATCTTGTTGGTATAGAACGAGGCAGCGACAGAACCGTCGAAGTTGACCTTGATTTTACCTTCCTTACCCTTCTTGGTGGTGATGATGATGACACCGTTGGCAGCACGCGAACCGTAGATAGAGGCCGAGGCGGCATCCTTCAGAATCTGGATGCTCTCGATATCGTTACCGTTCAACTCGTGCATGCCTGCTGTGGTGGGCACGCCATCAATAATATAAAGAGGATCGTTGTGGTCCAGCGAACCATTACCACGGATGCGCACACTGGCAGCACCTGAGGGGTTACCGTCGGCAGAGATGTTCATGCCTGGCACACGACCCTGCAGGGCCTTCATCGGGTTGTTCTCGTTCTGCTTAGCCATCTCGTCAACACTGACGGTAGAGATGGCACCGGTCAGGTCGGCCTTGCGCTGGGTGGTATAACCCGTCACTACTACTTCCTGCAGTTGTTTGCTGTCTTCTTTCAGCATGACCTGCATGCCATTCTGAGCAGGCAACTCCTGCGTCAGATAGCCCACATAGCTAAACACCAGCGTAGTGCCGGCTTTCACTTTGAGTTTAAAGTTTCCGTCGAAGTCAGTCACCGTGCCATTGGTGGTTCCTTTCTCCATGACTGTAGCTCCAATCACTGGCCCAAAAGAGTCAGACACAGTTCCTGTCACCTCCTGTGCGTACGTCATCGTAGCGAGCAGCAGCGTCAAGAAACTTAAAAACAATCGTTTCGTTTGTTTCATTTGCTTTTGTTTTTAGTTAATACTCTTGTTTCAGATTCTGTCGCAAAAGTAGTAATGATATAGTTATTGGTATGTAAAATATCGTTCATCCCATCCAAAAATTGTTGCAATGTAACAAAATTACAATGGAATGAACGAATAATCTTAGTAATTACAAATATTTCCGTGCTATTTCCGGATGTCGCCAGGCACTATGCCATACTCCTCCTTGAAACATTTGGAGAAGTAGCTGGGAGCTGTGAAACCAACAGCATAGGCCACCTCGCTGACACTCTTGTCGGTGGTGAGCAGCATCTGGTAGGCACGCTTCAGGCGCGTGGTGCGCAGCAGTTCGACAGGTGACGAGCCTGTGATAGACTTCACCTTGCGGTAAAGTTGTACACGACTGAGGTTCATCTCTGCTGCCAGGTCGTCGACACTGACCTCGCTATCTTCCATGCGAGCCTCAACGACCTCGCGGAACCGTGCCAGGAAGGCACTTTCGGCAACAACGGACGGTTTCTCGTCTGCCGAGCTGTCTGCTGTATGTTCCTTTGTTTCGTCAGCAACAGGTGCTGGCTCTATCTCCATATTCCACAGGGTACTGACGACACGCTCTTGCTGAACTTCACCTTACGGAGATGATACATATAGAACAACACGATGGTTACCACCAACAGCAGAATGACACCCATCGACATCCAGTTGACGACATGCTGCGTGTCTAATTCCTTCAGATAGGTATCTGCCCTGCTGTGCAGCTGGTCCAGGTATTCTGCCTGGCGCATCATCTCTTCGTTTTGCATCAACAGCACCTTAGCATTGTCGCGAGTAACCAGTGCTGACTGCAGAAGAGCTTCCTTCTCGTAGGGTTTGCCTTCAAGGATATTGATAGCCAACTCTATGATTTTGTCACCATGGGTAGGATAGATGTAGGAAGCATCCAGGATGCTGTCGCGTACCAGACGGATGCCGCCATCTTCACCAGGCAGACCGTCAATGCCGCAGTAGAGTGGCTGATGGCTGTCAGCTGTTAGCTGTTCTCTCTTTGAGAGTGTGGCGTTGCGAGGGCTTTCTTGCAAGGCACGACGGGCACCCATGGCCATGCGATCGTTCTGCCCAAAGACAAAGTCGATATGGTCCAGATTGCCAGGATAGGCTTTCACGGCCTTGACGGCACTCTCCTCTGTCCAGTCGCCTTGCAGGGTAGCAACAACAGTGATATCAGGGTAATTCTTCAGGGCATCAGCGAAACCGTTGTGGCGCTCGATGGCTGGTGACGAACCTTTGAGTCCCATGATTTCCATGACACGCCCTTTGCCATGCAGTCGACTGGCGATGTATTCACCCATTGTGTGGCCCATCTCATAGTTGTCGGCACTGATGAATGACGTATATTTCTGCGAATTGGTCTTTCGCTCGAAGACAATAACAGGAATACCCTTATCGTAGGCGCGGTCGATGGCAGGTGAGATGGTTTTCACCTGGTTGGGAGCAACAATCAGCAGGTCGATGCCGCTCTCCACCAGCGAGTCTATCTGCTGCACCTGTCGCTCGTCGCTATCGTAGGCAGCGGCAAACTTCAGCTCTACCCCCTCGTGGAAGTAGGCTGCCGTGCATAGCTCGGCATTCTGTTTCTCACGCCAGATGTCCTCCGAACACTGCGATACACCTATTATAAATTTAGGTTTCTGTTCACAGCCGACTATCAGCCAGGTCAAAAGAACCAGGCAAACATATTTTGTCCATTTTTTACGAATCATCATGTTGTATGTTAGTAGTTTTATGAAATTGACATTGCAAAGATAGCATTTTTTCTGAAACAAAACGTTCATTCCCTGAAAAAAATGTTTCAGTGTACGCATTTTTATAGTGTTTTTATCCTTTGTTACAGCGATAAAGGAGCCAACACACTACTTTTGCAGCAGAAATCATTCACATAGTTATAAACTTAAAACAAATTGATGATGAAAAAGTGAAATGAGGACGACGAGGTGGTAGATCGCATCAATCGCATGCAAGGCTCAGAGACCATTGTCATAGGAGCGCAACAGTACACGCGCAAGGACGGAAAGGGTAAGGCCAATGTCTTTGCCAATGCCATTAAACATGATTTCCGTAGTCCTAACCCCACTACCCGATGGTCAGATATCATCAAACTGAAGTAGGATTAAAACAGGACAATCTTATTTCTTACTTCTTACTTTTTCCCAATATTTTTTGGTACAAGAGAGGGAAATGAACTGGAAAAGTTGACTAAGGAAGAAAGGAATTGTTAAATGTTAATATATTTAATACTTATATATAATATATATATTAT
>R23__coassemble_148_pt1 | contig 52812 bp, 35 predicted proteins | sample R23__metabat2_high_PE_030 | metagenome-assembled genome bin R23 | reverse complement strand
CCTCTGCATCTATGTGTTTTCGAAAAAAGACGCTAAGACGTTTAAGACGCTTGAGGCGCTATGTGCCAAGTTTCTTCATCAAAATTTGGAAGTCTCAGAAATAGTTCGTATCTTTGCAGTATAAATGCGATAATCATGGATAAAGAGCCTAAGTTCAAATACCAAAAACAGATAGACGATTTGTTGGCAAAAGGTTGTCAACTCCCAGAACTTTTTGCTCCAAATAATATGCAGGCATGTCGCTTCGCATTTTCTGAAGAAGGACATCAGAATCATGTGCCCCAATATATGAGCAATCCTAAGCGGATGCTGCAAGATATCAACAAGGGCAAAGCAAATACGTCATTATTGGCTCTCTCTTGTTTTACCACTTCTGAGAAAGCAGAAACGTTTTATACCAATCTTCGCAAAGCATTTAAGAATGTTTTCACATCGATAGGCGATTCCCTTTCAGAAGGAAAACTCAGAAATGAGGATGGACTGAAAACTAGTGCCAGTAACAATGGTCACTTTGACTTTTATGAATACGAGTCTTGCGACTTGAATAAGACGTTTGAGATAACAAAACATTTAATTGAGAAAGAAGATGAGAAAGATTGAAGGTTACGACATACAGTACGATTTCAGTGGCTTCAAGAAGATTGCAGACTTGATTTTTTTCGAAGGCCCGCTCCTGTCTCATTATGTCAGTGAGAAGGGCGACGACTACCTATTCTATTGGGTAGATAGAGATGAGGCCGACAATCGCTGGCTCGTACTTCGTGTCAGTCTGGCCAATCTCCAGAAATATATCGCTAAAGAGCTTACGTTGCTTCAACTCATCGAGAGTCCCAACGATGGCTATCTATATACCGTCGATGTTGACAACGATGTGAACTATCATAACGTCAAGCTTGTCCAGCCCTCAGCCTTACCTGAAGATTATCTTCCTGAGGCAGACTCCTATTATGAGTTTGAACCAATTGCCGCAGAGGATGCAGGTGAGCTTATGACCTATGAGCTGACGATTCCTTACAATGAGCGCAATCGTTTTGAAGAACTTCTTCATAAGATTGGTTTCCCTGTCTCAGCACTTAAGAAAGTCGTAAGTAGAGCAGCTGTATTTTGATAATTATGAGTCTATAATAATGTTGAACCCGTAAAACCGTAGATGCCTATGGGCTGAGATAAATAGATATAAGGACATATAGGATGTAATCGACCTTGGTCGCTTTGCACCTTCAGGTCAAAGAATATCCACTTTTAGATTCTTGTTGTTCGAAATCGGCAAAATTTCACAAACAGTTTCAAGAACTGAAGTAGATAGTTCACGCTGTTCAGCGTGGGCATTTACTCGTTTAAGAAACTAGGTGTTTGCCGATACCTGAACAACGTAGACGAAGTAAATTGTCCACGTTTTCTTTTTGTGTGTAACGAAATAACAATAATAACTAAAAACGATACGATTATGAAAAAAAGGAAATTTTGGAGCATGATGCTCGTGGTATTATTGACGTCATTTATGGTTTCATGTGGAGATGATGAAGACAAGAATGGTAACAATAGTAATAACGCAGATATTGCCATAACAGGCTCATGTATTGAGGTTGGAGAAAACTATGCCCGTATTGAAGGATTTTTCAATCAAAATAATGTTACCACATATAAATCGAGTTTACAAATTGGTGTAGAATGTGCTGACAATGATTCTTTTAAGAATTCTAAATTTGTTCAATCAAAGGTTATTGAAGGAAATAAATTTGAAGTAGTTGTAAACAACCTAAAAGAAGCAACAGTTTATTATTATCGTACATGTATTAAAGTTGACGCATTAAACTATGTAGGTAAAACTAGTACGTTTACGACAAATGAGAAAAGTCAGAATGACGACAACAATAAAGATGATATTGATAAGGATTGGGAAGATTGGCTGAAGGATGTTCAAACCGAAATCAAAGCCTCTTATGGCTCCTATGAAGGTTATCTGTATACAATGTCGAATGAGTCGACGAAGGAAGTAATAAAGAAAGACTCCATTTTTGCTACATGGACTCTCAACAACGACAGCACGATAGACTTGCATGATGTGCCTGCAGCACTGATAGTAAAGCACTTGCCTGATAGTCAAAAGGAACTGAAAGAAGCTGTCAGTAATGCTGGCAACGTCAAGATTCATGTGCAACTGGTGTACGGCTATTACTATCATTCACCTTTGATGATGTATGCCTATCCGCAAACACTCACATTCCCAATAATTTATCAAGGCGAAACGCATAAGGTGGAAGTTCAATTCTATAACTATGAAGAGGCTGCTGGCACTTATGCGCAGTATATGATGAAGGATGGTGACACCTACGTTCATAAGAACATCATCTACCTATTCCCCAAGGCGCTGTATATGGATAACAAGCTTCAGGCACAGTTCACGTCCGCATCTTTCCTCATATGGAAGGGCTGTAAAAAATAAATTACTACATTATGAAGAACTGACTCGGTGTGTAAATCTAAATACAAATTCCCTGACGTTTGCTTGCAGATGTCAGGGGTTTCTTTGTATCTTCCTGTCTCATTGGAGGTTGTATTATTTAACATTCTGGGCGCTCAGATTTTCTGATTTTTGAACACGAAGTAAGGATAGTATTTTGTACCTTTGCAGTCCTTGCGACTAAAAATTGGAGGACAAAATATGACAGACATTAAGGATATACTAACCGGACTTTTTGAGGAGATTGAGCGTGTAAAAAAGAAAAGGCCATCGGCGGGTACAAGATACCGGCTGATGGCGTTAGTGGCGGATATTACAGAGGTGACGGAGCACTTGTCGAGAGAGGTGTTGGAGCGCGTGAAAAAGGAGGCCGTGCTGGATGTCGATGTGGATGTAGACTTCGACGTGATGGCCGAAGATGTGTTGTCGTGGGAACTGGTGATGACGGGCGACGATTTGCAGGAGAACATACAACTGGGCAATGATGCGCTGGGCGGGCTGAGTGATGTGCTGACGCAGATTAGTAGTCAGCTGGAACGTCGCCATAAGGATGAGGAGTATGCCAGGCTGTACGAACAGGAGATGCGCCGGTATTTGAACTCAGGAACGCCCCGTCGGGTTCGCCAGACTTTTGAGGACTGGCTGTACGACGTGTGCAACGGAACGCCCAGCATGGATGACATCAACGACTACGTGACGGAGAAGTTGGTACACATGTTTGAAAAGGGCGTGTTCAACACCAAGGTAGAACATATACAGCGTGCTTCACGCTATCCGGGGGAATTTGACTTCAGCCAGCTGGACGATGATCATAAGCTGAAGAAGTCGATTCACAAACACTATTCTGAGTTGCGCAAGTTGGTGGACTATTGTGATGGTTGTTTGGTGGTTAATCCTGTCAAGGTGGGTCGCCATTTCTATGCGAACCGCAAGGAGGAGAACGCCAGGGGCCATCGTAATGCTTTCCTGAAATACATGCACAAGATAACGCTGGCGCAGCAGGAGCGCAAGAAACTGTTGGAGTCAGAAGTTAGTAGCGCTGATGCATCGGCCACACAGCTCAACTATTTTGCACCGACGAAGAACCTGAAGGTGCTGTTGACTGAGGAATGGTTTGAGATACACCGCACGGACAAGTGTTACGACGCGAAATGGATTGAAGACTTCGTCAATGCGCTGATGAAGTCGGAGCATAGGGATTATATTGCTACGGAGTGGAGCAAGGACAAACGCCAGGACTATATCCGCGGTTGCGTATTGGGGTTGCTGAAGGAGGGCGGCGTTATCAAGGGCAGTATGGACAGTATTGCCCGTAGCGCTAATGTGTGCGACAATTACCGCACGTTCAGCAGATATATGGGCCAAAGCCGCCAAGAACCCTATGCCGACTGGGTGTTGGACTATCTACGGCCGACGGAGAAATAGGCTGAGACAAACACAAAATGCGATTGAGATATGCGATTGAACGGTGAGTGCCGTTCGGTCGCATATTTTTTTTATTTTCTTCTTTCCCCTGTTGCCAAAGGGATTCCCGACGATTCCATTTTGCGATTGAAAATGCGATTGAGATTTTATTTTTCAATCGCATAATCGCATTCTACTTTTGCAGCGTCAAACTTTTTAAAAATAAAATTTATGGAAACATTAGTAATGATTCTACAGGTATGAAAAAGAAGCAATGGATAATCAAGCCTGGACGGAGTGGATGGGGACGGGTGAAGAGACGAGAGTATCTGCAATATCTCATTTCGGTACGCGACGAAGAACATCAAGCCAGGATGCTGGGTCTGAAGATAGAGGCGAAAAGCATCGAGGCGGTGAGAGCGGAGTTTGAAAAACAATTTGGTTCAATTTATATTAACAACAACAATTATGAAGAAACAGAACTTTAAGAGACAAGTCACGCTGGATGGTATGCTGACCATCGGCAAGTTGGAGAACAGTATGCGCACAGCCGATTTTGAGTGCTGTGAGGATGTGGAGGTGGAGGCCTTCATCGGGCGCTTCAAAGTACAGTGTATGCACGACGGCAACGTATACCTGGAAGAGTTGCCGAAGCGAGTGAAGAACTCACCGCTGTTCCGACTGGAGCACAGCTCGCTGACGCTGGGTCGCGACGGATGGTTCTACTTCGGACTCCGTCTGCCAGAGAGTGAACTGATGGCACTGCCACGAATACTGAGACGTGAGGCCACGCAGGCCGCTGAGAGGGTAAAGAAGAACTATCTAAACTAAGGGAGGAGTATGTTGAGACCGAGCTATTTTAACAACGTGAGAGACCGCAGGGCGAAGACCCTGACCCCTGCGGCACTCAGCGCCCTGCAGACGCGCCAGGCAACCGTTGACGGTATGGCGAAGATTGCGAAGCTACAGGGCGAGGGCAAGGACATTCGTCCGGGTAAGGAGATGCTGAGTGTGGTGACCTGGGGCGCACGCTACAAGGAAGGTGACCCGCGCGGTACGGAAGGTGCACAGCCTACGGGACTGTTCTTCATAGACTGCGACCACCTGCAGGAACCGCCTCGCGAGGTGTATGACCGACTGATGGCAGCCAGCAGCATCGCGGGCGAGGAACGCAGGAAGGCTGTGGCCGAGGTGATGAAACAGCACGTGAAGGGTGCTCACGTAACACCCAGCGGCGAGGGACTGCGCATCATTCTGAGGAAGCTGCTGCCCCAGAAGGACAACGAGGCGAACATCAAGGCCTTCAAGCAGATGCACAGCCAAGACCCTGCCGTTGATACGGTGGATGAGAAGGTGAAGGACATCGGGCATCCAAGCTATGTGCCCAGCAAGGACTACTGGATTTATTTTGATAACGACATTTTGAATGATGATGAAAAAGAAAATGATGCAGCTGTTGGTAAGGATGGTGCTGCACTACAGGAAGAGGGAAGCGTCGCAAACGTCTCAAGCATCTTTAGCGAAATCAGCGAAAACACGTCATCCACAACCGTTCAGACTCAGGACGAGCTACGGGGAGATTATCGACTTCGACTGAGCTACGATGCTGAGGGCTATCCCATAGGGCAGAACGGCAAGCGCCTGCAGACCCGGTATCGTGGTCACCAGCTGACGGAGATTCGCGACAACATCGTGACGCTGATGGGCGGTCAGCCTGAGGTGGGCGACCGCAACATGCGAACCTACAAGGTGCTGTCGGCAATGGCCCCCATCGTGGACTATAAAGAAGAGGTGCTGCGCACGCTGATACCCTATTGGGGACTGTCGTGGGACGAGGCCGAACCGATAGCCAAGAGTGCCGCCAAGCGCCGCCCGTCGGAGAAGCTGCCCTACCTGTTGTGGAAGGTGTTGCGCGAGATGGGTATCGACGACCAGTCGATGCAGGTGGATGAAGACGACGAAGACGCTATCGCAGACGAAGAAGTCGCACAGGAAGAACCGTCACTGCTGTGTAACCTGCCGCCGTTGGCACCAGTGTTCAAGCAGTGGGTGGGACGCGCGCCACAGGACTATCTGGAGATGATCTACTTCACGGTGCTGTTCTGTATGTCTTGCCTGGCGTCGAAACTCCGCGCACGCTATCTGGACGACCGCATCCACTCTCCGTCGCTGTTCGTTACCGTCGAGGGTACGTCGGGCTCAGGCAAGTCGTGGGTGTGTGACGTGTGTGACATGTTGCTGGAACCGATGGCGCAGGACGATGCCAAAGGACAGGAGAAACAGTTGGAATATGAGCGCGAGCTGAAGCGCTGTCGCAACAAGGCCAAGCAGCCCGAAGACCCGCTGGTCGTCCAGCGTCTGCTACCGGCAACCATCTCGGTGACGGCCTTCCTGAAGCAGAACTTCCAGAATAAAGGGCTGCATAGCGTGACGATTTGCCCTGAGGTGGATACGATGGTGAAGCAGCACAACCGCGGTGCATGGGGACAGCTCTCGGACATCTACCGACTGGCCTATGAGAACCAGGTGGCTTCGCAGAAATTCATGTCGGAGAACTCATTCTCAGGAAGTGCAAAGGTATTCTATAACCTCTTGGTGACGGGAACACCGAAATCGATGGCCAAGTTCTTTCGCAACGTGGAGGACGGACTGGTGACACGCACCATTCCCATCGTATTGCCCGACCAGTTTGGAGCTCGCAATCCGCAATGGAAGCCTTGGACGGCACTGCAGCGAAAGGTAATCAGCGACACCGTCAGTCGCGTGTATCATGCGCTGTCGATGGATGAAGAGGGCAACGTGGCCGAAGAACACATGATGCAACTCGACTGGCTGAACAAGGCGCTCAATGAGTGGTTAGAAGAGCAACGCCTGAAGTCCATCAAGGAGATGTCGCGCTCGCGAGACCAGTATCGCCGCCGTGCTGCCAACGACGGGTTCCGTGCAGGAATGGTCATCTACTATCTGCTGGGCGAGAAGCCTACGGCTGAGGTGAAGCGTAAGACAATAGCCAACGCCCTCTATGTGGCTACCTACGCTGTTGAATCGCTCATTGCCAAGTATGGTCGCGAGACCGAGGAAACGCTGGTGGACAAAGACCGCAGACCAACAAAGAGTGCCATCCTGTTTGACATGATGCCCGATGAGTTCAGTCGCGACCAACTGAAGCAGAAGATGCAGGAACTGAAAGTGCTCAGCAGGTTGCGCGATGTCGTATGGCGATGGGTGAAGTCAGGATTTGTTGAGGTGCTGCCCGACGGACGAATCCGCAAAGCGTCTCAAACGCCTCAAACGTCTTAGCGTCTTTTTAACAACAACAAATTGTAATTATTATGTTACCAAGAGGAATCAGAGGTCCCCCCATGCTGCAGGGTTGGGAGATGGCGAGGAATATGTCAAGGGACAATCCCTGACATAACCTGCAAAGCCAAATAGCTAAAAGTAGATAATACGGGGCTAAAAATGTGGCTAAAAGAAAAGAACTTAACTGAAAATCAATCAGTTAAGTTCCTTCTCTGTCGGGATTACTGGACTCGAACCAGCGACCTCGCGCCCCCCAGACGTGTGCGCTACCAACTGCGCTAAATCCCGATTTGCGGGTGCAAAGGTACGTAGTTTTTTCGAAATACGCAAATTTTCCAAGTACTTTTTGCTGAAAAGATATATAATTAATGTTATTTCCTTGGCTATCTATCAAATAATTCGTACTTTTGTAACGTTATAATGAAGAAGTTAGAAGTATAAAAAGAAGAAATGCAATATAACATCACAGCCCCTGAGGCACTGAACCAGACCATCAAGCTACCTGCATCGAAGAGTATCTCGAACCGTGCAATGATTATCCATGCATTATCGGGGTCTCATATCCTGCCGGACAATCTGTCAGACTGTGACGATACAGAAGTGATCATCAGTGCACTACGAGACGACCCCTATGAGATAAACATCAAGGCTGCAGGTACCGCTATGCGTTTCATGACGGCCTATCTGGCCACACGTGACGGTGAAGAGCACATCCTCACAGGCACAGAACGCATGAAGCACCGCCCCATACATATTCTGGTGGATGCACTGCGCTATCTGGGGGCAGACATCTCGTATGTCGGCGAAGAAGGCTACCCGCCATTACGCATCAGAGGCCGCCAGTTGGAAGGCGGTCAATTGGAAGTGCCTGGTAACATCAGCTCACAGTTTATCTCTGCCCTTCTCTTGATAGGGCCTTGTCTGCGCAATGGTCTTACGCTTAGCCTCAAAGGTGACCTTATTTCACGTCCGTATATCGACCTTACGCTATGGATGATGCGCGAATTCGGCGCCAATGCCGATTGGAGTGCCTTCGATACTATTACAGTAAGCGGCACATCTTACTGCCAGCGTCCTTACTATATCGAGAGTGACTGGAGTGCCGCTTCTTATTGGTACGAGATGATGGCGCTGTCAAAGAATACTGATGACGAGATTCGCTTGGAAGGACTGATGGACGGTTCGAAGCAGGGCGACAGCACGGTGCGCTATATTTTCAATCTGCTTGGTGTAAGGAGTACCTTTGCCACTACTGAGGAAGGCATACCTACCACCGTGACGCTACGCCATAGTGGTCACTGTGTGCCGCGCCTGGAATACGACTTTGTCAATGCGCCCGATATGACACAGACTTTTGTGGTGTGCTGTTGCATGATGAACATACCGTTCCATTTCCGTGGACTGTCAACGCTGAAAATCAAGGAGACCGACCGCATAGAAGCGTTGAAGACGGAGATGCGCAAACTGGGCTTCGTCATCCATGACAAGAACGACAGTGAGCTCTATTGGGATGGTGAACGTTGCGCCAAGAGCGAAGAGACGGTTGGCATTGACACCTACGAGGACCACCGCATGGCACTGGCCTTTGCTCCTACAGCCTTCCGTCTGGACCATCTACGCATCAACAATCCACAGGTGGTCAGCAAGTCGTATCCTAACTTCTGGGAAGACCTCAAAGCCTGTGGCTTTGAAATTAAGAGTTAAGAATTAAGAATTGAGAGATGCAATTTCTGCTGATTGTCGTCATATCACTTGTGGTGCTGGGTGCCATCGCTGCTATCGCCTCTATCGGTAGCACGGATGAACCTATTGTCACAAAGGAGGGCGACTGTGCCTCGTGTAGCAGCAGAAGTGAGTGCAAGTTGGCTGAATTAAAGGAGCGAGGGGCAAGGAGCGAGGGGCAAGAGAAATGCCATGACCACAATCTTACAGCTATCCTCATACTTCTTACATCATCCATCTTACTTCTCAGTGCTTGCTCTACGAAGAACAATACGGCAAAGACTCGCTTCTGGCACTCGTTCCATGCCCGATATAATACCTATTATAACGGCTCGCAGGCCTTCATCGACGGTAGTATAGAAAAGGAGAATGGCAACAAAGACAACTGTACAGAGATGATTCCCCTCTATGCTGTTGCCAACAAGCAGAGTCGCGAGTTGGGAAAGGGCAACTTTGACCGTGCCATCGAGAAAGCCGAGAAGACCATCAAGTTGCACAGCATCAAGAAGCGACCAGAATGGAACAAGGGACGTCGCAAGACCGAAAAGGATATTGAGTGGCTGAACCGTCGCGAGTATAACCCCTTCCTGTGGCACGCTTGGCTGTTGTTAGGAAAATCGCAGTTCCAGCAGGGACAATTTGAAGAAGCTGCTGCCACATTCTCCTATATGTCGCGCCTCTACCAGACACAACCGGCCATCAGTGGTATCGCCCATGCGTGGCAGGCTAAGAGTTATACCGAACTCGACTGGCTCTACGATGCCGAGGACATCATCAACAAACAGCTACGCGACAGCATCCACTACCGCGCACAGAAAGACTGGGACTACACGCTGGCGAACTATAACATCCGTGCTGGTCGCTACCAAGAGGCCCTACCCTATCTGCGCAAGGTCATCAAGCATGAGAAGCGCCGCAAGCAGAAAGCCCGTGAGTGGTTCCTGATGGGACAGATTCAGTCGCTGTTGGGACAGAAAACGGAAGCCTACCAGTCGTTCAAGCATGTCATTCGTCTGAACCCACCCTACGAGTTGGAGTTTAACGCCCGCATCGCTCAGACTGAGGTTATGCCCGCTACGGATGCCAAGAGCAAAATCAGCAAGCTGAAGCGCATGGCCCGTTCTGACAACAACAAGGAATACCTCGACCAGGTGTACTACGCCATAGGAAACGTGTATCTCACCCAGCGCGATACGCTCCACGCCATTGAAGCCTACGAGGAAGGTTGCAAGAAAGCTACACGCGCCGGCATTGAGAAAGGTGTCCTGCTATTGACATTAGGCAATGTCTATTGGGATAAAGAGAAATATGCCGATGCCCAGCGCTGCTATGGTGAGGCTATCGGTCTGTTGGACAAGGACCGCAAGGACTACAAACAACTTGACGAGCGCTCAAAGGTGCTCGACGAACTGGTACCTCATACCAGTGCCGTAGAGTTGCAAGACTCTCTGCAACGTCTGGCTCTCATGCCTGAAGCCCAGCGCAACAAGATTATTGATAAGATTATCGAAGACCTCATCAAGAAGGAGAAAGAAGAAGAGCGAGCCCGTCAGGAAGCTGAAGCCGAGAAGATTCAACAAGCGGAAGAGGCCAAGAACGGTAACAGGAACACCAGACCGACACCCGTCGCTCCACAGCCCACAGCCGGTGGCCAGTCTACTCTTTGGTATTTCTACAATCCACAAGCCGTCAGTCAAGGTAAGCAAACCTTCCTGCGTCAGTGGGGTAAGCGTGAGAATCAGGACCACTGGCAACGCCTCAACAAAACGGTGGTAAACTTTGCCCAAGAAAGTACTGAAGACGGCGAGGCGACAGAAACAAATGAAGGCACAGAAGCCACAGATAGTACAGACGTCGCCACTGCGCCCAGCGATTCAATTGCCGGGGCTAAGAAATCTGACGGAGAAGCCGCCGACAGTTCTGCTCTTGACCCACACAAGCGCGAGTACTACCTGGCACAGATACCCTTCACAGAAGAGCAGAAGGCCGAGAGCGACAACCTCATCAAGGATGGCTTGTTCCATTCAGGCATCATCTTCAAGGACAAGTTAGACAACCTGAGACTCAGCGAGAAGGCGTTAGGTCGCCTGACTACCCAATATGCCGACTACGAAAAGAACGACGAAGCATGGTACCACCTCTTCCTGCTCTATTCACGACTGGGAAGAACTGCTGAAGCGGAACGCTGTCTGGCCATGCTTAAAAGCGACTTCCCAGAAAGCAACTGGACCACACTGTTGTCTGACCCGTACTTTGCTGAGAACCAGCGTTTCGGCGTACATATCGAAGACTCCATCTACGCAGCAACCTACGAAGCTTTCAAGACCGACCGTCATGCAGAGGTAAAGGCTAATGGCGAGATTTCCGAGAAACGCTTCCCCCTGGGATTGCACCGTCCGAAGTTCCTCTTTATAGAAGGTCTTAGTCTGTTGAACGAAGGAAATTCGCAGGGCTGCATAGACCGCATGAAACAGGTGGTTGAAAAATACCCGGAAAGCGAGGTCAGCGAAATGGCTGGTATGATTATTCGTGGTGTGCAGCAGGGCAAGACATTGCGTGGTGGCAAGTTTGATATCAGTGATGTATGGTCACGACGTGCTATCGACATGGCGGCAGACTCTACGCGCAACGACACGCTAACTATAGAACGTAACGCCAACTACGTGTTCCTGCTGGCCTACCAACCCGACTCTGTGAACCACAACCAGTTGCTCTACGAGATGGCGAAGTATAACTTCTCGAACTTCCTCGTACGCAACTTCGACATCACTGTCGATCAGGATGCCCACGGACTGGTGCGCATGGTGATTAGCGGTTTCCTTAACTACGACGAAGCACGGCAGTATGCCCGTCAGTTGTATAATGACAAAGCAATGGCTGACATGCTACGCCCCTGCCGGCCTATTATTATCAGTGAGAAGAACTTGCCATTGCTGGGTACCAACTACAGCTACCGTGACTACGAGATATTCTTCGAGAAGGAGCTGGAACCACTGGATGTCTCTGATGAAGACCTGCTGGACGAACCAGAGACCATCATCCAGAACGAAGAGGATGAGGAGCCTGACGCCAACGGCCAAGATCCAAATGGCAATAGCCAAGACCCGAACTACGACCCATTGTTCGACGATGCTCCACAGCAGCAGAACAACAATTATGATGAGTTCGACGATGATTTCTGGAGATGACAATGTCGAAATAACGTAATAACGAAATAACGTAATAACGAAAAGATAATGAATAACGGATTGCTGCTTTGGGCTGACGACGAGATGGAACTGCTCCGCGCCCACCTGCTCTTTTTAGAGAAGAAAGGTTACGAGGTGGTGACGGTAACCAACGGTACCGACGCCATTGAGGAGTGCAAAAAGCGCACCTTCGACCTGGTACTGCTCGACGAGATGATGCCTGGCCTTAGTGGTCTGGAGACACTGCAGCGCATCAAGGAGATAACACCACAAGTGCCTGTCGTCATGGTAACAAAGAGTGAGGAGGAAGACATCATGAACCAGGCTATCGGTCAGCAAATTGCAGATTACCTCATCAAGCCCGTTAACCCCAACCAGATACTGTTGACGCTGAAGAAGAATATCCACCGTAAGGAGATTGTCACCGAGACGGTGCAGACCAACTACCAGCAGCAGTTCCAACAACTGTCCATGCAGATTATGGATTGTCGTACGTGGGAGGACTGGACAGCTGTCTATAAGCGTCTGGTGCGCTGGGAACTGGAGCTTAGTGCCACCGACTCGCAGATGACCGAGATGCTGGAGATGCAAAAGCAGGAGGCTAATCGCGGCTTTGCTAAATACATCAAACAGCATTACATGGACTGGATGCGAGGCGACGAACACCCTATGCTTTCGAATGAACTGTTCAAGACCAAGGTGTTCCCTGCGCTGGGCGATGGAGAGAAGATTTTCCTCATCGTACTCGACAACTTCCGCTACGACCAGTGGAAGACATTAGAGCGTGAGATTGGCGACCTGTTCGACATTGATGAGGATGTCTATTGCAGCATCCTGCCCACCGCTACCCAGTATGCCCGTAACGCAATCTTCTCTGGCCTGATGCCCGTACAAATTGCACAGATGTTTCCTAACCTGTGGGTTGACGAGGATGAGGAGGAAGGCAAGAACCTTAACGAGGAGCCACTCATTAAGACGCAGTTGGAGCGTTATCGCAAGCGCAACACCTTCTCGTATCATAAGATTAACACCTCACAGGAGGCCGACAAGCTGCTACAGCAGTTGAACACGATGGAGAAAAACGACCTCAACGTCGTGGTATTCAACTTCATCGACATGCTTAGTCACGCACGTACCGAGTCGAAGATGGTTCGTGAGTTGGCAAACAATGAGTCGGCATATCGCAGCATCACGCTGTCATGGTTCCGCCACTCAGCAATGGCTGACCTGTTCCGTCAATTGGCACAGAGCGACTATCGCATTCTTATCACCACCGACCACGGCAGTATCCGTGCCACCAATCCTGTGAAGATTATCGGTGACCGCAACACGAATACCAACCTGCGTTACAAGTTGGGAAAGAATCTGGCGTATGACTCGAAAGACTTGTTTGTCATCAAGGATCCACAGAAGGCTCATCTGCCCGCTCCGAATCTCTCGACGAGCTACGTCTTTGCGACAAGCGACGACTTCTTTGCCTACCCCAACAACTACAACTACTATGTCTCGTACTATCGCAACACTTTCCAGCACGGAGGTATCTCGATGGAAGAGATGATAGTGCCTATCATATCATTGAAGGGAAGGAAACGATAGGTTTTCGATATAACGACATAACGATATAACGACAATGAAAATCAGAATTCAAAATATAGAACACATCCGCGAAGCTGCTCGCGAGTTTATAGAGCAAATTGGCGACCATCGAGTCTTTGCCTTCTATGGTAAGATGGGGGCCGGCAAGACTACTTTTGTCAAGGCTATCTGTGAAGAGCTGGGCGTTGAGGATGTTATTACCAGTCCCACTTTCGCCATCATCAACGAGTACACGCAACCCGATGGTGAACCACTTTACCACTTCGACTTCTACCGCATCAAGAAGTTAGAAGAGGTTTATGACATGGGCTACGAAGACTACTTCTACTCTGGAGCCCTCTGCTTCATAGAGTGGCCAGAACTGATAGAAGACGTGCTGCCCGACAATGCCGTACGTGTCAACATCGAAGAGCAAGCCGACGGTAGTCGCCTCGTTACCTTTAACGAATAGTAAAATGCTATGCTTCGCCCTGTCGGAATAGGTGGGTGAAGTACTTGCTGTAAAGCTCAGAGAGTCCCTGACGATTATCGATAGCCTCACCGACAACGAGCATGGTTGTCAGTGTGAGATTGTTGTCATGAACAATCTTCGCCAGGTCTTTCAGCACTCCACGATAGATTTTCTGGTCTGGCCACGTGAGGTGATAGCAAGCAGCTACTGGCGTGTCTTCAGGGTACTCCTGCAACAGTTCACGTTGCACGTCGTCGACAATAGCAGCAGAAAGGAAAATACACATCGTACTCTGACTTTTAGCCAACAGGTGCAATTGTTCCTTCTCTGGCATGGGCGTCCTACCCTCTCCTCTCGTCAAGATGATAGTCTGTGTACGCTCAGGAATCGTAAACTGACTACGCAGTTCTGCAGCAGCAGCCAGGAACGATGAGATGCCTGGAGTAATGTGATACGACATATTGTGCTTATCGAAGAAAGCCATCTGCTCCTGGATAGCGCCAAAGATGCAAGGGTCACCGGTATGCAGGCGAACAATGAAATGTCCCTTGTCGTAGTGTTCTTTCATGAGTGCACATTGCTCCTCCAGATTCATATCGGCAGAGCTTCGCACAACGGCACCTGGCTTATGACACTCCGTCAGGGCTTTCGGTACCAAAGAGCCTGCATATAAGATAAGGTCGGCCCTTTCTAACATCTTCCGACCACGGACACTTACTAAATCGGGGTCGCCAGGACCAGCACCCACAATCTCGATATGTCCCTCACGGAGATACTTGCGGTCAATGGCAACAGCAAGTGTGAAATTCTTTCCCTTCACTTTGGGCAGCAGCAATTTCCCATGATTGGACGCCAACAGGGCTGCAGCCTCACAAACACTGGGCGTTCCCACATGCTTGGCCACCGTTTCGCTGGGCGTCGGGACATCTACCTGAGCTAATTCATCGGCAGTAAAGAAATGCACTTGATAGCCTTGTCGTTCATATTCCTTCATGACAGGCTCATCTGCCTTAATGTCAATCGTACTAATGCTGCGGGGAGTAAAGAAAAATGACTTCTTAGGATTCAGTTCGTAACCCATTAATTCCTCTATTCGCGACATCACATCGTTCACAGGGCCAGCCTGATGAGCCAATCCAATACCAATATCGAGTACTGATGGAACAAAGTTTAATACATCAACGCCCTCAATGGAGTCGTGGGAATAATCATAGGGAGATACAGAGATGAGCAGTTTGAATCTTCCCGACTTAACTTCTTCATATGAGGTAACAAGCGTCACATGATCCGGCATGGTACGCTCTAAATAATCAGTGCCTTCATCACGAATTTCCAGTAATAGGGCAGTTGGTTGTCTGTTGACAAATGCTGTGACAAAGGCAGTCATGTCATCATGATGGCATTCCCAGCAATCCACTCTCGCCCACCATCCATAACGGTCGGCAAGTGTGTCGAGGGCCCAAAGTCCAGCATTATCGCTCTGGGTGGTGATGACTGGCTCAACACCCAAAGCGCCAGCAATCTGTTTGGTCAGCTCATTAGCCCCTCCTACGTGACCAGAGAGGACAGAGATTACGTGGTTGCCAAAAGAATCTACACAGACAACGGCAGGGTCTTCGTGTTTGTCCTTTACATAAGGGGCAATGGTGCGCACACAAATGCCCATAGCGCCAATGAAGACAAAGGCATCGAACTTCTTCCAGTTGGTCGCAATAGAATCGCGACGGACAATTTGGGCACCAAGCGTTTCCTGTAAACGAGCAGCGATGGCAGCTCCTGCCTCGCTGATTTGTATGATTGCTATCTTTTGCATTTTAGTATTGTTATCGGGTGGTGGTCATTCAACTGAATATGAAGAGGCGGTTCCTGTTGGAGGTTAAGCTCTTCGCAGGCCTCGTTCCAAAGTTTCTGGCTATCGGTAAGTACCTTGGGAGCTATGACGCTATTCATCACGATAATGCCATTGGGAGCAAGCACGGTAAGTACCTTCTTCATGATGTCCTTCAGACGGCCACCGTGCCCGCCAATGAAGACGGCATCGGGGGTTGAGTATGTTGCGACACTATCGCAACATAGAAGGAAATCGCCTATGTGGATGTTCATTCCTGGAGCACCAAAGCAGCGAGCATTCTCCTGAATGATGGCTTCACACTCAGGGCGAATCTCGAAGGCTTCTACCTGTAAGTGCGGAAATTGAAGACGTGCCTCAATGGACACGCTACCTGTGCAGGCACCAATATCCCACAGTACATGTCGATGAGACAGATCAAGCGCCTGTAACGTCAGCAAGCGAATTGGCATTTTTGTAATCATCTTCTCGCGACCATCAAGCAACATGAAGGCACTATCAGGAATACCGTAAGGTTTCGCGTGCTCGTCGGTTTTGCCATCGAGAATTACACAGTTAGGCGTGGAGAATGCAAGCTGGGCAGCCTCTTCAAGGGTAAGCGTCGTCACCTTTTCTAATTGCGGGTTACCCAGATGCTCACCAACATACATATTATAATAGATGTATCCGTAGTCCAGCATGCGTTGGGCAATGGCAGCTGGTGTATGTTGCTTATCGGTAAGGATGCCTATCTTTGGAACTCGCTCAATGAGTGCTCTATCGAATTCCTGCCAAGGCCGACCTGTCAGTGAGACAATATGCATGTCGTGATAGGGCATTACCAGTCGGTGAGCAAGTAACTGCAGGGAATTGAAAGTCGGGAAAACCTTCAACTCTGCATCAGGGAATTCACGTTGCAAGGTATTTGCAAAGCCAAAAAACAAAGGATCACCGGAAGCAAAAACAACTACCTCGTCATGGTACTGTTCGAAAACAGCATTTAAAGGGACCGTGATGTCTATCCATTGTGCATTGGCAGGCAAGAACGGAGCCACTATTTCATGGTGACGCTTGCCACCAGAGAAGACCTTACCACTCTTAATGATTTCCAACACTTCTGGTAGGAAGAACGGCTGCGGATTATCGGTAATTCCTATAACGATGAACTTCATAAGTCGCGACCAGGTTTCAGTTGTTCGGCATCATCGAAAGTCAAGATGGCATTGCAGAGCGTAGCGGCGAGGTTACTGCCGCCCTTGCGCCCTTCAACGATTATCTTGGGGATTTGCTTCAACGTCTTGACTGCGTGTTTACTTTCGCAGACATGAACAAACCCCACAGGAGCAGCAATAATACCTGCAGGATGCATTTTCCCTTTACGAACCAAATCACATATCTCAAAGAGTGCAGTAGGTGCATTCCCAACGACATAAAGCGCTTCAGGATATTCCTCTGCCGCCTGTTGCATACATGCCTGACTACGTGTAATACCCTTCTCGTCAGCAATCTGTTTCGTTCTGGGGTCATTGATATAACAATGCACTTGGATGCCGAGTCTTTCTAAAGCACCCTTACGGATTCCGCTAGCAGCCATCGTGACATCTGTAACGATATGCTTCAGACTCCCATCGACCACCTTATTATACAAAATCTCCGTTGCACATTCGTCCATCCAAAGACACTGTTCCATGCTGAAATCCACGGTAGTATGTATGGCATGCAACAACGGCCAGAGGCGCCATGTGGGCACATCAGGGTGCTGCATCTCAGAGAGAATGGTGCTGAAAGATTGCATCATAATCGTTTGTCCAGGCTTCTCTCCTTCTTGTTCCTTATTACGATAATAGCCGCGAGGAGTAATCATTTTACCTTCATAAACATACGACTGGGAGTTACCAATCAATATAACGGTAAACATATCCACCTCCTCTGGATCGAAAGCGCCAAGGGTTGTCATTTTAACTTCCTGCTCCTCACGCCCTGCCTGACGGACATAGCCCACAGGAGTGTCAGCAGCACGTTCTTGCAAGAAAAGCTCCTGCAAGCGATAGAGTTGCCAATAGCGGCCGTGCGACTTGGGATTATAGATAGCCGTGACAAAATCGCCAACAGCGGCGGCCTTTATACGACATTCAATCACTTCCCACGGTGTCATAAGGTCTGAGAGAGAGACAAGGCATAAATCATGGCCTAATGGAGCACCTAATAAAGAGGCTGCTTTCTGGAAAGCAGAGATGCCAGGAAGAGAGAGAATCTCGATGCTTTGCGACGGGGAAATCGTCGCACACGAGCGCTCGCGCTGCATCTCATAGATAAGTGGAGCCATACCATAGATGCCTGCATCACCAGAGGAGATAACAACAACTGTTTTCCCTTGCTCAGCCAATAGGAAAGCCTGCTCAGCACGTTCACGCTCCTTCTTCATGCCCGTGTCAATGCATTCACAGCCTTCTTTGACGTAAGTCTCGATGAACTGGAAGTAATATTTGTAGCCCACGATAGCGTCTGCTTCACGTACTGCCTCCAATACGGCAGGAGTAACATCCGCTGCACTGCCAGGACCTATTCCTGCAATAATGATTTTTCCCATTTTGTCGTTTTCTCTTGCTACTATAAGTCGCAAAGATACAACTAAAATGGCATATTTGCAAATTTCTGTATGAAAAATTTGTTTATTCAGAAATTATGCTTACCTTTGCGGCCGAGAAAGCTTATTATTTTTATGTATAACTAAAAAGAAATGTTATGAAAAAGATTCTTTTAGCAGTGATGACTGTTGCTGCCATCGGTTTCACTTCATGTGGTAACAAGACTCAGCAGGCTGAAGCTACTGACAGTACTGAAGTTGCAATCAACGCAGAGGAAGAGGCTAATGCCGTTATTGACAATCTGAAAGCATTTGTTGCTGCAGGTGATGCAGAGAAGGTTTCTGCTGCCCTGGATCAGGTAAAGGAAATGGTTGGCGAGTTCGTGCTCAACGATCCAGACGCTGCCATGACCTACGTTACCACCGTACAGAACTATCTGAAGGAGAATGCTGAGCAGATTAAGGCCGTTGTTGAGAAGAATGCTGACGCAGCTTCTGCTGTTGCCGTCTTCATGGAGACAGAGCCTGAAGTAATGGTTAGCGCTATTGTTGAGACAGTCAGCAACAAGGCTGAGGCTACCAAGGATGCAGCTGTTGATGCTGCCGTAGAGGCAAAGGATGCTGCTGTGGATGCTACCAAGCAGACCGTTGACGAGGCCAATGCTGCAGCTAAGCAGAAGGTTGAAGAGACCAAGGAAGCTGCTAAGAAGCAGGCTAACGACGCTATCGACGATGCAGCTAAGAATGTCAAGAAAGGCTTAGGCATTTAAGATTTTTCGCTGAATAAAAGAGCCGGTTCGTTGATTATATTTCACGAGCCGGCTTTTTTTGTCTATCTTTGTAGCAGAAAAAGCAATAATACACTACAAACAAAATGCTAATATGAAGAAGACAAAGATTTTTATGATGCTGACGGCGGTAGTACTGCTGTCTTCCTGTATGTCGGACGATGCCACCGATACATACAAAGATTTTATCAACAACTGGGGCAATAATGGCAATGGAACTATCACTTCTGCCAGTGGTGAATTAAGCACCTTTGAGGTGGCTATTGACAAAGAAACAGCTGAACCTACCGATGTTGCCACCGCCACCTATCCAGAGGCCAGCGATGCCATCAGTACACAACAATTTACGAAGATGGTTACTATCGACATGTCCAATCCTTTAGAAAAGACTGAGAACGGTGTCACGATAACTGTTGTCGATGGCAAGGACATCACAACCGACCACGGTAAGACGGAAGGAGTCTGTTATGTGGTGAGCGGAACAACAGCCGATGGTTCCCTGACTATCACAGGTAGCACAGACTATGAGCTTAACCTCAATGGTGCCAATATTACCAGCAGTCAGTCGACAGCCGTCAATCTGGATAGTAAGAAAGCTGCTTATGTCGTGCTTACAGGTGCAAATAAGTTGACCGATGGTATTAGCGAAGACCACAAGAGTGCTCTTTATAGCAAGGGTAAGATACTCTTTAGCGGAACGGGTTCATTGGAGATACAGGGACTTTACAACAATGGTATTCAATCAAAGAGCTATGTTCTCTTTGAGAAGGGCGTTAACATTTATGTCAATGCTGCCAATCATGGCATTAAAGGGTCCGATGCTATCATCAATGGTGGTATCATCAATGTGGAGACGGCAGGAAAGGGTGCCAAAGGCCTCAACTGCGACGAGGACATCATCATCAACGGTGGACGTACCACGGTGGTAGCCACTGGTGACGGTGAGTGGGACACGGAGGATCTGGAGACCAAAGCAGTCTCTTGCATCAAGTGCGATAGCGTCTTAACCATTAACGGTGGTGAAGTTTATGTGAAAGCTACCGGCAGTGGTGGTAAAGGTCTTAAGGCAGATTGGGAAGCATATATCAATGGTGGCAAGATTCGTGCCATCACAACCGGTGGTCTATACTACAGCAATGGAACCAATGAGAGCCTTGACTACAAAGGCAATACCGACAATCTGGACGATGCCTACACTTCATCTCCAAAGGGTATTAAGATAGGTACAAAGAACGAACATGGAGTACTGACTATTTCGGGAGGTGACATTATGGTACGCACTTCTGGCACCAATGGCGAAGGCATTGAGAGCAAGGGAACGCTCGACATTACTGGAGGCAGTGTGATGGTAGCCGCCTACGATGATGCTATCAACTCGTCAAGCGACCTGACCATCAGTGGTGGTACTGTAGTGGCTGTAGGATTAAGCAATGACGGTATCGACACAAACGGCAACCTCTATATCAAGGGCGGCAATATCGTGGCTTATGGTGCCAGTGGAGCTGAGGCTGGTATCGATGCCGAAGAGAGTCACGCACTCTACATCACAGGAGGTAGCCTCTTTGCCATTGGCGGTCGTATTGACTGTAAGCTAGGTTCTACATCACAAGGACTGATACAAGCCAGCGGTTCAGTGACTGCTAACAGCACCGTCACCATCAGCAACAACAGTAACACACTGGCAAAGTTCACCATGCCTCCCTACTCCAATAGCAATGGTACTATTCTCATCACAGCAGAGGGTATGACGAGTGGCAACAGCTACACAATCGCTATCGGTTCTAACACAGCAAGTGCAACAGCCTCATCAACGATTACAAGTTCCATGGGTGGTGGTCCTGGTGGCAGACGATAAGAAAGAAGTGAAAAATACGAAAAGGTAAAAAATAAAAACTGGAAAATTGCGTTATATGTATTGGATGAAGATACAGTCACGACAAGAGAACGTCATATACTTGGCACTCTGGGGTCTGCTCTTTGCAGCTCCAGTGCTAATGATGTATTTGCGTACGGTGAGTAACACTTACCTCTCTTTCAATTGGCTTGAGATATTTTTCGTATGGAAGCTCTTTGCATTTTATCTAGTTATCTTCCTCATCCATAATTTCCTATTGGCACCCCTGCTCATCTATCGCCGTAAGCGTATGCTTTACGTCTCGATGATAGTAGCCATCCTTGCTCTTTTCGTTGCCTATCAATGTAGTCAACGTCCCAAGTTCATGGAACGCAGACCCATCCCAATGGAAAGAAAGATGGACGACAAACACGATCAGCGAGAAAGGGGGTCTCAACCTTACATGATGGGGCCACACCGTGATCGTCCACCTCGCGAATTCCACCAAGGAGAGCACCATGGTGAACCTCGTGGAGAGCACCGTGGAGAGCGCCGTCTGCCAGCATTTATCGGTGTTCACAACATTGTGGCAGTGGTTAGCATCATCCTCATGTTCGGTATGAATATCGGTATCAAGCTCTTCTTCAAGAATCGTACTGACCAGAAGAAACTGGACGACCTACAGAAGAAGAATCTGGAGCAGCAGCTAGAATATCTGAAATACCAGATTAATCCGCACTTCTTCATGAACACGCTGAACAATATCCACGCTCTTGTAGATATAGACCCAGAGAAGGCAAAGGACACTATTCTTGAACTATCAAAGATGATGCGCTTCATCCTTTATGAAGGTGACAAGAGCGGTGTTCCTCTGGCTCGTGAGTTTGACTTCATCCGCCATTATGTGGCACTCATGCAGCTGCGCTATACCAACAAGGTAGAGATTCTTGTCGACCTGCCCAGCGAGGCACCCGACAAGACAGTACCACCCCTGATGCTTATCTCGTTCATCGAGAATGCCTTCAAACACGGCATCAGCTATCAGCAACAGTCGTTTGTACACATCAAGGTGGCTATCGACGGCGACAAGCTACATTTCAACTGTAGCAACTCCAAGGCAGAGACGCCCAATCAGGAGAAAGGCGGTGTTGGTCTGGCCAATGTCAAGCAACGTCTGCGCTTGCTCTACGACAGCAACTTTGAATTGCACATCCAAGACAAACCCGATACTTATATTGTTGAACTAACCATCCCACTCACATGATACGATGCATGGCTGTTGACGACGAGCCTCTGGCACTCCAGCAAATCGTCACTTATATCAGTAAGGTTCCCTTCCTCGAGCTGGCAGCACAATGTCAGAGCGCATTGGAGGCGCGCCGGTTCTTAGAACAAGATACCGTCGATGCTATCTTCTGCGACATTAACATGCCTGACCTCAACGGTATGGACTTTGTCAAGTCATTGGCCACACCACCGCTCATCGTCTTCACCACGGCCTATGCCGAATATGCCGTCGAGGGGTTCAAAGTCAACGCTGTGGACTACCTGCTCAAGCCCTTTGGTTTACAGGACTTCCAGCGGGCAGCCAATAGGCTGAAAGAGAGACTCTCCCCCCAACCCCTCCCGGCAGGAAGGGGAGACGATACTCCTGTGGTCAGCGGTTTAGCCTCTGACACTGCAGACGACACCATCTTCCTCAAGACCGAATATCATATCGTGAAGGTTACTATCAGCGATATCCGCTACGTCGAGGCCATGAGCGAATACCTGAAAGTGCACCTCGTCAGCGATAGTAGACCTATCATCACGCTGTTGTCAATGAAGAAGATGGAAGAGCGCCTACCTGACTACTTTATGCGCATTCACCGCTCATACATCGTTAATCTCAAGAGGATTCAGGAGGTCAACAAGAACCGCATTATTATGGATAAAGACACTTATCTGCCCATTGGCGATATGTATAAAGACACCTTCCAACAGTATCTTGACACTAAATTTCTTGGCAAATAAATTTGCAGGATTGCTTACTTATTCGTACCTTTGCGCCCTGTAAGCATTAAAAATTGAACAAGAGACATGAAAAAACTATTTATTCTGATACTTGCCGCAATGATGGCAGCACCCTCATTCGCACAGTTTAGCAAGAGTCACAACCGTTACGACCACAACAACACAGAAAGCTATTATGGCCTGCGCCTGGGTATGAATATCGCATCACTCAGTAGCGACAATGCCGACTTTGATATGGACAGCCGTGCAGGTCTGGCCTTCGGAGCTGTTTACGGTCTCCAACTGGCTAATTCAACCCCTGTCTGGTTAGAGGCAGGTTTGTTCTACTCAGAGAAGGGTGGTAACATGGAAAGTGTACCTTTCAAGATGGCAGACGACAAAAATGGGTTCCAGAAGGTAAAATGCCGTCTGAGCTACCTGCAGATTCCCCTGGTAGTGAAGTACTCTTTCGACATCGTTGACGACCTGTATATCGACCCGTTCCTCGGTGGTTATCTGGCATTAGGAGTGGGTGGTAAGACGAAGTATTATGGTGAGCAGAGATCTATCAGTTCCTACAACGCTGTTGACCGTTTTGACGGAGGTTTGCGTATTGGCTGTGGCTTGGAATACCAGATGCTCTATGCTGAGGCAGGCTTTGACTTCGGTCTTGCCAACATCGGCGACAGCGACTTCGACGGTGTCCACACTCGTTCATTCTTTATCAATGTTGGTGTGAACTTCTAAACAGATCTTATTTAACAACAATAAAACCGGCTGAGAGCATCACTGCTGTCAGCCGGTTGTGTTTCATAGTATTCTATTTAATTATATAACAATTTTCTTACCATTGAGAATGTATATGCCTCGTGGCAATTGGTTAGGGTCAGTACCTACATAGCGACCATCGAGCGTATAGACGCGCATGGTCTGCTGCTTGCGCACATTGACCGTCTGTATAGCAGTGGCATTAGGTTTGGCTACCACAACCTCGTCAAGGAAGAAACGTCCCTTGGCTGAGGTAAAGGTAATCTTCACTTCACCTGAACCGGTAATGGTAGCGGTAAAGTCAGTAAACGCGCCCTTCTCCATCGTGACACTCTCTGGCTCAACGCTTCCACCCTCAACAGAGAGATTCAGCGCAGTTTCATCATTTTTAGAATTCCAGGCACCAGCCTTGAACGTCACAGTCGTTGTGCCGTTAAGTTCGATAGCAGGGGTAGTGGCAGAACCAGCAATCGTATTGGTACCAAACTTAGCACATTGATTGGCACCATAGGACTTTTCACCCTTACTGTCTGAACATGCCGTCCATCCTTCGTTATCGGGAAGAAATTCACCACTGGCTATTGATCCACTCCACAGATTGTCATTTCCACCCTTTCCATCACACTCATCGAACGACTCATAGAACAGAGCGTCACCTATAGGATCATCGCCACCAGCGTCGGCTACAAAATTAAACGAAATGGTTTTGTCGCTATTCTGTGTGATTTCCTCCACAGAGCCATTCATCCAATAGGTGCCATTGCTCGTCTTGGTAAAGAAGCGGGCAGCATTCTTTGCCTGTGCGTCTTTCGTCTTGAATTTATAGTTGAAAGCATTCACAGAGCCATAGGGGAAAGGTTCTGCATCGTCGTAAACCTTCTCACCTTGCACATAATAATAAGAATATTCACCATCAGCAGGAACCACGGTAAAACGCTGGTGGCTGGGGTCGTCGTTAGGAGCATTTTGTTCCCATACGCTCGCATCATAGTCACAGTGAATAATCAGCAAACCAGCACCAGGAGCAGAAGCATCCCAACCTTCCTTCTGGCGGTTCTCCAACAGATAGTACTCGTTAGCGTTCTTGTCATTATAGATAATGTAGAACTCACCATCATTCTGCAGTGACTTCATGTTGCGAATCTCCACATCCTCTGCTTTCAGCTCGATGGGTTCCTCCCAACCGGCAAACCAGCGCTCATAGCTGGTATAACCCGCGGGCTGATAGCCATCGCCGTTGTAGGTACCTGCATCCATCAAATCCCAGTAGCCCATACCCTGACCACCGCTGTAGTCGACATCGTAGAAGTCGGGATAGCCCAGACAGTGAGAATACTCATGACACATGGTACCAATACCGTTTATATTACCCGTTCCTTCCAACTCAGGGCCGCAAGCATAGCTGTTGACCTTCAGGTTAGTACCCACTGTCACAGGGCCAGTACCGTCACCATAATACTCGGCAGAATACAGGTCGTAAGCATGAGGCCAGATAGCATTGGCAGGACCACCGTCGGCCGCGCCCTTACCAGCAAACACTACATATACCTGATCTACATAGCCGTCGTTGTCCCAGTCATAAGGAGTCCAGTCAGCAACTTCATTCTTAGCCAATTCAACAGCTTCACAGACCATCTCGCCAGCATATTTATCATTGCCCTGGCTGTCATCTTCACCATAATGGCTATATTCTTTGTTAACCGTAACAGGGCCAACAACGTCGAAGTCCAGTTCGAACTTTCCACGGCTCTGAGCCTTGAAATAGTCAGCCATAGAACCCTTGAAGTTCCCCTCAGAGAATCCTTGCTCATTGGCTATACGATTGAAGAGCGCATTGTTATGATCAGTCTTAAACGACTTATCCTTGAAGTTCACCAAAATCATAATGGCTTTCTTCTGACCCAGAATCGTTGTGGGGTGTCCGAAAGTCCGGCGCTGCACGCGCTTGGCATTGACTTTAGCACGACGCACCTTGGCTCTCTGAATAATCTGCTGGGCATCAACAGCTACATAGGCATCGCCTTGCTCCATGTATGCCTGTCCATCCTCAGCTTTCCAGAAGTGTCCGTGCTCATCGCCGACGAGCGTAGCGCGCACCTCTGTGCCATCCTGCAATTTCAACATCTTCCATTGCCCGCGCCTTGCGGGTACTGCCATCATCGCTATGGTGACAAGCGATAACAATAAAGTAAACAGAAATTTCTTCTTCATATTTAGTATCATAAAATCAATTTCCAATCACCACCTTACGACCATCTACAATATAGACGCCACGAGTAGGATTCGTCACGCGTTGACCACTCACGTTATAGATAACGCGCTGACCATCGTGCTGTTGCTTCACGGTTTCAATAGATGCCGAACCGCCTCCGTAGTTATCGTAGCTGAATGCCACATCCTGTTTGTCGCCCCAGATGTATTCTTCCAGTCCCGGATAGTCGATAAACGGGTTACGGTTTTGCTGAATACCATACACAGCATTGTTGCGATTGATTTCCTTCTCGCTCACTGGGTCGTTCTTCGCCCACTTCATCAACATCTTCAGTTGCCACTCACTCAAGCCAGGATAGGTGTTGCCGTCGAGGGTAGGCTGTGATTCCGGATAGGCTGTGTACCAGTCGGGCAGTTTCTCCTCGTAGCACGTCACCATATAGAAATAGGTGCGTGCAAAGTCGCCTTTATATTCGTCGTTGGGCTCGAAAACGGTTCCCGTATATCCTTCAACACTACATGGACCTAACTTGCTGAAGTCGTTGGCCGATTTCCAGTTTGGATTAGCCGTCTCGCCAAAGGGGAAGTTGGCGCGTTTGTTGTTCACAATCTTATCTGTGGGATACATGTGATACAAGTCGGTGTACATGGGCATCACCTTGCCTCCAAACCAGCTATTGGGGAATGAGTGCTCACGATTGTAGTATTGGCCCTCTTGATTGCCACTACCCGTGTCCTGATCTGTGCCGAACTCCATCTCACGCTTGTTCGAGTACATATCCCACACTTTGCCATTCGGCTTTGCATCAGTTGTTCTGAAGTGTGTCCACAAGGCTTTATAGGCGGTACTGAGGTCGCCGCCTTCTTCACGGGCATAAACGCTGTCTTCAGCGCTGCGCCTTTCTTGCCATCGGCATTCTGATAGTACGTACCTGAATCATTGGGACCTTGTGCCCAAGCTGCACAGACACCAGCGATAAATAACGACAACAGTAGTATTCTTGTTTTCATAGGCAGAAATATTAGTTTGTTCCTTTTTAACAAGGCAAAGGTACGCACTATTTTCCTAAAAAACAAGAAAACTACTGTCTTTTTTTGCTTAATACTCTATTACGAGTGCCTGACGGGGTTTCAGTGGCAGGTTTTCACGCAGACTGTACTTCTGTCCGGTAATTACATCCTCACCTACTGTCTGGTCGGAATCAAAGAGTTCTGCATAGCGCTTCATCTCCATCGTAGCATTGCGACGCATACCGTTGATGATGGTAATCACGCCATGACGATGCCAGCGACGAGCCACGACATAGACGCCATTATAGGGAATGAACTGCGTCTGATAGCCACGAATGATGGTCTCATTGCCCTGACGCCAGTGCAACAGCTTCGAGAGCCAGTCAAACATCTCGTTCTCTACCTTCGTGCGGCCCTCACGAGTAAAGGCGGTATGTGCATCGCCTGGGAAACCACCGGGGAAGTCCTTGCGCACATGACCGTCGGTCTGGGCTTTCGTGCCGTTCATCATAATTTCCGTACCATAGTACAACTGTGGAATACGGCGCACCGTCAACAGCAATGCCAGGCCCTGCTTCAGTGCCGTGATATCCTGTCCGTCACCGAGGAAACGGTCGGTATCGTGATTGTCGAGGAACGCCATCACGCTCGACGGATTAGGATATAGGTAGTCGTAGCAGAACGAGTTATACAGGCGGTTGAAGCCACGCCACCAGCTATCGGTAACCTCATGCTTCGCAGAGTCGAGCTTCTCCTGGAACGAGAAGTCCATGACAGTCTTCAGATAACTGTTCTCCTCCGACAGCTTCGAGTCTTTCTGCCAAGCGGCAGTATAGGCTGGCTCCGTCACCCACGTCTCACCTACAGTATTGAAGTTTGGATATTCCTCGTCCAGTTCCTTCATCCACTGTGCCATCGGCTTGCGGAAAGCGTATGGATAGGTATCCATGCGGATGCCGTCGATGCCTGCGCTTTCTATCCACCAGATGCTATTCTGAATGAGATAGCGCATCAGGTGCGGATTGTTCTGGTTCAGGTCAGGCATCGTGCTGACAAACCAGCCCTCCGTAGTCTCACGCAGGTCCACCTCTGAGGCGTAGGGGTCCAGCACAGGGGTAAGCTTATAGCTGGTCTGCAGGAAGTCCGTACCACGCGAGTCGCTGGTGCCTCCCGACTGCTCCAGCCATCCTGGCAGGTTCAGCCAGTCTTTTGAGGGCAGGTCGGCCACCCATGGATGCTCAAAGCCGCAGTGGTTGAAAATCATATCCATCACGACCTTCATGCCCTTCTTATGGCAGGCATCAATCAGCTGGCGATATTGCTCATTGGTACCAAAGCGAGGGTCCACACGGTAGTAGTCCGTGCAGGCATAGCCGTGGTAGGTGGACCACTGTCCCTGGTCAGGCGAGTCGTTCTCCAGAATAGGCGTAAACCACAAGGCCGTCACACCCAGGTCTGTAAAGTAGTCCAGGTGCTCCTGCAGTCCTTCCAGGTCGCCACCATGACGCAACGATGGAGCATTGCGGTCTTCCTTATAGGTGCGCATACCTTTTATCTGCTTCTGGTGGTTGGCACCCTGTGCAAAGCGGTCAGGCATCAACAGGTAGAGCACGTCACTGATGTCGAAGCCCTGGCGCTTGTCGCCAGACATTTCGCGCTGTTTCAGCTGGTAGTCCACTACCTCACTCTTCACCTTTCCCTTTTCATTCTTTACCTGAAATGTCAGTTTCATCGTGCCGGGCTTCGCATCCTTCAGATTCAGATACACCAGCAGATAGTTCGGAGAGTCGAGGCGCACAATATTTTCGATGGTAACGCCAGGATAGTCAGTCGTCACCTCCTGAGCATCGCGGATGCCTTTGCCATACACCATCAGTTGCACGGTTGGATTCTTCAGTCCCACATACCAGTCGGTGGGGTCGATACGTGTGATAATCTGTTTGGTCGCTGCATTCATTGCCATCATGTTTGCAATAAAAATGACTGTGAATAAGAATAATCTTTGCATAACTTGTCTTGAGTTAGTATTTCTTCTGCAAAGATAAGGAATTTCTCATTACCTTGTTGCACCTTTGCACAGATTTCTTTCAAAACTGTGCAAAATCGATTGCACAAACCTAATTTCCTTCTTTGACGAAGCCTTTGGTCTTCCACTTACAAGACCGCCAGCGACGCACCAATATGACGCCACGGATATTCTCGTCGAGCGCAAAACCTATCCACATACCCACCAGACCATAGCCCAGCGGAATACCGATGACGTAGCTCACGCCCACGGCTACGCTCCATTGGAAGATGACACCCACGACAAAGGGATAGACCGTGTCGCCCGTAGCCCTCAGCGTACTGCCTGCAAAGATATTTGCCGTGCGCCCTACCTCCAGGAAGACATCCACGACAAGCACCCATACGCCCATCGCAATGATCTCCTGATTGTCGGTGAAAGCACTCAGTATGCTCTTTCCCGACAACGCCAACAGCACGGAACCCGTCAGCGTGATAATCATCGACCATCGGAAGAAGTAGTTGCCGAGGATATATGCCGCCTGGTGGCGCCGTTGTCCCACGAGGTGACCTACCAGGATGTCGCCGCCCTGCGTAATGCTGAGACAGAACAGATAGACAAACATTATCATGTTGGCACAGTAGGTCCTGGCCGCCAGTGCCTCGTTGCTAATCTGATTAATAAAATAGGTAATCACCACCTGCGAGAGGCTGTACGAGATATTCTCGCTCATGGCAGGGATGCCGATATACAACAGGTTGCGCAGTTCCTCCCACGGCATGGGACGAAAGTAGTGCAACGGGAACTTCGGAATGTGCTTTCTGAAATGGATAACTGCCAACAACACCATCGCAATGGCGCGACTGGTTGCCGTAGCAATAGCGGCACCCTCAACACCCAACTGCGGACAACCCCAATGACCGAAGATGAGGGCATAGTTGCCTAGGATATTCAACACATTGACAATACCCGTTACCACCATCGGATAGACCACCTTGTCGGCACTACGCAACGACGCCGAGAACGTCAGCGACAAGGCCTGGAAGAACGATAGCGCCCCCGTCAGCTTCAGGTACACCACGCCGTCGTCCATCAGCTCTGGGCGCAGACCCATCAGTTGCAGCAACTGCTCCGCATAGAGAAACAGCAGAGCGCTCACCACCATGCCCAATGCCAGATTCACTACCAGTGCCAAGCCCACCACCTGCACCAGTCGCTTTCTCAGTCCAGCACCGATATACTGTGCACAGAGGATGGCGGCACCCATCGAGAAGAACTGATAGACCAGGAACACGAGCGACATCAGCTGGTTGTCGAGGCCCACCGCCGCCACACTATTGTCGCTATAGCGACTCAGCATCACGGTATCTACGGCACCCAACAACATCACTAGGGCCATCTCGATAAATACCGGGATGGTCAGCACTTTCAGTTGTCTCTTCAGCGATTGTTCAGCCATTATCTATCAAGAATATTTAGTCGGCCAGAGCGTCGAGCCAGCAGAGGAAAGCCACGAGTGAGGCATTCCAGTTGATGGCAATCTCGTTAGAGGCGTACGACTCCGTATCGTCTAGGTACGACTCGTCAGGCACCTTCGACGGATATGGAATCTTTATGTTCTGTCTGTCCTGCTGACCAGGGTTCGGGCCACCCACCAACATACCTGGGAAGGGAGCCTCCACATTGTCTGCAGTTGATGGACGGTGGTGCAGATGCATAGGGTTTTTGTCACCAAAACCCGTCACATAGCAATAGCCTGTAGCATTGCGGCCCAGCAGATAATCTGCATTCTGTAACGCATAGCGACGATACTTTGTGCTACCAGTCAACTTGTCTGCATAAAGCAGGAGCATCGCCTGACAACAGCAGTTCTCACCAAGACAGCCCCATCCGAAGTCGCGTGGCTTGTTGCCATAAGGCGACTGAAACGACGACGTCTCTACATCCTTCACAGCCTCATCGCAGTAAGCTGTCAATTGGCGAAGCATCACTTCACCCAACGGAGAGCCATCTGCCGCAAGCCATTCAAGAGCGCCCAGTGAGGCAACGTTGCCCCAGGCAGGAGTGGTAAACCTGTCGGGCTGCAGACGACGGGCATCATCCAGATACTGCTTGCTACCCGTCAGTCGGTAAAGGGCCGAGGCTGCCCAGAAGAATTCATCGTTGGCACTCCTGTCGCCATACTCGCCCGTTGACACTGCGGGATCCTTCAACTGTCGCTGACGGTAGAAAGCCATAGGGCTAGCCTTTGCCCACTGATAGGCACGTTCAGCCATAGCAACAGCCTGCGCCGAGAAGCCTGGATAGTCCTGCTGGTAGGGTTCGAAAAGTCGGGCGGCATCGGCCATCACGGCGGCAAAATCGAGCGTCGCCGTTACGCTCTTCTGCACCACATAGCGTGTCTGCTTGCAATCTGTCGGCATGATGAAACCCTCAAAGTTGGGAGTCGTCAACTTATGATAGACACCACCGTCGTAGGGATCCTGCATTGTCATCAACCATTTCAGGTTGAACATCATCTCGTCCAGGAAATCGGGAGTAGCATTATTGCTCTCAGGTATATTGGTATTCAACTGGGCAAAGTAGTTGCGCTGTTGCTCATAGACGGCAAACATCAGTCCAATGCTGAATGCTGAGTTCACCACATATTTATTATAGTCGCCAGCGTCATACCATCCCAACGGCGAACTGATTATCGTTCCTGCAGGTCGCAGGGGAGAGGCTGCCGAGTTATGTACCAGCACGTGGGTATCGGCATGTCCCAAAGGACGGTTATATACCCCACCCTGCTCGATAGCAACACCCGAACGAATCAAGTAGAACAAGCGCAATGCTCCTGTTGCGATATCGTGATAAGGTTTCTCGCTGACATGCAGCACACACGATTCCTTACCCAGTGTCACTCGGTAGTCGCCCGTAGCCGACAAGTTACCCAGATCCACCACATAGCGCGTCTTGCCAGAGAGTGGCGACACAGCCCGACGCACACTCTTAGCCTTCACTCCCCTGCCGTCAGGTGTCATGATGCGCATCTTGTTGCCAGGATTCACACCCTCAACAACGACCACCTTCTCTTGATCAGGATAACAGCCCACCTGATTGCGACGCAACTGCACAGCATCTTGTGCCTGCACGCATAAAGTCACATAAGCAAGGGCCATCATGAAAAAACTCTTGTTCATAGTTTAGTACTTTATGTTGGTTCAAATATTATCGTATTTCGTTTGTTTGCTGCAAAGATACAAAAAACATTTGAAAAGATTATGAGTTTTGCGGGGAAAATAGTATTTTTGCCACCGAAATAGAAATACGCAATATGAAAACAACTAGATTTCTACTGGCCATACTACTAACGGCCGCATGCTGCGCAAAGCTGTCAGCACAGGGATTCACGCAGAATCCACAAAACGAGAACGAAGGAAAGTACAGCCTGCAGAACAGTCAGGTGACAATGACCATCGACGCACAACGAGGCGCCAAGATTCTCTCCTTCAAATACGGAGAGCAGGAAATCATCTCACAGCTACGTCGCCCAGAGGCCTTCGGAAGCACCTTCTGGACCAGTCCACAGAAGGAGTGGTACTGGCCCCCCATTCCCGAATACGACAAGCAGCCCTATCAGGTAGAAAACGACGGCAAGGTGCTGCGAATGACTAGCGAGATTTCAGCGCGCATGAAGTACAGAATCCGCAAGGAATTCTCCATTGACAAGAAAGACGGAGCATTCGTCATCACCTATTCTATTATCAATGAGAGCGACGAGACGCGAAAAGTTGCACCATGGGAAGTGACCCGCGTGGAAAACAATGGAGGCATCATCTTCTTCGATGCACCCGTCGACAGCATCTGGCCAGCCGGTTTGATGGACTTTAAGCAAGCATATGGTGCCGCATGGTATCAACCCGACGAGACGGGTGAGAACCGTAAAGTCAACGCCGACGGCAAGGGTTGGCTGGCATACTGCAACAAAGGACTGCTGCTGGTGAAGCGCTTCGAGGACATCACGGCCAGTCAGCCTGCACCTGACGAAGCAGAGATACAGGTCTACGTCAACAGAGGCAAGGCCCATATCGAGCTGGAGAGTCAAGGAGCCTACACCACCCTCAAGCCCCAAGAACAGTTGACGTGGACCGTCCGCTGGTATCTCCTACCCTATCAAGGCGAACCTGTCCCCTCAGCAGAGTTGCTACAGAAAGCTCTAAAGAACAACTAACCGTCTGTATCAGGCTGGCCCATCCTTTATTGTTACTTTTGCAGCCGATATTTTAAAATTCCTAATATAACTTCAACAAATTAAAAGGAAAAGGATGAAGAATTTCTATTATCTAGCGGTAGCCTTGATGGCTGCGGTGTTCTTTGTGTCTTGCTCTGACAGCGATGACAATGGTAGCCAAGGTGGCAATGGTGACAAGGCCCGTACGGACGTTGTGGACTACACGGTGATGTTCTACAGCTGTGGTGGTGCAAATCTGGATGGTGACACCGAGTGGAACTGGGGTAGCGCCTTGAATGCTCTTGATGTCGACGACCCCAATGTTCGCTACATGGTGCAGTTCAAATATTCTGGTCAGAAAAATCTGGATAAATACAATCCTTCACGCATTTGGGGTGGTAAGGCTGCTCAGTGCTACCGCTTCGAGTTGACTCACAACAAATATAACTATCAGGAACAGCACTTTAACTTGAGTGGTTATGAGTATGGTAATCAGGGTGCAAACTGTCAGATTTTCCAGCCCAACTCACTGGCAAACTTCATCAAGTACTGCCAGAAGGTAGCTCCTGCCAAGAATTACATTCTGTTGATTTCTGACCACGGCGGTGCTTATAGCGTTAGTGCTGACTACGATAAGAGTCTCCTCCCCACCCGTGGTGCCATGCAGGATGATACGCAGAATGACGAACTGATGTCGAATAAGGAGTTTCGTACAGCTATTGAGAAGGCTGGCGTACATCTGAAGGCACTCATCTTCGACTGCTGCATCATGAACAACATGGAGTCTATCACCGAATTCCTCGACCTTACCGATTACTATTATGGTTCAGGTCACTCAACCATTGCAACGGACCATGAGGTATTCGTTAAACAGTTGAAAGCAGCAGCAACAGGTGGCGACTTTGTTAAGGCCATGAAGACATGGGCGGAATCATCGGCAAAGAGACACTATGATGCATACCAAAGCAGCAAGAAGAATGACAATTGTAAGTACGTAGACTTCGCGCTGAACGACATGAGCAAGGTGAAGAATATCTATGCCCCGCTGAAGACTTTTGTTGACTATGCGGTGACAAACTGGGACAAGGCCAATCAGGAATCTCTGAAGACGGCTGCCGAAAATACCTATCACTACTTCAACGAGAGTGCTCTTTACGATGTAAAGGACTACTGCTTACACCTTGCCGAAGCTTTCCTAAAGGAGGGCGAGAATGTAGCTGACAATGAGGCTTTTAAACTTGTGAACGCTTTCGACAAGGCCGTAAAAGAAGCACAGTGCTTCCATATATATACCAAGCCCGACGAAAATCAGGACTACGACCTGAGCTATAGCGTCACGCTGGGTGCAAAGATGGCTGATGATAATAAACCGGCTATCCGTACTCGCGGCTACCACAAAAACAATAATAAATTCTACTATCTGTATAATGTCGAAGACGGGGACCAGCTTCTCTATTGGGACGGCGAGACAACTTATGATCCTAAATATAGCGAAAATAAGCCCTACCAGTCGTTCGCCAATACCTACTATAAGACGGAGTTCGACAAGAAGGTGGGCTGGAGCCGTATCTTTAAGCTGAATCCTTACTTCCCCAAGAATAATCCTCCCACAGACGACGAAGATGACCACCTGCGCGGAACATCGTTAATTCATTTTTAACGCCCCTGACTAATCATTATACAACAGGAAAAAGGTGCTTCCGCGGAGGCACCTTTTCTCTTTCATCAGATGTCAAATGGGCCATGCCCCATACAACTCGTGGTCGTGAGCGCCGTGATTGCGGCGGTGGCGACATTGGGAACTGTGTCTTGTATGGGTTATAACCCTGCATTATAGCCGTCCCTTATCATTGCAACGCCACACTCCATACCTTTAGGTTGGAGAAGGGACTCTAAAGGGCCACGGTCCGCTGTTTTTTGATTAGAGTAATACAAGCAAAAAAAGGACTCACGGTAATGAGTCCTTTTTTAAATGGATATAACCAACCTTTATTTCTTGATGCGATAGATGCGGAACGACATAGGCGCCAGTTGGTCGTTGATGACCGACTGCTTCTTGTCAGCCTCCACTGCGATGGTACCCTTCTTTGGCGTGATGAACTCAGGACGTTGGATGCTGTTCTCGTCGTCCATGCCCTTATGAGCGAGGGTGATGGTCTTTGCAGTGGTAGCACCCGTCAGGTCCTTCAGGTTCAGCGTGATGGGCTGTGCCTGCTTCGACGTGTTAGCCACCTTGACGACGACCTCTCCAGCATCCTTGTCGTAACATGCCGAGGCGAAGAGTCCGTTCTGACCCTCTTGTCCTGCTACAGGGATACCCTTTTTCCCAGTGGTCAGCTGTAGCACGTGGGTACCCTTGTTGGTGGCGTAGAGCTGTTGCACGTAGTAGCTGACGGTCTTGAACATCTGCGTCTGGTCGTACCATATCTGGTCTGGACGCCACTGCCAGCCGTCGACATGTGCGAAGAGCGGAGCAGGTGTGGTCATGTGGACGATGTCGGCATTGCGCTCGAAGCCCGTCATGTGGGCGGCTTCGAGGATGGCGGCCTCGTAGTGGTTCCACTTCTTACCCTTGCCGTGACAAGCATACTCGCCGGCAAACACCTTCGGGCCCTTGCGGTCGTAGGAGTCGTAGCGCAGTCCATGGGTGAGGAACCACTGTTCGTCGCGGTAGTAGTGCTCGTCGTAGAGGTCTACCTTCAGCTCCTTCATGCGGGGCTGCAGGAGGTCGAAGTCCCAGCCCTCACTGTTAGGGCCAGTGGTGCCGATGAGCTTCAAGTCAGGATATTTCTTGCGCAGGGCATCGCTGAACTTCTTCAGGCGCTCTGTAAACACGGGGCCATAGCCACCATGTGCTTCGTCGTAGTCCCACTGCTCGTTGCCCACACCCAGGTATTTCAAGTTGAAGGGTGCGGGGTGGCCCATGTCGGCACGCACCCTACCCCACTTTGTGGTGACGTCGCCATTGGCAAACTCCACAAGGTCGAGGGCATCCTGGATGTAGGGGCCGAGGTCGTCGAGTGCCACATGTACGCCAGGCTTCGTCGGATCAGGGTTCTGGAACTGGCACGACAGTCCGCACGAGATGACGGGCAGGGGCTCGGCACCGATGTCCTCAGAGAGTTGGAAGAACTCAAAAAAGCCCAGTCCGTACGACTGGTAGTAGTCGGGGAAGTAGCGGAAGTCGAAGGTGTACTCCCAGCGGTTGTGGTTCAGCGGACGGTTCTCTACAGGACCCACGCTGTTCTTCCACTGGTAGCGCTCGTCGAGCGAGCTACCCTCCACGATGCATCCGCCAGGGAAGCGGAAGATGCCTGGGTGCAGGTCTTCCAAGGCCTGGGCGAGGTCGCGACGCATGCCGTTCTCACGATTCTTATAGGTATTGACAGGGAATAGCGAGATGTGCTCCAGTGCTACGCTGTTCGTGCCCTGCAGGAAGATGCGCAACTTGGCATGCTTCATGGTCTTCGTAGAGGTCAGCGTGATGATGTATTTCTTCCACGCTGTAGACGTGATGTCCAGCTTCTTCTCGACAAACTCCTGGTGCTCGTCCATGGAGTTCTCGTCAATGAGCTGTACGCGGATAGCTGCTGTGCCCTTCGGAGCTTTCGCCCACACAGAGAAGCGGTACTGCTCACCCTTCTTGACGCCAATGCCGAAGTAGCCCTCGTTGACCAGTCCTGAACGGCGATCGTTGTGACCAGGGTCGCTGAGCACCACATAGTGCGGACAGCGCTCGAAGGGGCCGTCGTTCTTCACCTCCACACAGCCAAAGCTCTGCCAGCCCATCAGGTGCTGGGGGAATTCGAACGAGCGGTTCTTCACCAGCTCGCCATACAGGCCACCATCAGCGGCATAGTTGATGTCCTCGAAGAAGATACCATACATCGTTGACTGGATGGGGGCCCCCAGTTTCTTCGTGTTCACATCCATCGTCAACTGGGCCCATGAGCTCAGTGCAGTACCCATGACGACAGCCATTGCTAATATTCTTTTCTTCATATAGGTAATAGTTTTATTTAGTATTATTGTTATCTTTATTCCTCCCAATGAAGGACGGCACCATTGCGACGAGCAGGGTCAGCACCCGTAAAGTCCATGGAATAAGGACTACCCGTAGTAGGACTCTTACCCAGGTATTTATGATTTGTCAGCGACAAGAGCATGAAGTCGTGGTCAAGATAGTCCTGCCAGAGAAACACTTCAGCTTCTTCCACATTGTTCGTAAAACGCACGTCGCCAGGCAGGCCGTCACCATAGACTTTCACATAGCGACCATCGGCACATAGCAAGGAGACGCGACCACTGCCTCGGTCTATGACCTTGAACTGTGTCTGCTCACTCCTGTCACCTGCATGGGTGTCGTAAAGCACGCCGTGCTTCAAGGCAACAGCGGGTCGGTTGGTTGCTTTATTGATGATGCGGATAGTCTTGCTGTAAGGGATATTCTGACTGCGATTGGCCTTGGGTTCCTGAACGGTGAAATTGTCAAACTCACCATAGCCACCATTCTTACCTTTTTTATTATAGGCAAAAAGTGCGTGGCGAGACCCTTGGAAGGTGATAAGCTGATAAGAGAGGGGCATCATGCGCCCTAACGTCTGGAAAGTGACACCATCCAGCGAGTAGGCATACTGCGCCTGGTTGTTGTCGTAGTCGCCTACACAACGTAGATAAATCCTGTCAAGCAAAGAAGCAGGATCAGCCACCATATATACATCTGAAGTATCATTCGTCAGCTGTTCGAAGCATCGAAGAGTAAGACTCTTACCTTCTTTTACGATACCTATCCACGTGCAGGGCACATTGATGTTGCCCAGTCCGCAGACATCTCCATCCTTCATGCCCTTGGTATAGAGTTCGACAGTAGTGATAGAAGTAGGACCAATGACACGCTGAGTGAGCGTATTGCGGGCCCACATCAGCTGTTCGGCAGGCATCGACTGCAGGCGCAGGCGACCATTCTTCAGACTCCATTTCTTGTCGTCAGGATTGTGGTTCCATTGCCATACACGCCCCAGTGACTTGCCATTGAAATCCTCGTTGCGATTGTAAGGAGCATGTGCTACAGTTTGTTGCGACTGAGTCGCAACAAACCCGGGCTTGAACCAAGTGCGAGGTGCACGGCCAAGATTGCCCTCAAGGCCAATCATAGGCCATCCGTCCTTCCACGTCACTGGCAACAGACAAACCGTGCGTCCAATGGAATGGAAATCCTGCATGAGCAAAGCCCACCATGAGCCGTCAGTGGCTTGTACAATGCCACCCTGATGGGCATTGTCACAACCCGTAGCGTCGGGACTTGCAGGAATAATGCTAAACTTAGTGCCATCGCTACCGATGCGGTATTTTTCCGTTTTAGGTACTTTTGTGCGACCCACACCAGCATAGCCGAACGTTTCGTCAGCCGTAATGACACGCGTCTCATAGGGTCCCCAAATGTTTTTCGAACGTGAACAGAGCGTACGACCATTGGGTTGATAGTCGGTAGAGATGATATAATACATACCATCAATCTTGTAGATGTGGTGTCCCTCACCTACTCCATTGCCTTCAGGAATGATAACACGGTCGGTACCCTCCACAGGTCCACTCATGTCAGCCTTCAGTTCCGTACAATGCACCTCACCATACTTATGGATGGCGTAGATCTTGCCGTCGTCATCGAAGAGCACACTGAGGTCATAGATATTTCCCTGCATGTTATGATGTTTCCACGGACCTTCTATCTTCTCACTGGTGTAGCACTGCAAGCCCTTCCCATTGATATTGGTAAAGACATAGAACTGTCCGTTGGCATAGCGGATAGCTGGCGCCCAGACACCCTGACCATAGATTTCCTGGTGATTCTTCAGCGAGAACTTGTCGTCGGGGAAATCGAAACGGTCGAAGCAGTAGGAGACATTCTCCCAGTTGACTAAATCCTTGGAATGCAGAATGACGAGACCAGGCACTGAGTGCATCGTGGTACCTGCCAGATAGTAGTCGTCTCCCACCCTCAGGATATCGGGGTCGGAGAACTCATCATAGAACAACGGATTGGTATACGTGCCATTCCCGTTGTCTGCCGTCCAACTCTGGGCAAAAGATGAGAGAGAGAAAACGGATGAGGTAAAAAGTATTAATAGGAACTGTTTCATAGCAATAATCAACTGTCAACTAAAGTGTAGGCCAACCGTCGGCGGTCCAACGTATGGGGCGCTGCATCAGTATGCTGGCGCCCTTGTGTTCGATGCTATAGCCATGACAGATGAAGACATCCTCATCGCCAAAGCGGTAGACAGCACAGTGGCCAGCAGCCTCATACTGCTTCTTGTCGCCCTCGATGAAGAGCGTACCACCACCCTCGCGCATGTCTACACCATTGCGGTCGAGGTAAGGACCGTCGACCGTCTTGGAGCGACCTACCGCTACACGGTAGTTGCTCAGCGAGCCGCGGCAACAGTAGTCCCACGCCACAAAGAGGTAGTACCAGCCTCCATGCTTGTAGATGAAGGGAGCCTCGATGGCATTGGTGCCCGCATACTTGGACGTAGGATTCGCAGGGACATTTTTGGCTGTGGGCGAATAGCGGCGGGCAATGGTGCGCGACTGTTCACCTTTAGCGATATGCATAGTGCTGTCGAGACGTATCAGTTGGATACCGTCCCAAAACGAGCCCCATGTCATCCAGGGTTGGTCATTGTCGTCAATGACAAAACACGGATCAATGGCATTCCAATTATTGCGATGTTCACGAGAGGAGACGATGCAGCCCTCATCATTCCAGATGGGTGCAGAGAGCGACGGCGTACTGAGCAGTCCGATAGCTGAACCGTTCTTGCCGAACGTAGAACAGCTATAGGCCAGCCACCAGCGGTTGTGCCAGCGTATGACGTCGGGCGCCCACACATGGTGCTCGAACCCAGGCACCGAGTCGCGTGTCCACTGTGGCATCACGGTCATAACGGGTGTGGGGTCTATCGTCCATGTGCGACGATCCTTGGAGGTCATGTGCTGGATGCCGATGCCTGTACAGTAGAGGTGATAAACATCATCCTCAAAAGCCATCACGGGGTCGTGCACCATAGGATTGTCGGTGGTAATCGGCACTGTGCGGTGTCGATTACCCTGAGCCATTGCCGACTGTCCGACAATTACCAGCATCACAAATAATAGAAGCCTTCTCATGCTGTGTATATTACTTCTTCAAGACCTTGCGGCCAATATTTTAAGTACCTCTCTCCTCACCCTCTTCATTGGACAAGGAGAGAGGCGGTTAGTTTAGTTTTCGCTTACTTTATAACCCCAGATGGTAACACCTGTAGCGCTGTCAAGAGCGGTAAAGGTGGGAGCAACCTCATTCTTTGGCTCTAAGGTTTGAGGAACCATCACACCCTTATAGTTTGCACCTATATTGATGTTGATGTAAGAAGTGCCAGTTCTCAGAGACCAAGTGCCAGTCTTATCGCCCGTAATCGTACCATCAGCATTGAGCGTGATGTTTACAGGAGAGCAGAAAGCCATTACCGTATGATCCAGTCCATATTCATGTGTCAGCAACTTATACTTGCCAGGAATATCGGCAGTAGCCACCTTCTGGGAAACACTGATGCCTGCACTCTTTACACCTTCGCCAGTGTACTCGAACGGAGCAGCAACCAGCCAGCCTTCCTCGTTCTGATAAACCTGATGTACACGAACCTCATGACCTTCGCCACGGTTCTGGAAACGAGTGTGGTAAACCAGATAGGTCCGTCCGTCTTCAGCAGCAATTATGCTGTTGTGTCCCTGAGCACGCTCGCCAAAGTCGCCTGTTACCTGATACCCCCATTCGTTGTATGCGCCAAAGATGTTAACACCACGGTTTCCATCATTCTCGCCAGCACCGAAGTTGAGCAGGTAAGTATCAAAAATAGCACTGCTTCCCTTACTGTCGACATAGGGACCATCGGGATTCTGTGAACGGAACACACGCATCTGATATCCACCTGCAGCCTCCAGACCACCATAGGTCATAAAGAGGAAGTAGTAGCCACCGATATACTCGATATAGCTGGCCTCACCCGACACATAGTGACCACCGGCAATCTTCTTACCAAAGTAAGGATCAGAGGTTTCACTAATCTCGTAGTTCACATCATAGTTACGCAAACCAGTGGTCTCGTCGAGTTCCAACATGAAGATACCACCACTCCATGAGCCATAGCTCATCCAGAGTTTGCCCTCTTCGTCGTAGAATACGCAGGGGTCGATACAGTTGGGCCAATGGTTGCCGTAGTTGTCGCTGGGTGAATAGCGTTCGGGCAAAGAAGCCTGCTCACCAATAACAATCTCCAAATCGGTAGACTTATAGGAATTGCCAGAACGGAATCCGCTCATCACAACAGGAGCCTGATAGCGGTAGGGACCTTCAATTCTGTCGGATGTCAGCATGATAATGCTTGAATACCAGTGATCACCATTGATGCTGAGATACATGCACCACTTACCCATTTTCTTATTATAGACAACGTCGGGAGCCCACATATTACCATCAACATTATAAGCATCATTGCCACGCTTTGACCAAGCAAAGGCATCGAAAGTGAAATCATAAGTCTTGCCACCTTTCTTCACCTGCGTCACCTGAGGAGTAGTGAAAGCATCGGCATTGGCCGCATTCTTGCTCGTAGCGGTAGCCCAAGGAGCCTGGAAGGCCTCCCACGACATCATATTCTTAGACTTTGCTGCAGCACGGTGGGAACCAAAGACGTAATAGTAGTTGGATGCAGGGTCCCATACGATGCTGGGGTCATGAACGCTGACATGCTGCAAATCGGCAGGACTACCGGCCTGTGGGTCGTCCTCGGTATCAACAGTAGTTGCTGCTGTGGTAAACGATACTACATCAGAATAAACCGTCTCAAAGCTGCTCTGCACGAAAGCACGCACATAGTAAGTGGTGTTGGGCTGCAGACCGGTAATCGTCACTGACATCTTCTGTTGGAATGCCATCACCTTATAGTCATCGACAGTAGGATTAGACGATTGAGAGAAGCAAATACCACGATAGGTGATATGTGAACCCGTAGCCATTGAAGTAACAGCTGCAGAGGTACCCTTGATGGCTGATACAGCAGGTGTGGTAACCGACAACGGATTGTTCACTTCATCGATGTCGTCCTTGCAGGCTGTTGCCATCGTAATGATGGCAAACAGCACTAAAAGTTTAGATATATATTTCATAATGTGTTGCATTTAATAAATTACTCAAATACCAGATGCGCCTTCTCAATAGTGAAGTGGAAGTAGAAGTTATTAGGATCAACGTTATTGATACCCTTGTAGTTCTGCTCATAGGTCTTGCCATTGTTACCAACCATGATTGCCTTCACATCGGCAGTACCGTCACCGTTGTTGGTAACGTAAGCCGTTACCTGTGCACCATCCATAGCACCAATCCACTCGGCCCAGTCACGGCCTTCTTCAGTTGTTCTGATGCTTGCATCATAACCAGTGCCCCAACCGAAGTTGTCAGCACGCAATACGCTATACTCTGTTGTGCCATCGGCTGTAGCCAGCACAACGAGGAAGTTGTTCCAGTTGTCACCACCTGCAGTGTAGTTGGTGAAACGTGTTACAAACGACTGGTTTGCTTCTACCTTGTGTGCAGGAGAATGGGCACTCCAGAAGGCGCCCGTGTTGTTCTCGTCGCCTGTCACTGCATCAAACTCCAGATGTGCCTTCTCAATGGTGAAATGGAAGTAGAAGTTGTTAGGATCAACGTTATTGATACCCTTGTAATTCTGCTCATAAGTCTTACCATTGTTACCAACCATGATTGCCTTTACGTCAGCAGTACCGTCACCGTTGTTGGTAACGAACGTTGTTACTTTGGCACCATCCATAGCACCAATCCACTCGGCCCAGTCACGGCCTTCTTCAGTTGTTCTGATGCTTGCATCATAACCAGTGCCCCAACCGAAGTTGTCAGCACGCAATACGCTATACTCTGTTGTGCCATCGGCTGTAGCCAGCACAACGAGGAAGTTGTTCCAGTTGTCACCACCTGCAGTGTAGTTGGTGAAGTAGGAAACAAACGTCTCACCAGGATTAACCTTGATAGCTTCAGAATGATCACTCCAGAAAGCGCCCGTATTATCGGTAGCACCAACCGTCTTGTACATCTTATCTACAATCTCGAACTCAGCAGTACCAACTATAGGCATGTCAGCATTCTCACCAAGATAGGTCTTGTTATAGACAGCTACCAGCGTCTTTTTGCCAACGCTATTCATATCGGGAACGGCCTGGATTTGAAGGTCCTTGCCCTCCACCTCTTTCGCTACGCCATCAGCGAAGGTTACTGTTGCTGTGACATTAGCAAAAGCATCCTCGAACGAAGTTCCCAGCTTCACTTTAGCGGCTACACCGTTCAGCTTCATGGCTACAGGCTCACTGTCCTTCACGTCAACGTCACCAAACTCAATGTGGCTGTTATCCACTGTGAAGGCGAAATAGAGATTATCCTTATCGACAGAGACACCAGTGTACTCCTGTGTGTAGGTATTGCCATCAGAGCCAAGCATAGTAACCTTTACGTCTGCAGTACCATCACCATAATTATAAATATTCATGGTGCACTTGGCTCTGCTCATAGCTTTCAACCAAGTAGCCCAGTCTCTATCATCGCTCTCCATCTTCTTGGCGAAATGAGCATCGCTCTCTTCACCTGAATAACCAGTTCCCCAGCCCCAGTTGTCGGCACGCAGAACAGCATATTCCACATCCTTAGCCTCATTACGAAGGATGAGCACGAAGTTGTTCCAGTTGCTGGCACCACCAAAGTTAGTGAACTTGATTTGGTAGGTCTTGCCTGGTTCAGCTTTGATATCGTCTGTAAATACAGTCCACCAGGCTGTCGTATTGTTGGCCTCACCTAACTTCGTAGGATTGGGAGTCGTCTCGACAATAGAAGAAGGATCTTCCTCTTTCTGCCCCATGTCAGCGAGCCAGTCGGGAGCATTGACGTCGAAAAGGTCACCGCCCTCACAACTCGCCATCAGCATGCCAAAAGCGGCTATAAAAAAGACGGATGCTAACTTATTTAGATATTTCATAATCTTCATTATTTAAATTATTCATCTTTCATTTTTCATCTTTCATCTCCCTTAGAGATTTACCACAGGGTGTACCGTCCATCCTTTCTTGGCGAAATAGCCGGCATTGTCTGTATTCAAATTAGCAGAGTTACCCACGAGGTTTGCATTGTCGTTCAGATAGTTCTGATAGATGGGGAAGAACTCATGACCCTTTTGGTACTTGTCGTAAGTGCTTTCAACACCAGCACCACCATACTTAACAACATCCTTCACATCGGCCTTCAGCTTGAAAGCACCATGCTCTTTCAACTGCTGCAGACGGTCAGCGCTATAGTAGAATCCCCAACGGATGAGGTCGAAACCGCGACCTGTCTCACAACCGAACTCCTTAGGACGCTCGACGTTGGCTATCTGCTCAAACAGCTTGTCCTTGGTATTAAAATCGGCAAGTGCCAAGTCTGCCAGTTCTGCACGACGACGCACCTGGTTAATCCATTCAATAGCCTGAGCAGTAGGTCCATTGACCTCGTTCTCACACTCAGCGGCACGGAGCAAGACATCAGCATAACGGACGATGCGCAGGTTGATGCCACACTTCAGACCAGTAACGATAGAGCCATAAAGACCTGTACGGAAATTAGTCCACTTAGCAATGGGAAGACCCTTATTCACCTGGTTGGTAACAATGGGATTCTCATCAGTCATCGCTTCTTGATAACACATATTGCCATATTCAAAACCATTCCAGTCGTTCTCGTAAGTACCAATGGTCCAATAGAGACGTGGGTCAAGCTTGCCCTTGGTGGTCTTCTCAGCCAGGAAAAGCTGATAGAGCCAGGGAGCAGCAGACAAGTCCTGCCAGCTACCAACATGTGCAGGACCATAGTTACTTTCAACAGCGTGACCCTGAGAAGCGTTCTTGCTGATGTTCACGGGAGTCCACTCATCGTCTGAGCCCTGTGTGCCATAGTCGAGGAACTGTACTTCATAGAGACTCTCGGCATTGTTCTCGTAAGCAGAACCCTCACGGAAATTGTCACCATAGTTCTTCATCAACTCATACTTGCCATATTTACCAGCAATAATGTCCTTCAGAACGGTCAAAGCTTCGTCATACTTATGACGCTGCATCAACGCACGGGCATAGAAAGCTGCAGCTGCACCATTCGTGTAGCGTCCCTTCGACCACTCGCCACCAAGGTCACGAGAAGGCAGGTACTCCATCGCTGTCTTGAAGTCAGCTTCTACCTGGTCCAGAACGCGGTCGTACTGGGCATTGGCGTCTGCATCGCCTTCCTGCTTGTTGGAAGCATAGAGTCCCTCCAACTCCGAATAGTCATCGTAACTCAATATCAATGCAGGATTCTGGTAATAATTAGCAAGGTTATAATATGCCAAGCCACGGGTAAACAGTGCCTGTCCCTTGATGCGCTTCATCTTTTCAGAGAGTGAACTGTCATCAGCGCCACACTTGGTGATAACGAAATTACTAATATTGATAACATAGTACCAGTCGCGCCAAATCCAAGAGCAGACGACTTCATCAATGGTTGACGCATTCAGATTGTCTGCGCCAAAGTGTCCCCATGACTGGGCAACATTCCACACTTCATCACCTCGGCAGGCATCGAGCGTGTAACCTACACGAGCGTAGGTTCCCTCCATGCGAGTATGGTGGTAACAAGCGATGACGGCATCTTCCAAATCTTCAATAGAGCTGCCAAATGTTCCTGTAGTTGGCTGATTGGGGTTGTCTAACTCCAACTTCTCGCTGCACGATGTCAGTGCACCGATGCCCAACATCAGGGCAAGTGAAATTTTATATAGTTTCATAATTCTTTTCTTCTTTAACTTCTTAACTTCTCTTACAACTTAACTTCTCTAATAATTTAGAACGAGAAGAGAACACCAGCCATGAAGGTGCGTGCACTTGGATAAGAACACCAGTTAAAACCTGGAGTGAACGTGCCACCAGCATAGTCTACATTATATCCCTTATATTTAGTAAAGGTGTAGAGGTTCTGGGCTGAGACATACACACGAGTACCGGTAATGACACCCTTGAACCAACTATCTGGGAAATTATAGCCCAACTCAATGTTGGCAATCTTCCAATAGGCGGCATTCTGAATCTTACGGTCGCTGAAGTAGTCGTTCCATCCCTCACCATCGGCAGTGATATAGGTACGGGGAACATCAGAGAGATAGGTCAGGCCATCGGCAGAATAACGGTTTGCATCCAGAAGGGCAACATCCTTATTAGCCCAACCATAGCAAGAGTTCAAACTGTTATAGATGCCGTCTGCTACATGATACTTCAAGGCGCCAAAGGTAGAGATAGCCAGGTCAAAGTTCTTATATTCCAGACGAGCGCTAATACCGAAGTTCACCTTTGGCAGACCACTGCCCAGCACAACACGGTCGTTGGTATCGATGATGCCGTCGCCGTTGACATCCTTATAAAGGCAGTCACCTATCTGGGCTCCTTTTTGTGTAGCGTGGTCGTCAAGGTCAGCCTGCGTGCGGGCAATACCTTCATAAACGTAGCCATAGAACTGACCGACTTCCTCACCCACGAAGGTGGCGTAGTCGCCAGTGATGTACGATTGATTGCCGAAACCAAGCGACTTAACCTTGTTCTTCAGTGTGCTGAGGTTAGCACTAACCTGCCACTTCAGTGGATGGTCGTTGTTGCGATAGGTTGCAGAGAACTCGAAACCACTGTTCTCCATCTCAGCAGCATTCATGGTTACAGTAGTATTTCTTACACCAGTATTTGCAGGAACAGGAACATTGTACAGCAGATCTGTAGATTTGTTCTTATACCACTCGGCAGTGAACTCCAGGCGATTGTTGAACAAAGCCAAGTCGATACCAATGTTGGTGGTAGATTTCTTCTCCCATGCCAGATTGGCGTTTACAAAATCCTCGATAGAGGTACCTGTTACAACATTATTGCCGAAACTATAGGACATGTAGCCTGCACGATAAGTGGCCAAGTAGGCATATTCACCAATGTTCTCATTACCGAGCTCACCATAGCTGGCACGAAGCTTGAACATGTTGACAATATCGCGATTGATGGGGAAGAACTTTTCCTTGTCAAAGCGCCAACCAACGGATACAGATGGGAACGTTCCCCAACGGATGTCCTTGGTCAGACGAGAGCTACCATCACGACGAATAACAAATGAGAACAGGTACTTACCATCATAGTCATAGTTCAGACGACCAATAAGCGAGGTAAGTGCATGCTTATACTCTGTCGAAGCAGCATCGCGCGTCTCACCGTTGCCAACCTGCAGGTAGTAAGGCTCTGGGTAGTTCTTGCCCCACGCATCCAGCAGATGGGTATTCTCTTCCTCATAAGTGATACCACCAAGGAGGTTGAAATGGTGCAGACCAATAGTTCCATCGTAGGTCAGCGTGTTCTCAACAAGGAAGTCTGCATAGGTGCGCTTGTTCTCTGTCAGCGTCTCGTTAGACTTGTCAAGATATACGCGGTTGCTCTGAATCCAGGCACCAATCCAGGTCTTATCCATAGCATTGGTCTTGCTATATGAGAGGTTCAGCTTATAATTAAACTTGTGGTTCTTCACATCAAGACCCACCATCTTCAACAGATCCACGTCAGCCGAACCAGTAGCAACAATACGGTCCACAATGGTGTTACGTGTCAGTTTGTTGTTGACCAGCAAGGGGTTAGAGGCTGAGATGTCACCATGTATGTCATTATAGTAAACACCATAGCCATAGGCATCATACTTATAGTTCTTTGCTGCAGAAACTTTGTCGTCCAGATACCAGGTCGATTCGTCGTAAGCCTTAATGGTAGGCTGCATGAGCAGAGTACCACGCAGAATGTTGGTTACATCACCATAAAGTCCCTGAACATACTCATTGGCATTGGAAAGACCCATACCGTCCTGATTAGAGTGAGAATAGACCAGACTGGTACGGAAGGTGATGAACTTAGTATCCATTGTGTTGTTTACACGAGCTGTGAAGCGCTGGTAGTTAGGACCGGCACCCTCTAAGGTTCCTTTCTGCTGGAAGTAGTCCAGACCTACATTATATGTATTATGGGCACCGCCACCGCTCAGATTGATGTTGTGGTTCTGACGAGTACCGGTCTTGAAGACTTCTTTGAACCAGTCAGTATCGGTGTTGTCCATAAAATGATAACGACCATCAGCACCAAGACTGTATCCTCCAGGCAGTGGAGTATTGGAATTGGCTGCAGCCTGACCCAGATACTGGCTGTACTGGTCGGCATTCATCACGTCATAAGTGCTGCTGGGAATCTTGTCGATACCGAAGTAGCCCTTATAGTCCACCTTCAAAGGCTGGTCTTTCTTACCACTCTTTGTCGTAATGATAATCACACCGTTTGCAGCACGAGAACCGTAGATTGCACCTGCAGAAGCATCCTTCAGCACCTGGATGGTCTCAATGTCGTTGGGTGAGAAGTCACGGATGGTAGTACCCATAGGCACGCCGTCGATGACATACAAGGGAGCGGTACTACCGAAAGTACCCAAACCACGAATCTTTACTGAGGGGTCAGCACCTGGCTGACCGTCTGAGGTAATCTGTACACCAGCGACCTTACCTTCAAGCATGGTCGAGATGTTGGAGTTGGACACACGCTTCAGCTCGTCGGCATTGACGATAGATACAGAACCCGTCAGGTCGGCCTTCTTCTGTGTACCGTAACCAACGACAACTACCTGCTCCAGCATGTTGGTGTCGTCTGCCAATTGAATCTGTCCGAGTGATGCACGCCCGCGTACAGCAATCTCGCGATCCTTGTAGCCCACATAGCTGACAACAAGCACGCCGTCTGAGGCAACATCGATGGTGAAGTTGCCATCAAAGTCAGTAACAACACCGAGCTTTGCATTCTTCACCTTGACGGTAGCGCCAATAAGTGGCTGTCCGTCCTGATCCACAATCTGGCCACTGACCTTCAGGGTCTGTGACTGAGACACTGATGCCATGACTGGAGTCGGACAGGCAATGAAGCCTCCTGTAATTCCCGCCATGAACATCATAGAGAATAACATTTTCTTTCTCATGTGTAACGTTTTTAGGTTATGTTAAATTGTTATGTAATTGAATTTTCACTGCAAATGTACGGCTCTTGATATAAATCAAGGTGGACAAAATAATAATAAAGGTGGACAAAATCGTCCACCTTCCATTTTATCCACTTATTAGCTTTATTTATACATACTTGGCGCTATTCCGTACAAGTGCGTGAAACAGCGGGTGAAGTATTTAGGATCATTGAAGCCAACCTTGTAGGCAATCTCCATAATATTGCGGTTGGCATAGTTCTCCAATATCAGGTCACGGGCAATGCTAAGGCGGTAGTTGCGGATAAACTGGCTCGTGCTCTGACCCGTTTCCTCCTTGATACGCTTGGCCAAAAGGCTCTTACTCATTCCCATTGCATCGGCAAACTCCGTGACGTCAAACTGACTGTCCATATAGTGATGCTCCATGATATCGGTGGCACGCTCCATGAAACTCTTGGCAGGCTTGGTCTGCTGCTTGTCAGTCTCTACACTACGGTGACGACTCTTCTTGATATGTTCCTGATTGTGGAGAATATTTTGAATACGTGTCTGCAAGGCTTCAGGCGCATCAGACTCCTCCAGCACCTTCTTGATAGGTATCAGCAGTTTCTCAGCCTCCTGACGGCGAAGAGCTGCCACACGTTGTTTATAAAAATACAGGAAAGCCACTGTCAGCACGATAAGACACAGCAACATGAACCACCAACTCTTCCAGAAATAGGGGGTTATCTCCACCTTAATACTGATGGTTTTGCCTTCATGACCAGCCTCGGTGCTGCTCTTCACCTCAAAGACATAGGTACCAGGCTTCAGACTGGTATAGCGCACAGAGTGTTCACCGGGCTTCAGGGTTGTCCACTCGTCCTCAAAACCTTTCAGCCTGCAGACGTAATACTGTGCCTGCCCCGCATAGCTCAGTGTAGAGAAACTCAGGGCAAACGATTTGTTGGACTCGTGCAGTCTGATTCTCTCTGCATGCGAGATGTCGCAGTCAAGAATAGCGCTGTTGCTGGAAGTAATCTCCTGATTATCCACCATCAAATCCGTGAAAGAGAGGTGTTCCGGATAGACAGCATCCATATTCTCGCCACGTATCTCGGTCAGTCCCTTCACACTCCCCAGAAAGACTGTGCCATCGGGGCCTTTCACAGCAGAATTCCAGTAGAAGCGTTGACACAGCAAGCCGTCGCGCTCACCATAATTAATAAAAGAGTGCTGGCGAGGGTCATAGACCGACAGCCCGTTATTGGTGGTAATCCATAGGCGTCCCTGATTGTCCTCCACCACACCTTTCACAGCATTGTTAGCCAGTCCGTCGTCGGTGGTCACCACCTCGAAACGTTCTTCCTGTTTTCCTCCACCACCTTTAACCTTTACCCTCTTATATAGTCCGTAGCCGTCACTGCCCAGCCAGAGCGTCCCGTCCTTGGCTTCAATGATGCAGGTAATCTTATCGACCACTGGCGAGTTGGGCTTATCCAACTTATGACGCAGGTGGCGAACGGCGAAGTTTCCCTGCCCCACCCGACCAGAGCGGAGGTCGATGTCACAGACGCCCGTCAGACAGCCCATCCACAAATGGCCGTTGCGGTCCACACAGGCACCGATGCATCCACGGATATTGCGATTGTCAGGGAACGGGTCCTCGATGTTGCCCGTCTTCAGGTCGTACAGGAATATGCCGTCGTTGGAGCCAATCCATAGCGCATCATGATACTTATCGTACGCCAACGCACCGATATATTCCGTCTGTCGCTGGAAATCAGTAGGAAAGGTAACACCTTTAACCTTTAACCCTTCACCTTTCATCTCCACGTAGTTCACGCCACCTCCCCACGTACCAATCCACAGCCGACCATGCTTGTCGGGCTCCAGTACCGATACGGAGTTGTGCGACAGCGCCGAGTTGGTGGTCGTCCAATGCTGGAAGTGCCCACCAACACCCCGTCTGCTGAGTCCTCCTTCCACATTGCCCACCCACAGCGTGCCATCTGCACTGGCGTACATAGCATTCACGGGATTGGGCGACAGCGACTGCGCATTGTTCTGCTGGTGCACGTAGTTCTGCAACAGCAGCGGTTTGGGCAACAGTCGCACGATGCCTGCCGTCTCCGTACCTATCCATAGCTGACCATGATAGTTGAACAGGCATCGGATGAAGTTGCTAGGCAGGGGAAAGCCTGCCGTTGAGGAATTCCAACGGATAAAGTTGGAGCTGCTGGCGTCGTACGCACAGATTCCCCTCAGCGTGCCTACCAACAGCGTGCCGTCGGAGGTCAGCGCCAGACAGGTGGCATGATCGTGCGCCAAAGAGCGCTCGTCAGCGGTATGACGGAAGTCGCGAAGCGTATTGTGAAAAAGATGATAAGCATAAAGACCCTGGTTGGTGGCTATCCATACCGCGCTTCCCTGACGCAGCAAATCAGTGACAAACAACCCCTTCAGCGTCTGCAGGACAGCATGGATAGGCGTAAACTTCAGCGTATTACCCTGAGCTGTCAATCTCGACAGGCCCAGCGACGTGGATATCCATACGTTGCCTGTATTCTCGATGTCACGAATGGTAATGTCAGGCGTATTTCCTATATATTTACAACGGCTGATGTTGGTAACATCACCCTCTTCGTCAAACTCATAACGGTAGATGCTGTCGCGCGCCACCTGCCACATTGCCCCCTTCGAGTCGCAATACACCTTCACCGTAGCGCGTCCCAGCATGCCACCAATGGATCCCTTGTCACACGCAGGTGTCACCCTGCGCATCGTCTTCAGGTCCATGACCACCGTGCCCTCGTCGTAGGCTATCCACAGGCGCTGATGGCGGTCTTCAGCAAACCCCAGACACGAGCGACTGTCGCCCTGATGCGGCGCCTGAAAAGTATAGCCGTCGTAGCGCACCGCTCCACCTCCAAAGCTGGACACCCAGACAAATCCCTGACTATCCACAAAGATATGGTTCACGTGGTCGTGCGGCAGTCCGCTCGTCAGGTCAAGGCACGACATATTATAGCGTTCAAGCAACGAGCTTGAAAGCTGTGCGCGTGCCGACAACGACAGCATCTGCAGGATGATGGTCAATAGTAATACTCTCATGTCGCTACAAAGGTACAAATAAGTGAGCAAAGGACAAAATAAATGTCGATTTATTTTTCCTTTCGAGCGAAAGTATCTTCGACGAAGTCAGAGATACAAATTAATTTGTACAATAGCAAGATTTTCGAGAAAAGATTTGGAAACAAAATATATAATAACCTGTTGGCGGAATTAATTTAATGCATACTTAATTCTGCCAATGGGCTTGTC
>R23__coassemble_117_pt1 | contig 58934 bp, 39 predicted proteins | sample R23__metabat2_high_PE_030 | metagenome-assembled genome bin R23 | reverse complement strand
GCCACCGATGCCGGACGCGAGGGCGAACTGATTTTCCGATACCTCTACCAGTATCTTGACTGTCATGTCCCGTTCCAGCGCCTCTGGATCAGTTCGCTGACAGACAAGGCCATCAAGGAGGGACTGAAGAACCTGAAGGACGGTCACGACTTCGATAATCTCTATCTGTCTGCCAAGGCACGTAGCGAAGCCGACTGGCTTGTGGGCATCAACGCAACTCAGGCCCTGACGATAGCAGCAGGAAAGGGAACATACTCACTCGGACGTGTGCAGACACCGACACTTTCGATGGTGTGCCGTCGCTTCAGGGAGAACAAGGACTTCAAGCCTAAAGCATTCTGGCAGATGCACTTCACTACCGAAGGTGACGGTGGGGCCGTCAAGTTTCTGACCGCAGAGCGATGGGAGGACAAGGAAACAGCCGAAACCCTCTATCAACAGTTGAAGGGTAATAAAAGTGTGGTTATCACCAAGGTGGAGTGCAAGGAAAAGACGGAGGAACCGCCCTTGCTCTATGACCTCACGGCACTTCAGAAGGATGCCAACGTGAAGTATGGCTTCACTGCAGAGCAGACTTTGGCCATTGCTCAGAAACTCTATGAGGCCAAAGCAATCACCTACCCACGAACATCGAGCCGATATATTCCCGATGATGTCTATGACGAGATTCCCAAACTGTTACGTACTCTTGCAGATAACGAGCAGTGGGGTGCTCTCTCCATGACCATCCGCAAGCCGAGCCATCGCAGTGTGGATGCTTCAAAGGTCACTGACCACCACGCCCTGCTGATTACAGGTGAGAAACTGCAGTACCCGTCCAACGATGACAAGAAAATCTACAATCTCATTGTGGGCCGGATGCTTGAAGCATTCTCAGACAAGTGTGTCAAGCAGATGACAACCGTCACCATAGAGATTGACGGAGTTCCGTTTGTAGCAAAGGGAATGGTTATACAGCAATCAGGATGGCGTTTCATCAACAACGAGGAAACCAACACAGACCGTTTGCCCAACTGGAAAGAAGGACAGATGCTGCCTGTCACTGGCTGGGGACTTGCCGAGGGTAAGACCAAGCCTTTACCCATCCATACCGAGGCCACGCTGCTGTCTGAAATGGAATCCTGCGGAAAGGGCATCGAGGATGAGGAACTGGCACAGGCCATCAAGGAATGTGGTATCGGCACACCTGCCACACGAGCCAACATCATCGAGACACTGATTGCCCGTGAGTACATGATTCGTCTGAACAAGCAACTTATCCCGACCGAGAAAGGTCTGTTCATCTACGACCTGTTGAAAGACAGGCAGATTGCCGATGTCACCATGACAGGACAGTGGGAGCAGTCGCTAGCCAGAATCGAACGTGGAGAGTACAGCGCTGAGGACTTCCGCAAGGGCATTGAGAACTATACGGGCAGCATCGTCCAGGAACTTCTCTCCTTGGAAGACAGGTTTGATCACAGCGGCATCGGCATCCCATGCCCCAAATGCGGGAAAGGTACGATGCAGTTCTATAAGAAGGTCGTCAAATGCGACAATCTAGCCTGTGACTGCCATATTTTCCGTGAGGAGGCAGGCAAGGAACTGACCAACGACCAGTTGAAAGCACTGCTGACCGAAGGCAGGACTGGCATCATCAAAGGCTTCAAGAGCAAGCAGGGTAATTCCTTCGATGCAGTCGTAACCCTCAATCGTGACACGTTCCAGACGGAATTTTCATTCCCAGAGCGAAAAAAATCTGCAAAGAAGCCGCAATCCCGAAAATAATGCGTAACTTCGCCGCTGAATTTCATTTTCATTTTTCGTTTAAGCGATTTTTTGAAATGGATTCAGTGGTTGCACCTCGGGAGGGATACCCGGGGTGCTTTGCTTGTACGCTGATTCTAAAACCCATTTAAACGTATTTTGAAAATGAAAAGACAAGAGCAACAGGAGTTGTCCTACTATGGACTATACCTGCTCCGCTACCTGCTGGAGCAACATTCACGCAAGGCCAAAGACCTCAACTTTATCTACAACCGTGAACTTCAGGCGGCAGAGACCTTTGAACAGGCACGTCTCAACGGTCATTCCGTGGAGGGCGCACAGGAACTGGCAATGGCAGAACTGATGAAAGGACTGAGCGTGACACCGTGGAGCATTCTGACGGAAGTATTGGAAAAGGAGTTTGCAGCAGAGGTGGACGAGGAACAAAGGATTCCGTTTACCGAGAAACTGCTTCCATTGGTCAAGCCCGTGTTCGAGCCATACGACCTGACACAGCCTGAGTTTGAACTGTCAACGGACTATGTGCAGCTATACACGGAGTTGACAGGTGCCGTGGTACTTTACATCGAGCAGTATGGCGTTCAATAGAAAGGCACGGCTACAGGCCAATATCGATGCCATCCGCACGGCATTCGCCCTGCGCGATGAAGTACGTGTACCCACTGAGGAAGAGCGGGAAACCATCTCCCGATACTGCGGCTTCGGTGGGCTGAAGTGTGTGCTGAATCCTGTGGACAATAAGGCTGCATGGCCAAAAAGCGACCTTCCGCTATACGACCTGACTGCCGAACTCCACAATCTGATTCGTGAGAATACGGACAGTGAGGACGAGTATAAACTCTATGTCGCCAGTATGAAGCAGTCCGTCCTCACTGCCTTCTACACACCCAAAGACATTCCCGATGCCATTGCCACCGTCATGGCAGAACTGAACCTGAAGCCGGAGAAGATACTGGAACCGTCTGCGGGCATGGGTGTGTTTATTGACTCCATGAGACTCGTCAACCCCGATGCACAGATAACAGCCTTCGAGAAGGACAAGTTGACAGGACTCTTACTCTCCAAACTCCATGCTAATGAAGGCATGGACATCCATGTGGAGGGCTTTGAGCGTATCCTGCCGTCAGAGTTGGGCAAGTTCGACCTTGCCATCTCCAACATTCCCTTTGGCGAGACAAAGGTCTTTGACCCCATCTACAGCAATCACAAGTCGGTGATGAAACGAACCATCTCCAAATCTTTGCATGGCTACTTTATGCAGAAAGGCTTGGATGCCGTGCGTGACGGTGGAGTGGTGGCGTTTATCACGACCCGCAACTACCTCGACAGTCAGAACATGTACCGTCTGAACCTGCTCTTTGAACAGTCTGACTTGGTGACAGCCCTCCGTCTGCCTGACAATCTCTTCAAGGAGAATGCCAACACGGAGGCTGGCAGCGACCTGATCATCATTCAGAAGAATGAGCACAAGCAGGGACTGAGCGAGGATGAGCAGCTTATCAACCTGACCTATTCTGCCGAGGGTGAGCATATCATCCACAACAGTTACTTCGAGCGTCACCCAGAGAATGTCCTTGCCACGGCTACCCTCAGAGGCACAGACCAGTACGGCAAGCCTGCCTTGGAGTATCAGCATTCCGGCGGAGTGCCTGGCATCGCCCGTGACCTCCGTGAGCGGTTGATGGACGAACTGCCGAAGCATCTGAACTTCACGATGTTCACGGGCATTGAAAGCCCTGTCATCGCTCAACAGGCAGAAGTTCAGAGCGAGGTGGTAGAAACGGAAACCGTCATTGAGAATGCAGAAGTCGAGGCAGAGCCTGCAAATGAAACCGAACCAGTCTTTGAGGATGCAGAAGCAGAGGAAATCAAGGACTCTGAGGAAATCGAGACTCAGCAGACTGAATCTGCCAAAATCGTTGATATGCCTGTTACGTCATCACCTGCACAGCCCGAAGCAGAACCAGTACAGCAACCAGTCCAAGAGCCTAAGCCAGATGCCTACCAGCAGCTTTCTCTCTTTGACCTTTGGGGAATGACCGTACAGGAACAGCCCAAGCCAAAGCCGGAACCCAAGAAACCGAAGAAGGAACGGAAGAAGGAACGGAAAGAGCGCGAGAAGCAGGAGGTCAAGGCCGAAATGGCGAAGAAAAGCCATGTCGAACAGCAACTGGCCGTCTATGACTCGCTGGATTGGGAAGAGAACCCGCCTATCAACGGCTTCTATGAGATGATGATGGATATGTCGCCGGAGCGCCGCAAGGAACTTCTCATGTTAGGTCAGCAGAAGATTGAGGCCAATGCTGATAAGCGAGAGCAAAAGGCTAAGTCGGAACAACAGCAGAAATCTGAGGCTGAACGAAAAGAGGCAGAACAGAAGCGTCAAGAAGAACTGATGAAGCCCCGCAAGTTTGAGGGTACGATGTATCAGCATCTGCGTGACGGCTCCGTGGTCGTGGACTATCACCAGCAGTTAGGAGTACTGTCTGATGTAAGGGAAGGCTCTGCCGTCTTCAATCCCCTGACGCTCCCTGCCACACAGGTTCCCAAGATGCGACTGTACGTGACTGTACGCGACTACTACGAACAGCTTTACAGTTATGAGGCTGACAATCGTCAGCCCAACGACCTGCTGCGTGCCAACCTCAATTCCTACTACGACGAGTTTGTCATGCGCTTCGGCTGTCTCAACGAGAAGGCCAATGCCAAGATGATCATGATGGATGCCGGAGGGCGGGACATGCTTTCGCTGGAGCGCAGTGAGGACGGTCACTTCGTCAAGGCAGACATCTTCGACCGACCCGTTTCTTTCTCTGTCGGGGAGGTGACGCATGTGGACACGTCAGAGGAAGCCCTGTCAGCCTCGCTCAACAAATACGGCGAGGTGAATCTGGGCTATATGTCGGAACTGACCGACAAGACACAGGATGACCTGATAGCGGAACTGGACGGAAAGATGTTCCTTAACCCCATCACAGGTGATTTCGAGGTACGCGACAAGTTCATTGCCGGAAACGTGGTGGAGAAGATCAAGGCCGTAGAGAGGAGTATCGAGGCCAATGGCGGGGAGGTCAACGAGCAGATAGAGAAGTCGCTGAAAGCCCTGAAGGATGCCGTACCTACCCCCATTCCCTTTGAGGATCTGGACTTCAACTTCGGTGAGCGTTGGATTCCCGCGTCGGTCTATTCGTCGTATATGACAAACCTCTTCGAGACAGGGGTGGATATTGTCTATTCGCCCAACATCGACGAGTATGACGTGAGTTGTGAGCGCAAGAACATGAAGATATGGCGAGAGTTCCACGTACAGGGTGAGTACAGGGGCTACGATGGTATGGCCCTGCTTCGCCATGCACTGCACAACACCGTGCCGAACATCATGAAGTGCGTAGGCACGGACGAGAACGGCAACGACATCAAGGTACGCGATGCGGAGGCCATCCAGTTGGCAAACTCCAAGATTGACGAAATCCGCAACGGTTTTTCTGATTGGCTCGACGGGCAGAGTCAGGAGTTCAAGGACAAGCTGACACAGATGTACAACGAGAAATTCAACTGCTTCGTACGTCCGAAGTACGACGGCAGTCACCAGACTTTCCCCGATCTCGACATGAAAGGACTCGACCGCAAGTATGGCATCAAGGGTGTCTATCCCTCGCAGATGGACTGTGTGTGGATGCTGAAGCAGAACGGTGGCGGGATCTGCGACCATTCCGTCGGAACGGGCAAGACGCTCATCATGTGTATCGCTGCCCATGAGATGAAACGGTTGGGACAGGTGCACAAGCCGATGATTATCGGACTGAAGGCGAATGTGGCTGAGATTGCCGCCACCTATCAGACGGCCTATCCCAATGCCCGTATTCTCTATGCCTCGGAAAAGGACTTCTCGACGGCGAACAGAGTGAAGTTCTTCAATACCATCAAGAACAATGACTTCGACTGCGTGATTATGTCGCACGACCAGTTCGGCAAGATTCCGCAATCGCCGGAGGTACAGCAGAGGATTCTTCAGGCTGAGTTGCAGAGCGTGGAGGAGAATCTGGACGTGCTGCGCAACAGCGGCAAGGACATCTCAGGCATGATGCTGAAGGGGCTGGAGAAGCGCAAGGCCAATCTGGAGGAGAAGCTGGAGAGCATCGAGTATGCCATCCGCACGAGGACGGACGATGTGGTGGACTTCAGGCAGATGGGCATCGACCATATCTTCGTGGACGAGTCGCACCAGTTCAAGAACCTGATGTTCAACACCCGTCACGACCGTGTGGCAGGACTCGGCAACAGCCTCGGTAGCCAGAGGGCCTTGAACCTGCTCTTTGCCATCCGCACCATGCAGGACAGGAAGGGCAAGGACTTGTGCGCCACGTTCCTGTCGGGCACGACCATCAGCAACTCACTGACGGAACTGTATCTGCTGTTCAAGTACCTGCGCCCGAAGGAACTGGAGCGGCAGAACATACGCTGCTTCGATGCCTGGGCCGCTATCTTCGCCAAGAAATCGACGGACTTTGAGTTCTCGGTGACGAACAACATCATCCAGAAGGAGCGGTTCAGATACTTCATCAAGGTGCCGGAACTGGCGCAGTTCTACAATGAGATTACCGACTACCGCACGGCGAAGGACGTGGGTGTGGACAGGCCGGAGATGAACGAGATACTGCACAACATCAAGCCGACACCCGACCAGGAGGTCTTCATCCAGAAACTGATGGAGTTTGCACAGAACGGTGATGCAACAATTCTCGGTCGTGGGCCGCTGTCTGAGACGGAGGAAAAAGCAAAGATGCTCATTGCAACGGACTATGCCCGGAAAATGGCACTCGATATGCGCATGATAGACCCGTCGTATGGCGACCATCCCGACAACAAAGCCTCTCATTGTGCAGCTACCATTGCCGAATACTATAAGAAGTTCGACGAGCAGAAGGGTACGCAGTTTGTATTCTCCGACTTGGGGACGTATCAGCCCGGTGGCGGTTGGTCTGTCTATTCAGAAATCAAGCGGAAACTGGTGGAGGACTACGGCATTCCTGCCGACGAGATACGCTTCATTCAGGAGTGCAAGAACGAGAAGGCACGGAAGGCTGTTATTGCTGCCATGAACGAGGGACGTGTGCGTGTTTTGTTCGGCTCCACATCGATGTTGGGTACTGGTGTGAATGCCCAGAAACGGGCTGTGGCAATTCACCATCTTGATTCGCCCTGGAGGCCAAGCGACCTTGAACAGCGCAATGGTCGTGCGGTCAGAAAGGGTAACGAGATTGCCAAGATGTTTGCAGGCAATAAGGTCGATGTGCATATCTACGCTGTGGAGCGTACACTGGATGCCTACAAGTTCAACCTGCTCTACAATAAGCAGATGTTCATCACGCAGTTGAAGAGCGGTGCAATGGGAGCACGTACCATCGACGAGGGAGGTATGGACGAGAAATCGGGCATGAACTTCTCGGAGTACATGGCCATCCTCTCCGGCAACACCGATTTGCTTGACAAGGCGAAACTCGAAAAAAGGATTACCGCCTTGGAGAGTGAGCGCAAGAGTTTCATGAAGGCAAGGCGAACGGTAGAGTTGGAAGTAGAGACCAAGCAGAATGACCTGGCGAGAGACAAGGACATTCTGTCGAAGATGCAGGCAGATCAGAAAGTCTTCGAGAAGAACGTCAAGCATGACGGACTCGGGAATGTCATCAATGCCGTAACAATTGAGGGCAAGGCATACGATGACTTCGAGACTTTGGGAGCCAAGCTACAGCAGATAGCGGACAAGACGGACACGAAGGGCATACCGAAGGAGATTGGTAATGCTTTCGGATTCCCCATTAAGGTCTGCACAGAAGAGGTTCAGAAGGGTGGACTTCCTTTCCGCGAAAACCGCTTCTCCGTTCATGGCAACTACATCTACCGCTTCAACAACGGCCAGATGGCGATGAAGGATAAGGATGCTGCTGCCACTCACTTCCTCCGTGCCTTGGAGAAGATTCCTGAATACATCGCCCAGTACAAGACCCGTATCGAGTCGATGGAGCGTGACCTGAAACAACTCATGCCAACCATTAACAAGGAGTGGAAGAAGGAAACGGAACTCCGTGACCTGAAAAACGAACTGGCTGCACTCGACCGCAAGATTACGCTCGATTTGGCACCAAGCAAGTCCGACAAGCAGGATGCCAAGGAAGCGCAGGATGGGGATAAGAAAGTAGTGATGGCCGTTTCTGAGCCTGCACCTGAGAGGAATACCGAGGTGCAAAAGCATTTCAACGGTCACAAACTTTAGGCGAACCAGTCCCCTGGTTCACGAATTTGCTCCAGTTGGTCTTCAGCGACCATCAGTTGCCGTATAGATATCGATTCCATCTTGCTCTATTTGTTTTTTGAAGAAAGGACGAATGTGGCGATGATTCGCAATGAGGTCAACATCGCAACCAAGCAAGCTCTTCAAATATTGTGATGCTTCTATATAATTGAAGAATTTTGGGGGCATAGTAACAAAGAGGTCAACATCGCTTCCTTCCTTATGACTATTCCTTGCCACAGAGCCGAAAAGGCGCATAGAAGAAATCCCATACCGCGAACGAAGCTCGCTAGCATGTGAACTCAGAATATCTATACATTCAGCTCGTGTAATCATAGCTTTATATCATTTTACGTTGCAAAGATATGGATAATAATCGAAAAAAGCAAGAAAAAGCGCTTTTTTCTTTGGACGGCAAGCCCTTCTTATATTTTTAGGTACGGTAACATGAAGCGAAACGACTCATAAATCTGGAGGTCCCAGGTTCAAGCCCTGGCTGGTCCACACTGAAAATCAAGGAGTTGCGAGAAAATCGCAGCTCCTTTTTCTTTGTTTTGCGAACACCATGCGAACACGGAGCACATTTACAACAACATTCTGAACTCCCATTATGCTTGGTTTTCCAGTCTGGTGTTCGCAAAATGCCGTTTTTGTGTTCGCAAATGGTTCAAGCCCCTGATGGCATTGTTCTAAAAAGCACTTTATATATAATTAAATAGGTAAGAACATCAAAAAAACAAGATTTCCGTGTTCTAATTCATGGAAAAAGTGTACCTTTGCATCCGTATGACATACGACCTGCAAACACTACTGCTGATAGAAGTCGACACGATAGCCGCGCTGGCAAGTCTGGTTTGTGGTGTGCTGATTTGGCGCAACCGGCGAGGAGTGCCTGACCGTTCGCGCATCTTCCTATTTCTGATTGTGCTCACCGCCCTGCCCCTCATCATGAAGGTGGCGTCGCTGATGATACATGGTCTCAACAACCGTTTCGTCGAGGTACTCCCCATCGTACCTACATTGATGGGAGTGATAACCGTTGCGCTGATGCTGCTCTATGCAGTAGAGGTGATGCGCCCCAACTGGCTTAAATGGCGGCATCTTCTGATGTTCTTCTCGCCACTGGTATGCATCTTGGTGCTGTCCGTGGTGTTCAAAGGGCAGTTTACAGTGCTCCATTCCTCTACCGACCTCATGCAACATATCGGCGAGCCGAACGTCCTATTACGTCTGCTGTTCAACCTGACGGCACTGTTCATCTGCCTGTCGCTGCTATGGCTACCATACAAATGGCAGGAGTCGAGTGCATCGCGCCGCTGGGTCATCACCTACGTCTGTTTCATCTTCGCTATCGGAGCCATGTTCCATACATGGACGCTGACGCTCTCGATGCCCATTCACATCCTACATAACCTGACTCCTGCTCTCTTCATCGTCTATTACACGTGGTACGAGCTGCATGAGCGCGTCCTTCCTGTGCCGATGGAAGAGGTTGAAAAAACTACCTCCCCCACCGCCATTACGCCTTCCGACAATCTGTGGCAGCGCATTTCCGACATTCTGCACGATGAACAGCTTTGGCGTAATCCTGATCTCTCGCTCGACATGCTTTGCGAGCGCATCGGTTCTAACAAGGACTATGTTCTACAGAGCTTCCGTCAAAATGCCAATACCACATTCAGCGATTACGTTAATCGTCTTCGTGTTGACTATATGGTCGCCGAACTGATGGCTCATCCGTTCCAGAGCCATAAAGAGCTGTATTTCCGTGCAGGATTCCGCTCCAAGACGGCAGCATTCACCAACTTCAAGAAGTATAAGCTGCTCTCTCCATCTGAGTTCTTAGCGGCCGAACAAGCTAAAAACGCCAGCAAGACACCATAAAACACGCCTCTGTAACGGGCTGATAATCAGTCTATAGAAAATTCGGAACCACAAATAGAAAATTCGGAACCGCCCTTTTCGGCCGCGGTTCCGACTTTTTTTGTATCTTAGTGGACTTAATATGGTTTAATAATGAGACGATGAAAACAAAACAATTCTTCTACACGCTTGCGGCATCGGTGATGCTGGCAGCAATGGGCGGGCTGATGACGGCCTGCACATCGAACGACGACAATCCTGTTACTCCAGAACAGGAAGAGACCAACCCCGCCGTGAACGAACTGCTGACAGACTTCGTGAAGACAGTCTCGGGCATCGAGAAGTACCAGCAGTCGCAGGCCGACTACGCCAACCCCGACAACTGGCTTATAGCCGAAAGCGACGGGCAGCAGGATGCGGACGTTATCTACTTCTACCCCTCGAACTATACCCCCGCAGCGGGCGAGCCCAGCATCGGCGACATCGACAACGCCGGGATGCGGCAGGGCGCACAGGACATCTACCAGCGACAGGCCACAGCCTTCAAGACCTCGTGCAACATCTTTGCGCCTTACTATCGTCAGGTGGACGCCACTTTCTGCCTCAATCTGACTACCGAGCAGGAGTGGAGTCTCATCCGCTATCAGGCTTCGCAGGACTTGAGCCGCGCCCTCGACTACTATTTTAAGCATTGGAACAACGGCAAGCCCTTCATCCTGGCAGGACACTCACAGGGTTCCGAAAACCTCTTGGCCCTCTTGCAGGACTACTTTCATCAGGACGAAGCCCACAAGGCACTGCTGAAGGGTATGGTGGCGGCCTACGCCATTGGCTTCAGCGTCACCGACGAGTATCTGGCTGCGAATCCCGACATCCCCTTTGCCGAGTGGCATAACGATACGGGCTGCATCGTCTCGTGGAACACCGAAGGCCCCGCCAACAAGGGCAAGCACAACGCAGTAGTAAAACCTCATGTCCACAGCATCAACCCCATCTATTGGGTACTGGACGACACCTACGTACCCGCCTCCGAGAACCTCGGTTCGCTGACCAGCGTGGAGGAGGGCATTGTGGAGCCTGGCATTGCCGACGCGCAGCTCGACCTGGAGCGCGGTGTAGTGGTCGTCTCCACCGAGGCCGCCAAGCCCTTCGCCATCCCCGCAGCCATGCAAGACCTCTTCGGCCCTGAGTCATACCACGGCCAGGACTACGGCTTCTTCTACGGCGACCTCCGTCGCAACGCCGAGATGCGCATCGCCAGCTGGTTCTCCGACATACAAAAAAGACCGGGTTGGCCGCCCGATATTACGCTCTGAGGCGACATATGACACTGAGAATAAGACATTAATAACAAAAAAACTATATGACGATGAAAACAAAACGATTTCTTTACACGCTTGCGGCATCGGTGATGCTGGCAGCAATGGGCGGGCTGGTGACGGCCTGCACATCGAACGACGACAATCCTGTGTCGCCAAGTGACAACAACAACCCGTGGGAGGCTAACGACTTGTCGTTCGACCTCGGCACAGCCAAGATGGGCGTGAAGCTGGTGGAGGGCGGCGAGTGCGCGTTGCAGTTCGAGCGCGACGGCGAGACGAATACCGTCACAGGCACGCTCAGCGACTACTACATCGGCCCCGTGGAGGTGAGCAACAAGGTGTGGGCTGCCGTGATGGGACAGAAGCCCGAGGGGCAGACCAACGACGGCGACATGTATCCCGTGACGATGGTAAGCTACAACGACATCGCAGGCCTGGGCGGTTTCCTGGAGAAGCTGAACGCGATGGTGAAAGACCAGTTGCCCGAGGGCAAGCAGTTCATGCTGCCCACCCCGCTGCAGTGGCAGTACGCTGCCCAGGGCGGCAAGAAAAGCAAGGGCTACACCTACAGCGGCTCTAACACCATCGGCGATGTGGCGTGGTATAAGGATAATTCCGACGCTACGATTCATCCCATCGGCCAGAAGCAGGGCAACGAACTGGAGCTTCACGACATGAGCGGCAACGTGAGGGAGCTGACAAGTAGGTCGCTCAACGACGGAAAAATCATCGTATTTGGCGGCGACTGGACAAGCGATGCGCAGTCGTGCAATGTCAAACTGAGCATCTTCGATGCCTCGGCAACGGCTTCTGAGAGCCTTGGCTTCCGCCTCGTGCTGGCAGACGTCCCGCAGCCCGAAGCCATAGACCTCGGACTGCCCAGCGGCACGAAGTGGGCCAACATGAACGTAGGAGCCTCGAAGCCCGAGGACTACGGGCTGTACTTCGCGTGGGGCGAGACCGTGGGATATAGCAGCGACACCGGCGACGGTCACAGGTTCGATTGGGAGAACTACAAATGGTGCAACGGGTCGGGGAAGACACTGACGAAGTACTGCACCACAAGCGACTATGGCACGGTGGATAACAAAATGGTGCTCGACTTGGAGGACGACGCCGCCTACTTGAATTGGGGCAACAAGTGGCGCATGCCCACTATCACTGAGATACAGGAACTGCTCGACAACACCACCTCTGAGTGGACCACGCAGAACGGCGTGTATGGCCGCAAGTTCACGAGCAAGTCCAACGGTAACGCCGTTTTCCTGCCTGCCGCCGGCTACCGCTACGGCTCGCGCCTCCGCAACCAGTCGACGGACGGCTACTACTGGTCGTCATCGCTCTCCGAGTCGGGCCAGGACTTCGCGCTTTACCTCAGCTTCGACTCGGGAAGCCAGGGCACGTACGGCGAAGACCGCTACTACGGGTACTCCGTCCGCCCCGTGCTCCGCAATTAGTCGCATCAACATCCATCAATAACATTCACCCCGACTGAGATATGAAGAAAAAGAAACTATTCTACACGCTTGCGGCATCGGTGATGCTGGCAGCAATGGGCGGGCTGATGACGGCCTGCACATCGAACGACGACAATCCTGTGTCGCCAAGTGACAACAACAAGTGGGGAGCCGCGCAGTTGGAGTTCGACCTCGGCACGACCAAGATTGGCGCCAAATTTGTTGAGGGCGGCACATACTCGATGCAGTACGAGCGCGACGGCGAGACGAAGACCGTCACGGGCACGCTCAGCGACTACTACATCGCCCCCGTAGAACTGAGCAATCGCGTGTGGGCTGCCGTGATGGGCTCGAAGCCTGAGGGACAGACCAACGACGGCGACATGTACCCCGTGACGATGGTGAACTACTACGACATCGCAGGCCCTGGCGGATTCCTCGAAAAGCTGAACACGATGCTGAAAGACCAGTTGCCCGCAGGCAAGAAGTTCGCCCTGCCCACCGAGGCGCAGTGGCAGTATGCGGCCATGGGCGGCAAGCAGTCGAAAGGCTACAAGTACAGCGGCTCCAACACGCTCGACGACGTGGCATGGTATAAGGACAATGCCGGCGGCACTACGCACCCCATCGGCCAGAAGCAGGGCAACGAGCTGGAACTCCATGACATGACGGGCAACGTCTGGGAGTGGATACGCGATCGCTTTGTATTTTTCGATGAGCTGCCTGCCTCACAGGGTACTGACTATGTCTGCCAAGCCGAAAGCCCCTACTGCGTGCATCGCGGCGGTTGCTATCTGTCACCCGAAGAATCACAGGCAATGTCCTTCCGCGACTGGTTGCCGATGAACTCCAGATACGATAATATCGGTCTGCGCCTCGTGCTCACCGATGCCTTTGAGCAGGAAAACCTCGTAGAGCCTATACAGCCCGAGAAAGCCTTTCAGATGAGTGCTATGGGAGAGTACGGTTTGACGCTCGCCCTGACGCTGGTTGAAGTGAAGGGCGGCACGTACTCGATGCAGTACGAGCGTGACGGTGTAACGAAGACTGTCACAGGTACACTCTCTGATTATTACATCGGACAGTACGAAGTAGATAACGACATGTGGTATGCCGTCATGGGCACCAAGCCCGAAGGCCAGACCAAGAGCGGCGGTTTCTACCCCGTTAGCAACGTCAGCTATGAAGAGATAACCAAGCCTGGTGGCTTCCTTGATAAAGCAAATGCCCTACTTGCTGACCAACTGCCCAAGGGCATGAAGCTGATGCTGCCCACCGAGGCGCAGTGGCACTATGCCGCCATGGGCGGACAGAAGTCCAAGGGCTACACCTACGCTGGCTCGAACACGCTGGCCGACGTGGCTTGGTATGCTGACAACGCCGACGGCACCACCCACCCCGTTGCCTCGAAGCAGCCCAACGAACTCGGACTCTACGACATGAGCGGCAACGTGTGGGAGTACAGCAGCGACTGGTATGCCGAGCTTGCCGATTTGCCAGCAGAGCAGGGTACCGACTACACAGGTCCCGCTACAGGCACATTGGTAGTGAATCAGGGAGGCGGATATAAATCTACAGCAAACAATCTTCCACTCATTCATCGCGACTGGATAAATCCTCAAGCATCGGACAATCTGCCAACTCGCGGTTTCCGCCTCGTGCTGAAATAAGAGTCTTCATCCCACGGGGTGGTTCTACATAATAGCGAATCCACTCCGTGTAAAACAGGTACATCGTCTTCCAACTGCTTTTTAAGTCTCTGTGAAATTGATGTAAGTCAATTCACAGAGGCTTTTTATACAAACAGATGCAGAAAAGTGTGCCAAGTACACATTTAACGATTGTTTTTTCTTACCTTTGCACTTCATTTCCGCACCATGCGGGAAAATATAAGATTGTTTAGGTTAACGACCTCTTAAATATTGTGCTAAATATGAAAAGGACTAAGATTGATTTTCTGGTAACGAATGTTATCAACATAGGATTGTTTGTAGGCATTTTTGCTTTTGGATATTGGCGTTGGCATCTCTTGCAAGACGTAATCATAGAATCTGCCGATAGTCAGGAACAATATAGAACCATCCATAGTGCCATGAAAAGCACCTCACAACTTGACCATTTGGGGGAAAGCGTCTATGAATGGACGCCATCGGATTCTACGGCATACCAAAGAAAACTGGCTGAGGCGTTTATAAGGATTGACTCACTCAGTGACTTGTATGCCAAGGCAAAGATTGATTCGGTGAAAAATGCACTTATGCTGAAAGGGCATCTGCTATACGAAATTTATTCAACCAACCAAAAGCGCAATGCGAACGACGAGCACTTACGGGAGGACAGGGCTGTCACCGTCAAAGATACAGAGACGTATGTGAAGCACTACACGGGGCATATATTCCAGAGCAGCAGGGAAGAAGTGTCTTCAAGAAGCAAGAACAGGACGGTGACCGTCCCATCCATTAACGAGATGGCATTTATCGACAAGGAACTTTGTACTATCAACTTAAGTATACTGAATGACAGTCTCGTAGATGTCAACAAATGGCTTGATGTAAACATGAGCCAGATTCTGGACGAGGATGATGACAAAGCAGAGGCAAAAGCTTCAGAGATGCTGGAGAAGGCCAGTACCATCGGACAGCATACGTTTATGGGCGGTATGACATTCCTATTTTTTATCTTTGGCGTTAACTACTGGAATTCCAGACGTAAGACGAGGGTGATGAAGGAACTGGAAAAAGAGGCAGAGAAGAACAGAACGCTGGTAGAGAACAGACGCTATGTGATATACTCTATCATACATGATCTTCGCTCACCGTTAGGACTCATCAACGGTCTGACGGATTTGCAGCGTAATTCCAACAGAAAACTGAAGGGAAGCATAGACGGGGTGGCTTTTGCAACCAAACAACTTCTCAGGATGATAGACCAATTGCTCGACTACTTCAAACTCGAAAGCCAGAGGGGAGAACTGAAATGCAGGAACTTCAGTCTGATGGAACTTTCAAACGAACTTGTGCAGGCATTCGAGTACAAGGCTACGGAGAAGCATCTGGAGTTTGTCAAGCCCCAGAAGCAAAACATCATACTGTATGGTGACTGTGACAAGATCTGTCATATTGCTATGAATCTGCTGGACAATGCTTTCAAATTCACAGAAAAAGGCCGTGTGACGCTCTGCCTGAACTATGTAAGCGGGAAGCTCCATATCGAGGTCAAGGATACGGGCATCGGTATCAGGGAAAGTGACCGAAAGAAAGTGTTCACTTCGTTCAGCCGTTTCTCCAACGCGATGGCGACAGGCAAGGACGGCTTTGGCATCGGGCTCTCCATTGTGAGGATGCTGGTGGACTTGATGCAAGGAACTGTTGACTTTGATTCTGTCGAAGGCAAAGGAACTTTATTCCACGTTATCATACCGCTCCCAAAAGGGCAGGTTACTGCCGAAAGCATCAATACAGAACTTATCAGGGTGTCAGATGTACGCAAGAGAATACTGGTCGTGGATGACAGCGAGCATTGGATAGACCTCTTCAAACGGATGCTGAGAGGCAGCATTTACGACTATGATGCCTGCAACAACGGCACTACCATGTCGAGACTGCTCAGAAAGAACCACTACGACTTGGTAATCCTCGACTTGAAAATGCCAGGACAAAGCGGGCTTGAACTGATGCAGGCCATGAAGGTAGCCAAAGTGGGAAACAGCAATACAGTCCCCGTCATTGCCTGTTCCTCGTCAGGTGAGGAGGTACGCGACGAACTTGTGGCACAAGGATTCGATGACTACATAGACAAGACTTTCAGCACGGAGGAACTGCTGAATGTCATCAACAAGGTCATAACGAACAGTACCAAGACGGTTTCGCCAGATTTTGCCAGACTGTCGAAGTCTGTTGCCAAGAGCCTCAAGCGGGAAACCGTCAATACCGTGAAGGCTCTTCGTAAGGCTGTTGATGATATGAATTTCATAGAGATGGAGTCTCAGGCACACCGTCTGAAGAGCAGCTGGGTGATGTACCGGATCGGAATACTGGTTGACCCGATAATGGAGATTGCCAAGAACAGGGATGCGAATTCAGAAGAACGTCTGAACCAGTATATGGGCGAGGTGGACAAGATGGCTGCAATAGTCATTTCCAAGACGGAAGAACTATTAAGACAGAAGGAAGATGAGCAAGGTGATCGTTGTTGATGATGTCAAGTCGTACTGCGAAACGGTATGTGAAGAACTGAAATCCAAAGGTATCAGTGCCGTCGGCTGTCAGACGGTGAAGAAAGCCAAATGGCTCATTGAACGGGCCAAGCGTACCGATGTGCTGCTTGTTGACCTTATGCTGAACGACGAGAGTGGGGAGAATGGGACGGATATCCTTCGATGGATGCGGGAAAAAGGCTACCTGCAGCCGTTCTACCTGATGACAGGCTACGGCACGATGGAAAACGCCATCGAGACAATGGAACTGGGTGCCGTCAGCTATATCAAGAAAGAGGAAATGGGCAGCAAGTTCTACGCGCACATCAAGGATATCATGCAGGAGCAGGAACTGAAGGAGAAACGCAATGACCAGATAGCACCAAAAAGGAACTGCCAGCCGTTTCAGGATATCCAGAACGACATAAGGCGTATCTCATCAATGGACGTGCATATAGTCATCGAAGGGGAAAGCGGGACAGGAAGGGGACACCTGGCAGAGGACATCATCAGCCTGACGGGCATGAGTGAAAAACCGAGAAAATATATAGCCTGCGGGACTCTTGACTCTGTAGCCGATGCCAAGGAACTATTCTTCGGACATGTGAAGGGAGCTTTCAGCAGTGCCGTCTCAAACAAGCCAGGAGTGCTGGCACAGGTCAATGGCGGAACTCTGATACTGGAAGACGTAGACAAAATGCCGATAAGGATACAGGAACTGCTGATACCAGTGTTCAGACACGGAACATTCCTTCCCAACGGTGCAGACAGGGAACGGATGGTGGAATTCCGATTGATCAGTATCACCTCAACCTCTCTTGAAGCGTCCGTTGAAGAGGGAAGGATGGACAGGGAATTCTACGAGTTCGTATGCGAACATCTGATACAGATGCCTTCCCTGCGTGAAACCCAGGAGGACATTGTCCCCGTGGCAGAGTTCTTTCTGGACTACTACCGCACGAAAAGACAGAAATTCTCGCATCAGGCCAAACGCTTGATACAGCAGTACCCATGGCCCGGCAATCTGCGGGAAATGGCCAAGGCGGTCCGGACGGCACTTAGGAATTGTGACGACGAGCAGATCCTTCCGGAGCATCTTGGCATATCACTCAAGGACGGGAAGGCAAAAAGAGCACTGGAGGAAATGAACCTTCACAGCCCTTCGGAGGAGAAGGAAAAGATTACAGAGGCACTGAAATCTGTCAGGTTCAACAAGTCAAAGGCAGCACGGATTCTGGGCATCAGCCGAAAGACCATTGACAGGAAGATTGAAAAGTATGGAATAGAAACGCATTAAGCCAATCGTTGGAGGGGGGCTACAGCCGAAAACATTCAAAAAAGTGGGTCAAAATGTCTCAATTCGGGATAGTTTGACCCACAATTTCATGCCATTCCCAAGTGTAGATTTCTTTAACGTATTTTTATTCACCTCGCTGCCAGAGAGTTACAGACTCTATTAGTGGCAGGTCGTTCTTTTACTGTTGCACCCATGCTTACGTTACAAATGCGATCGCAATCAAACGCATTTAGTAACAAGTAAAAAGGACAAGAGATGAAACATGATATTCTCACAGAAACGGCTTTCTTCCGTGCCTTGGAAAACGGAAGCATTAATGAAATCACGACGGGCTATGACGATTTCATTGCCACCGTCATCAGCGTATGCAGGGACAGTGACCAGACATCAGCCTATATTGCACTGTCGTATGCCGAGATTGAAATCAAGGCATTAGGCTCAGAAGACAAGGCAGGAAAGACTTATGCTGACAAGGCACTCGCGTTTATTGCCGAGATGCGGAATATGTTAGAGACGAACATCGTTAAGCCCTCATTGTCAGACACACCTGTGCTTGAATGGACAGGCCAAACCATCGACCTGGTAGAACTGTTGTATGCCCTCAAAGAGACGGGTAGCATCAATAACGGTGAGATGCCGATATGCAAGATGAGCGACGTGTTCTTTCCGCTCTTCGGGCGTAAAGTGCTTCGAGACTATACCCGTTTCTATGTTTCCATCAAGGGACGCGAGACTGACTATAGCTATACATACTTTATCGACAAGATGCGCCGCAAACTGAACGAGCGTATCAAGGCGGACATCAAGAAATCACTACAGCGATAGGGCTACAAATTCACACGAAAAGCCCTGACCGACTTTTATGCGGCCAGGGCTTTTCGTAAGTAAAGTGACTGTGAGGGCTAAAGGTACAGCACCATGGCCCTTTCCCGGCGTCTCGTGATACAGTCACATATCCAATGACGGAAATCCCATACCAGACCATTCTCAATATAGTATGACACGGCAATGATGCCCTCAAGATTGTACAGCTCATCCTTGTAGCCGTTCTCCAGCAATTCATACTTGCTTACCATGTTTATGTTGACAGCCAAGTCTCTGGCAATGCTGTGGATGATACCGCGCACCTTCATAATAGTTACGCCAAACAGGTTGGCTATCTCACCAGCAGTCATCCATACGTCATAGCCCGTCAGTTCAAATCTTTCGTGCTCAAACACGATGAGGTCTCTCTTCATCATATCCGTCAGTTTTTTATTTTACTACCAAATCAATATTCGGAACGAACTGTTCTATCTTCGCCAGTTTCGAAGCAAGGGTGTCAATCTCGCAGCCAAGTTTTTCCTGCGTGATTTTTGCATAGATCTGAGTACTCTTGATGTTTTTGTGGCCGAGAAGGGATGACACTACTTCAAGCGGCATTCCGTTGGAAAGGCAGATTACGGTTGCCATCGTATGCCGGGCCATATGCCAAGTGACGTTTTTCTGAATGCCTGCGTGCTTGGCAATCGTCTTCAGCATCTCAAAGACAGACTTGTAATAGGGTACGACAAACACCCTGCCGTCGTCGCTCAATCCTCTGTATTTGTTAAGGATACTCAAAGGCACGGGCAGCAGTTTGACTGTCTCGGCAACGCCTGTCTTCTGTCTGCGGGTACGAATCCAGAGACTCCCGTCAACAGGGTTTTTCACAAGGTTCTCTTCCCTGAGGTTTTTCAAGTCTATATAAGCCAGCCCTGTGAAGCAACAAAACACAAACAGGTCTCGGATATAAGACCGTTTTGCATTCTTTATGGGAAGGTTCATGACTGCCTGCAGTTCGTCCTTGGTAAGGAATCCCTTTTCGACTTCCTCACGCTGAATATGATAGTCCCCAAAAGGATAGCGGGCCACCCAGCCGTTCTCCTGTGCACGGTGTAGCAGCATCATTACCGGTTTTACATAGGTCTCCACGGTGTTATGGGCCACATGTTTCTCTGTCTTGAGGAAAATCTCGAAGTCACTGAGAAAGTTCACCGTAATTTCCTTCAAGGCTATGTCTGATACATGGTAATGAAACTGCAGGAAATCACTGACATGCTTATATACAGCCTTGTATCTCTCATAGGTGTTTTTGGCCTTAAGACCGCCCTCAACCTGCTTGGCATACTCTGTATTCCATTGCTCAAAGATTGACATCAGAGTCTGCTTGCGATATTCCAGGCCAAGAAACGAGTTCTTGACTTTCTCTGCTGTCACATAGCCGTCCCGAATCATAATCTCCTGATAGTGCTTCACTATGGAGGCCTTTATTTTGTCAAGTTCACGGTTTATGTCTCGTGCTGCAATCGTCTTGCCCTTGGCATGACCACCCTTTGCTTCCCATATGGCAGGGTCACATGACTGCTTACAGCTGAACTGTGCCATCGTGCCGTCCACTGTGATACGACCCATGATAGGGTTCGTACCGTCCTTCTTCAACTTCTCCTTCTTGAGATAGAAGATTACCGAAAATGTACTTCTCATTGTGCTAATCTTTTAATTGTTCAACTTCTCTTAAATTTTGCGTTGCAAAATTAGCCAATTTGAAGCTTTGTTGTTCCACGCAAATCGTAGACGAATAACGAAAAACTCCCCCAAAGAGTTAAATTTTCGCATCTTACAGATTTTCAGTTACTTCGTGTTGCCAACGTTACCATTTTTCCTCGATTTGCCAAATCTCAGAAAAGGGGTACGAATAGGTAACACAACTCCTTCCTGTATCTGCACTTATCTTGCTTCCATCTGAATATATCCGCTTCCCAGCGTTTCACTAACTCTCTGATTTCCACCTCAATCTCCCCATCTCTCCATTTCTTGTACCAAAAGTAACTTTCGCAAAGCCAAAGTTACGAAAAAAATAGTGAAATGCAAAAGGAAAGTTACAAAAAAATCCCCATTTCTCTTGTCAGAAGTCCTCCTCTACCAAATCAATAATATAGGTACGCGCGAGGGAATTGTAGAAGGAAATTTTTCTGCGTGAGGCTGTATATTTACTGCTATTAGTTTTGGCAGTTTCAATTCTTTTCATTACCTTTGTGCCATCAAATCTAAGACAATGCACATTGCAGTAGCAGGAAACATAGGAAGCGGGAAGTCCACACTGACGGAGCTGCTGGCCAAACACTACGGGTGGGAGGCGCGCTTCGAGGCGGTGGATCATAACCCGTATCTGGAGGACTATTACCGCGACATCTACCGGTGGTCGTTCAATCTGGAGGTGTATTTCCTGAAAGAGCGTTTCCGCGACCTGATAGACATTGCGAAGGCCGACCATACCGTCATACAGGACCGTACCATCTATGAGGGTGTGTATGTGTTCATGGAGAACAACAAGGCGATGGGCCACCTCTCCGACCGCGACTACGAAACGTTTATGGAGCTGTTCAACCAGATGATGACGGTGGTGCGCGTGCCCGACCTGATGATTTATCTGCGCGCCTCGGTGCCTCACCTGGTGGGCAACATCCAGAAGCGTGGGCGCGAATATGAGCAGAGCATCCAACTGGAGTATCTGCAGAACCTGAACGAGCGCTACGACGACTTCATCTACCACAAATACCCTGGCAAGGTGATGACGGTGGAAAAGGACCAGCTTGACTACCTGAACAACCCGAAGGACCTGGCGCAAATCATCGACCGCATAGACAGCAACCTCTTCGGACTTTTCTCAGACAACGGTTAATGTTTCATTTTTAATGTTTAATCTTTAATCTTCAAGATATGCATATCGCAGTAGCAGGAAACATCGGAAGTGGCAAGACCACACTGACCAAGATGCTGGCGCATCGCTATGGATGGACGCCCCGTTTTGAACCCGTCGACAACAACCCGTACCTTGCCGACTTCTATGCTGACATGCCCCGCTGGTCGTTCAACCTGCAGGTGTATTTCTTGAACAAACGTTTCAAGGAGGTGGTGGAGATATCGAAATCGTCGGACACCATCATTCAGGACCGCACTATTTTCGAGGATGCCCGCATCTTTGCGCCTAACCTGCACGCACAGGGGATGATGTCGGACCGCGACTTTGCGAACTATACCGACCTCTTCGACCTGATGATGTCGCTCGTGAAGCTGCCCGACCTGATGATCTACATCCGTTCGAGCATCCCTACCCTGGTGGCACAGATTCAGAAGCGCGGACGCGACTACGAGCAGACCATGCGACTGGACTATCTGGAAGGCTTGTCGAAGCGCTACGAAGAGTGGATAAGCACGTATAAAGGGCAGCTTATCATTATTGAGGGCGACACTTGCAAGTTTGGCGACAAACCTGAAGACTTCAAGATTGTCACGGACATGATTGATGCCAAGCTCTATGGTCTGTTCCCGATGGAATAGACCCTCCCCCAGCCCCTCCATGTTTAGGGAGGGGAGCTTGATAGAGGTGAGAGGTGAGAAGCTAGAGGTGAGAGGTTAGCGGCGACGGCGCTTGCGAGACTTTGCCTTCGTACGATGGCGACGGACAGCACGACGACGCTTTGACACCTTTTTCTTTGTAACCTCTGGAGGTGCCGTACTCTTCCACGTCACCTGCTCCTCAGCAGTCAGATAAGGAACGTTATCGTTTGGATAGCGCTCGCAATACTTCAAGATGGAGTAATAGTCCACATTACGCACCTGATGGTTCTCGTAGAACCACACCTCAACACCTGCCGATGCGGTGGCAATCATAACAATATCGCGGTCGAAGTCCACAAACCAGCGTGCAAAGCGATGCGAGCGCACCGTCGATTCCCACGCGGGTTTGCCATAGTGCTTCTGCATCCACTTCATCAAGGCTACATAGTCTTCGTGCTGGCTGACGCCCTGTGTGCGACGGGTAGTCAGCATCAGGTGGCTGCACGCCGTAGTATCCTTGTCGGCACCGATGTAGAGCCACGTCTCCAGCCCTGCAATGCGCCCTGTGAGCCAGTTTCCGTAATCGCGATGGAGTCCTTTCTCGATCAGTTCTTCCATCAGTTCGTCAGGGTCCTGCGCCAACGACAGGCCAATGAATTGCGTATGTCTCTGAGCGTTCGCCAACAGTGGGAACAACAGTAGAAAAAGTATCTGAATGATGTATTTTTGCATGTTTCTTTAAAAAATCAGGTGCAAAGATACAAAATAATTCACAATTTTTTATCCATAATTCATAATAAATTATTATCTTTGCCCCCAAATATGAGAAAGTTTGCTCTTATACTACTAACCAGCATGGTTTGTGTGCTCTCAATGGCACAAAGCGAAGAGATTGTGTTTACGCCCCAGTGGACGGCGCAGGCACAGTTTGCTGGATACTATGCTGCCCTGGAGAAAGGATTCTACAAGGAAGCCGGGCTGAAGGTGACGATTAAGCACCCTTCACCCTCGAACTCCAGCGTCAACATGCTGAAGGAGGGCAAGGCAAACTTTATCACCATTTACCTCGTTGCGGCCTTGAAGAGCGTTGCCGAGGGGGTGCCGATGATTCACCTGCTGCAGACCTCACAGAACAACTCGCAGATGATTATCTCCCACAAACCCGTCAAGGACGTTCACGACCTGAGAGATATGCGCATTGGCCGTTGGAAGATGGGATATATGGAGTTTGGCCAGGTGGTTGAAAACCTCTACAACCTGAATATCAAGTGGATTCCCTTTGTCCAGAATACCAACCTTTACATTTCTGGAGCCATCGACGCCACGATGGGCATGAGCTACAATGAGTATTATCAACTTATGATGGCTGGCCAGAAGATTGACAAAGGCCACACATTATATCTCCGCAACATCGGTTTCGACGTCCCTGAGGACGGACTGTACGTCTCTGCCGACTACTACGAGAAGCATCCCAAGGAAGCCAGGAAGTTTGCAGAAGCCTCGAAGAGAGGCTGGGAATGGGTGGCCAAGCACCCGGAAGAAGCGCTGAACATCGTCATGAAGTTCACCAAGGCTAACCATATCAACACCAATCGTGCTTCCCAGCGCTGGATGCTGAATGACATCCTCGACGTGATGAAAGACCCGAAGAGCGGTCAGCGCACCTACCAGCTGAAGGAGTCTTCCCTGCAGAAAGCCAACAGAATGCTGATGCAGGCCAAGCTCATCGAGAAGCCTATTACTTACCAACAATTCACCAGGCCATGAAGCATCCGAAAGTTATCCTCAGAAAGCATACTTTGGCTCATCGCCTGACACGTTGGATCATGTTCACCGTATTCCTCATCATGACGGTTGTGACGGTGCTGATTTTCCGTACGTCCACAAAAGCCATGCTGAAACAGTCCGAGGAGCGCGCAATGGGTATGATGTCGAACACCAACGAAAACATCAACAGCGTGCTGGGCATGGTGGAGGTGGCTATTGCCAACACCGTCCCTGCGATAGAGAAAAACAAACAAAACCCTGAGCAGTTCTACCCCATCGTCGAGCGCATTCTCCGTCTGAACCCCGTCATTGTGGGTTCGACCATCGCCTTCGAGCCCAACTACTATCCGCAGGAGGGTAAGTACTACGCGCCTTATGCCTATCGCAAAGACTCAGTAACCATTGACACCAAACAGCTGGGTAACCAGGACTACGACTACCACTGCATGGACTGGTACCTCATACCGAAGCTGTTAAGCAAGCCCTACTGGAGCGACCCCTACTACGACTTCGGTGGTGGTGACATGATGATGGCAACCTATTCATTGCCGTTGTTCGACAGCGATGGTGAGATGTATGCCGTTATTACTGCCGACATCTCGCTGGACTGGCTGACCGAGCGACTGCGCCATATTGACAAATTCAACAACCAGTCGATAAACGATATTGCATGGGAGGACCTGGAATGCTATAGCTTCATCATCAGCCGTAACGGTTCCTACGTGGTGCATCCCGACAAGGAGCGCATCCTCAACCAGACCTACTTCTCCTATGCCCTAGAGACCGAGGACAAGGCGGACGATGAGGTGGGCTACGACATGGTAAATGGCAAGCAGGGAACGGCGACTATCGATAACGACGGTACGGCCTCTTTCATCATCTATAAGCCCATTGAGCGTACAGGGTGGGCGATGGCTATTATCTTCCCCTACAAGATGATGTATCAGGATGCCATTAGCCTGGGGGCCATCATTGTTGTCCTGATGGTTATCGGACTGATTATCCTCTATTTCGTCTGCCGTTTCACCGTTCGTCGTATCACGCGTCCACTACAGCTCTTTGCTGACTCTGCTGACGAGATAGCGAAGGGTCATTTCCAGAACGAGTTGCCCGTCATTAAGAGTCAGGACGAGATGCAGCAGTTGCGCAACTCCTTCCTACAGATGCAGACGTCACTGGTGCGCCAGATTGAGGAGACGAAGACTGTCAATGAAGCCAAGGGCCGCATGGAGAGCGAACTGCTGATTGCCCGCAACATCCAGATGTCGATGCTGCCAAAGATATTCCCGCCCTACCCTGAACGCGACGATATAGACATCTACGCCTGTCTGACACCTGCAAAGGAGGTAGGCGGCGACCTCTACGACTTCTTCATCCGCGATGAGAAACTGTTCTTCTGCGTGGGTGACGTCAGTGGCAAGGGTATTCCTGCCTCATTGGTCATGGCCGTTACGCGCTCCCTGTTCCGCACGGAGTCTGCCCACGAGAGCAATCCTGCCAAGATTGTCGGACATATCAACGACAACATCGCAGAAGACAACGAGTCGAACATGTTTGTCACCTTATGGGTGGGCGTTCTCGACCTGCCCACAGGACGCCTGCGCTACTGTAATGCTGGCCACTGTGCTCCTATACTCATCGGCTCCGGCATGGGCGAACTGCCCATCGTGCCCAATGTTCCAGTAGGTGTCGTGCCTGGCTTTAAGTTCGAGGTTCAGGAAGCCATCGTCTGCTACGGCACCACGATATTCCTCTATACCGACGGACTGACAGAGGCCACCGACAGCAACGACAAGCTCTTCGACGACCAGGGCATGATGGATACTGCCCAGCAGCTGTACGACGCACAGAACTATGAGCCTCTGCACGTCGTGGAGACGATGGAGCAGGCTGTCAAGCAGTTCGTTGGCGGCGCTGAACAGAGCGACGACCTGACGATGATGGCCATTCAATATCGAAAGAAACAGAAAAATATACGCATGCAACACAGCATTACACTTACCAACGACCTCGAACAGGTACCACAACTGTCCGACTTTGTCGACATGGTATGCATGGAGGTCGGTTTTGAACCTACTATGGTTATGCAGATGAACCTTGCTATCGAGGAGGCTGTCGTCAACGTGATGAGCTACGCCTACCCCGTTGGCACTGTTGGCAACGTCAACATCGAGGCCCAAGCCGACGACGAACGTCTGAAGTTCACCATCGTCGATAACGGCATTCCCTTCGACCCCACCGCCAAGGCTGAGGTTGACATCACACTCGGTGTTGAAGAACGACCCATTGGCGGACTGGGTATCCACCTGGTGCGCCAGCTGATGGATAGCATCAACTACGAGCGCATTGACGGAAAGAATGTGCTGACACTTCGCAAGAAAATTGACAAACCGCCCGTCATACAGGAGTAATTGAGCCCTATTTAATGTTTTTTAACTGCGGCAAGTGGACTGCAGTAAGAGATTTTTAATAATTTTGCAAACAATATATATATACGGCATCATGTTAATATGAGCCGCCAAGAGAGATGACAGATATCATTCTTTCCAGTTTCATCAGCTTGTTTGCCCTATTCGGCAAAGAAGAACAGGTGGATGAACGATGGGCAAAAGACATGCTCATCAGTTATCTGCGTCGCCATTTCGGTATCCGCAATACCGACCTCTATGTCGATTTGTATAGCGACATGCGCATGGCTTACGAGATGACTGACGACTTGAACACCCAGGAAACTGTCAGTGGCATCTGCTCAAATCTGCATGGTAAGATTCGCACCAGTGAGGAAGCCCTGCTGCTGCTCCGTCTGATGGAGTTCTGCGGTGGCAACGGCATTCAGTCTGTCGAGATGTTCGACACGATGGCTGCCCACTTCCACATCCCTGAGAGACAATATCGCAATTTCTTCGACTTCGTCAACAATTGCGAGACAGAATACGTCAAGCTCCACCACCTCGCAGGTTTCGAGGGCGTGCTCAAGACACTTTACGACACAGAGACGGGCCTCCTGCTCTTCAGCTACGATGGGCAAGACAAGGTGCTGCTCAACGATATCCCCATTCTGCCGGGTGCCTATCAGGTGTGGCTCCAGAGCAGTGTGCTCAAGGGCATGAACAGCAATCCCGTCTATTACTCATCCATCATTGCCTGCTACCAGAAGGAGCACGACACCACACAGGCTGTCACCTTCTGCGGACGCGACATCAATTTCCGCTTCCCTAATAGCGACAACGGCATGCACGACCTCAGCTTCACGCTGCGCAATGGCGAGCTGCTGGCTATCATGGGTGGTTCGGGTACTGGTAAGACGACGCTCCTGTCACTGCTCAACGGCACGCTGACACCCCAGCAGGGCACCATCACCATCAATGGGCACAGCATCACCGAGCCCGCCGCCAAGGCGCTCATCGGCTTTGTGCCACAGGACGACCTGCTCATCGAGGAGCTCACCGTTTATCAGAACCTCTGGTACACCGCCAAGTTCTGCTTCGAGGGCATGAGCGATGAAGACCTTGACCGTCGTGTTATGAAGACGCTGAAAGACCTCGGACTCGACGCCGCCAAGGATTTGAAGGTCGGCTCACCCATTCATAAGTTCATCTCCGGTGGTCAGCGCAAGCGCCTGAACATCGCCCTGGAGCTTATCCGCGAGCCTGCCGTGCTGTTCCTCGACGAGCCCACCAGCGGCCTGTCGTCAGCAGACACTGAGAAAGTCATCAACCTGCTGAAGGAGCAGACGCTGAAGGGCAAGCTCATCGTAGTCAATATCCACCAGCCGTCCAGCGACGTCTATAAGCTCTTCGACCGTCTGTGGCTGCTCGACAAGGGAGGCTATCCCGTCTATGACGGCAACCCCATCGACGCTGTCACCTACTTCAAGGAGGCGGCCAACTACGCAGATGCAGAGACCAGCGCCTGTCCGACGTGTGGTAATGTGAATCCGGAGATTGTGCTCAACATCATTGACGAGAAAGCCCTCAACAGCAGTGGCGAGCTCTCTGACGAGCGCAAGACGACTCCGCAGGAGTGGCACGAGCTCTACCTAAAGGTACAAGCCAAGAAGGGCGTGGAGCCTGTGGCTGTCAGCGCTGTACCTCCCTCCGACCAGAAGAAGCCAGGAGCACTGAAGCAGTTCGGCATCTTCCTGGGTCGTACCATCCGTACCAAGATAACCAATACGCAATACATGGCCATCGCCCTGCTCCAAGCACCGCTGTTGGCACTGGTCTGCGGCTATCTGACGCGCTTTGCACCCCCTGAGGGCTATAGCGTGATGAATAACAAGAACCTCGTCAGCTACTTCTTCATGGCGGTCATCGTGGCCACCTTCACAGGTATGAGCGGTAGCGCCGAGGAGATTTTCAAGGACCGTGCGCTGCTCAAGCGCGAGCGCTTCCTGCACCTGTCATACGGCAGCTATATCTGGTCGAAGATTGTCTTCATGGGTGCGCTGTCACTGGTGCAGACGCTGTTGTTCATACTCGTGGGCAACACGATGATGGGCATCCAAGGACTGTTCACCACGTGGTGGCTTATCCTGTTTGTGACGGCATTCCTCGCCAACCTCACAGGACTGCTGCTCTCACAATGTCTCAGCAGCATCGTGGCTATCTATATCAGCATACCCATGCTGCTCATCCCACAGATTCTGCTCTGCGGACTGGTGGTCAGCTTCTCTGACCTCACGCCCAAGAGCACGACGGGCAACGTACCGTTGGTGGGCAATCTCATCCCCTCGCGCTGGGCATACGAGGCGCTGGCTGTCTCGTCGTTCACCGACAATGCCTACGAGAAAGAGTTCTTCGAGGTGGACCGCCAGAAGTACGAGAACCAGTTCTATAACATGGGCTACCTCTACGAGTTGCAGTCACAGCTGCAGACCCTGCGCGATGAGCAGAAGAACCACAAGCCCGTTGACCCCAACCACATAGAGGTCATCCGCGATAACCTGCCACGCGTCACAGCGTTCTGCGGCATCCAGCCCTATCAGGGTGCCTACGACTACCAGTCGCTCTACAACTACATGCAGGAGGCTGAGAAGAACCTCACCAAGCGCAGCAACAAGCTGGCGCTGGAACGCGACGCCATCATGAGCAAGCTGTTGCGCACTGCCGGTAAGGACGGCGTGCTGCAGCTGAAGCGCGACAACTACAACCTAAAGCTCGAAGACTGCGTGGTCGGTGCCGACCAGCACTCGATGGTTGACGTTATCGACAACTGCATCGTACCCCGTACGGGACTCATCTTCCTCACGCCCTTCACCAGCTGTGGCAATGCCCCATTCTACAGCAGTGAGAAGGTGGTCGGTTCGTGGCACATTAAGACCCTCTGGTTCAACATCAGCATTATGCTACTCATGAGCATCCTGTGCATCGTCCTGCTACTCACCGACTGTCCAGGAAAATACGTCAGGAAATGAAAGATGAAAAACGAAAGATGAAATAAACATTATTAATAACTTAAAAAACAAAAGAACAGATGAAAAAGTTATCTATCCTGGCTCTTGCAGCCATCGTCTTCGCAGCATGCGGAGGTAACAAGAGTGCTAACACAGAAGCAGAAGCCGACACTCTGAAGAGTTTCGAACAAGAGCAGATTGAGGCCAGCATCAAGATGCACTTCGACAGCATCGCTGCTGAGTTCAGCAAGATTGACCAGCCCAACTTCGTTAAGGAGACTGAGAACGGCATCGCACTCACCAAGGAAGAGAAGCAGGTGAAGCCAACCTATCTGCTCGCTCCTTCAGTAGCTGACGAGGCTACCACCCTCGCTGAGAAGTATCGCGTACTCGCTGCCCTGAACGTTGACAAGCGCATCGCCAACCTCTATGAGATGCCCGTTGAGGACTTCGACAAGGCCATCACCAAGCTGGCTGCTGACATCGACGATCCTTCTTTCAAGGACATTGAGGACAAGGGCAGCATCTTCGAGACCTCTTCTGCCCTCTACGACGCTATGGAGGACAACGGTCGCATCAACTACTTCTGGCAGATTGCTTCTGCTGCCCTCGTTGAGCAGCTCTACATCGTTAGCCAGAACAAGGACAAGTTCCTGAGCACCTTCACCGACGAGACCGCTGCTAACGTTACTTTCCGTATCATCCTCATCCTCGACGCTGCCAACCGTCTGTCTCAGTACGATCCTGAGATTGCACCCGTTGCTGCCGCTATGACTCCGCTGGAGCACCTCAACGCCACTTCTGTCAACGAGCTGAAGGCTCAGATGGACGACATGAAGGCTGAGATCGAGGCTGCTCGCAAGGCACTCGTGAAGTAAGTCTAAAGTTTAGAGTTTAGAGTTTAGAGTTTAAAGTTAAGAGTTTAACGATGATATTTGACATTCAACAACAGCCGCAAGGCATGTACGCCACCGTCAGTGGCCGATTAGACACCCCCGCAGCCGTCAAGGCCCAGCAGGAGATTCTCCCTCTGTTGGAGAATGCCGACAAGGCTATCACACTCGACTGCAAAGGCTTGGAGTACATCAGTTCATCAGGTCTGCGCCTTTTCCTTACCATCCGTAAGGAGGTTGCTGCCAAGGGTGGAAGCGTTGTTATTCAGAACATCAACGATGACATCAAGAAGGTGTTCATGATGACTGGTTTCTTCAACCTCTTCACCATTAGCTGACACAAACGCGTTATATACTAACAAATAGCCGGAGAAGTTCATGGAGACTTCCCCGGCTTTTTCTATATAGCAAGCTTCCTGATTACGGAAGCACTACCTTTCTACCATTCACGATATACAGGCCCTTATTTAGAGGTGAGACCTTGCGACCCTGCAGGTCATAGACATCACTTCTGCCCTCTTCCGTCTTACTTCTTACATCCATAATGCCCGTAGCGTTGAAGTCGTCCGCCTTGAGGGTGATGCGACCCACTACGAAGTCGTCGTCCTTGGCAGCACCGGTGTAGAACACGATGACATAGTCGCCCGTCTGAGCCACCGCGAACTCAAACTTCTGAGGTCGGATGCTGGTAAAGGCGTTTGCCGTATTGCCGCCGATATTCTTCGTGGGCGTGATAACGGTCGAAGCCACCGTCTGGCCGTTGGCGTCCTCCAAGGCCACCGTCACAGGCACGTGTTCAGGGTGTTCCCAGTTGTACAGTCTGAAGCTGAGCGTGTAATGTCCTGTGTGCAGCGTCATTGTAGAGCGGCCTGAGGCGTCACCGAATTTTGCCCACGCGGCCTTCTCTCCACCTGCGGCGTTCTGTATCAGCAGACCGTATTCGAAGCCCTTGCTCTCATTGGTGAAGTGCAGCAGGCGAGGACCGTTGGTAAAGGGCAGACCGCCACCCACACGCGTCGAGGAGCCGGTGCCATTGCTGACATACCAGTCCTGTGGCACGATACCTTCCATATTGAAACGGCCGCTCAGGTCATACGTCGTCTCTGATGTTACGCAGTTAATCAGACACGAGGCCTCGCCCGTCTTGCCATTGCTGTCCGTCACCTCCATGCGCACGTCGTGCGTACCGACTGCAGGAGCCGTCAGTGTGGCGGTATAGGGAGCCGCTGTCAGGGTCTGCAGCAGCGTGGTGCCATCATAGATGTCTGCCTTCACAATCTCGCCCTGCTGGGCTTGTGCAGTAGCCTCAATGGCGAAGTCGTGGAAGGTAGCCTCACCCTCAGGAGCCATGCAGAGGTGCGTGGTCTCGCCAGCAGGCACCGTGATGCGCGCCTTGGGCTGGTTCAGCGAGAAGCGCTTGCAGAAGTTCCATATCAGCTTGCGGTTGTCGGTCATTGGCCAGTGGCCGCCACTGTGGTAAGAGAACAGCCACACCTCGCCACCGTTCGCACCACCTGTCCATTTCTCCAGGTCACCGTCATACCATCCGGGCTGATACACCGTCTTGCTATACTGCGTGTGCTTGTCGTGCTTGGCATAGTTCTCTATGTAGGCATGGATGCCATATTGTTCATAGCCGAACACATCGTCGTCGTAGGCGATGCACTCCAGCAGGTTCACGGGCTTCTGACATTTGTTCCAGGGCTGCTCAGAGAACTGGATGCCACTGGTGGGCGCAAAGGCCGCAATCTTGTTCTGCATGTTCGCTATGCAGTGGTGAATCAGCATGGAGCCCATCGAGAATCCCGACCAATAGACGCGGTCCTTGTCAATGTTATAGCGGGTGTACATCTCGTCGATGGCCTTGCTGACGAAGTTCTGGTCGTTCGTACCGCCAATGTCCCATGTGTTGCCGTCGCTACGCAGATAGGTCACCACGAACTTCGCCGTGTCAATCAGCTCATACAGCTTGTCAGAGCCATACTGATACTCCGGGTCCTGGTTCATGCCGTGCGTCACAATGAAGAGCGGCGACTTCTCAGGCAACGTGTTTGGGGTGAAGACCACCATGTTTCTTTGTTTTCCGTTTACGGTGATGTTGATAGACTGCTGCTCGTAAGCCGACACCTGCGACGCCAGCAACAGCAATAACAATGCGAATAGTGAGTAATGTGGGTATTTCATACACTTAATAAGTTAATAGCGCTGCAAAGATACAGCATATCTTTCAAATAACCAAAAATAAATCGTGATTTATTTTGTATTTCTCTCGGTTTGCACTACCTTTGCAAACAATATGGAAACAATGGGACAGCCAAAGATAGCCGTAGTAGGTAGCAACACACTGGCGCTGATAGGTATGCGACAGCTGTTGCAGAGCGTGATGCCGATAGCCGAGGTAGCCACGCTGGGCTCCTTTGCCGAACTCACCGCCAACCACCCCGACCAGTATTTCCACTACTTCGTCTCGATGGAAATAGTGCTCAGCGAGCGTGCCTTCTTCCTGGAGCGCAGGCGCAAGACCATCGTACTGACAACGACTCAGAACGAGACCGCCCAGCTGTCCGACTTCCACTGTCTCTACATCAACCAACCCGAACAGCAACTGCTCCATGCACTGCTCCAATTGGAACAGCATGCCCACCGCGGGGGTCGCAACCTGCCACCCACAGCCACCGAGTCCGCTCAGCCCCGCCAGCTGCTGACACGTCGCGAGGTGGAGGTCATGTCACTCATCGTGCAAGGCTATATTAATAAAGAGGTGGCCGACAAGCTCCACATCGGTTTATCCACCGTCATCACCCATCGCAAAAACATCATGGACAAGCTCGGCCTGAAAAGCGTGTCGGCACTGACCATCTATGCCGTCACCCACGGCTACGTGGACGTAGATAAAGTCAAAGGGTGAGGAATAAATTTTCATCATTTTTAGGTATTGTCAGAAATGTTAATACTTGTTACCTTTGCAGCCGGAAATCGACATTAAAGGTAAAAAGACATGAAAAGAATTGGATTAGCACTGATGAGTGCGTGCTGCGTCCTGACTGCCGGCGCACAGAGCCGCCTGAGCGTGGGTGGCTACGGTGAAGCAACCTTCTCACGTAACTTCTACAGCGACCACGTGAGCCGCTACAGTCAACCAGAAGAACATAAGGACGACCCCTCGCACGGGCGTTTCGACATACCGCATGCCGTGGTCTGGCTGGGGTACGACTTCGGCAAAGGCTGGACGCTGGGCACGGAGATAGAATTTGAGCACGGTGGCACGGGCATCGCCTACGAGAAGGAAGACGAGGAAGGCGGTGAGTGGGAACAGGAAACCGAGAAGGGCGGCGAGGTAGAGCTGGAGCAGCTTTGGATACAGAAGTCGTTTGCTCGTTGGGCTAACGTCCGCGTAGGTCATATCGTGGTGCCCGTGGGTCTGACGAATGCCCACCACGAGCCATTGAACTTCTTTACCGTCTATCGTCCGGAGGGTGAGAGCACCATCATGCCATGTACGTGGCACCAGACGGGTGTCTCTTTCTGGGGTCGCTACAAGGATTTCCGCTACGAGGCGCAGCTGGTGGCTGGTCTGAACAGCGACAACTTCACGAATACGGGTTGGATTAAGAAAGGACACAAGTCGCCCATGGAGTTTGATGTAGCTAACAAATACGGCGTTGCCCTGCGCGTGGACAACTACAGCGTGCCTGGGCTGCGCATCGGACTGAGCGGCTACTACGGTCACTCAATCGGTAACACCTACCCTGCCGAGAAGGACGGCATCAGCACGAAGTATAAAGGACGCGTAGCCATTGGCAGCATTGACCTTACCTATAATGCCCACAACTGGATTGTGCGTGGACAGGCTGACTACGGTTATCTGGGCAGTGCCGACCAACTGAAATACATGTATAACCGCAAGAATTCGAAGTCGCCCTTCAAGCACTCGGCCTTTGTCAGCGGCAACGCTTACGCCATCGGCATCGAGGCTGGCTACGACATCTTGTCGTTATGGTCGAAGGACAAAGGTCAAAGGTCGAAAGCTGACAGCGAGAAGCTCTACGTCTTCGGACGCTACGAGAGCTACAATCCCTATGCTTCGGACACGAAGAACACCAGCTACGGCTATACCAAGGTGCAGCGTATTGCGGCTGGCATCAACTACATGCCGATGAAGGAGATTGTGGTCAAGGCTGAGTACAGCCACCGCTTCCTGGACAGCCAGTATAACCATGAGCCAAGCATCAACATCGGCATTGCGTATGCAGGACTGTTTAAGTAGTTAAGAGTTGAGAGTTAAGAGTTAAGAGTTAAGAGTTATTAACCACATAAAATCAGTAATACAACAACAATGAAAAAGTATCTTAACTTGTCAGTTGCCGTCCTGCTGGGCGCACTGACGCTTACCGCATGTAGCGAATCTAACGACAATGACAACGAGGAGAGCGGCTTCAACATCGTGAAGACCGCACCGCTGACCGACGAAGACAGCTATCCATTGAACACGCTGGATGGCAACTACAGCCAGAAGCAGTTCGGACAGACAGCCATGGACGACTGCGACGAGCTGGGCAGCCAACTCGTCAAGGCTAACGCCACGATTGCCAAGGCTCAGCTCAACAGTCAGCAGGAGGCTTTCCTGTACAAAGTGCTGGAGAACCTCGTTGACAACGTGATTGTGCCTACCTACAAGCAGCTGGCCGACAATACGGAAGACCTGGAGAAGACCCTCCACGGACTGACTGCTGCCAACATCACACAGGCACAGATTGACAAGGCCTGCACCGACTTCAAGGCAGCCCGTCTCTACTGGGAGCGCTCAGAGGCTTTCCTCGGTGGTGCTGCTGCCGACTTCGACATTGACCCGACTATCGACTCATGGCCACTGAACCGTTCACTGCTGCAGACCTATCTGCAGTCGGGACGTACAGACTTCAGCGAGGAGGAGATTGAGGATGCCACCATTCTGGGTTTCCACGCCCTGGAGTTCCTGCTGTTCCGCAACGGTCAGCCCCGTAAGGCTGCTGAGTTTCAGACAAACGACACCTACAAAGGTTTCGAGCAGATTAGCGGTGCCTCAGAATTGGCCTACGCACAGCGCATCTGCACGCTGCTGAAGGAGCGCACCTTCCAGTTGCAGGTTGCCTGGGAGGGCGAGAAGGACGCTGCACGTACAGCCGTCGTCAAGGCTGCTGGTCTGGAGTACCAGACCGAGAAGGGTCTCTCCTTCGGTGACAACATGAAGCAGGCCGGCAAGAGCAGCAAGAGCACTTTTGCCTCGCTGACCGATGCCATTGCCCAGGTGCTGAGCGACGATGAGGGTAGCTGCTTCGCCATCTGCAACGAGGTAGGTACCGCCAAAATTGCGAATCCCTTTGCTAATGCGGACATCGCGTATGTGGAGTCGCCCTACAGCTACAACTCCATCACCGACTTCCGCGACAACATCCGTTCTATCCGCAACGTATGGCTGGGTAGCACCGACAAGACCGCTAACGACTTCAGCTTCCACACCTTCTTTGCCAGCGTAGGCAGTCAGAGCATGAACACATCGCTGGAGCAGTCGTACGTCAATGCCATCAGTGCCATCAGCAACATGCCTGCACCCTTTGTGAAGTACTGCAGCGTGGTATGGGGCAAGGACTTTGACGACCCAGACAACTGGGAATCGACCTCTGGAGAGGAGTAGTTGAGAGTTTATGGGTTTAATGGTTTAAGAGTTTAAGAGTTTAAAAATATAGGCATGAAACGAATACTTTATCTTTGCGCCTTATTACCTTTCTTGGCGGCGTGCTCTGACGACAATACAGAGCTCAGTGACCTTGGGTCGCTGAAGCCCGCCGACGAGGTGTTCGGTAAGGCTACCGGCAATTTCACTGCCGACGAGTGGTATCCTGGTGGTAAACTGGGAACCACCGACAAAGCCAGCTACTCAGCGGCAACACCTGCTGCTGAACAGGCAGGTATGGAGAACGACTTCAACGTGGGTGAGGACTTCTTTGAGCACCTCTACACCTACGACCAGGAGCCACGTAAGGGACTGGGACCGGCATGGGTGCGCAACTCGTGCATCGCCTGTCACCCGTCGTACGGTCACGGCAAGCGCCAGACCGAGTATCGTGCCAACCAGATTGGCAACGGTTACTTGCTGGTGATCTATCACCCAGACAACAACGCTTACATCTCTGAGGTGACGGGTATGCCGCAGACACAGGCCATGGCGCCCTTCAAGGCACCCATCAACGAAGACCTGATTAGCATTGAATGGAAAGAGGTGACGGCCATGGAGAGCGGTCTGCCCCTGCAGTTTGAGGACGGTGAGCGCTACAGCCTCATCTACCCGGAGGTGCGCATTCCACAGGAGGCCTTCAACACCGACCCCAAGCCCACCAACTATGACGTGCGCCTGGAGTCAACCATCGGTGTATATGGTACGGGACTGCTCGACGCCATCAGTGCCGACGACATGAAGGCACAGTATCAGCAGGAGGCCTCGCACGGCGTACAGCTGAACCCTGCCATCTGGGATACCGCCAACAACGACTGGGCATCAACGGCGTGGTATACGCTGGCTGACGGAACGAAGATGATTAAGAAGTTCACCTACGCCATGACGCGTGCGTCGCTGCAAGACGGTGCCGGTGCCAATGCCATCTGGAACATCACCAACGTGTCGCGCTCCGACCGTCCGAAGCTCTACACCACAGCCGCCTGGGCACAGGCTATGTCGGAGGATGCCGACGTCATTGCGACCATCAAGGCCAACCCTGCATCGCCCTACTATGCTGACGGCACAACTGCTGGCATCAGCGATGCCGTACGCCATCTGCTGGACCCATCGACGAACCAGTTCGACAACCAGTGGCACAACAGCCAGCCGGAGATGAGCGACAAGCAGTACTATCAGTTTATGGTCTGGCACCGTGGACTGGCCGTGCCTGCTGCCCGCAACCTGAACAGCAGCGACGTACAGCGTGGCAAGGAGCTGTTCAATGAGATTGGCTGTGCACGCTGTCACCGTCCGTCGTGGACCACTGGCGAGGACACTCCATGGGTGGATGCCTCTATCAAGGCTTATGCCAGCAGCATGGGTAAGGACTATAAGAGTATGCTGCCCCGCTATCCGAATCAGGTCATCTGGCCTTATACCGACATGGTACAGCACCGTCTGTTTATGATGAACGACATCCGCACAGGCTGGTGCCGCACTACCCCACTCTGGGGACGTGGACTGAGCCGCCGACTGACGGGTGCCGACGACCGTCTGCACGACTGCCGTGCACGTAACGTCATAGAGGCCATCATGTGGCACGGCTACTCCAAACAGTCGGATGCCTACAAGCCTACCGAGAAATTCTTTCACCTCAGCAAGGCTGACCGCAACGCTGTGGTACAGTTCCTTGAATCTATCTAATGCGAAAAACACTCCTTTTAATATTATGGACTGCAATGGTCTCTGTGGCATGGGGGGAAACGATGCCACAGACCACTGCAGCTCATTTTTGTCAGTTGCTGGTCAAGACCAATGAAGGTCGTCTGATGTCGCTCCATGCCTTTATCCGGCAGACGCCTGCCGCCAGCGACAGCCTGACCATAGAGCAGCAGTTTGCCGACTACGTGTTCCACTATGGCGGCTGGCAGTCGCTGCGCATCTTCCCCCATCAGCAAGCTGACTGTAACGTAGTCTGGCTGGCTCCCGACGACATAGACCATCCTGCTACGCTCAGCGAAGAACATCAGAAATACATCAACGAGGTATTGCCCCGCATGGCTGCAGAGGCTGAGACTGGTAACTGGGAAACAGTCGATGAATATACTGACCGCTTGCTGCAATACCAACGCACTTTCTCGGCTACCACACCGATACGTCAGGCAGGTGGTAGCACCACCACAATACTTGCGGGATTTCTTTTACTCCTTTTTATCGCGTCAGCGAGAACTTCATGCTCAGGCCGAAGTCGTGGGTAGTAGTAGGATAGCTGCTGCTAGAGAGCAAGGGCTTGTTGGTCTGACGCTCGTAGTAGGCTGATAGCGTCAGCAGGCGCGACAGCGTGTAGTCGGCCATGAAGGACATCTTCAGTGCTGCATTACCACTGCTGGCTGATGAAGTGCAGGTGGCAATATCGCGAGTGATGGCGGCCTGATCGCGCCACGTTATATCGAAGCGCATATTCAAGTCGTGGTTGACACCAGATTTACTATTTGACGATTTACTATTTGACGATTGGTCGTCGGCTTTCTTCTTGCTGCCGCCCTGTGCTTTCTTGATTTTGCGGCTGGTGCCGGCACCAAAGAGGCGGAAGTCGCTAATCTTATAACCAAGGCCGATGACGATATCGTTGGAGCGGCTCTCATTGATCTGTACGCTTGTCATGGAGAGGTTGAGCACACGCGTACGACGGTACTCTGCCTTCATGGTGAGGTTGTTAAGGAAGGTGACGTCGGCACCAATCAGTGGCGAGAACGACTCGTTGATGCTAACCGTCGGCACATTCCAACCCAGCAGAGAGGCCGTCTCGCTGCTGCTGGTATAACTACCCACGGCGAAGATGCTCTTGTAGGCGTGGTTGAGGTTGACAGACTTGAAATGTTCGTTGAACCACTTCAACTTTGACAAGCCAGAGTAGCGGATGGTCCAGTTGGGAAGGAGCCTGGTGAGTGCAGGAATAATATCAAGGCTACCACCGCCACTGCCTGTATAGCTGTCGAGGAAGGCAGGAATCATAACCGCTGCACTATACTTATCGACGGTTGTGCCGTAGTGGGCCGATGCCTTCTCCTGGAAACGGGGCAGCGACTCGCAGAAGCGCTCGAAGACTGCAGAGGGATAACCGTTGTTGGCATCGCCCATCTTCTCCAACGACGAAGAGATGGAGATGGTGGTCATATTAAAGGTACCTGACTGCGTGGTGGGCTGGTTGGCATACATATACTGGATGCTGCGCGACTTCGTCTCCGTGCGCGAGGCATTGAGGTCTATCTTCAGGTCGCGGATTGGCTCCAGCGTAGCACGCAGCTGCAGGTCGACAGTCTTGTTGGTAGTAGCCGGCGTAGCAATGTCGTCAGCCATGAGCAGCCAACCGTTGTCGGCAGCCTTGTCGAGGAAACTCTCGTCCGTCAGACCAAAGGCAAAGCCCAAGCCTGGCGCCATCACGCCCCCCGTGCGCTGTCCGAAGGCATCGCCAATCTCAGGCAGGAAGCCTGGTACAGACATGGCGTACTGGTTGCGATAGTTGATGCCGATAGAGCGAACCATCATCAACAGACGAGCGGCAGACTGTGCAGTCTTATACCAGCCCTCGTTGTCGAGAGGCGGCTTGGCAACAACGGTGAGCTTGATGGTGGTGGAGTCAACACCCTTGATGCTAATCTTATTCTGGTCCACCACCTTATATTTAATAGGATAAGTGCGGCCGTCCTTGGTCTTAGCAGAAACCATGAGGCGCTTCGACTTCTTGTTGTGCGACACGGTGAAGGTGCTGTCAGGCAACAGCTTCAGCTCTTTCTCGAAGGCATTCTTGTTCTTGGGGAGCTTAGCTTCTTCCTTGCCGTTCTTTCCGTTCTTGCCGGCAGCTGAACCGCTGGCAGCAGGCTTCTTCTTGTTGTTGGTGGTGTCCTTCTTTTTGGGGTCGGGCTTAGGAATGGCCTTCTTGAAACGTTCGTTGACCTTCTTCAGGAAAGGTGAGTGGTTGTAGAGCGTCTCCATGTTGAGCGTGCTGTTGATGGTAATCTGACGATTATTTGAAATGGTGTTACCCAACGTCGAACCGTCAGCCTTCTCACGTCCGCGTACCCAATTGTAGGTAGCGTTATAGCTGGCATCAACATTCAGCCAGTCGAAAATTGGCAACTTGTTCAGAGGCACCTGATAGCTGGCGGTGAACGTCTGACGGTAGTCCAAAGGACGACCGAAGTGCTTGATGCTGGTCCACACAGAATCCTTCCACGCTGAGTAGCGGTCGGGATAGAGGTCTTTGTTGATGGGCTTGTCGCTATAGGGTTCCTCAATCTCTGCCTGTGTACCTGACTGGAAATTGAGATGCAGGTTCTTGGTAAGATCCCAACGAATGGAGAAGTCGCGGTTCCAAAGGAACTGGGAACTGAAGGTGGCTGGCAACGACGAACCGTTGAGGTCGTCCATGTCGCGTTCCTGCAGTTCGTAATAGGTGCGCGTCAGTTCTGAGTTGAACGAGATGTTCTGTGGCAACCAGTTCAGACCGAAGGCTTTAGGCAGTGCCATCCACTTCGACTTGCTCTTTGACTTCTTGAAGGGCTCCCAAGCCTTATAGACAGGGGTATAGCTATAGTTCAACGAACCACGCCACTGATCGTCGTTCTCATAGACGGTGGTCTCGCCCGACGTGTGGCGGTGAGAGTGGCTGTAGGAAATAGAGAAGTTGGCTGGGTCGTAAGGCATGGGGTGACGCTTGGTCTTTATGCCAAAGCGAACATTCGACAGCGAGAAGTTGGTGAGTGTGCTCTTTGTCACAGCAATGTTCTCTATACTGTCACGCTCCTCTTTATTGGCTGCGCCATCGAGCGCCTCATCGAGCTCCATATCGGTATCCAGCGGATTGTACTTAGGCTTTGTTACCTCCTTGGTCACTGAGTAGTACAACGGTGCGGTGACCTTCATCTTGTCAGGGAAGAATTTACCCAACTCGACAGTGGTCGTCAGCGAGTAGGTCTTGTAGTTTTCCTTGGTGCGTGCTGCCACACCGTCCTCCAGGCCACCGAAACCTTCGCTGATAATCTTACCCGTGAGGTTCAGCGTGCCGACGTCGGAGAGTTGCATATTCAGCGCTCCCGATGCAGCCCAGCCGCCATTGTTGATGGCATCCTGCAGGCGCAGCTCGTTGACCCACACCTCACCAGACTTCACACCACTCGACAGGTTGCGAACACCAATCATCATAGTCTTAACCTCACCCAACGTAGGATTACCCATCACCGTGATGCGGTTGTTGGGCTGGTCGGGGTCATAGTCGCTGAAGGGTTTCGTGTAGCTGGCGGTACCCAGTCCACGCGCCTTGTTGCGGGCCTTCTTGACCTTCGTGAAGACGCTGAGGTCGATATCAAACATGTTGGCCGCTGGCCAGACAGCTCGACAGTCGTCCACATTATATTTATTATAGTCGCTGCGGTCGGGTGTCAGCTTCAAGGGGATGACATACTCGTAGTAGTTGTTCTTGTAGTCGCTACCCATGCGGATAAAGACAGCCAACTGGTCATCCTGCAGATTGCCTGGCTCATCATTAACCAGATGGTTGGCATGCACGAACATCTGCAAGTGCTTATACTGGCGCAGGTCGAGGACGGTATTGCGATAGACGGCTTTCGACTCGCCTGGCGAGAGATTCTTCACCACCATAGAGAGCGACTGCTCGTTGGCCTCGGTCAACTGGGGCTGTGAGGGGTCGGTGACGCGTGAGATACCTGGAGGCAGGACGTAGTTGACGGGCTGCTTGTTGTTGTTCTCCTCAATGTTTACGGCGCTGACTTCCAAAGTTCCGCTATTGCTGCCTGTAGAGAGTGCCTGGTTGTATATACGCCACTCACCACGCATCAGGTCGAGTGAACCAAAGCGCAGCACGATGGGTTGCTGGAAATTGGTCAGGAACATGCGCATGAAACGGATGCTGGTGAAGTCAGAGATAGAGCCTTCCTTGCCTGAGTACTGGTTCAGGGGAACACGGAACTGGTACCACTTGACTGTCTCGCGAGTGCCATTGCGCAACGACACAGAGGCCTCACGTATATCCGTAATAAAGTTCTGACCGACCACCATGTCTTCCGGGCGGATGCTCACCTTATACTGATAGTAGCGCTCATACTCGTTGAGCGTATAGTCCTGGTTGATATCCTCAACATCCGGATAGGACTTGTAACTGGTGTCGTAGCCCTCTGTCTGCTGATCGTTGTCGGGCGAGTTGCCCTGCGGCATATTGATGCGCTTGTAACGTTCCAAGATGCTGGTCTTCTTTTCGTCGAAGTCAGAACCACGGAAATAGTGGTAGTCATCGTTTGCAGGGTCGTTGGTCCATACACGGCGAACGCTGTCGTTGACATTGACACGCTGCAGGAAATCAGCATAGGCAGGGAACTGTCGTTCTTCCTCGTCGTTCAGACCATTGAGACCTACATCCTGCAGGGCTCGCGAGCCACTGGTGGTAGCAAAAGCGTAGGTCTGAGTAGCCTGCACGGGAATCTTACCCCACTGGGTCTCCGTAACCGAACCTGTGCCACCTACAGGCATACCGCTCTCATAGAACTTCTTACCATCGCGCAGGACATCCTCACTGACTTCACCAAGGTCGATGTAGAGGTCACCACCGTAGCTGGCACTGCCTTCCGTCTGCACTTTATTGGTATAGATGAAAGGATCCATCAGCCAGAATTCGATATACTCGATGTTTGAAGCCTCGAAGTCGTTGGTATTGAGCTTACACATCATACCACCCCAGTGGTTGGTTGGGTTGTTGAGTAAGCCATTGGTAGTTACATCGGTACTGAGGTTATAGGGGCCGCGCTCCTGCGGATAGTATGCCAAATTCATAACTGGCAGTGTATTGGTAGCTCCGCTATAGGTTGACTGATCGCGGTTGGGATAGAGCTCATTGACATAAACGGCACGCACATAGTGGTTGGAGAGCTGTTCGACGTCGCTCTTGATATGGCTGGGCGTGAGACTGCTGGAACGGTAGGTAAACAGCGGGTCAATGGTGTACCAAGCCAGCAACGAACGGTTGTAGCCACTGGATACCGTCTCCTTGTCTCTGCTCTCAGGGAACATGCTGGGTACACTGGAGATAACCCACATAGTGGGTTCCAGTAGGCTAATGCCGCTCTTGGCATTCTCGAAGTCGTCAATATAGGAGGCATTGTCCTGTGTACCGCTGGCCGTACCTGCTATCAAGTGAGCAAACTCACCGGTAAAGGTAATCTGCGAAGGCTGCGTACAGTGCAGCAACGGCAGTTTGTCGAGCATATTCGTCAACCACTGGCTCTCTGTCTTCCAATTGACGTGCAAACCCCACAACGTATTCTTCAGCGGTTCCGAGCCCATGGTAACTTTCGATGTCAGGGCCTGTTCACTCAGGTGCTGCAGGGTACCGCCTATCTGGAAATTCTTGGAGAAATCATACTCCCAGTTGAAGCCGAACATGCGTTTGCGCTGCATGCCATAATCGTTGTTGGACTCCAGTGAAACATTGACACTGGTACCAGCATCAATGATGCTCTGGTTAAGAATCGTCACCTCACCGGCAGAGTAGTCGACAGTATAGTCACTGCCCTCGGTAAGTCGCACACCGCCAGCCGTCACAACCACAGAACCCTGTGGCACATAAGAGGCACCAAGCGAAATGACGTTGGCTGAGGAGCCCTTGAACTGTCCCGTCAGCAGGAACTTGTTCTTGTCGGTCATCTGCAAGGCAGCGGTACGGGTAGTGTCATAGAGTTCATGGAACGCATACTTCGCCGCTGTCTCAGCGTCAACGCCACGACGGATGAGGAAATTCTCCAACGTCGTACCAAAGGGTTCTACAGACGGGAAGAAGACACGGCCATTGCTGACTGTATAGCCTTCAACATAGTCGAAGAAGCCATTGGGGTGTGCCTTCAGATTGTTATCCAAACGGTCACAGCCCAAAGCGCGCAACAGCGTCACATCCTTGGTCTGCTGTTCTGGTATATAAGTAATGTACACGCCCGTAGTATCGCTCTGGTACTTGACGTCGAGACGAAACTTCTGTTTCTCAACATTCGTTGACAGATAATAGACGTTCTTCATCATCAACGGCCAGTTAGGCTGCTGGGGATTGTTCGATGTATTCTTCAGTGCCTTGACATAGAGCGCTTCACCAGCAGCAGTATGGTCTGCGGCAAACTCACCCACACGGTAAGTTCGACCGCCATAGGTAAACTCATAGGCCACTGCCAGCACCTGGTCGGTCTGCAAAGCGGTCTTCAGCGAGATATAACCCAGAGCTGCATTCAGCGTATATTCCGAGGAAGTAAGCAGACGGGCAGCAGACAGCTTCTCAAATTCCTCGCCACCAGTCATAACTCCTTCAAGGATGCTTGTTGCCTGGTCTATATCACGCGCTCCAGCATAGGTAGTTATCAGCTGATCATATTCACCATTTGCATTGTTGCTGGGAACTGACGACTGCGTGCCACCACCCCACTTCGATGAGGTGCTCTCGGCAAGGTCAGAAAAAGCAAGGATATTACGCGAGTTGCTGGTCGTACCGGATTTATTTGTAACCCACACTTCAATACGAGTGATGTTAATACCCGTCGTCAGTGTAGGAATCTGTTCCATGGCTGCATCATAGCGCTCACGGAAGTATTTGGCCAGGAAGAAGTGGCGGTTCTCTTCGTAGTTGGCGACGTTCAGTTCAAAGGGAGTCAACTGTGTGCCACCCTTTGTTGATACACTTTTGGTCGTAGAATTTTTCTGTGACAGCACGGTCTGCAGCTTCAGTTTACCAAACTGCATATCGGTACGGACACCAAACAGGCTGCTGGCACCCTTGATAAGGGAGTTGTTGGAGGGGAATGTAACGTTACCAGCCTCCACGAGTTTGATAATCTCGTCTTCCTTACCCTCGTAGCGCAATTTCAGGTTCTTCGCATCCCAGTCAACAGTAGCATCGGTATTGTAATTCAGCGACATATTTACTTTATCGCCCACCTTACCTGTCACATTGATGTTAATCTTCTCGTCGAAATCAATAGCCTTGGTTTTACGGTTACGCTCCGGCAACGACGGATTCTCTACATTTTTAAAGTTAGCGCCCAGCTTCAGCTCAGCAGTACCCTGCGTCTTGATGCGCACGCCTCCAGGACCGAAAATCTTCTCAGCAGGACCGAGGTTGAAATGCATATCGGCAAAGTCGAACTTCTCCTTGCCCTTGTTAGCAACGTTCTCGGCATCCTTGACACGGAAGAAACGCTCACGTTCACGCTTCTCACTCCACTGGCGATATTCCTCAGGCGTCAACAGAATAGGGGTATTCAAGTAGGAGTCACCCAACTTTGAACCAATAATATACATATTGGTAGAGTCGTTATAGACAACCTCCTGCTTGATGTTTTCAGGGAAACGCAAGTCGAGAGCGCTGGAGTCCAAGTCAGCAACTACCATCGGTGCCGTCTTTTGGACTTTCCAACGAGCCTGCGGAACAACGGTATCGGCATCCTCCCGCACATCGGCTGGCGATATGCGATTGCCCTGCGGTGCAAAGGCCATAGCCGTTACACTAAGCAAGACTGCTGCTATATAAAGATACCGTTTCATTAATCGTTACTATTCCCGAAGTTTTGTCTGAGGGTTATTTTATCTGTTTCAACGCCAGCTTCACCACTTGTTCAACAGGCAATTCTGGCTGTTCGGTAAGAATAGCCACGACGACTTTCTGCGTAGGAGCAGGAGCAAAGCCCAACATAGTGAGGGCGGCTACAGCCTCGTCGCGCACGGCATTGTTGACAGGTGCTGCCACCGTGCCACCAGTTGGAATCTCGTCGGCAATACCCAATGCAACAATCTTGTCGCGCAGGTCGACAATGATGCGCTGAGCGGTCATCTTGCCAATGCCCTTTATACCCTTAATGAGTCGCTCGTCACCACGCGAAATGGCACTACAGAGTTCGGCAACACTCATCGACGAAAGCATCATCCTTGCGGTATTGGCACCCACGCCACTGACAGTAATGAGCAATTCGAACATCTCACGCTCTTTCTTCGACACAAAGCCGTACAGCACATGAGCATCCTCACGAATAGCCTCATAGACGTACAGCTTCACGTCTGTTTTGCCCTGAATGGCACTGTAGGTCGTCAAAGAAATATTGAGTCCGTAAGCTACTCCTGCGGCCTCAACCGTAGCCATTGCGGGTGAAAGCTCGGTCAGCTCACCCTTGATGTATTCAATCATTATTTCCTATTTTAGTATATATACAATAACCTAAACGGCCTTTCTACCTTTTTTATTGTATTGTCGTAAAAAAAACGCATATATTTGACAAAATTAACGTCAGCAGATAAAAAAAGTAGAAAAATGTAACGTATTTCGGAGAAATAGTGTATCTTTGCACACGAAAAAGCAGCGGAAGCTACTAATTCGTAAAAAGCGACACAGACAAAAACAACAAAGACAATGGAAAAGATTAGAGCAGCCGTAGTAGGTTACGGCAACATTGGCAAGTACACCATTCAAGCCTTAGAGGCCGCCCCCGACTTTGAAATCGCTGGTGTAGTGCGCAGAAACGGAGCAGCAGACAAACCCATCGAGCTGACTCCCTATGAGGTTGTAAAGGATATCAAGGAGCTGAAGGATGTCGATGTAGCTATCCTGGCCACTCCGACCCGTTCATGCGAGGACTATGCCAAGCAGATTGTTTCCCTAGGTATAAATACTGTGGATTCGTTCGATATCCACACCCAGATTCGCGGATACCGTGAGCGTCAGATGGAGCTGAACAAGCAGACTGGCACTGTCAGTGTTATTGCTGCTGGCTGGGACCCAGGTTCTGACTCAATAGTACGTACACTGATGCAGAGCCTTGCTCCTAAAGGCCTGAGTTATACCAACTTCGGTCCAGGTATGTCAATGGGCCATTCTGTCTGTGCCCGTTCAAAGGCAGGCGTGAAGAATGCCCTGTCAATGACTATTCCCTTGGGTGAAGGCATTCACAGAAGAATGGTCTATGTAGAGTTGGAAGACGGCTTCACACTGGAGCAGGTTACCAAGGACATCAAGGCTGACCCCTACTTCGCCAACGACGAAACTCACGTTTTCCAGGTAGAAAGCGTCGATGACGTTCGCGACATGGGCCACGGTGTACATTTGGTACGCAAAGGTGTAAGCGGACAGACCCAAAACCAGCGTCTGGAGTTCAATATGCAAATCAACAACCCCGCACTGACCGCCCAGGTACTGGTCAACGTTGCACGCGCCTCAAAGCGCTTACAGCCAGGCTGTTACACGATGGTAGAGATTCCTGTTATCGACATGCTGCCAGGCGACCGCGCCGACCTTATTGAGCACTTAGTATAAACAAGCAATTCCAATAAACTATAGGTGGTTCTATATCTTCATAGAGCCACCTATTATTTATGATATCCCCCTTAGCAACATACACGAACCTTAATAAAAAGGCAAAAAATCATAATTTCTTTGGTTTTTTGCGTGCTAATTCGTACCTTTGCAGTCTATATATAATAGATTATGGGAAAGATTATCGCATTAGCAAACCAGAAAGGCGGTGTGGGAAAGACCACAACGACCATCAATCTTGCGGCATCACTGGCCACCTTAGAGAAGAGTGTGCTCGTAGTCGATGCCGACCCACAGGCTAACGCTTCAAGTGGTCTGGGTGTGAATATTCAGGAAGTGGACTGCTCACTCTATGAGTGCATCATTGATAAGGCCGACGTTCGCGATGCCATTTATACCACCGATATCGACGGATTAGACATAATACCCAGTCATATCGATTTGGTAGGCGCAGAGATTGAGATGCTCAATCTGGAAAACCGTGAGCGCGTCATCAGCAAATTGTTGGAGCCCATCCGCAACGACTATGATTACATCTTAATAGACTGTTCACCTTCGTTAGGTCTGATTACTGTCAACGCATTGACAGCAGCAGACTCCGTCATCATCCCTGTGCAGTGCGAATACTTCGCTCTGGAGGGTATCTCGAAGTTGTTGAACACCATTAAAATTATCAAGACCAAGTTGAACCCCAAGTTGGAAATTGAGGGTTTCCTGTTGACAATGTACGACTCTCGTCTGCGTCTGGCCAATCAGATTTACGACGAGGTGAAGCGCCACTTCCAGGAGTTGGTATTCAAAGCCGTTATCCAGCGTAATGTTAAGTTGTCGGAGAGTCCTTCACACGGATTGCCCGTTATTTTGTATGATGCAGACTCAACAGGAAGCAAAAACCATCTGGCACTCGCCAAAGAAATCATAAGTAAAAATGAAAAATAAAAGATATTTCATTTTTAATCTTTAATATTCGATTATGGCCGTAAAGAAGAAATATGCAAGCAACGTTCTGGGACGTGGACTGGACGATATAGGTACTGGTCGCGGACTGGACGCACTCATAAATACTAGTGAGGTACATACTGAAGGCAGTTCAAACCTCAATGAAGTAGAGATATCACAGATAGAGCCAAACCCCAACCAGCCACGCCGTGAGTTCGATCAGGACGCACTGCAGGAGTTGGCTACCAGTATCCGCGAGTTGGGCATTATCCAGCCTATCACGCTGCGCAAGGTCAACGGAGAGAAATACCAGATTATCGCTGGTGAGCGCCGTTGGCGTGCTTCCCAGTTAGCCGGACTCACCAAGATTCCTGCTTACATCGTGACCGTTGAAGACAAGAATGCTATGGAGATGGCACTGGTGGAGAACATCCAGCGTGAAGACCTGAACGCCATCGAGATAGCGTTGGCATACCAGCATCTGGCTGACGAGACTGGTATGACACAAGCTAAGATTTCGGAGCGTGTAGGTAAGAGCCGTGCTGCTGTGACCAACTACATGCGTCTGCTAAAATTGCCTGCTCAGGTACAGATTGCACTGAAGAACCACGAGATTGAGATGGGACACGCCCGTGCACTATTGGCTATCGACAGTCCGTCACAGCAAATCAAGCTCTTTAAGGAGGTGCAGGCCCGCCAGTACTCCGTCCGTCAGGTGGAAGAGATGGTACAAGCACTGAAGAGTGGCGACGATGTCAAGACCGCTAAGGGTAAGATACAGTCACAGACCAAGTTGCCAGAAGAATTCAATATACTGCGCGACCGTCTGTCGCAGTTCTTCCAAGCGAAAGTGCAAATGTCTTGTTCACCGAAAGGCAAAGGAAAAATCACCATCCAGTTCGACAATGAAGAGCAACTGGAATATATCATGAATACACTGGACGGAGCCAATGGGTAGGCTATTCGTCATCATAGCAATATTGGCGATGGCACTGACATGCCACGCACAGGAAGAGGCAGAGCTGGTTAATGACACGCTTCGCACAGACGAGGTATCTATCATGATTGATACGACTAAGCAGGTGAAAGTGCCTCGCGACTGGTCAACGTGGAAGCCCAATCCACAGCGTGCGCTCTGGCTGGCCTTGGTTCTGCCTGGTGCCGGACAGATTTACAACCGCAAATACTGGAAGTTACCCATCTTCTACGGAGGATTTATGGGCTGTATCTATGCCCTGACATGGAACAACATGATGTACAAAGACTATTCGCAAGCCTATCTCGACATCATGGATAACGACCCTAATACGGCCAGCTATAACAAGTTCCTGCACTTGGGCGTAAAAATCACAGATGCCAACAAGAAGCGCTACGAAGAGCTCTTCAAAGGACGTAAGGACAAGTACCGTCGCTGGCGAGATATGAGCATCTTCGTGATGATCGGCGTCTATGCGCTGTCCGTCATCGATGCTTATGTCGATGCTGAACTGTCGGAGTTTGACATCTCCAAAGACCTCAGCCTGGAGGTGCGTCCGACTGTTATTTCCAACCGAGGAGGCGGCAATCCGCTACAAGCACAATCGGTGGGGCTTAGTTGTTTCCTGAATTTTTAAACACTAAAAACTATAACGATAATTGATGAACAAGAAGAACCTATTGATATTATTCATGTTACTGATGGCGTCCACCTCGTGGGCACAGGTCTATGACAACGGTGACGACGAGACACCAGAAGAAGACGAGATAACCGTTATCGACCGTGAAGGTCATGAAGAGGTTATCGAGTTCCCTGAAGCCATGACCTATGATCTGGACAGTCTGCTGAACCTCTATATGGCCAAGACCTATCTTGATGAGCCAGACGACTGTAACATGAAGAATGTCAACCCGACATACAGCAGAGAGGAATATGTAGACCGCTTGAGTCGTATACCCTCTATCATGGAGATGGCCTACAATGATGTGGTACAGAAGTTCATTGACCGCTACAGCGGACGCTTGCGCCATTCCATCAGCTACATGCTGGGCGCATCCAATTTCTATATTCCCATCTTTGAGGAAGCATTGGAAGCCTACCAGTTGCCACTGGAACTGAAATACCTTCCAATCATTGAGTCTGCACTCAACCCCAAGGCTGTATCACGCGTAGGTGCCACTGGTCTGTGGCAGTTCATGCTGACCACTGGCAAGCAATACGGTTTGCAGGTTAACTCACTGGTTGACGAGCGTCGCGACCCCGTCAAGTCGTCATACGCCGCAGCCCGTTACCTGAGCGACCTCTATAAAATCTTTGGCGACTGGAACCTTGTCATTGCAGCCTACAACTGTGGACCAGCAAACATCAACAAGGCCATTCACCGCTCTAACGGCGAGAAAGACTACTGGCAGATTTATCCCTATCTGCCCAAGGAGACACGCGGTTATGTGCCAGCGTTTATTGCCGCCAACTACATCATGACCTACTACTCGCAGCATAACATCTGTCCGATGACCACCCGTCTGCCAGCACAGACCGACACAATTATGGTCAACCGCAACATCCATCTGGAACAGGTGGCCGAAGTGATGGGTATGAATATTGACCTGCTGCGCTCGCTGAACCCCATGTACCGTCGCGACGTGGTGCCTGGTGCTACCGAACTGTCGCCCATCCGTCTGCCACAGTCGGAGGTCGGCCGTTTCATAGACCTGCAGGACAGCATCTGCAACCACCGTGCTGCTGATTTTGCCAAGCGTGTAGAGGTAGAGGTGAAAGACGATGTACCAACTTACTATCATAAGAGTAAACGTTACACACGCGGAAAGAAGCGTGCTACTGTACGCAGGAAGGCAACGACAAAGCGTCGCCGTGCAGCAACCCGCAAGCGCCGCCGTCGCTAACCCACTCACCACTCACCTCTAAAAATATAACACTATGGATGAAGAGCAGAAGATACGAGAAGACGCAGACGAAAAACTCATAAACGACGCATTCCAACGACTGCTGGACAGCTATACTGCATCGCGCCACCGTAAGAAGGTGGATATCATCACCAAGGCGTTCAATTTTGCACGCCAGGCTCACAAAGGTGTGCGCCGTCTGAGTGGCGAGCCTTATATCATGCACCCCATTGCTGTGGCACAGATTGCCTGCGAGGAGGTTGGTCTGGGTTCCACCAGTATTTGTGCTGCCCTACTCCATGATGTAGTGGAAGATACTGACTACACTACAGAGGATATTGAGAATATTTTCGGCCCGAAAATTGCACAGATTGTCGATGGACTGACTAAGATTTCTGGTGGTATCTTCGGCGAACAGGCTTCTGCACAGGCTGAGAACTTCAAGAAGCTGTTGCTCACCATGAGTGAGGACATCCGCGTTATCCTTATCAAGATTTGCGACCGTCTGCACAACATGCGCACCCTGGAGTCGCAACCAGCCAACAAGCAGTACAAGATTGCCGGTGAAACGCTCTATATCTATGCACCGTTGGCTAACCGTCTGGGGCTCAACAAAATAAAATCAGAATTAGAGAATCTCTCCTTCCAATACGAACACCCAGAAGAGTATGCTGCCATTAAGTCAAAATTGGCAAGTACCGAAGCCTCGCGCCACGAACTCTTCGATGAGTTCATCGTCCCCATTGAAGTAGAACTGCAGAAAATGGGGCTTAGCTACCAAATAAAGGAACGCATCAAGACCCCCTACTCCATTTGGAACAAGATGCAGAACAAACACGTCACCTTTGACGAGGTCTATGACATCCTGGCTGTTCGTATCATCTTCACCCCTCGCAACCGAGAAGAGGAAATCAACGAGTGCTTCAACATCTATGTCGCTATCTCGAAGATATATAAAAGTCACCCCGACCGTCTGCGCGACTGGTTGTCTCACCCCAAGGCTAACGGCTATCAGGCACTACACGTCACCTTGATGTCGAAACAGGGACGCTGGATAGAAGTGCAGATACGCTCCGACCGCATGGACGAGATTGCCGAGCAGGGCTTTGCCGCCCACTGGAAATACAAGGAAGGCGAGGATGTGGAATATACGGAGGACGAGACGGAACTCAACGACTGGCTCCGTACCATCAAGGAGATTCTCGATGATCCACAGCCTGATGCGATGGACTTCCTCGACGCCATCAAGCTCAATCTCTTTGCATCAGAAATCTTTGTCTTCACACCCAAGGGAGAAATCAAGACGATGCCTACAGGCTGTACAGCCCTCGACTTTGCCTTCTCCATCCATACCTTCCTGGGCTCTCATTGTATTGGAGCCAAAGTTAACCACAAACTGGTACCACTGAGCCATAAGTTGCAGAGTGGCGACCAGGTAGAGATTATCACCTCCAAAGCCCAGCACGTACAACCTTCATGGATTAACTTCGTATCCACCGCTAAGGCCAAGGGTAAGATTCTGGCTATTCTGCGTCGTGACAGCCGTGAGTTGCAGAAGCAGGGTGAAGAGCTTTTCACTGAGTTCCTGAAGAAAAACAACATTGACGACATACCCAATGCAGCCGACCTGCTGACGGAATTCCATGATATTCGCAATCGTGACGAGTTCTTCCAGGCTATCGGCGAGAAAACCATCCTGCTGGGCGATAAAGACGTTGACGAGTTATTGGGCAAGAATGCTGCCGACAAGCGTGGCTGGCGCAAATTCGTTCCCTTCCTCGACAGAGGCAAGCAGAAGAAAGCTGCTGAAGACCAGACGGAGTTGTTTGTGGTTCCTGAGAAGTTCAACCGCAAGAAGCCTATCTATATTACCGACGACAACATCAAGCAATACAAGTTCAAGCACTGCTGTCACCCCATTCCTGGCGACGACATTCTTGGATTCATCGACGGCAAGCACCAGATAGAAATCCATAAGCGTGCCTGTCCTGTTGCCGCCAAGCTCAAGGCGAGCTATGGCAACCGTATCCTCGATGCTAAGTGGGACATGCACAAGAAGCTCTTCTTCGATGCTACTATTCGTATGCAGGGTATCGACCGCGTAGGCATGCTGCTCGACATCTCACAGGTCATCTCATCGCAGATGAATGTCAACATCCACAAGCTTACCATCGCCAGCGAAGAAGGTGTCTTCGACGGCACCATCGAGTTGCGCGTCCACGACCGCGAAGATGTAGGCAACATCATCGGACAACTGAAGAAGATTCCAGACGTCCAAGACGTGACGCAGATTATGTAAGACATACAAAAAACAAACTACTACAGAAATGAAATTACTACTATCATTGATCTGTACCATATGGGGCTATACCGCCGTTTATGGTGCCAACCCTTACGATAATCCTGACACTATCGTGGTGGCTCGCGACGGCACGGGACAGTTCCGTAATGTGAGCGATGCCATTGAGGTTTGCCGTGCCTTCATGGACTACCACAAGGTTATCTATATCAAGAAAGGTACGTATAAGGAGAAACTCATCATTCCTCAGTCGCTGACCAACATTGAGTTGTGCGGCGAGAGTCGTGATGAAACCATTATCACGTGGGATGATCATGCCAATATCAACAAAATGGGCACCTTCCGCACCTATACCGTCAGAGTCGAAGGTAGTCAGCTTACCTTTAAGAACCTCACCATCGAGAATAACTCCGCACGTCTGGGACAGGCCGTAGCGCTGCATACCGAGGGCGACATGCTGACGTTCATTGGCTGTCGTTTCCTGGGACATCAGGACACTATCTATACGGGTAATGCACGCACCCGCCTTTACTTCAAGGACTGTTACATCGAAGGTACCACCGACTTTATCTTCGGACCCTCGACGGCGTGGTTTGAACATTGCGATATCTTCTGCAAGCTCAACTCCTACATCACAGCGGCCTCAACACCTAAGGATGTGCCATACGGGTACATCTTTAATAATTGCAGTATCCGTTGTGCAGAGGGCGTCAGCAAGGTGTACCTGGGTCGTCCTTGGCGCGACTACGGCTATACGCTGTTCATGAACTGTGACCTCCCCCGCCAGATACGTCCTGAGGGCTGGCACCACTGGCAGAAAGAGCGTGAGGCGACAGCCCGCTATCTGGAGTATAACAACCACGGTGAGGGGGCTGCCACCACAGAGCGCGTCTCATGGAGCCGACAGCTGACAAAGAAAGAGGCCTCGAAGATTACCCCCGAGGCCGTATTCACCATTCAGCATGCTTGGAGTCCCAAGCCTTAACTACTGCAGAAAGTCCATTTGCCGTTTCAGCGCCTGCAGGTCGTTACGCACGCTGATGAGTCGTGTTATCACCTCAGCTTTGCGGTCAGCGCCGTCGCGGTTGCTACTGATAATCTTTTTAGCGGCCGCCAACTTGAAACCACGCACCTTCACCAGATTATGGATAAGGCGTATCTGTTCGATATCCTTCTCCTGATACTGGCGAATCTTGGCAGGTCCGCTGGTCTTCGGCTTCAGATACGGGAATTCCTGCTCCCAATAGCGTAATGTACTCTCGTTGATGCCGAACATCTCGGCAACCTCCTTAATGGAGTAGTACAGTTTCAAGTTTTTGTTCAGATTCAGTGCCATACCTTACTTACTTTTTATGATGTTTTTTGCCGTTCTTTACTTCTTAAACAGCTCCACCTGGCTGCGTATCAGTTCCTCATCGTCAAAGTAGTTGATGCGCATGGCCTTACGTACCTCATCCATCGTCTGGGCGGCAGTCTCGCGGGCCTTCTCCGTACCCTTCTTCAGGATGTTATAGATTTCAGGGATATCCTGCTCCAACTCGTGACGGCGCTGGCGCATAGGCTCCAGGAACTCGTTCAGTATCTGGTTCAGGAACTTCTTACATTTCATGTCGCCCAGACCGCCACGACGGTAGTGGTCCTTCAGCTCGTCCAGGTTCTGGTACTCAGGCCAGTACAGGGCAAAGTGCTCAGGCTTCGAGAAGGCATCCAAATAGGTGAATACTGCATTGCCCTCCACATGTCCAGGGTCGTTCAGGTTGATGTGCTCTGGGTCGGTGTACATCGAGCGCACCTTCTGCCAAACGGTGTCGGCATCGTCGCTCAGATAGATACAGTTGCCCAGCGACTTCGACATCTTCTCCTTACCGTCCGTTCCAGGCAGGCGACGGGCCGTAGCATTCTCAGGCAGCATGATGTTTGGCTCAACCAACACGGGGGCATACACCTGATTAAAACGACGCACCAGCTCGCGCGTCACCTCCAGCATCGGCTCCTGGTCCTCACCGGCAGGCACCGTAGTAGCCTTGAACAGTGTGATGTCGGCGGCCTGGCTCACAGGATAACAGAAGAATCCCAATGGAATGCTCTCGCCCTCGAAGCCACGCATCTTCACCTCTGTCTTCACCGTCGGATTGCGCTGTACACGGCTGACGCTGACGAGGTTCATCAGGTAGGTGGTCAACTCAGCCAACTCCGTTATCTGACTCTGAATAAACAGCGTACACTTCTCAGGATCCAGACCTGCTGCGAGGTAGTCCAGCGCCACATTAATTATACTCTGGCGAATCTTCTCAGGATTGTCAGCGTTATCCGTCAAGGCCTGTACATCGGCCATGAATACAAACATCTTGTCATAGTCGCCGGCGTTCTGAAGCTCTACGCGACGACGCAGCGAACCAATATAGTGACCCAAGTGCAACTTACCCGTTGGACGGTCACCCGTTAGAATAATCTTTCCCATTTTTTGTTACTTTTTGCGTTTCTGTTTGCAAAATTACAAAAAAACAGGCGAACCACCAACAATTCGCCCACTTTTCTTAACAATATCTGTCTCCAAAATAGCTATACCAGCTTCCAGATACAGCTATCTTAGTATCAAGATACAGCTAAGCCGTGTCTGTACTAGCCTAATACAGCGCTGTATTAGGCTAATAACAGGTGCTTATCAGCTGTATTTCTGAGCTATTGCATTATGTAGTGGACGCCGTGGGGGAAATTCTTGCAAAACATGTAACCTTTTAACATAACCCCCTTGAAGCCCCGATAAATAAAGGGCTCAGGGCATGTTAATAGTCGCTCAGACATTTAACATGCATTTCACATTTATGTTAGAAGTATGTTAAATGTTTGCGAAACATTTAACATGCTTCAAACCTCGATGTACAAAGGGTTTGAGGCATGCTATGTTAATAGGTTAATAGATTTTGTGAAAAACCTCAGCACCTCCGCAGTTGGTTGGTGCTGCGGATATAGAATCTATTACATGAAACAGATATTCGATTGTCCATTTCTGAACACCATGAGTGTCCGGAAATGGACATTTTGTTTTGTACTATTGTTGATTATCAGGTAGTTACGAATTTGGCACGGTTTTGGCATATAATAAGGAAGACAAAATAACGCAACAGATATGAGATATTTCAGACAGGCCCTCGCCCTGATGCGCGAGGAAAAGCTTTTCTCCGGCATCTACATCGCGGGCACGGCTTTGGCCATTCTGTTTACGATGGTGATGGCCGTGGTCTATTACATCAAGTTGGCTCCCATCTATCCAGAGCCGAACCGCGCAAGGACGGTCTATTTCGAGGGAATGCGCATCGAAGCCGAGAGTGGTGGCGTAGGACAGACGGGCTTTAGCGCCAAAGCCTTTGAGGACTGGTTTCAGAAGAGTCCGAACATCGAGTACTGCTCGCCTACGTTGTTGGCGGCAGGAACAGGCAAGACGTTAGGGCGCTGCCGTACTTTCGTAGTGCGCGGGAAGGACGACTACGTGGATGTGATACGGAATGAAACCAGTGCAGATTTCTTCAAGATATACGCCTACGACTACGTGAGTGGTCGACCTTTCACAAAAAAAGAAGTGGAGGGGAAAGAAACAGTCTGCGTCATCAGCGACGCACTTGCCGAGCGGCTCTATGGTAAGGGTGTGGATGCTTTGGGGAAGACGGTCGCGATAGAGGGAAGTTACGATCTACGAGTTGTGGGCGTATTGCGTGGCTGCAGCCAACTGACGCCAGACAGTTATGTCGACATCATCGCTCCCTATACGCTATTTGGCGTACATTTCGGCACCCCTTACAGGGGACTCTATTCCCTCGTATGTACGGTGAAGGACAACTATCATCTACAGGCCTTGAAGCAGGAACTCGACGACATAGCGGCACGCATGCAGCAGGCGCACCCCGAAGTGCTGGACGAGTTTAACTTCGGCGAGAGCGTGAAGAAGAAATTGGTGCTGACCAAGGGGGTGGAGACACATCCCATGCACGTGCTGCGCACCGAGAACCGCGACCACACGTTCGACACGGTGACGGTCTGGGAACTCGTCAAGCACTACGCCAGCATTCTGTTCGTACTGCTCTTCGTGCCTGCGCTCAACCTCTGCGCCATCGTTGCTGGGCGCATGGAGCGGCGCAGCGCGGAGATGGCGGTGCGCAAGACCTTCGGCGCACGACGTACAACACTGCTGAACCAGGTAATCTGCGAGAACCTTGTGCTGACCACTATCGGCGGCATTATCGGCCTCGTGCTCTCATGGCTTTCCATCTACGGCCTGCGCAGGGAAATCCTCGGCATGTTCTTCGACAACAGCACACTTGCCACGACTCCCGTCGTAGAGGGCGAGATGCTCTTTGCGCCCACGCTCTTCATCGGTGCCTTCGCCGCCATTATGTTGCTCAATCTAATAGCCGCCGTGGTGCCCGCATGGTGGAGTCTGAGAAAACCTATTGTGGAATCAATGATGGAAAAACGATGAAACAGATACTGAACAATATCCTGAACGCGAATACATGGCTGTTCCTCGAACTGGTCATCATCACCGTCGTGGCATGGGCGGTGTTCGAGCCAGCCATTGTGAATCTTTACTACCGCAATCTGCCGTTAGGCTATGACAGCGACCAACTGCTCTACGCCGTGACAGCGGTGAACGGTGAACCAACCGTCGATGAGGACGGGACCTTACATGATGCCTTCGAAATGACCGAAGAGCGCCGCGACCAGATGTTGCGCCAACTGATGGCCGTGGAGGGTGTGGAGTCGGCTTGTCTCTATGACCAGCCTTACGGTTCCATGGGCTACAGCCATGCGGCTTTCAATGAGTGTTGTGCCGGTGGTGACACCCTTCTTCTGGCCAATGTCACGCTAACCACAGATGCCTACTTCTTCGAGACCTACGGCCTAAAGCCCCTGCCAGGGAGTCCGTCGGATGAAGAACTCTCTCATATTAAAACCGTGGATAGGCAAGTGGTGCTGACGCGCTCGGGAGCCATCGCCCTCTTCGGCACGGAAGATGCGGTTGGCCGTCATTTCACCATCTGCTACGACCCTGCTTATGAGGTGACAGTAGCTGGCGTGGTGGAGGACTTCCGCATGTCGGTACCAACAACGATACGTTCCATGATTATCACTACCAAAGAGTTACAGACCACCAGTTGCC